>WNFG01005527.1_pt1 | contig 18403 bp, 13 predicted proteins | sample 5400431 | NCBI WGS metagenome assembly WNFG01 (sample SAMN13153346, study PRJNA577476) | soil metagenome | isolation source: 120 cm saprolite under Douglas fir tree site 2 hole 3 replicate 2 | place: USA:California | collected 2015-04-18 | reverse complement strand
CACAATCACTCCCAACAGCTGCACAAATCTCAGTAACATTTACATTACACACCAAGTAACTGTCGCTTCGGACAATGGTACCTATGGGGACGTTTTCTATTACAATTGCCCCGCTGGCACCCAATGCTTCGCCCGTAGAGATATGGGAAGCGGACCTTCGGTCTCGCTCACGGAGGCTTGCCCGTCGCCTGGATCCTGGACCAACAATGTACAAATCGGAGATCCTGCATGTAACCCGCCGGGTTATAATGGCTCTGGCTGCTTAATTCCGAACCCGATAGTACTTTCTGCTCCACTGCAGGCGAATCAGATGCAGGCGACGTTCTCGATGCCTCAGGAGGTGTATGGCAGCGGAACCGTGAATGCGACTTTCACACTGAGCGCCCCGGCCGATCCCGGCGGGCTTTACTTCCAAGTTAACATCAGTTCCCCGTTCGTCTCGATACCGCCCAGCTACTACTATTTTAGTGTCCCTGGCAACAGAACGACTGTCACTGTGCCAGTTCAGATTGGCGCGGGCGCTCCGAATGGGCCTGTGACGATCGCGAACTCGGTCACTACTGTTCCCTTTTCAACCACGTTTTATATCGCGGATATTTCTGCAGACCTCGGATCCTCATGTCCTCGTTCCGGCGGCGAAGGAACTTGCGGGCGTCCTATCAATCTGCGAAATGGCAACACCTGGATTGAGCAGCAGGATTATTCGCTAGCCGGCCTTGGCGGCGGGTTGAACCTGACGCGCACATGGAACAGCATGTGGCCTCTCGGCAGCCCTGTGAACGAGGTTGGGATGTTTGGCGACAGCTGGGTCTCAAACTATGAGGAGCGCATACAAGTGGTCCCCAACAGCCAGGCCAAATTTTGGCGCGGCGACGGCAGCGCGTGGACTTTGACCTGGAATTCGTCGAGCAACACCTACAATGTTACGTCACCACCAGATGAACATGCTAGCCTGGCCTTCAACTCCAGCACGACGCTCTTTACGCTGAGCTTTCCGGACGGCAGGAAAGAGGTTTTTAGCAATGCCGGTCTCCTGCAAAACATTGTCGATAGAAACGGAAATCAGACGACGCTAACGTACGATTCTTCGAACCGTCTCACCAGGGCTACCGACGCTGCCAGCCGGACCTTGACTTTCAACTACGCAAACTCCAGCTTCCCGAACCAGGTCTCCAGCATTCAAGACTTGGTAGGCACAATCGCAAGCTACACGTACGTCACGGGAGGCCTCCTGAATACCGTTACGTACGCTGATAGCTCGGTTAACGCCATCAGCTACGATTCCAACGGCCTGATTCTAAGTGTGAAGGACGCCAACAGTAAGATTCTCGAAGCCCACACCTACGACAGCTCGAGGCGAGGATTGACTTCGCAGCGAGCCGGGGGCGTCGAGTTAGTTACTGCTAATTACGCTGGCAACGCCGCAACGGTTTCCGACACAAGCGGAAACACGACTAGTTATGGAATTACAAGTGTGGGAAATCGAAATCTGGTCAGTTCGATTACGGGTCCCGGCTGCGACAGCTGTATCGGTCGCGGGAACTGGTCGTACACCTACGACACCCAAGCCAATCGGACGAGGGCTGTGGACCCGCTCGGCCACTTTACGAATTATTCGTATGATGCCAATGGGAACGTGCTCCAGAAGCAGATCCAGATAGACAGTTCAAACAACACGCAAAACTGGAGCTACACTTACAACAGCTTCAGTGAAGTGCTGACCGCGACCGATCCTTTGGGCAATGTGACGACGAATACCTATGACACAAAGGGGAATTTGCTGACTACTACGACGCCTTCCCCGGGCGGCAAGACGGCGGGCAGCAAGACTACATTAACGTACGATGCAAAGGGTCGGCTTACAAAAGTCACAGACCCGCTCAGTCACTCTACTACGTTCGCCTACTACACTACCGGGCTCGTCCAGACTATTACCGACCCACAGACCAAGATTACGACCTATCAGTATGATGCCCGCGGCAACCGGACCGCGGCGATCGACGCTAATAGCCAGCAGACCACATTCAACTACGACGTCATGAACCGACTGACCAAGACCACTTATCCCACGAGTCCGGCCACCTACGTTCAGGTCGGCTATGACTACCGCGGTCGAAAAAGCAGCGTCACGGATCCAAATGGCAAGATCACTCAGTACGCTTATGACGATGCTGACCGGCTCACTTCCGTCACCGACGCGAACAATGGCGTCACGCAATACGGTTACGACAATGAAAACAATCTGACGAGCATTACGGATGCCGCCACTCACCCGCAGACAACCTTTCAGTATGATGCTAACAGCCAGATCATTCAGACGAACTTTCCCTCAGGGTGGTTTGAGACGTATTCATACGATCTGGACGGGAATCTGACGTCAAAGACAGATCGCAACGGCCATGGCATCAATTACACCTACGACTTCTTGAATCGCCTCGCGACTAAGCAGTATCAGGATGGTAGTGCCGTTTCCTACACGTATGATCTCGGGAACCGGCTGACAAAGGTTGTCGACGCCACCGGAACCTACACATCCACGTATGACAACAGGGGGCGTCCGACCCAGGCCTCGAGCGCATACTCGTTTGTCCCTGGCAAAACGTTCAACGTGGGCTACGGCTATGACGCCGGGTCGAACCGAACGTCGATGACTGATCCGCAGAGTGCATCCACGAGCTATGCGTTCGACACCTTAAACCGCTTGACCACCCTGACCTATCCCGCCCGCACAAATTACACCTTCACCTACGACGCCCTCGGCCGCCGTACCCAATTAACGCGGCCGAACAGCGTGACAACCAGCTACCAGTACGATTCGCTCTCGCAGCTGCTTAGCACATTGCATACAAAGTTTAGCGCGACACTGGACGGTGCCACCTACATTTACGACGCTGTCGGCAACCGCACTTCGAAGACGGACAAGCGTACGAACGTGACCTCGACTTTTTCCTACGATCCGCTATATGAGCTCACACAAGTTTTACAGGGAACGACCACAACCGAGAGCTACAGCTATGATGCGGTGGGAAACCGGCTCAGCTCGCTAGGAGTTTCGCCCTACGGCTACAACACTTCCAACGAGCTCAGTTCGAAGCCGGGCGTGACCTACACTTACGACAATAACGGAAACACGGTGACCAAGGTGGATTCCACGGGAACCACGACCTACTCGTGGGATTTCGAGAACCGGCTGACCTCGGTGGCGTTACCAGGCTCGGGCGGGAACATTACTTTCAAGTACGACCCTTTCGGGCGCCGCATTCAGAAGAGCTCCAGTGCTGGAACAATTTCGATAGCGCTACTGGTCGGTTTTTGAACTCCGACCCCGCAGGCTTTCTGGGGAAAAACATCAATCTTTATGAATACGCCGACAACCAGCCGAATAATTTGGTTGACCCTAGCGGGTTGGATACGATTGTGATGGTTTTTTTCAACAACCCCAACCACACGGGCTTTGTCGGAGAACACAGCGCAGTTTTCGTTACGAATGGGGGGAATCCGGTGCTTTACGATCCTAGCGGAGATTCAAGAATAAATGGCGAACACCCGGATGACGATGTCTTCCGCGATGAGAGCGCGGATCTTCATCAGTACCTTGATGCCCATAGTTCGCAGAACCAAAACACGTATCCGGAAATATTTACCTTCGACACGAGCGCAGACCAGGAAAGGCAGATTGCGGACAGGATCGAGAAGCTGGGGCACCCGGGCTCATTCAACTGCGCAGATGCAGTTTCGAGTGTTCTAAGAGGCATAGGTCCCTTTAAAGACCTGCAACACGTTTACAGGCCCGCCGCTTTGGCTGAGGAGCTTCGAGAGCTTGAGCTCCCAGTTATTCCCCGGATCGCCCTGCGCAGACTAAAACCCGATTTAAAACCCCCACAATAGGAGCACCCATGAAGGGAGTTACAGCGTTGAGCATTTTCGTTATCGGAGCGGGGGCCGTAACTCTGGCGTTCGCGGCTCTCGTTCTGACGCAGGTTCTCAGGGAGTTCACGCATGCCGGGCTGGAGGGAAGCAAGTTCGTCCATTTTTACTGGTTGTTTGTGCCGACACTCTGGATCATTCTCTCTGCCATTGTGAACGTCTCTAAGGGGAAGCCCGCGACTAACCAGATATTGTTTTGGGTTGTGAGCGGAGCTTTCGCAGGATATGTGAGTGGCGTAATCTCGGCAGCATTGATCGAGGTCTTCCGTCCGAATGGAGCGAGAGAGGTTCTCGAGCAGTCCCTTCACGCCACCAACTGGCTTGTCCGCCTTGGATATCCCCTCATCAGTCTGAACTGGCTGGTTGGCGTAATGGCCGGGGTTTTCGAGTTCTGCTTTTTCAGATACGCCCACCCGGCCCGGGCTGATTGATGACGGCATCTGCTCCTTACAACCAAGAAGTTCCTGGAATCTTTCCAGCAGCTCTATTCCCATTTCATCAATGGAACGCATTCCCCTCAGAGTTCTGGAGCCTGCTTCAAATGTGTGCACTTTGAATAATATGCGACGCATACCTAAAAATGGATATTTGTGCTGGTGGCAGTGGAAGCGCGCGCGGAGGATGCGCGATCAATGGAGCCGATATGGTGTCTTAAGTGATTTCGCCGGTAAGCATAGACGGTATCGAAGTTCAACTCTCACCGCCGCCGGATATGTGCCGGTGCGAACGCGAGCATCCCGACTGGGGGAGGTGGCTGAAAGGTCTTACCGAATGGCGTAACAGACGGCAGGCGCTCGCGGGTCGATCATAACCTCCGCGGGTGGGTGGCCCAGCCTTTCGGAATCCACATGAATGATGGGCCCGAGATTCAATAATTAACGGTGAAAATACCGGACGACGATGCTTATTCCCCATAAATAAACAGCTTTGTCGAACAATCGATGAGTTTGGTGGACAAGCGTATGGTCCTGAAACCTAGGCAGGGCGATGAGCGTTATCGCTATCCCTACTGGTCAAGGTGCTCGCGTATCGTGACGGGTTCACGTACGTTCTCACGCGAGCCATCGACTGGGAAGTTTGTACCGCTGACATCAGTCCCGATGTTGTCTATGTCGAGTCCGTTCGTAAGCTTCTCTCTGAGAGCGCGTGGACAACGCTGAGGAAAGACCTCTTTCTTTTCCATCCACCCGCGTCGAACAACTGCAGCGCGATACGCGCCGCCGGGATTGAGCACCACGACGGCAGCGAATATTTTCGATTCAACTTAAACCTGGCACAGCTTGAAGGGCAGACCGAGGATGCCAAGCTCGCTCTTGCCGAATTTAAGGGCGCGCCATGCAGATTATGGGCGTGGATGCGACCGAATTCCAGCGCGCCCCTGGTTCACTGCTCTTGCTCGATAATTACCGTCGCCCATCGCAGGAATACCTTCGATCCCGGCGATGACCTGCAGAACGCACGCTGGCTACGGCGTTGCTACGGCATGGCCTCTAGCCATAGTGGCCATCACGCCAACCGTACCTCCTGATGTTTTGTTATTGCTTGAGCCCGCTCAGGTCGACGTGCCGCCTCCGGGTTCAAAGTCGACCTTTTGGAAATTAACAATCACCCGGAGCGATGCTCCTTGCCCGGGAAACACAGGCAAGAATTGACGCAAAGGGGTTAAGGATGACGAACCGACGCTTACGTCCGAAGAGTCCGCAAAGGCCCGAGGTGAGGACCTTCGAACCGGAGCTAAAGCCACCGATGACGAGGTGCAGTTGTTCGTGCTACCCGCTACAGCAAGCTAAATTCGGCGGCGATCAAAGGCCATTTGGGGGTCAAGAAACTTCGTTTTGCAACTCCCGAGGAACTTTTTGGAATCACTGGACTCGTTCCGGGCTCGGTGCCGCCGTTTGGTTTCCCAGTACTTCAGCTTCGATTGTACGCAGACCCCGCAGTTGGCGCCTCCGGACACAGACTCACCCCAACATTCGAGCTGGGCATCGCTACAACAACTTCAAACAAGCAGTAGTGTACGCACTGAATTCAGCCTCATCGGACACTGGGCTCTTTGAGGAGACATCTTCAATAATGCTACGGATTCGTGCAGCTTGCTTGGTCAAGGAGTCGGTTTGAATCCAAATCTCGATCGCCATATCTGGCCTGCCGGCAGCTAGCCACTGTTCAGCGACCGTTGATAACTGTTCCCGGCACATCGCACGTAGCTCTTTTAGCTCTTGTATCTCCTGCACAGAATCTCTAAAACCTGCACCTTCAAATTGTCCGGATTCCTCCATAATTTGTTGTCTTATTGTTAGTATTCCGACTTGCACATCTCCATGTTAGTCAACAACTTACCTGTTGTCAAAGGATCTGCACACTCGAGAATCCCATGACTGTACCGGGTAACAGAAACTCGCGCCAACGGTTGTCCGATCCTCTTCGCTCTCCGATGTTTTCGATCCATATTTGGACGCTCTCAGGAATTCCCTACCGGGTTAGGTTGTCTTCGTCGCGGAGGAATGGAAACCTAATGGGCGACGCAACGTTCCGCCAGTCTGCCGCGTCCGCCACCTTGCCGGTGGCGGCGCGCCAATTAGCAGATTTTTTTAGCCGCCAAACTTATAAAAGGCTGGGTTCATCGATAGCTACTTCCTGTCAGTGTTTTGTTAGGTAACAATTCCCCATTACGAACTCTAGGCATGAGTTGTCATCCTCCGCCAATACTACACTCTGCTCGGCATCCCAGATTCGCACGATCAACTTAACGTGATACATGCCTTGACGTCTCGGTCTCAAACGAAGCTGCGAGAACGGCAAGAACAGCTTACATTCCTCCCTGTGGACAACGGTAGGGACATCCACCGTGCAGAACACACATTCTTCTGTGGTTGCTTCAGCTGGAAAAAAATGCAAGGCGACCCAGACCTTGTTGTATCGGAAGTCCGTGATTGTGTACCTGATGAGTATGTTAATACCTGACTGATCGTCCACTGTTAAAGGCTTCGGGCTTAGCCCCACATGATCGATTGACGCAAGAGGATTCCCGCAAATACGGAGCTCGCGCTGAACATCTTCGGCGTTCTTCAGAACAACGTGCCTCAGATTCCTTCGCTTCTTCTCGTCTAGGAACATAATAGTCGGTAGTCCCTTGTCATTGGTTATGAATACGATCACATCTTGGGGATGGTGCTCGGCTGCCAACCTTACAACATGCTCGACAATCTGAGCGTCGGGGCGAAGCGAAGAGTCGATGCCTCTAGGGTTATAAACCTCAAACTCGATTCCGTCAGGCTCGGTTTGCTGAAGCTGCCGAATGAGCTGTATAGCAATGTCGGCCTTCATGCCCTTTTCCTTCAGCCTCGGGTTTGGTTCATTCCGCTTTCTTCGGTGGTCATCGAGTTCGCAGAGAACTGGAAATACGAGATCCACGTGCACGAGGGCGCGAGACGGCGCGAAGAAGCGCACGAAGTCCGGATGGTCAATGAAGAAGTTAGTATCAGGGATAAAGACTGTGCGACTCACAAGTAATCCTGCCTTCGGGTTCGTTGTCGACTGCGGACATCCCTGTTTTCGGGCCTGCCCAAACCGGGTTTACGTCGGGAAGTGGTGGGCAGTATTCAATGGAAGCAGACGCCAGTCAACTAGAAATGAGCCCGACTCTAGAATTCTAGCAGCTTGTTGAAAACAGTCCTCTTCTGGTCACTCAAAGCCACTGCCGAGCATGGTGGGGTGAGGCAGTAGGAACACTCCGGCGCGATTGACGGTCGCCCCACCTCGGAATACAGCCTCGCGAAGCGCAGCGGCAGTTCCTTCAGAATGCTATCCACCCTCTCCAGCATCCCACGTCGGGGATGATCGGCCGGGACGCGCTTCTCACTCGCGGCGGCCAGATGCTCCGGCGCGGCCTCTCCCTCTGTCCGATTGGAGACGCCCTACGTCAGTGGAGGGTTCGAAAAATCCGGCGGCCAACTCTACGTCAACTGCGGCATCGGAGCCACGATTGTCCCCATCCAGCTCGGCGACTGGCCAGAGATTACGGTGTTTGAATTGGTGGCGGCTAAGATAAGAGAAGTTGGAGACTATCCCAACCTCAGTCGTTAGGCGCGTTTCTCAAACGTGAGGTTTACATAGAAAGTTCCATTCGGCGCAATCTTCTCGATCGCGGTCCCACTTGTCGACGGAACGATGAGTTTGGTGGACCCGAACCTAGATCTACTTCAGCGCAGATTTTATCCACAATGCGGAACGCACTTCTAAGTCGTGCGATTGGATCGCAGCAGTTTCGTTAATGGCTGCCAGGACGAGCTGAAGTATTTGAGTCGTCAGAAGAATTCATGGGTAAGCTCGGGCTCAGGTAATTTGCCAAGTGAGTGATAGAGCGCGAGTTCCAGAATGCGGAAGGTGCGAAAGCCATAGGATCTTCTCATGGTTACTTTGGCCTTGTTGTTCAGCCCCTCGATCACACCGCTGGAAAACTGCTTCCTGGCCTTGAAATAGTTGAGCAGCAGGGTGCGGTGAACGCGCAAGGTACGGGCGATTTTCTTCATCGGCTCGATACGGCTTCGCATGGTTTGATAGCACCAAAAATCCAGGAACATGCCGGCCCAGGTGGGCGAGGTGTATTCCCAGAACTGCTGAAAATCTTCTTTGAGGAGATAGGCACGGACGGTCTGGAGGTTGTAGCGGAGCAGATCTCGCAGACGGAACTTCTGCTGAGCGGTGAGATTCTGTTTGCGCTTGAGCACGCACCAGCGCGACTTCTTCAGCAGCGGCGGGTGACCCTCTTGGGCCATCTTGCGCGACTCGGCGGCGCGGACCTCATCCAAGGCCTTGTTCATCTTGGCGACGATGTGGAAGCGATCGAGAATATGCAGCGCCTGGGAACATTTCTGGCGGATTAGGTCGAGGTAAGGTTGCCACATGTCGGAGCAGACAAACTCGATCTGGGCAGCCAGTTGCTCTCCGATCACGGTGAAGAAACCTTGGAAGGATTCGAGGGTGCGTTCCTTGCCGACCCAAAGCAAGCGGGTGAGTCCCTGGTCGATCTGGTAGACCAGGGTCAGGTATTTGTGGCCTTTGGCGTACTGGATTTCATCCACCCCAATGGCGCGGATCGATTCCAGGCTGCGATGCTCTAGGCCCCAGCCGACCACATACTCGACGGCGTCGCACACCTGGTCCCAGGAAGTATGGAACGCCTCGGCAGTTTCCTTCCAGGAGAGCTTGCGCGCCCAGCGGGCCAGAAACAGCATATAGGCTCGGGTCAACGGGTGCTTGCCATCGCCCCAGGGAACCTGCTCGACCACCACACCACAATTCCGGCAGTCGACCCGTCGCATGCGGTACAGCAGGAAAACCAGAAAGCCCCACAGCGGAATGAACTCAAAGCACCGCTCGGGAAGATGATCGTAACCCGGTGCCGGCCGGTGGCACCCTGAGCAGACCGCCGCCGAGCCCTCCCGCGGACGGACGTCCACTTCGATGCTTTTCTTGTCCGGGCCGAAGCGGGCCTGTTGGTACACGAATCCCCGATGGCGATGGCAGTGGTTTAAGATCGTGATCAATTCCATGGCACGGACGATTTTCAAGGCGAAGACTGCCAGAGTAAACCGCGCCGCTACCTCGGCACCGTCCTCCGATGCTTCCGCCTCCTACCGCGATCTGGACAACTGGCCGCGTTCCTGGATGGGGCTCGACAAAGATCTGCCGCCAGGAACAGAACTGGTTGCTTGCCTCCGGCCATTCATTGAGCATCTGGCCTCATCGAGTCTTTCAGCGAAGACCATTCGCCGGCACGTGGACAACCTCTGGATGCTGGGTGGAGAAATCATTCGCGACCTGAACTACGACCCTTCTCTAAGGAAAATGGCTGCTGACCGACTTCTCCGCAACGTGATCCACGAGGACGGCGGCCCGCTGATCCACAACGGCTCGGAAGAGGAGCAACGCTCTTTCGACTCCACTTGCCGCAAACTCCATCGCTTCCTCAGTCAACCTCAGCGCTGAAGCCACCAATTACCCACAAATTTCCCAGACGAGGCAAAATAAATGGCTTTATCCAATCAAATCATCACTGGTTCCGCGTCTCTGTAGGTGTCCCCGAAAGGAGGGGGGAAATAATTGGATATGAGCCAAATTGCGGTCAGGGCGAACAATGCTGCCGCGCCTCAGCCGCCTACTATGCAAGGGCAGCAAGTTACCGAATGGCTAACCGCCGAAGAAGCAGCGCAGCATTTGAAGGTGAAGACCCGCACACTGCTGCTGTGGGTACGTCAGGGCAAGGTGAAAGGCTATGCGCTGTCTGGAACCAGGCGCCGCGTCTGGAGATTCCTACGCTCTGACTTGAATGCTAAGCTTATTGAGCCATCCGTACCCTGCGGACAAGGAGCGCAATGAAAAGGGTACGGTTACAAAAAGGTAGTGTGGTATTCGACAAACGTATTCGGAGTTGGAATTTCCTGTGGCGGGAGGATGGCCACAGGCGCTCGAAGGTGATCGGGCCGATAAAAGACTACCCAACAAAAGCGTCGGCGTGGAAGGCAGCACGTCTGCTCCGGCTCAAAGTTGAGAGTCTAGACCAGCAAGACAGCACGAGGGTTCCGACTGTGAACGCTCTCGTGAGCAACTACCGCGTGGAGAAGATGCCGAAGCGCACGAGTACGAGATACGGCTACGACGCATGGCTGAGGAACCACGTGGTTCCCCGTTGGGGTGAGTGCGAGCTCGGTGAACTGCAAGCGCGTCCGGTCGAATTGTGGCTGCACACGCTGAAGCTGTCACCGAAAAGCCGTGTGCACATTCGGGCGCTGTTGCACGTTCTGTGGGATTACGCGATGTGGCGCGGCGACATGCCAACACAGCGCAACCCGATGGAGCTTGTGACTATCCGGGGCGCAACGAAACGCACTCGACCCCCACGCAGCTTGACCGTGGAAGAGTTCCAAAGGTTCGTCAAACAGCTTGAAGAACCCTTTCACCTAATGGCGCTGGTATGCGTCTGCTTCGGGTTGCGGATCAGCGAGTGTTTGGCCCTGAAGTGGCGCGATGTGGATTGGTTAGGCGGCAAGCTCAACGTCGAACGTGGAATCGTCCGGCAGCACGTGGATGATGTGAAAACGGTCTACTCCCAAAAGCAGATGAGCATTAACGGCGAAGTGCTGGGAGTGCTCAAGGCTGGGCGGCAGGTAGCGCAGTTTCCTGCCGATGAGGATTGGGTATTCGCATCCCCGGTACAGCTTGGACGGTTACCATGGTCGTACCCGCATATATGGCGGAGGTTCCAGAAGGCAGCATCAACCGCGGGTATCGGCAAATTGGGGACGCACACCCTGCGTCACAGCTACCGGGCCTGGCTGGATGCCGTGGGAACTCCGATTGCTGTGCAACAGAAACTCATGCGGCATACCGATATTCGGACGACCATGAATATCTACGGCGACGTGGTCACGAACGAGATGGCCGAGGCCAATGCAAAAGTGGCCGACTTAGCCCTTAACGGATTGTGAACTGGATTGTGCGGACGCTAAGTCGTTGAAAATATGGCGGAGAGAGTGGGATTCGAACCCTGCCGTTTTTAGAACCGTCTTGTTGCCAAGGGGATGGCGAAAACCCTTGTGAACACAGCCATTCTAACACGATCTCATTCCCATCATATCTCTCAAATGTTGCACGGTTTAACTGTGCTTCTGTATTTTTGGAACTGATGGAACTGATGCATCCATTTTTGTTGCAATGGAACCTTTATGCTACCGCCATTCCTGGCAAGCGCTTCATCGGAGGTCCTCCTTCCGGCTCAAACGCGAGTGGACTTGAAGCAGTGACTGTCCTCGAGGAAACGATCCACTTCTAAGGGGGTTGGCATCGACGGCTGGGCACCAGGTCGAGTGACGGAGATTGCGGCGACGGCAGACGCCCACGAAGCGCTGCTGAGTGGATCTTGCCCGTTCAGCATTGCAACAGCAAATGCGCCGTTGAAAGCATCGCCCGCCGCTGTGGTGTCGACCGCTTGCACGGTGTAAGCCGGCAGCAACTCTCGGGTTCCGTCTAGCAGCGCGACATAGCAGCCCCGTTTCCCGAGCTTGAGGATGACATTTCGGCACCCCAGCGCAAGCAGAGCGTTTGCTCCGTCCTTGAGCATTTCTTCAGAAAGCTCTTCCGGTGAGCAGCCCAGCAGGAAACAGGCCTCGCTCTCGTTCGGTGTCAGCCAGTCGATGCACCGCAGCAGGGACCGAGGGAGCGGACGCGCAGGAGCGGGATCCAGCACGAGAGGTATGCGTTCGCGCATGGAAATGGCCGCCAGATACTCCACAGTCTCAAGAGGAATCTCCAGCTGGGTAAGTACGATGCCCGCACTCCGAATTAAACCAATATGTGCATCGAGGTCGGCCGGAGACAGATGCGCATTCGCTCCCGCAACCACCGTGATTGCGTTTTCCCCCTTCTGATCCGTGCTAATCAGCGCCACTCCTGAGGACCCCGGGACTACCTCGATTGCGTCGGTGTTTACGTTGGATTCTTCGAGACTTTCCCTCAGCTGTGGGCCGAAAACGTCGCTACCAAGCTTTCCCACTAAACTCACAGATGCACCGAGACGCGCAGCCGCCACCGCTTGGTTCGCGCCCTTACCGCCAGGAAAAGTCTGGAAGCTGAGTCCAGCAACCGTTTCACCAGCAACCGGAATTCGATGTGTGGCACCGACAAGGTCTAGATTAATGCTCCCCACAACGGCGATCCGCTTCGACATATGGATTCCCTGCTTACGGTCTTGCATTCGCTACGGTTGGCCAGCCCTACCGCGATAGGCGTCGCACCATCACCTCGGAAACACTGGAGCTACCGCGACTGCACCCAGCCCGACGAGGAAACAAATGAACATCAGCGGGATTAGCTTCCGCGCACCCGGAGGAGCACTGGCAAATTCCTTCCAGATAAAGACCCCCCATATGGCGGAAACCATGGTCGCCCCTTGTCCGATCGCATACGAAATCGCTGGACCGATAACGTGAGCATGAGAAGCAGCGAAGTTCAAGACCGCACCCGTGCACCAGATCATTCCGCCGAGAATTCCCCACCAATGCCAGGCGGCACGCCCTTTCCTGTAGTCGGCCATGCTCACGGGCTGGCCTCCCGTTGGCGGCCTCCGCATGAGGAAGTAATTCACCGGTATCGCACACAAAGCAGTACCCAGAGCAAAGAAGAACGCCACGGTGTAGGGACCGAGAGAGTGTTCTCCCGTAATCGCCTTGGCAACCAAGGGATAGAAGACGCCCATCAGCACGCCACACGCCAGGCTGATCTGAATACCGCGTGCGCTCGGAGTCTTTTGTGTGGTCTCGCGTCTGCGATAGGCCAGCGCGTCCACGACGATGGCGAGGACGACCAGAAACACACCGCCAAACAGCAACAGAGGACTTCCTTGCGGGGAAATGAAGTAGTTCAGCAGTACGCCCACCACCAAGGCTAAGCCAATTCCAATTGGGAACGCGACGGCAAGGCCGGCAATGTCAATGGCGGCAACCAGCAGGAGGTTTGCCACGTTGAAGACCGCTCCGCCCAGCAGGGCGAAGACGATATGAGTTTCATCCGCACTGTGGATATTCCTGAAGAAGGAAAGATCTCCTCCACCCGCGCTGCCGAGCGTGAGTCCCCACAGAAGGCTGGCCAAGATGATGCCGATTACGTAGTCCCAGTAGAAAAGCTGAAAGGCCCAGCCCGGAGTGACCTTCATGGTGTTGGCCCAGGACCCCCAGCACAGCATGCTTCCAATCATGAACAACAGGGCGATTCCGTACGCTTCCGGTTGATACATGGCCCTCCCGTTGGATGAAGTCCCACGCGAGTACAACTTTGGCGCAACCTGCCGGCGCGAGCGACAGAAATCGCTCGCGCCGACCCCCTCCAACGTCTAGAAGACGAACTTCATTGACAGTTGCATGTGACGACCCGGACGCGCCCCCGAGATGAACCCAAACTGACTTGCCGGGTTCGCTGCACGGTCATCACGCACACAGGTGTTGGGTCCGTTGCCGCAATCGCCATTGTTGATGTTGGACCACTGGGCGTGATTGAAGGTGTTGAAGGATTCCGCTCGGAACTGCAACTCACGGCCTTCGCCGAACAGCCGGAAAGCCTTTCCCAGTCCCATATCCCAATTGTTGATACCTGGGTTGTGCAGGTTGTTCCGCCGTTCGTTCCCACGATGGGTCGCGATTCCCGTAACCGGATCCGGGGCAGGATCGACATAGCAGTCCGTGTTGAAGTAATGGGTAAAGCTCCGGTCCCCTTTCGGCAGATTGGCGTTGCAAGTTTGATCCGGCACATCGCCCATGTAATCGAACGAACTCGTGTATCCGTTGAACACAGTCACCGGGCTTCCAGATTCGAAGGTCGTGATGGCATTGAGCTGCCAGCCGCCGAATGCCTCCCGCAGAAAGTGGTTGGAAAGGCTGCTACCCGGTAGTTCGTACACCCATGCAGCCACAAAGCGGTTAGGGTGGTTCGCATCCGATGGGCCGTACGAGTATTCGGGATGCCACTGTCCTCCGATCGCCTGGACGCCGCCCTCTCCTGATTCGCCGAAGAACGTGTCCATCTGCTTCGACCAGGTGTAACCGACCGTGCTGGTCAGGCCGTGCCACGCCTGCGTCTTCAACTGCGCGGTGAGAGCATGGTAGTTGTTGCTGCGGTTGTGATGCACAGCGTTAATTGCTTCCCAACGGTCTGGGGCCACCGCTGTCAGCGGGCGTGCCTGATAGAAGTCTTCGCTGTTCAGGTACACGCCCTGCGGGGGGAGGTTGAGGTCGAATTGCGTGGTAAGTTTCGTGCCTTCGGAACCCACATAGCCGAGACTCGCGACTACGTTCTTCCCCACTTGGTGCTGCACATCCAGGCTCCAGCGCTGGAGGTAGGGCGTGATCGCGCTCTGGCTGTCAACACTCTGTGGCGATTGGCGGCTAAAGAGTTCCCCTCCTTGCGCGCCAAGAGGAATTGGCCAGGTCCCTTTCGCGACCGAGACCGGGGCGGGGAATACATCATTCAGCGTGAAAAACGGTAGGTTTGGATCGGAAGCATAGGTCGCCGAGTTATAGGTGACGCCGCCATACCCTGGTGAGTTCCAAAACATCTGGTCGAGAAATTTGAAGCGGCCGGTCTCATAGAAAAGACCGTACCCGCTGCGAATGACTGTCTTGTCGGTGAGACGGTAGGCCAAGCCGATACGTGGTGCGAAGTTGTTCTTGTCCGCCGGATAAGGAGGATTGTGCGTTCCCGGAGTCAGTCCGGGCATGACCAGCCTGTACCCCGGATAACTCAGGTCGAGGACGCCCCAGTAATTGTCCACGCTGTAAGCCGGAACTCCAACGTCGTACCGAACCCCTAGATTCAGAGTCAGTCTCGAGGTTACATTCCAGGAATCATTCAGATATCCCGAGTACTCCGGCATCCGAAACCAGAGGCTGCCGTCACCCCCGGTCAGAGGCGTACGTTGATTCATGTTGGCAACCACGCCGGTTTCGAATTCGGCAAGGGTGTTCCAGCCGGAGCCGTCGTTGCTGAGCGGTCCGCGGCCAGTGTAGTTGGTAGTTTCGCCGCAACCGGAGCAATCACCGCCGATGTTCATCGAACGAATCACGTCGTTATCGCGCTCATCGCGCCGCTGCCAATAGAAACCAGCTTTGAGGGTGTGCCGCCCGATAATCTTGGCGACGTTGTCGGATAACTGGTAGATCGGCACCGCCTGATACCAATATTCGGTCGCGCCCAGGCTCAGCGGAGCGAAGAGTTCGCCGGCAAAGTTCACCGAGAAAGTCCCGTCGTTCTTGATGCCCAGCTGTTGCAAATCGTAGGGAGTGAAACCCGCGCCCCCCGTTGAAGTGTTCTGAAACAGATCAGGCAGCCACGTGGTCTGCATGAATTTGTTGATCTGGGTCGCTTGATTGCTGGCGTTGCGGGCACTGGTGATGCTGAAGTTCAGCTCGTTATTGAAGGTAGGTCCGAAAGCATGCACCCAGTGCACCTGGTACGAATTCGTAGTATGAACCGGCCCGTTGCCGAGTGCGAGCTCTGGCACAAGACCACCTTCACGGAGCCTGCTGCCGTAGTCGTGGGAGTAACGGAAGTAGAGATTGTCGCGGGCTGTGAAATTGTAGTCAGCGCGAGCGGAGTAGTTGTTGTTATCAATACCGCTCGTAGTGCTCCCTGCCCAGTTATTGAAGTCTCCCGCAATGGGAGAAGTAAAGTTTGACCCCGGAAAGTGTGAAAGGAAAGCCAGGGCCTTGGGATCGGGATTGGTAATGATGTTATTCGCGAACGGCTGACGAGTCTGCGTGTTGGGATCGTAGGTAGAAGGATCGTAAATCACAAAGCGACAGTTGGCCGGCGCATTCGCCGTACCGTCGCACTGCGAAGGATCTACCGGAAATCTTGTCAACCACCCACTGAAATCGCCGGAACGCTCGGCGGTTGTCGGAACGTACGCACGAAACTGGCTCTCGCCGCGGTTGCGCAGCTGCTCGAACGATGCGAAGAAGAACAGCTTGTTCCTGCCGTTGAAGAGCTTGGGAATATAGACCGGCCCCCCAACCGTAAAACCGTACTGGTTCTGGTGAAATGCAGACCGAGGAGTGCCAAAGGCGATCGAGTACGGGTCGTTGGCATTTAAGCCGGCGTTCTGGAAAAAATCGTACGCCGTACCGTGCAGCACGTTGGTGCCCGACTTTGTCGTCAAGCTGATTTGGCCTACGTCCCTTCCGTATTCCGCCGAATAGTTGATAACTTCTGCCTTCACTTCCTGGATCGTATCCGCATTGACGTTGGTTACCGGACCTTCCACCCAGTTATCGTTATTGTTCAGGCCGTCAATGTAGTAGCCGACGCCGTATTCGGTTCCACCCACGTTCAGCTGTTTTGCACCGGTACTGGTGGCAGAGGCTAGACCCCAAGCGATCCGAGTGTTGTCCCCGGTTCCGCTGTTGAACATTGGCACGATCTGCGCATAGTTGAGAAAGCTCCGGCCTTCGATCGGCAGGTCGCGCACGAACTTATTCTGGATGACGTCCGAGACGTTGGCATCATCGGTCTTGATGCTCGCACCTTCGACACTGACGTTCACTGTCTCCGTGACGTTACCCATTTTTAGCCCAATATTGACGCGCTGGGTCGTCCCGTTTTCCAAAGAGATGGAGGTCGAAACCGCCCTCGAGAAGCCTTGGCTAGAAACCTCGATTTGGTAGTGCCCCGCCAAGAGCTGGGAAAACTGGAAACTACCCTGGGCATCCGTGACGGCTTTCCATGTAACTCCGGTATCCTGATTCATCAGGACGACAGTCGCATCGCCAATGACCGCCTTCTGCGGGTCCGTCACTGTGCCCACGATGGTGCTGGTGATGACGACTTGGGCCAGCAACCCGGTGGCCACAACAACAACCAAGAACACGAACAGCAACCCTCTGCAGTTCCGCAGCATACATTCCTCCTGGCACAACGGAGTGCCAACCTCTCCGCGGGAAAGTCGTTTCGGAAGTTATCGAGTGAGTAGTCGATACTTTGAAACGTTTCAATTCAGCAACAACGTTGCGATTTATAGTCCCATCCCTCAAGCACTGTCAAGAAGAATTAAGTGGCGACAGACTTTGCACGGACCTTGGAAAATGACCACGCCTCAAAAATGGGAAGGGACGGAAGGGTTTGCGGGCCTTTAGCGGACCCCAACCGTCTCTCCATCCCGCTGTTTTCGCCTAGGGGCAAAGGAGGGGGCGGCTGCGGAGGGCGGAGCGGCCGAGTGCCGGACCTTCAACTCAGTCTGTAATACCAATTTCTTTGCACGCTGTTTCAGTCCATCAATCCGTTCCAATAAGAGCCGTGCTGCCGTTGCGCCGAGTTGATAACCAGGTTGGTGCACCGTGGTCAGAGCCGGATCCGTGAACTCCGCGAAATCCAGGTTGTCAAAGCCGACGATCGACAATTCCTCCGGACACCGCAGGTCCAATTCGCGAGCCGCCAAGAACACCCCAAGCGCCATCAGATCATTACACGCAAAAATGGCGGTAGGCCTGGGCACCATTCGGAGCAGCCGCAGAGCGGCTCGGTATCCGCTGGGACGGTCGAAACGAGCTTCTTGAATGTATTCCGATTCAATGAGCACGTGTGCCTCTTCCAGCGCGCGTCGAAACCCTTTTAAGCGCTCAGCAGCGTTGGTCAGATGGAGCGGCCCGGTAATCACTGCAAGATGTCGGTGGCCCATGCGCAGCAGGTGCCGGGTAGCAGCATACGAGCCCTCTTCATTGGCAACGACCACAACATCTCCATCCCAACCAGTAGGGCGGCGATCAATACAAACCACGGGAGGACCTGAGCTAGCCACCGACCGCAGCAGAGCTGTGATGTGACTTTCCGCCGCTGGAATCACCAGTAATCCTGCCGGGCGATAGGACCGCAAATCGTTGAGGTAAGAAATCTCTTTTTGGGGGTCGTTATCGGTGTTACAGAGCACGAC
>WNFG01001717.1_pt1 | contig 18407 bp, 17 predicted proteins | sample 5400431 | NCBI WGS metagenome assembly WNFG01 (sample SAMN13153346, study PRJNA577476) | soil metagenome | isolation source: 120 cm saprolite under Douglas fir tree site 2 hole 3 replicate 2 | place: USA:California | collected 2015-04-18 | reverse complement strand
CTTAGCTTGCCGTTTAACCTGTCTGGTTCTGTGCGGTCTTGCTCGTCTTCTTCTTGGTCGTGGTCTTGCCCACGTCGTGGCGGGTGGCCGGATGCCGGTTCCTGGAGCCGGGCGGGCGTCCGGGGCCGGGCTTGCCGGGTTTCGGTGCCGCCGCCAGGCGGGGCAGTGTGCCGTGGATGTCCCGGAATCCCCGCCGGACCCGGGCGGGGGTCATGCGGCCGGCGGGGGCGGGGCGCTGCCAGGGCAGGCGGAGGTCTGCGGCGAGGCTGCGGGCGAGGTGCAGCTGGGCGTAGCAGGCGAGGATCAGCCAGGTCCACCGGCCGGCGGCGGCCGGGTCGCGGAGTTTCGGCGCGGTCCAGCCCAGGATCTGCTTGAGGAACCTGAAGGTGTGCTCGATATCAAAACGCCGCAGGAAGGCCTGCCAGCACCAGTTCACCTCGTCGGGGCCGGCGTCAGAGCGGGAGGTCCACAGCCACACGGGCCTGGGGTGGCGGTCGTGCGGCAGGTGATCGACGGTGAGCTGGATCAGGGTGCCCTCGATGACGGGAAGCTCGCCCTGGTGGCCTGCCCAGGCGCCGCGGGCCTTGAGCTTGGGGTGCGCCCGGTGCCAGGCACGGGCGGTGGCGGTGCCGTACCGGGTGGTGACGGTGGTGGTGGTCACGTCCGGTCCGGGATGGGTGGCCTCATCGGCGAGCTTGAGCTCGCGCCCGTGGCGGGCTGGCCGGCCCATCTGGCCGGGCTCGCGGGGCGGCGGTGGCTGGCGCAGTACCCGGTTGGTGCCCAGCCGGCCGATCACCTGCACCGGCAGGTCCGCCAGCAGCCAGGCCAGCCGGGCCGGCTCGTACCCGGCGTCGAAGATCACCAGGATAGCCGGGTCGCCATCCCGCCAGTGCCCGCCGGCGATCAGCTGCTGGACGACGTCGCGGACCTGCGCCGCGGTCACCGCGGCCAGGTCGTCGGCCGGGCCGAGCCGGATCGCGTCCAGCAGCCGGGTCCACGAGCTGCGACCCGGCTCCAGCGCGGCCACAAACGAGTACGGCCACCCCGGGATCATCTGCGCGCTGCTGTTCCCCCGCCCGTAGCAATGGCAGAACAGGCGCTCCGGGCTGGTGACCGCGTCCGGCCGCAGCCAGTTGCTCACATCGACCGCCAGCCGGATCCGCCCGTCGTCCCAGGCCGGCAGCGGCAGGCGCGTCAGTAACCAGCGCAGCCGCGCCACATCGACCCGGCCGCAGTTCACCGCGTCATACAACGCGCCGTGGCCGCGCTGGTGCCCTGGCGCCAGCGACAGCTCCGCCAGCACCCGCACCGGCCCGCCAGCGCACAGCGCACCATCGGCCAGCTCGAGCAGCTCATCCGCCCGCGCAGTAAAGCAGCCATACAGCTGGCGACGGAACTCCGCCAGCTCATCCCGCGACTGATCTTCCCCCGGCCGAGGCTCGACAGCGCCCTCGGCCCACGCGATACTGAACGCCACGGCCACCGCCTGTGTCTTCACGTTCTGTGGTAGGAACCCGAAGATCATCATGCGGTGGCCGCGTCATGTCAAGACCGCCAACCAGCCGAGGTTAAACGGCAAGCTAAGGCGCGGCTTCCATCCCGATCGCGTATTTGGGAACGACGTCGGCTGCAACGTCCCGGTCGGCCAAGTTTGTTTAGCTCTCGTACCAGACTGTGCGATAATCGCGGTTGACATGCGTCTTCTTGAACCGTATGACGGAAGCCTCAGTAACTTCTATTCTCCCTGGTCAGAGGGCATCTTCCTGATCAACACGCCTCGCGGGGCCACTATTTATGCGGTGGATCGGGCCGTAGCCGTGACTAGCAACCTCAACCGAGGCTCAATAATGTTAACGGGGCTGTTTCGTTCGCAATGAGGTGTTTGGTTCATGAGTCAGAGAATCACCACGCGACCCGAGCCGGCCTGGCATGCTCAGGCGGGTCTGCCGCCTCTGACTCACCAGATGACGTTCCGGGGGACACGCGCCGACGCCAGGCAGGCGCTGGGGCACTACTTAGCCAAGCTCCAGCACCGGTCGGCTGACCTTGTCTCGCTGGTCACCGCCCCCGAAGACGACACGGCGTTCGCGGCCCAGGCTCATTTCGAGTCGCCTGCCGTGGGCAAGATCGTGCTGTCGGTGTCCGCACCGGCCAATGCCGCCTACGCCGACGCGCACTCCTACGTTGCAGCCCTCACAGTCACCGACGCTGCGCCCGGCGCTGACGCCGAGGCCGCCCGGACGCTGTTCCGCCAGCTGGACCTGCTGCCGCTGACGAGCTTAGAACTCACCGATGTGCGCAGGCAGTTCCCGCTCACGCAGCAGTTCGCGGCATCCTGCGGGCCGACGGCGCTGGCCGGTCACGCATACTTCCTCGCGATCCACCACATGACAGACTTCGTGGCCATGATGGACGCCTTGACGGCAATGGGCGCTGATCCCCAGCACATGACCATCCTTGACAAGGGCTATCCATACACCCAGCGAGATCGCGTTGATGGCTGGCTGCGCGATACCCTCCGCATTCACGTCGATCTCTACCCCGACCGGATCGACAGCATAGGCGCGCACATCGAGCGGGCCAGGGCCAGCGGCCTCAAACCATGATCTTCGACGACGGCGGTCACACATGGCCGGTGGTAGCCGAGTACTACCCCGAGGCAATGAGCGAGTTCGTCGGCATTGTCGAACAGACCATGTCCGGCATCTGGAAGCTTGAAGGCGTCCCGTTGCCAGTCCCGGTTTTCTCCGTGGCAGAGAGCCAGTTGAAGGCGACCATGGAGTCCTATGGCGTGGCTGCCGCCGCGGTGCGCAGCATCCTCGACAGGCTGCCACACGAGAAGTTCGAGGGGCGCCCGGCACTCGTTGTCGGCTACGGCCGGATCGGGCGCCAAGTCGCCGATGTCTTGCGCGCGCGGCGCATGCGGGTGGCGGTCTACGACAGCGAAACCGTGGCGCTGGTTGCAGCTCACGAGGAAGGGTTTGCCACCAGCCGCTCGCTGACCGGGTTGATCGAGTCCCACCAGCCGCTGTTGCTGGTCGGTGCGGGCGGGCGCGGCAGCCTGCGGGGCAAGCACCTGGTGGCGTTCCGCAAAAGTTGCTACCTGGCCAGCATCACTTCGCGGACTTACGAGTTCTTTCTCGATGAGTTCGCGGCGCTCGCCCACGCTGTGCATGACTACGGTCGGCTTGGGCACGGCTACCTGCTCAACGACGGCGTTGAGTTGTGCGTGATCGGCCACGGCATGCCGGTGAACTTCTACCATGCCGAGTCTCTGCCGAACCGCTACATCGATTTGATAATTTCTTCGTTGTTGCTGGGCGGGGTCACTCTCGCCCAGGCGGATTCCGGCGGGTTCGTCCCAGGCCACAATCTAGAGCTGACCAACGCGATCCTCAATGTCTCGTCGGCTCTGGAAACGTACTACGACTGGTACGGGGAGCCGTCGGCACGACGGGAGCTGCTAACGCCCGGAAACAGCGCCCCGCTGTTTGAGGTTGTGCCGTGGACATTCCCGCCCCAGCCGTGACTGGCACGGCGAATGCCGCCGCCGACCGCCTGTTCGACCTGGCGGAACTAGGCGATCCTCTCGGCGTGCTGCCCCGCGGCCTGCTCGTCCAGCGGACGGGGCGCGCTATGCCCCCTACCCGGTCTGGCGGCCGCAGTGGGCAGGTCATCGCGGCCAGCGACCAACAGCAATTGGTTCACGTACCCATGCCGCACGGGTCGCTCGCAGCTGCCGGGCTCGCCGTAGCCCGCCGTGGCCGCACTCTCGGCGTCGTCTTACACCAGGGCGGCAATGCCGATCCCGCGAAACTGCCGCTGGCATTCGCCATCCACCTCGATAACCGCCGCCGTCGTGACACGCAGCCGGTCAGGCCGTGCGTCACATCGGCCATCGCACCTGAGCTGGTGTCCACGCCGAGCCTGGTACGTCTACCTCACCTTGTGACCGTGCGCGACAGTACCCGGAGCTTGTCCGACACCGTGGTCTGGGAAGTGATGACTATCACGCAGGCCCGCCGCTGGCTTGGCGGCCCGCTACCCGGCCAATCGCTGTTCGAGCAGCAGCTTCCGGCCCTGCTGCAGGTGCGCTTCCTGTCCCGTGCGGGACAATTGCCGCCCAGCGATGAAGGACAGTGCCTACGCGAGCTGCTCACCGGGCGGTATCTGTCGATCCGGCTCGTGTACCGTCATCCCGCCCTGTTTGCCGCGCTCATCCGGGCGGTAGTCCCCCCGCCGGTTTCAGGAGGCACAGGTGACTGACCAGGGGTCGGCCCCGGCGGCCATGCGCGCAGCCGCTCTGGCGCTGGTCGCCGGGCTCGACGAGCAGCAGCGCGCGGTCGTCTGCCTTCCCTTCGCTGACACCACGACCAGGCATCGGTTCACATACCTGCCCCGGCCCCGGCCGGGTGTGTGCCTGGCCGACCTCGATCGGGCCGGGCGCAAGGCCGCGCACCGGCTGCTCGCCACCGCCCTGAGCCCATCGGCCTACGCCCAGGCGGTCACGGTCATGGCGCTGGAGGAGATCCTGGACCGGCGTGAGGGTTGGCGTCGCGGTAGGCACAGCAGCGATTTCTGGGTCGTGGTGTTCGGCGATCCCGCTCGCGACGAGCGCTGGGCGTGGCGGTGGGAGGGCCACCATCTGTCGATCTCGCTCACCATCGACGGCCAGGAAGTTTTCCCCACGCCGCTGTTCCTGGGCGCGCACCCGGCCACTGTTTCCGTCGCCGGGCGGCCCGTGATCCGGCCACTAGGCATGGAGGAGGACCTGGCCCGGGCGCTGATGGACGCGATGGGGCCAGTCGCCCGTAGCCTGGCGGTCGTCGCCGATACGGCGCCGCCTGACATCCGCAGTTCGACCAGGCCCCTCGTGGCCGACCGGATCGCCCCGCTAGGAGTCGGCGCGGCCCAGCTCGATCCGGTGAGCAGGGCGCTGCTTGTGCAACTTGCCGCGGTCTATCTCGGCCGGCTGCCAGATGAGCTGGCTGCGCGGGAAGCTGCCGTGTTGCGCGGCACTGAGCTGCATTTCGCCTGGGAAGGGCCGCTGCAGCCGGGATGTGGCCACTACTACCGCGTCCAAGGCGGCGACCTGCTCATTGAGTACGACAACACGTCGAACGGCGCGAACCACGCGCACACTGTGCTGCGCCGCCGACAGCGTGACTTCGGCGGGGATGTACTGGCGGCCCACCGGGCAGAGGAACATGCGGCCTGCGAGGGAGCCGGCTAATCGCCGACCCCTCACCGTGGCCCTGATGGCGCCGAATGAGCTCGGTGACGCACTGGCGCCAGATTTACTCGAGATGCTTTGCGTGTCGTGTTGCGTTGATCGGTGTAGAGCAGCTAGCTTCACCACATCTAGGTAAACTACAACTGTGTAACTACCACAGTTAGTGCGTCCCGGTCGGTTGACCGCCGTGCTGCGATTACGCCGCCGGTGGTGACCTGGCTGGGGGCATGCATAGAAGGGGTTGGTCCGCGTGCATTGCCCGTTCTGTCGGCATGACGATAGCCGGGTCCTCGACAGCCGGCCTGCCGAGGACGGCACAGTGATCCGCCGCCGCCGTTGCTGTCCTCGGTGCGGCCGCCGGTTCACGACGGTGGAGACCGCAGCGTTGTTGGTGAGCAAGCGCAGCGGCGCCACCGAGCCGTTCAGCCGGGAGAAGGTCATCGCTGGCGTGCGCAAGGCGTGCCAGGGACGGCCGGTAACCGATGACGCGCTCGCTCTTCTGGGGCAGCGCGTGGAGGAGGCGGTGCGAGCGACAGGGCGGGCGATCTTGCCAAGCCACGATGTGGGGCTGGCGACACTGCAGCCGCTACGGGACCTGGATGAGGTCGCCTACTTGAGGTTCGCGAGCGTCTACCGCGGGTTCACTTCCCTGGAGGACTTTGAGCGGGAGATCGCCCGCCTGCGCGGGGGACACGAACCCGAATGGCTATCTCCGGCGCTCGCCGGCACCATGCAGACCTGACGGGCGGACGTATCGTGCACGGGCCCATGAGCATCGCAGGACCGCACTTCACCAGGTCGACGGCAGCACCGGTGATCAATGAGTTCTAGCAGGACATCCGAGGGGAGAAGGAAGCTAATGGCGGACATGAGCAGCGGTCAGTCGCGCGGGCCGCGGGCAAAGGCGGCGAAGGGGCTGCGTGTTGAGCGGATTTACACCACGCCCGGCGTGCATCCCTACGACGAGGTGACGTGGGAGCGCCGCGACGTGGTGCTGACTAACTGGCGTGATGGCTCGATCAACTTCGAGCAGCGCGGAGTGGAATTCCCGGACTTCTGGCAGCCGAACGCGATCCAAATCGTAGCCAGCAAGTACTTCCGGGGAGCCCTGGGGACTCAGCAGCGGGAGTGGAGCCTGCGGCAGCTCATCGACCGGGTTGTGCTCACCTATGTCCGGGCCGGCCAGGAGAACGGCTACTTCGCCGGGCCCGAAGATGCCCAGATCTTCGAGCACGAGATGACCTACACACTGCTGCACCAGATTTTCAGCTTCAATTCGCCAGTGTGGTTCAACGTCGGCACGGCCTCGCCCCACCAGGTGTCGGCATGCTTCCTGCTCGCTGTCGACGACTCGATGAACTCGATCCTGGACTGGTACAAGGAGGAAGGACTGATTTTCAAAGGCGGGTCCGGCTCAGGGGTCAACTTGTCGCGGATCCGGTCGAGCAAAGAGCTGCTGTCCTCCGGTGGCAACGCGTCGGGTCCCGTCAGCTTCATGCGCGGCGCCGACGCCAGCGCCGGCACCATCAAGTCCGGTGGCGCCACCCGGCGGGCGGCGAAAATGGTGATCCTCGACATCAACCACCCCGACATCGAAGAGTTCATCGAGACCAAGGTCCGGGAAGAGGAGAAGATCCGGGTCCTGCGTAATGCCGGGTTCGACATGGACCTCGGCGGTGACGACATCTACTCGGTGCAGTACCAGAACGCCAACAACTCGGTGCGGGTGAGCGATGAGTTCATGCGCCAAGTCGAGGCTGACGGCGAGTTCGGCCTGACGGCGCGGCTTACCGGCGATGTGATTGAGACGGTCAGCGCCCGTGACCTGTGGGCGAAAATGTGCCAGGCAGCGTGGGCGTGCGCCGACCCGGGCATCCAGTACGACGACACGATCAACGACTGGCACACCTGCCCCGAATCCGGCCGGATCACGACGTCCAATCCATGCGCGGAGTACCTCCACCTGGACAACTCCTCGTGCAACCTGGCCTCGATCAACTTGCTGAAATTCCTCGGTGAGGACAACAAGACCTTCGATGTCCAGAAGTTCGCCAAGGTCTGCGAACTGGTCATCACCGCGATGGACATCTCGATCTGCTTCGCCGATTTCCCGACGGCCAAGATTGGTGAGGTGACCCGGGCCTACCGGCAACTGGGCATGGGGTACGCCAACCTCGGTGCGCTGCTGATGGCCGCGGGTCTTCCGTATGACTCTGACGGCGGTCGTGCGCTGGCGGGCGCGATTACCAGTCTCATGACCGCGACCGCCTACCGGCGCTCGGCTGAGCTTGCCGGAGTGGTCGGCCCTTACGACGGCTACGCCCGCAATGCCGAGGGCCACAAGCGGATCATGAGCAAGCACCAGGTGGCGTCACGGGCGGTGGCTGGCTTCGATCACCGTGACCGGCCGGTGTGGGCGGCCGCCACCCTCGCCTGGGATAAGTGCCTGCGGATCGGGGAGCGCAACGGCTGGCGCAACGCCCAGGCCACGCTGCTCGCGCCCACCGGCACGTCGGGGCTCGCGATGGATGTCGACACCACCGGGATCGAGCCAGCCCTGGGCCTTGTGACATTCAAGAAGCTGGTCGGCGGTGCCTCCATGCAGTTCGTCAACCAGACCGTGCAGCGGGCGCTACGGACCCTGGGCTACCAGGAGGAACAGGTTGAAGCGATCGCCGAGTACATCAGCGAGCACGGCCATGTCGTGGACGCGCCCGGCCTCAGGCTGGAGCACTACCCTGTTTTCGACTGTGCCATGGGCGAGCGGTCGATTGCCCCTATGGGCCATGTCCGGATGATGGCCGCCGTTCAGCCCTTCCTTAGTGGATCGATTTCCAAGACTGTCAACATGCCCGAGTCCGCGACCGTACAGGACGTTGAGCACATCTACTTGCAGGGCTGGAAACTGGGTCTCAAGGCGCTGGCGGTCTACCGGGACAACTGCAAGGTCGGCCAGCCGCTGTCCGATGCCAGGAAGAAGCCGGCCGCAGCCGAGGCCGAGCCCGCGCAGTCGCCGCACGACGTCCGCCCGGTGCGTAGGCGCCTGCCGAAGCAGCGGTCGGCCATGGTGACCCGGTTCTCCGTGGCCGGCGCGGAAGGCTACATGACCGCGTCCAGCTACCCGGGCGACGGCGTGGGTGAGGTCTTCCTGAAGCTCGGCAAGCAGGGTTCCACCCTGGCTGGCGTGATGGATGCCTTCTCGATGGCGATCTCCATCAGCCTCCAGTACGGGGTGCCGCTCGAGAAGTGGGTGGAGAAGTTCACCAACATGCGCTTCGAGCCGGCCGGGATTACCGACGACCCGGACATCCGGATCGCAAGCTCGGTGATGGACTATGTGTTCCGCCGGCTGGCCCTGGATCACCTGCCCTACGACACGCGTGCCGAGCTGGGCATCCTGTCCGCTGCCGAGCGCTCGGCCCAGCTGGCCGGGGAGGAACCGGCCACGCTGGCCGAGGACCAGGATCCCGCGGAGATGGCGCAGTCCGCTCCGGTAGAACGGGCTCACCCACGCCATGAGGAGCCGGCGCATCCCGAGCGGAGTCCTCGTGCCGAGTCGGCCGCGCAGCCGCACAGCTCCACCGAGCTGATCGAGTCGCAGCAGGGTCGGACGGCCGACGCGCCGCTCTGCCTCACCTGTGGCACGAAAATGCGTCCGGCGGGCAGCTGCTACGTGTGCGAAGGCTGCGGCTCCACCAGCGGCTGCAGCTAAGAATGAGCAAAGTTGCGGCAGATGCAACATCTCAGCGCGTGCGAGTAATCAAATAACCGCAGGTCAAGAGAGGTGGCGAGGCTTATCGCCTCGTCACCTCCTGCGGCCTGATCCAGTTAGCCCCCGTCAGGCGAACTGGAGACAACAATGTTGTATTTGTTACAACAGAATGGAAGGTGTAACTCAGTTGCCCCCACAGATCACACATCGCGATCTTGTCTTGTTCGCTGACGAGAAGGTCAACTTGAAGAGGACCGAACTCGATGATCAGCGCGCTCAGGTCAAGCGGCTTCGTGAGAGGATTGAGGACAAGATCGCCGCTTCGCCGGGCTACGGCCTTGTCAAGGCACTTAACGCCGGCTCCATCGCTAAGGGCACTGCGCTCCGGACCGTCAACGATCATGATCTTGCCGTCTATGTGAAGGCTGAGCAGGCGCCTGACGAGACGCCTGCACTCGTGCACTGGTTGCGCGACCGCGTGGTCGAGGCGTATCCGCTTCTGCACGAAGACCAGATCGTCGCCAGCACCAACTGCGTCAATGTCAGGTTCGCGGGCAGCGGGGTTGAGGTTGATGTTGTCCCGGTGCTCTATGAGGGCGAGCCGGACGATGTGGGCTACCTCGTCAGCAAGGATGACGGTACTCGGCTGAGGACCAGCGTGCGGCGGCACCTGGACTTTATCCGTGGCCGCAAGAAGGAGTATCCAACGCACCTCGCGCAGCTCATCCGGTTCACGAAGTGGTGGGCACGGCAGCGAAGGCGCGATGGTGATTTCAAGTGCAAGAGCTTCATGCTTGAACTGCTGTGGGTCCATCTGGCCGATGGCGGACTGGCTCTCGACGACTATGCGAAGGCGCTCGAGCAGTTCTTCGCCTTCATTGTCAACGGCGGCCTTCACGGCCAGATCGCTTTCACCGACTTCCACCCCGCGTCGGAACTGCCTCCCCGCGGGAGCAAGCCGATCCAGATCCTCGATCCGGTCAATTTCGACAACAACGTGGCCGAGCACTATGAGGCACAGCACCGCGATCTGCTTGTTGCTGCGGCCCAGGAGGCGCTGGACGCGATCTCCACCGCCTACTACGAGCCCGCTAAGGGCCAGGCTGTCGAGTTGTGGCAGGACGTGCTCGGCACTAGCTTTAGGGCGGCAGCGTGAGCAGCTACTCGTACTCGGAAACATTTAGCCGCACGCATGCCCGGCGTCTTGCTGGCCGCGTGACCACCGACCTTCGGCAGAGCCACATCCTCTACGGGAGCCCGGCCGAAAGCCGTCTTGAGGAGTACCGCGTAGAGCTTGAGGAGCTACTTACCGGTGGATACGTCGATCGTTACCAGTTCGGCTTTAAACGTAACGAAAAAGCGGCATGGTCCCTGCGCTACGTGGTCGGACCAGACGGATCGCTGACGGCAACCGGCACCGCTGGAGGTGTTCCGGTGGGCGAAAATATCACGGGGGCGACCTTCTTCAATTTCCTTACCTTCTCTGACAGCTGGTTTCGGCTTAGTCCTCTTGAGAGGAAGGCCGTAGAGCAGAAGTTGCCGTTTATTCGCACTGATGGAACGCTGCCCAGTGAGGTGGGTGGCTACTGGACGAGCGACCGGACGTATGCAGCCGGCGGTGTCGCGCTGGAGAGGTCTGTTTTCCGGAGCCTGGCGGCATGACCGAGGGTATCGAGGGCCTGTTCGCTCGCACCGAGGAGTTCCCGAACCCAGCTGCCCGGGCTCGCCTGGCCGCCCTCGTCGGGCTTGATGAGACGAGGGACCGGCTCGTCGCCGACGCCGTGGTCCTTCTGGACCCGACCTTCATCAACGAATGGAGCACAAGGGTCCATGGCGAGGTGATCCCTGCCGTCGGCGCGTTGCTGGACCGAACGCCGTTGTTCATATTCGCAGGTGATGTCGGGGTCGGGAAAACCGAACTCGCTGAAGTCCTCGGTCAGGCGATCTCCCGCGAAGCAGATGCAGATGTGACGCTCTACCCCCTGAGCCTCACAGCCCGCGGTCGCGGTGCCGTCGGGGAGATGACCACCCTGCTGACCCGGGCATTCGAAAGCGTCAGCAAGGACTTTGCCAACGCCCGCCGCACCGACGGCACGGCCGCCGCCATGGGGGTGCTCCTTGTCGATGAGGCCGATGCGCTGGCGCAGTCGCGCGAACTTGCCCAGATGCATCACGAAGATCGGGCCGGCGTGAACGCGCTGCTCCGCGGCATCGACGGGATGAGAACGGACCGGCTTCCCGTCCTGACCATCCTGTGCACCAACCGGCTTGACGCGATCGACCCTGCGGTGCGGCGCCGGGCTGCAGCCGTCGAGATGTTCGAGCGCCCGGGTCAGGCGCAGCGCACTGCGCTGCTGACACGCTTGCTTGCTGGGACGAAGCTGCAGCCCGGCGACATAGAGGAGCTCGAGGTGGCGACCGGCAGTACGGCTGACCGGAATTTCGGCTATACGTATTCCGACCTGCGTCAGCGGCTCGTCCCGGAGATCGCGCTTACCGCATACCGCCGGGGCGTGGCCGTCGACATGGCGATCGCGCTCGAAGTGACCGCACGAACGCTGCCAACGCGGCCTTTCGAGCTGATGGGACGATGATCAGCGACACGGTTGCCCGGGCGCCAAGCGGGGCACGGCTCCTCGGTGACGACGTGCAGCACCTGATTGCCTGGTATCACGTACTCCGCACGCAGCGAGCCGATTCAACGGTGACCGAGCTCGCCGTCGAGGCTGATGACGCGGGCAATGTCGATGACCTGACTCTGCGCCACGCCGCAGACCCCGGCGAATACTGGCAGATCAAGGCATCTGTCGATGCGACCAGCCCACTCACCGAAGCTTGGCTATTCGATCGCCCGAAGGGCAGGCCAAGTCTCCTCCAGCGGCTTCACGCGAGCTGGCTGAAACTGCGCTCCCAGTACGGGCAACCGCCGACGGTAGTCCTGGCCACGACGAAGGCGATCGACCACTCCGATCTCGTGCTCGGGTCACGCGCGACAACGGACGCACGCATCGTCGAGACCCTGCGGCACGGCAGCGGCGCCCTCGCTGAGGCGCGCAAACGTTGGGCGGCCCACCTTGCCGTTGACGAGGCCAGGCTCCTTGAGTTCCTCGAGAGCTTGGAGATCCGGCATTCGTTGTCCGAGAACGAATGGCGCGAGAAGGTTCAGGACGCCGCGGCGGGAGCCCGGGTCCGCGCCGATGACTCCGGGGTCGCGGCAGGCATCCAGCAAGTGCGCAACTGGATCAAGGCACCGCGGCAGACGCTTACTCCCGCCCAGCTGAAAACAGCCATCGAGAAGTTGGGTCTGCTTGTTCCGGCGCAGCGCTCGCTGTTCGTGGCCCAGGCGATGGAACGCAACCCGCGATCCGATGCCGCCACTTACTCCGTCGATTGGACTGGCCTGTTCGAAGGCGGTGACCCGCGCGAACGCAGAGCGTTCGCCGACCCGGTGACCGCCCGCCGGCAGATCACGGCCGATCTCGCCGTTGCCCGAGGGCGGCTCCGAGCGGCCGGTATCCACGACTTCGAAGTCGACGGACCGATGCGCCTGCCGCTGTGGTTCGCCATCGGCGCTCATTTCTCCAGCACCGCGGGCTTCGCCGTTAGTGCCCGCGCCCGCGAAGGCATCTGGTCTTCCAGCACCGCCCCAAGCCAGCAGAAGGATCTTGAAATCCACCTCCCTGCAACCCCGGCCAGCGCGCCGGCCGGGCGACCTTGGGCGGTGAGCGTCAGCTTCGCAACCGATATCGCCGAGGACGTCGACGAGTTCCTGGCAGGAGCGCACCCTGACGCCTACCACATCAGGGCAAGACTCCCTGTCCCAGGACGGGAAGCGCTGGCCGGTCTCCCGCACGCTCAAGCCGTCATCTTCCAGCTCCGCGACGAACTGCGGGCGCTCCGGAGAAAGCTCCGCCCTCCTGAGCTGCACCTCTTCCTGGCGATGCCGGGGGCCTGCGCGCTACTACTCGGCAACGCATGGGACCGCATGCCTCCGACCTGGACCTACTGGGACCTTGGAGCACCAGGCCAGTACGCCCCGGCAATGAGAGTCGCGAACTGACGAGTTCTGACGTGCCCGTCGATCTGGCGAGCGACGATTTGACCGTCCTGATTCCAGCGAAAGCCTGCGCCCGGCTCGGACCTCGGATCTGGTGCCGCTGCTGGCCGAGCGCGGTGTGCACCTATCGCGCGAGCAGGTCTACCGGCTGGTGACGCAGGTCCCGCAGCGCTTGTCGACCGACACGCTGGCGGCGTTGTGCGACATCCTCGGCTGCCAGCCGAATGACCTGATCGAGGTCGAGATGGTCAGCCAGCAGGTCCGCAAGGCCGCCGGCGAGTCCCGCCGGGTGGCTCCGCCGCCGGTGCGGCGCAGCACGATCCGCCGCCCCGATTCGTCATGACCACCGCCCACCCACCCGGCCCGGTGCGTGAGCGGGTCATTGCCCATCTAGGCGCCACGCTGCCGGGCCTGGACGTGAAGACCGCCCGCGATGTTCTCGTCGGGGCGAAGGCAGGCGAAGGGCGCACGCTACGCGAGCTGGATGCGCTCTTCCGCGAGCATTCCGGTGCGCTCGCCGCTACCCCCGCTGAGTTCCCGCTGGTGCTGATCCGGGTGGCGCACGCGCTGGTAGGAACCGGGCACCCGCCGGTTGCCCTCCCGGCCTGCGCCGGGTGCGGCAAGATCACCACCGATCTGCGGCGCAAGACCGCCTCTGGCCGGGTTTGCACAGCCTGCGCGGCCCGCCGCAGCACCAGCACATGCGCCCGCTGCGGCCAGCTCAGGCGCATCAATGCCCGGCGCCCTGAAGGCGGGATCTGCTCTGCCTGTTACGCCAAGGACGAGCAGGTGCTTGAAGACTGCAGCGGATGCGCCCGCCGCCGTCGGCCCGCCGCGCGCATGCCCGACGGCAGTGCCCGCTGCCAGTCCTGTGCGACGCGCTCGGCGCGAACCTGCTCGGCCTGCGGCCAGCCACGTACCATCGCCGGAACCACCGATGCGGGCCCGGTCTGCGCAGCGTGCTACCAGCAGCCGCAGCGTCCGTGCGGGCGCTGCGGGCGTCTCCGGAAGATCGCCAAACGGGCGACCGACGCCAGCCCTGACCTGTGCCACAGCTGCTACAAGGGCGCGTCGGCGACCTGCTCGGTCTGCGGGGAAACCAGGCCCTGCCAGCGGATATCCTCGGGCAGCCCGATCTGCCGCCATTGTCGGCCGCGGCCGGCCCGCCCGTGCTTCCGGTGCCGCCGGACGCGCCCCGGCCAGGCAGAATGGCCCATCGGGCCGGTCTGCGTCGGCTGCTACGAGGATGTCCGTCGACACCCTGCGCCCTATGCCGGATCGTGCGGCCCCTCATCGGCAGCGACGAGCACGGCGAGCTGATCTGCGGTCCCTGCGCCGGAACTCCCGGACTCGACTACACCTGCCGCGAATGCGGCCGTGGTGGCGAGATCCACAGTGAACGGCGCTGTTACCGCTGCGTGCTGGCCGGACGCGCCCGACACCTTGCCGGCGATGTGTCGGTGCCGCTTCCACCGCGCTCCGATCCGGTGAGGCTGCTCGGCGAAGACGACCACATCCACCAGCTTGACCGCTGCCTCAGCGACGACAGCATGCCCTTGGACCTCCGGGTCGGCGGAGCCCTGGTCCTGCTGTTCGGGCTGCTGGTCAGCCGGGTGATGCAGCTGACCAGGAACGACGTGTCCGACGACGGCGAAGTCACCTACCTCGACATCGACACGTACCGCCTGATGCTGCCGCCCGGCTCGCCCGCCTCACCCGCCAGCTCCGTGACCAGGACGATCAGCGATGGACACTCGCCCGCCTCGGAACCCCCGCGCCGTGGCTGTTCCCCGGGCAGAGCCCGGCTCGCCCCGCCGTGAACGTCCTCTTCGGCGTCCGGCTCCAGCGCCACGGCATCGCCGCCCACTCCGGCCGGAACACCGCCCGGCTCGCCCTCGCCGCTGAGCTACCCGCCTCGGTCCTGGCCGACCTCACCGGCATCGGCATCAGCACAGCCGAACGCTGGTCTCAGCGGGCCAAACGAGACTGGATCTTCTACATCGGCCAGCGAGCCGCTGACGTCCAGGCCGAGGCTCCGGCCGCACGCATAGAGACGTTGCGGTGACGAGCGGAGCCGCTCATGCCGCACTGGCCAATCGATGCGGTGGGCGAGCGGTTAGTTGATAAGTTTAATTAGGTATCGCGTAGGTGTATCAAATTCCTGGCCCGCCGGGCCGCGCTGATGAGGGCAGGTAGTCATGGTAGGCAGAGGCCGCCCGAGCAGGACGAACGTCTACGACCGTCTAGACAAGGCCCTGGCCGAGCTCAACCAGCGATACGGAGGCCTTCCCACTCCGAAGGAAGCCCAGGCCATCTGGGAAGACATCTGGCATCAGGAAGCCCACCACTCGACTGCCCTGGAGGGCAACACTCTGGTCTTGCGGCAGGTCCAGGCGCTGCTAGACGAGGGTCGTGCAGTCGGCGCCAAGCCGCTCAAGGAATACAACGAGGTAAAGGGATACGCGGACGCGGCTCAGTGGGTCTACGGACAGGCACTGGAGCCAGGTGACTGGCACGACGGCAGGCTTCTCACGATCGCTGAAGTGCGCCAGATCCACCACACGGCTATGACTCCGGTCTGGGACGTGGCCCCGCACCCTGACGCGACTGATCGCGAACGACCCGGCAGCTTCCGTGAGCACGACATCCGCCCCTTTCCTGGCGGGATGACACCTCCGTCGTGGCCGCTCGTGGCAGCACAGGTACAGCGCTGGGTCGAGACTGCCTGCATCACAGGAGACAAGATTCACTCGGGGGACGATCTTGGCCGTCCGCTCGTCGAGGAACTGGCCCGGCTGCATAACGAGTTCGAGCGCGTGCATCCGTTTATCGACGGGAACGGCCGCGCCGGGCGTCTTGTCCTGAACCTCATCCTGGTCCGGCTCGGCTACCCGCCGGTCGTGATCTTCAAGCGGCAGCGTGACGCCTACCTGGCGGCGATGCAGCGAACCGATCGGGGCGACCACGGAGGGCTGGGCGAGCTGATCGCCCGGGCGATGTATGACAACCTCAACCGGTTCATCGTGCCCAACGTAGCTGGACCAGCCCGCCTGGTGCCCCTCGCCGCCCTGGTGGACGAGCACTTTACCCTGCCTGCGCTACGCCAGGCAGCCCAGCGCGGCCGCCTGGATGCGGTCCATGGCGCTGATGGCATCTGGCGGAGCTCCCGGAAAGCCGTAGACGCCTACCGGGCGGCGAAGCACCGGCGGCGGCCGGAGAATACCGCACCCTCCGAATAAGTGCACTGCCCCAGTATTCAGGCACGTACAAGGGCGTTTTTCAGCCCAGTGCGGGGCCCGGCAAGATTGCCGGGCTTCGCGCTGGCCCGTCGTTGAGCTTGCTGAGAGCAGTAGCGGATGCTTAAAGCCGTGAACTTACCAAGTGAACCTACTAAACATGCTAAGTGGAGCTACGATTAGCATGTTTAGCGGGTTGGGTTGGGAGGTTCTTTGCGCAGCTTCGCCGATCTGGACGCACTCATCGGGCGGGTGCCAGCCCAAGTCGTCACTCGACTCAGCGCGATTGACTTCGGCCGGGGCTCGGAGGCGCTCTACCGCGATCAGATGCCGGGCCTGCTCACCGAGCTTGCCGATCGGACCCGTGTCCAGAGCATCACCGCGTCGTCCGCGATAGAGGGCGTCGTCGTCGCGGACGTCGGCCGCGCCGAGCGGATCATCAACCGGCGCACGACGACGTTGCGCAACCGTAGTGAGCAAGAATTGGCGGGCTACCGCGACGCTCAGGACTACCTATTCCAGCAGGACTGGCGTCCACTGAACGCTGGTCTCTTCCTGCACCTGCACCGGCTGCTCTTCGCTCACACAGCCATGCCCGGGGGAGCGTTCAAGACCGTGGACAACCTGGTCGTGGACCGCTCGCCAGACGGATCAACGACCGTTCGCTTCAAGCCGGTGTCCGCCGCGAGCACACCCTTTGCCATCGACGACCTCATCAAGCGCTACCAGCGCGCGGTCGCCGCGGGCGAACACCATCATGTGCTGCTCTCTGGACTGTTCGTCCTCGACCTTCTCGTCATACATCCCTTTGAGGACGGTAACGGACGAGTGGCTCGCGTACTTACCAACGCCATGCTCATCGAGTATGGATACACCGTCGGACGTTATGTGAGCCTCGAAGAAGCGGTCGCCGAATCGGCGGACGCCTACTACCGGGCGCTTCTCGAGTCCACCCATGGCTGGCACGAGGGTTCAGCCGACCCGTGGCCATGGCTTGGCTACTTCACCAGCGTGCTAGCCACTGCCTACGCCATCTTTGCTGATCGCGCCGCCGCGGCTAAGACTCCCGGGACCAAGCAGCAGCGCGTCCGTGATCACATCCTGCGCCGCGCGCCGGTCACGTTCCGCCTTGCAGACATCAGAACGGCCATGCCGGGTGTCAGTGACCAGACCATCCGGCTCGTCCTGGAACAACTCAAGAACGAGGGTCACGTGCGGGCCGACGGAACCGGCCGGGCCGCGACGTGGACCCGGATGACGAATACTGCACCCTCGAATAAGTGACCTGCCCCAGTACGCCAGGCGACCAGGCCGGGCAGGGTGCCTGCCCGGCCTGGTCGCCTGCACCCTCGGCGCCGCCGCCCGGCACGACTCGCAACAGTCGGCGAGCGCCAGGGCCGCTAACGGCAGAAACCCGTCGACCCGGTCGGTCCTGCCCCGGGCTGTTACCCGGTTGAAGTGCGGAGTTCAGCGGCAGCTGGCCCCGCTCAGGGTCACATCGAGTGGACTGCCGGGCGCCGCTGCGTGACCGGACCAGGCTGAGGCTGAGCTAGCAGGTCACACGCGAGGGCTGCCAATGGCCAGCGCCCGCTCCAGCGCCCGAGGCCGTCCTTCAGCGCCGGGCAGCCTTGCTAGGCTGGCGGCTACCCCATCCGGACCGCTCATCGCCTCCCGCCTGCGAACGAGGCCTTACGACCCATGCTGGAGCACGCCGTCATCGACTCCCTCTTCGCCGCCGACCTTCCGGACACGGACCACTGGGCCCGGCGTTACCCGCCCCGGCAGCTGCCGGAGGGCGCGGAGGTGACCCGGTTCGGTCCCTCTCCGACGGGATACGTGCATATCGGGGGGGTGTACGCCGCCATGATCAGTCGCGACCTCGCAGTCCACTCCGGCGGCGTCTACCTGGTGCGGGTGGAGGACACCGACCAGTCGCGCAGCGTCGATGACGCGCTGAGCCAGTTCGCCCGGGCCTTCGACTACTTCCATCTCGCCGCGGACGAGGACGACGAGCACGGCGTATATGGGCCCTACCGCCAGTCGGCCCGTGCCGCCATCTACCATTCCTTCGCACGCGAGCTCCTGCGCCAGGGGAAGGCGTACCTGTGCTTCGCCACTAAGGACGAGCTGGCGCAGATCAGCGCCCGGCAGGAGGCCGCCAAGGTTCCC
>WNFG01002370.1_pt1 | contig 18427 bp, 18 predicted proteins | sample 5400431 | NCBI WGS metagenome assembly WNFG01 (sample SAMN13153346, study PRJNA577476) | soil metagenome | isolation source: 120 cm saprolite under Douglas fir tree site 2 hole 3 replicate 2 | place: USA:California | collected 2015-04-18 | reverse complement strand
GCATGTTGTCGGTGCCCACCACGGTGACCGGCAGCGACTACCAGATCCATCCCTTGCGCGCCATGCCGCCGTTCCTGGAACTCTTCAGCCGCGGCGACGATTGCCCGATTGAAGTGCTGCTGCATGTGACGAAGTAAACTCAGCAAGTCAGCACTCAGCATTCAGCACTCAGCCATGAAACTTTTACGTGGAATCAGAAAAAGCATTCACCGCAAAGGTCGCAACGGTCGCAAAGTAAATCCAGGAAGGGCTATGGTCGCCGATCCAGTTCTTATGTTGCTCTCTGGCCTTCTTCCCTTTGCGCCCTTAGCGACCTTTGCGGTGAATGCTTTTTCTGATTCACGTAAAAGTTTCATGGCTGAATGCTGACTTGGGAGGCTATCGCTCTCATTTAGCTGCTAACATGTGATCTCTCATGCAGCCTTTCTGGGTCAAATTCATGGCGAGGGTCCTTCTGGCCGCCGGTTTTTATTGCATGAGCGATCTTGGGTCCTGCAGTTATCGTGTGGACTTTCCGCCTCTCCATAACGGTTCGATTTCTACGGTAACATCGGTCCCGTCCGATGCGCCGGCAGACCAGGCGGATACAGACAGTGATTGCTGGTGCTGCTCCGGCCAGGTGATCCCGGCGACCGCCGTTGTCCTGACGCAATCGGTCCTGATCGAAGCGGTGCCACCCTCCGCGTTCCTCCGTTACGACAGCTTCGATTCGCCACCTGCCCTGCACCCTCCCCGCGCTTAAGCCACAGAACCAGTCAGCCAATCTTTGTTCAATTCATTGCGTCCCGGGGATGTGTATCGGGTTGTGTCCTCGTGTTCGCGTTGACCCGGCTGTATTCAGACCGGTGGTGGGAGCGCTGGTATGAAAAAAAGAAAAGGAACAATCGGGACGCAGTCCGTGCGGTGGTTCGCGCGCGCGCGAAGAGCGCCGGCTTTGGCATTTCTGCCATTCCTCCTGGCATTGTCTTTGCCCGCCCAGGAGGGAGCGCTTACCCTCGATGGAGCGCTGGCCATCGCCAGATCGAGAGGACCGGCAATTCTCGCGGCGAAGGCCCGGGTCGATGAGGCACGGGCACGGCTGCAGGGAGCCTCGGCGCGGTTTCGCGAGAATCCGGTCGTCGAAGCTGAGCTGGGGCAGCGAAGGACTTCCGCCGGCGGGAGCCTGGTGGAAGAGGAACTGGGCGTCAGTCAGACTTTTGAACTGGGAGGTCAGCGCGGTTCCCGGATGGCCCAGGCTACGGCCGGTGTTGAACAGGCTACGGCCGGGTCCGGCGAAGCCACGCGCCTGCTGCTGCGGGAAGTCTCGATGGCCTTCATGCGCGCACTGACGGCGTCGGAGCGGTTGCATCTGTCGCGCGAATCCGAATCCGTAGCCAACGAACTGTCGGACGTGGCCGACCGGCGCTATAAAGCGGGCGATGTTCCGATTCTGGACGTCAACCTGGCGCACAGCGAACGATCGCGCGCACGGGCCGAGTCCTCGGCCATGGCTGCCGAACTGGCGATGGCCACCGGAGAACTGCGATCGCTGCTGGGGATGCGATGGAATGAGCCGCTTTCAGTGCGGGGCGATCTGCAAAAAAATCCGCAGTATGAGCTGGAGAAGCTGGTGGAATCCGCGGCCGACAGGCCCGATCTCAGCGCTCTCCGGGCCGGGCTGCGCGAAGCCGAGGCGGAATACCGGCTGGGGCGCGGCTTTTCCCGGCCCGACCTTGCTCTTGGCGTGCGCCAGAAGAGGGAGGAATCCGCCACCGCCGTGGTGGGAACTCTCTCGGTCACCTTGCCGTTTTTCCAGCGCGGTCAGGAACAGCAGGCTTCCGGAATGGCGCGCGCGCGGCGCATTCAGGGGGAAATTCAGGCGCTTACCAATACGGTGCAGAACGACATTCGGTCTGCCTTTGAGGCCTGGCGCCTTCTGCGGGAAGCTGCGACAGAGCTGGAACAGAATGCCATTCCCAACGTTCAGGAAAACGAGATGCTGGCCCGGCGCAGCTACGAAGAAGGCGAATTGAATCTGCCGGAACTGCTGCTGATCCGGCGGCAGGCGTTTGAACTTCGCCGGGCTTACTTAGATCGCCTGCAGGATGCGGCCCTGGCCGCGATTGAACTGCAGGCCCGTTCAGGAGTGTTGCAATGAAAATCGCTTTGCCATTTGTTTTTGCCGCCATACTGCTGGCGGCCGGATGTTCCAGGTCTCGCGATGAGAAATCGGCCGCCACCCCGGCGGTTGCCGATTCGACGGATGCGAAAGCATCGGACGCCAAAGCGCCCGACAATATTCTCCGCATCGGACCGGCAATGCTGCGCGATCTGCGCCTCACCACTACCGTTACCGGGAAGCGCCGCCCCGGCGATGGCGTAAACCTGCTCGGAGACGTAACGGTCAACGAGGATGCATTCTTCCAGGTAGGCGCTCCGCTGACGGCGCGGATCGTCAGCATTGCGGTCTCGCCCGGACAGCAGGTCGCCAGGGGCCAGGCTTTGGCGGTCCTTCAAAGCGCGGAACTGGGAAAGGCGAACTCAGAAAGTATTGCGGCGCAGGCCAGACTTCGGCTGGCACAGCAAACGCTCGAGCGCAAACGCCGGCTGGCGGAGGAACGCATCGTAGCGCAGAGAGATGTCCAGGAGGCGGAAGCCGCCGTGGCCTCGGCGGAGGCGGCGTTGCGCNCACGGCCCTGCGAGCGCTGGGAGCCGGGGAGAACGGCGCAGACGGCGCGGACGGCACCATGCTCACGCTGCGCGCACCCATCGCCGGCACCGTGATTGAGCGGACCGCGCTCAATGGCCAGCAGGCAGAACCGGCGCAGACGCTGTTTAAGATCGCCGGTCTGAAGACCCTGTGGCTCAACGTTCACGCCTTCGAACGCGACGCCGTCCACCTGCGGGCGGGCACAGCCGCCAAAGTAACACTGCCCGCCTGGCCTGGACGCACGTTCCCGGCGCGCGTGGCGCTGATTGGAAGCGTGGTCGATCCCGTCTCGCACACGATCTCCATTCGCATTGAGACCGCCAACGCCGAGGGCGCCCTTCGTCCGGGAATGGCTGCCATGGTTTTTGTTCCGTTCGCGGACGACACCGGACAGACCATTCAGGTGCCCGCGGTTTCAGTCCAGCGCGTGGACGAAGAGTGGTTCGTCTTTATTCCCCGCTCGCAGGGCGTCTTCGAAATGCGGCCCGTGGAACGAGGGCGCAACATGGAAGGCGAGATCGAGATCGTCAAGGGGCTGAAGGCCGGGGAAACCGTGGTGGTGGAAGGGGCGTTCCTGCTGAAAGCCGAAGCGGAGAAGGCCCGAGGCGAAGGCAAAGAGCACGATTGAGGCGCATATGCTGAACCAAATCCTGACTAAGTTGTTTTCGAAACCCGGGATGGTCTTTTTCCTGGTGCTGGCGGGCGCGGCAGTCGGCGCGCTGTGGTTGCGCGATCTGCCCCAGGATGTCTTTCCCGATCTTTCGGCTCCGGTGTTCAATGTCATCGTTCAGGATGCCACCATGGGGCCGGAAGAGCTGGAAACAGCGGTGGCCGTTCCCATGGAGGCCGCTCTTGCGGGACTGCCGGGCGTGCGGCGCATCCGCTCGACCTCGGAACCGGGAGTAACGGAAATCACGATCGAGTTCCTGCCCGACGCGGACTACTTTCGCTCCCGTCAGTTTGTGGCTGAGAGGGTCGCGCAGGCGGCGACGCAGCTTCCGCCCGGAACCGGCGCGCCTCTGATTTCAAGCCTCACAGGCCGGCTGAACGAAATTTTCGAGTTCACCCTGGAAAATGAATCCGGCGAGGGCGATCTCATGGCCCTGCGCGATCTGGCCGAGTTCGATGTCCGCAACCGGCTGCTGGCGGTGCCCGGCGTGGCCGCGGTGGAGCGCATGGGCGGGTACCTTCGCCAGTTTCAGATTCAGATGGACCCCGACCGAATGGCGGCGCGGCGCGTGACCCTGGATGAAGTTGTCCACGGGGTGGAGGGCGCCAACCTCAATACCGCCGGCGGGTTCGTCACGGAAGGTTCCATTGAGTGGAGTATACGGGCGATCGGCCGCGCGCGAAACGTGGAAGACATTCGCAACACCGTGGTGGCCTCGCGGGGTGCGACTCCGATTCTGTTGGGCGAAGTGGCGGACGTTCGCGAAGCTCCGGCGACGCGACGCGGTATGGCGCACCGGCTGAAAGGCGAGGTCGTCAGCTGCCGCGTCACCAAACAATTCGGCGCCGATTCGGTCAGGGTCGCCGGCGAGATCAGGAAGGCGATTGACGACATTCGGAAAACCCTGCCGAAAGGCGTCTCGCTGCGCATCGTATACGACCAGTCGCAACTGGTGGGCAGCGCTTTAGGAGGAGTGGGCCGCGCGATCCTTCTGGGCGCGTTTCTGGTGGTGGGCGTGCTGTTCCTGCTGCTGGGCGATCTGCGCGCCGCGCTCATTGTGACCATGACGCTGCCTCTCTCGATCGCCCTGGCGGGCCTGCTGCTGAAGCCCGCGGGGATCGGCATCAACACCATGACGCTCGGGGGCCTGGCCATCGCGGTCGGGCTTCTCGCGGACGCCGCTATCATCATGACCGAAAACATCGTCCACCGGATTTCCGCCGGCCCCGCCGAAGCACGGCGGCAGAATGCGCTCAGGGCGGCCGTCGAGGTCGGGCGTCCGATCGTTTTTGCGACGCTGATCGTCATTGCGGTTTTCGCGCCGCTGTTTGCCATGACCGGTATTGAAGGGCGCATGTACAGTCCGCTGGCGGCCGCGGTCATCAGCGCAATTGCGGGTTCGCTGGTCCTGGCCCTGACAGTTGTCCCCATTGCCGCCGGGATGTTCCTGCGCCCGCGCGCCGGCGGCGCTCCCGCGGAAGCGGGCGTCATCCGCCTGCTCAGGCGCATTTATTCTCCCGCGCTGGATCTGTGTCTGCGTCATCCCCGGCTGGTCATGCTGTTGGCGCTCATCGTTACCGTGTCTGCGCTCATTCCGGGCCTTTACGTGGGTTCAGACTTCATGCCGAAGCTGGATGAAGGAGCATTTCTGATTCAAACGATGCTTCCGCCCGAGGCTGCGCTCGACCAGGTGGATCGCGCGAACCGCAAAGTCGAAGATGTGCTTCGAACATTTCCGGAAGTCGAGGACGTGGTCCGACGCACCGGGCGCGCCGAGCGTACCGAAGACCCCATGCCCCATACGACTTCCGATGTGCTGGTGGTCTTTAAGGCCGACCGCGCCCGTTCGCTCGACGCTCTCGAAGATGCAATGAGGGAAAAACTGCAAATGGTCCCCGGAGTCTCCGTCCTGTTCACGACACCTCTGGGCATGAGAATCGATGAAGGCCTGGGTGGAACGCCCGCGGACCTCAGCGTGAAAGTGTTCGGTCCGGACCTCGACGAACTGGCCCGCATCGCCGAGAAAGTCCGGTCTGTCATGCAGCAGGTCAAAGGCATCACCGACCTGCACGCGGAGCAGCTTACCGGAATGCCGCAACTGCGAATTTCCATTGACCGGGCGGCAGTGGCCAGGGCCGGGCTCACGCCCGGCGATGTCATTCGCGCCATCCGCATCGGACTGGCGGGTGAAGATGAATCCGAAATATGGGCGGGCCAGCGGCGGTTCGATCTGGTGCTGCGCCTCCCGGAAGAAAAACGCGGCAGTCCGGGCGCCATCAAATCATTGCTGATCGACGGACATGACGGCTCCCGGATTCCGATGGGGCAGCTGGCGGCTATCGAACAGATCCTCGGCCCCGGCTCCATCCGGCGGGAAGCGAACACACGACGCATCGCCATCGATGCGGGAGTCACAGGTCGCGACCTGGGCAGCACCGCGGCCGAGGTGCGCGATCGACTGTCACGCGAACTGCAGCTGCCGGCCGGATATTTCTTCGATGTGGGAGGCAGAATCGAAAACCAGTCGCGGGCCGGCCGGGCGCTGACCATAGCTGTCGCGATTGCTCTGCTGGCGGTTTTCCTGCTGCTTCATCTGGCGCTTGGTTCGGCGCTCGACGCCGGATTGATTCTGGCTTCTCTGCCGGTGGCCTTTGTGGGCAGTATCGTGGCTCTGCTGATCAGCGGCGAGACGTGGAATGTTTCTTCTCTCGTGGGCCTGATCGGATTGTTCGGCATCGCCGTTCAGAATGGGCTGGTGCTGGTAACGCAAACCCGATCGCTGGTGGCCGAAGGCAGCAGCTTTGAATCGGCGGTACGCGAAGCGAGCATCGGGCGCTTGCGTCCTAAGATCATGACCGCCGCCACGGCGATTCTGGGTCTTCTGCCCATCCTGCTCCTGCGATTGCACGGAACGGAGATCGAGCGCCCGCTGGCGATTGTAGTGACGGGAGGATTGGTTACGTCAACGGTGTTTACTCTGCTGGCGCTGCCGACGTTTTATCTGTTTGCTCATGGCCTGCGAAAAGGGGCGAGTTCCTGAAGTTAAAAGCTTCACCACGGAGGCACCGAGCACCGAGACACGGAGAAAAGGGTAGTGGTCATTTTCGTTTTTCACAGGGATGATGGGGTACGGCTTAAAACGGAGATGCCCGGCTTGTCCGGCACCTCACGTGCGCCCTAACCAAAATCCGTGGTTGCAGTCCTTGCAAGGCTGCGGTGTCTCACAGCACCCCAACGTCGGTTCAAATCCGACCCATGGTTCTTCATTTTAATAATTGAAGTAAATATCTTTGCAACTTAATGAAAATAAACGCTCTAAATAATTAGAAAGCATTAATTTGCTTTTTATTCTCTCTTGACATGCTATTGAGTTCGACATCAAATACCGATATCAGATATGACACAGAAATGTATTCATTTCCCGACATCATGAAAGATGCAACAAATGAATAGGTTTGTGTATCTAATTATAGTGAGAGGAATGATTGGGAAAAACAGCTCAATCGTTTGAGGAGGATCCAGCTCATGGCTGTCGCAAACATGGAAACACGTACGACCACCGTTCGACTTCCCCTCCCAGTGTATGACCAGGCAAAGTGTGTCATTGCAAAGGAGAAAAGTGGAGGGACTCGAACAGCAATTAGTCTTAATGATTTTATCGTAACCGCCGTCAAGGCGTATCTGAAACTGCTCAAGCGGAGGCAGATCGATGCTGCATTTGCAGCAATGGCCGAAGATGCGGATTACCAAAAGGAGGCCACTTTGCTAGCAGAGGAATTTGAGCATAGTGACTGGGAAGCTCTTCGGTTGGAGGAATATGAACTCGCAGGAGAATCAATTTAAATGCCAATAACGCGCGGTGATGTTTTCCTGGCGAATCTGGAACCACACGAAGGATCAGAACAGGGCGGTACGAGACCCGTTGTTGTCATCAGCCGTGATGCAATTAACAGCGCCAGCCCGGTCGTCATGATAATCCCAATCACCGATGCTGCAAATAAAATCAGAGTGTATCCGAGTCATGTGAGGGTCGCCGCAGGTAAGGGCGGCCTCACAATAGACTCGGTTGTAATCTGCGAACAAACAAGAGCGATAAGCAAAACTCGCCTGAAGAAACAGTTGGGAAAGTTCGAAAAATCCATCATCACAAGCATCGAAGCCGCTTTGAAAATAACCCTTGACCTCCCCTAGCCCGCGATCTCTCCCGCCATATCCCGCGACCCTGTGGAAATTCAAAATGACCCACTACCGGAGAGAAGCTGTGGGATTGTTGTTGCGACATTATCCCACTATCTTTTGCCTTTCCCCGTGCCTCAGTGCCTCCAAGGTGCAAAGGTCTTACACGCGCGCGACGGCTTCCATCACCGGAACGCCCAGCAGGAAATGGGTTGGCTCTTTCTTTCCTGAAGCGCGGACCCATAGCTGGTCTCCGCACAGGGATGCGTCGATCTGTTCGGAGCGCAGGCGCAGCGCGTAGCCGCGAACGATGCCGGCGAGATCCTGTTCGGCGACGGTGTTCAGGGCGTACTCCGCCGGGCGCGACTGCTGCGCGGCCATGCGGATCAAAGGCATCAGCTCCGACTCTCTGGCAATGCTGGATTCAGTGGTTACGCCCAGCATCTGTTCGATGGCGTAGAGCAGGGTACGGTCAATGGCATCGACGAACGCCAGATGCAGATGGTTGCGCTGCCTGACATAGTGTACCGGCAGCATCCTGTAACGTTCCAGAAGAGCGAAAGGCACCAGGCGCGCCGCTTCCGGCACAACATTCTCATGGAGGCGGAATACCGGAACACTCCACTGGAAGGCGACCGCTGTGGTGACCTGGTCCTCGGTGACAGCCTTCATGTCGATGAGAATCCGGCCCAGCCGGATGCCGGGCGACAGCTTCTGCGCCTGCAACGCCGATTTGAGGACTGCTTCGTCAATATCGCCCCGGGACATCAGAAGCAGGCCGAGGGGAATGCGGTGCTGCCGTTTGGGAACGTTCTTGCGCCGGTGCAGCAGATCGTGAAATTCACGCGTCAGCCCCTCGTGGAGACAAACAGGACTGCAATAGCGGCCCTGGCCCACGCGCATCCCGCTGAACCGCAATCTGCTGCTGATCCGGGTCTGAGAGCACCCGGGATTGGCGCAGGCTTCGAAAATTGAGAGAGCTCGTTTCAACATGATTTATGCCAACTGGGCGAGTCTTTGCGCCGGTGAAAGAACTTCAAAAATTCTGATTCCGTAGTTTCCGTCGATGACGACAGCCTCGCCTCGCGCGATCACTCGGCCGCCAAGAATCAGTTCGATGGGGTCCTGGGTCCGGCGATCGAGTTCCACGACGGAACCCGCGCTGAGTTCCAGCACGTCTTTGAGCGCCATCAGCCTTTTGCCGAAGCGGATGGAAACGTCGAGTTCGAGGTCCAGCAGAAGATCGAGGTTCTTGCCATTCAGGTAGGCGGCTGTGGCTTCTTTTTCGTGGGCGGAATCGGCGGCGTTGGCCGCGGTTGTTTCCTTCTCTGCCGGCTGGGCCGCTCTTTTAGCCAGCGCATCCAGCAGAACCTGGTCGCTCCAGGCAATCATGGTCAACGCCGGGCTGGTTGACACCCGCAGGGAGACGGGCTGCCAGTTCTCCAGGGACGGCGGAGCTTCGGTGTCCCTGAATTGAAAACTGCAATCCGATCCCAATATCCCTTTTAACTGCGATGACACCGCGCCGGCAAACTGGCGGATGAGTTCGCTCAAAGAGTCCAGATGGTCGGCGTTGAACTCAGCCTCGGGGGCCAGAGATTCGGCCATGAAGGTCTGTCCCAATTGCAGCGCGTCAGCGGAAGAAATCTGAAATGCCTGTTCGCCGGCGAGGGCGCCGGTCACGGTGAAAGTGACCCAGCGGCCTTCCCGCGCGGCTTCCGCCGGCGGAGCGCCGACCTCGCCCGTCAGCGTGGCCCCGGTGAACTGAGAAAGAACGGAAGCGACGGTTTCCGCCCACAGGGCGCGATACGCTTCAATTCCAAACGGTGTATTACTCGGCATGATCTCCTCCGCCATTCTGGTGTTGCCCGCATGTCACTTTGTGAATGTATCCGGCCCGCGACTCGTTTCTGGCCACGGGATAGGCCGAAAACAAAGACGTTCCCGCGACCTTGAGCGAGACAGGCTCCTGGGCTTTGTGAGGCAGCATCAGCACGCTGCCGATCTTCATCTCGATCAGTTCCCGGGCCGGAACCTTCACCCTGGGCAGGCCGAGTTCCACGGGAAATTCACAGAGCATCATGCGCCTGCGCAGCAGCTCCCGCGAGGGCGAATTGCTCTGCCGCCGTCCCGGTCCTTTGCTCTGATTGCGCTGGATCAGGCTGGAGACCGCCAGCGGAAACACGATGTTGAGCATGGCCTGAACTTCCGGCAGCCGTACCTCGAAGCTGACCGTCATCACCCGTTCGTCCGCCGAGATCATGTCGCTGACCTCATTGCCGTTTTGGTCGAATGCGAAGCTCAGTCCGATGGAGGACCAGCAGGCGGTCAGCTCATGGACGACCATGATCATGATGCCCGCCAGGATGTTCTGCTCGATCTCGGTCAGTCCCCGAACATTGGTCTCCGGTCGTCCGCGGCCTCCGAGCAGCAGGTCCAGGATGGGATAGGCGACGGGCAATTCCATGTTGATCAGTCCTGCGCCCTCCAGTTCATTGATCTTGAAGCTGGAAAAATAGGAGGGCTCGGGCACTCGCCGCAGGAATTCACCGTAAGGGATCTGCTCCACGGACACCACGGCAATCTCCAGTCCGACGCGCAGATAGGCTCCCAGACCATGAGTCAGGTTGCGCGCGAAGGTTTCATGAAGGCCGGTCACCAGCCGAAGTTGTTCCTTGGTGATCTGGCCGGAGGTAAACTCGCAGGCTGTCACCAGTTGCTGGTTTGGCGTGCTGGCTTTCTGGTTGCGGGCCCTCTGGAAGAGGGCATCGATTTCGTCCTGATTTAATACCTTCACCATGACTTATGCCTCTTTCGAAAAAGCCGCGTGGAACCTGGCGGCGGGCGGCGCCTTCGGCTGTTTCATCAGCTCCTGCATGCGCGAGCGCAGGCGCAGGATGGCGGCGGAACGCAGCTGGCTGACCCGCGATTCCACCACGCCCAGCACCGCGCCCACTTCCTTCAGGGTCAGCTCCTCGTAGTAATAAAGGACCATGACATCGCGTTCTTTTTTCGGAAGGTCTTCGATGGCGGCGGTCAGAATTTCCTTCATCTCCGACTGCGCGCACAGGAAGAAAGGGTCTTTTTCCGGCGCGTAGGGAACGTAGGTGCAGAGCACGTCCTGCGATTCTTCATTGTCGGACGCGCCTTCGAGCGAGCCGAGGCTCAGGCCGTTGAGGTTGCCCAGCAGCTCGTGATAGTCCGGGAGATTGAGTTCGAGTTCGGCGGCGGTCTCCTCATCGGTGGGGGTATGGCCCAGCTGGTTGCGGAGTTTTGTCTGGGCCTGTTCGATCTGCCGGGCCTGGCGGCGCAGGTCGCGCGGGGCCCAGTCGCAGTCGCGCAGGCTGTCGAGAATTGCGCCGCGAATGCGGAATTTGGCGTAGGTTTTGAACTGCGTGTTCTTCGCGGGATCGTATTTTTGCACGGCGTCCATCAGGCCGATGGTGCCCGCCTGAACGAGATCGTCGAACGGAACGTGCTGCGGCACGCGCTCATGGATGCGGCGCGCGATGTAGCGGACATGAATCAGCATGTCCTCGATCAGCTTGTCGCGATCCGTCGTATCGATCTGCATGGTTTCCGCGTATTTGCTCGCTGCGGTCATCTCGCATTACCCCCATTGAAACTGAATGATCTTTTCATCGCACCGTCCCCATCGACTGAATGCCGATTCTCGGGGGAATTTCCCCGGGGGAGAGCACCACGACTTTCGGAAGCACGGGCTCCAGCAGCCGGCGCAGATGGAACCTTGCGGGACTGCTGCACAGAAGCACGGGACTGCCGGCGGCGAAGTCCTCGCCCATCAGGCCGCGCAGGCCGTCCACCAGCCGGCGGAGCAGCGAGGGCTGCATGCCGGGAGTCTGCTGCTGGCCGGGCTGAACGCTGAAAGTCCGCACCACTTCGTCTTCCATGGCCGGGTCGAGCGCGACCACCCGCAGCTTTCCGTCTTCCGCGATATATTGACGGACCAGACTGCGGCCCATCGCCTGCCGAACGGCTTCCACCAGGAAGACCGGATTCTTCGTCACCGGAGCGACATCCACCAGCGTCTCCAGGATCAGCACCAGATCGCGGATGGAAACCTGTTCGCGCAGAAGCTGCTGCAGAACTTTTTGTATTTCGCCGAGGCTCAGGAGTTTGGGCACCAGCTCTTCCAGAAGCTTGGGCTGAGTGTCGCCGAGGGAATCGAGAAGGCGCTTGGTTTCCTGACGGCTGAGAAGTTCCTGCGCGTACTGCCGGATGACCTCGGAGATATGCGTGGCGAGGGCCGAAGTCTGGTCCACCACGACATAGCCGAGCGCCAGTGCCTGCTCTTGCTGGCTGGGGGCGATCCATTTGGCGGCCACGCCGAAGGCGGGCTCGCGGGTCTCGATGCCGGGCAGAGACGGAGGCTTGCTTTCAGAGCTGATGGCCAGCACGCATTCGGGCTGCATCTCCCAGCGGGCGACTTCCACGCCGCGCAGAGAGATCACATACTCGCGCGGCTTCAGCTTTACGTTGTCGGTGATATGGACCGGGGGCAACATGAATCCCAGCTGCACGGCCAGATGGCGGCGCAGAGCGCGAACGCGCTGCAGAAGCTGTCCGTTCTGTTTCTCGTCCACGAGGGCGACGAGTCCGTAGCCGACTTCGAGGCCGAGCTCGTCGAGCTTCAGCAGGGTTTCAGCGGGATCGACAGTCGCCTTCTTCGGCTCTTCGGCGCTGACCACCGTGATCGCCGCGGCCGCTTTGTTTTCCTGGCGCATACGATGGCGGGCCAGCGCTCCCGTGCCGAAGGCGGCGAGGAAGAAGGGCAGCTTGGGCAGACCGGGGATCAGACCGAGGAAGAGCATGACGCCTCCGGCGATCCACAGGGGCTGCGACTTGAACAACAGCTGCTGGGTCAGTTGTGTGCCGAGGGCCTGATCGGAGCCGGTGCGCGTGACCACCATGCCGCCCGCCACGGAGACCAGCAGCGAGGGAATCAATGTGACCAGTCCGTCGCCGACCGTGAGCACCGTGTAGGTCTTCAGTGCTTCCATGAAGGGAATGCCGAGCTGGAAGACGCCGATCAGGAATCCGGCGATGATGTTGATGGCGGTGATCAGAATGGTGGCCAGAGCGTCGCGCTGGCTGAAGCGCGCCGCGCCATCCATAGCGCCGTAGAACTCGGCTTCCTGTGCGATGGCCTGGCGGCGCTGACGGGCGCCGGCTTCGTCGATCAGGCCGGCGTTCAGGTCGGCGTCGATGGCCATCTGTTTGCCCGGCAGTGCGTCGAGGGTGAAGCGCGCCGTCACTTCGGCGGTGCGGACCGCGCCGTGGCTGACCACCAGAAACTGAATGGCGATCAGGGCCAGGAAGATTACGAATCCGACAACATAATTTCCGCCGACCACGAACTGGCCGAAGGCCTCGATCACGGTTCCGGCCGCGCCCGCGCCTTCATTGCCGTGCAGCAGAATGCGGCGGCTGCTGGCGAGATTCAAAGAAAGACGGAACAGCGTGAGCAACAGCAGCAAACTGGGAAAAACGGAAAACTGTACCGGACGCAGAATGTAAATGGCCGAGAGCAGCACCAGGACGCCCGCGGTCATGCTGATGGCCAGCAGAATGTCGAGCAGCATGGCGGGCATCGGAATCAGCATCACGAAAACCAGCCCGACGGCCGAGGCGGGGATGACCCAGTCTCCGCTGGAGGAGGAAAGTTTTTTGAGCTGTGCCAGAGGAGAGGCCATTTATGCTCTGCCTCCGCTGCTCTGTTGCGCCTGGGCCTGCGCGCGGAATATGAAGGCGAGAATTTCCGCGACCGCCGAATACAGCTTGGAGGGGATCACGCTGCCTACATCCACGGCCCGGTACAGGGCCTGGGCCAGCGGGCGGTTTTCAACGGCGGGAATCCCGTGCCATTGGGCGATCTGTTTGATCTTCTGCGCCAGCAGGTCGCGGCCCTTGGCGACGACGATGGGCGCATCCATGGTCTCCATGTCATAGCGCAGCGCGATGGCGAAATGGGTCGGATTGGTGATGATCACGGTGGCCTTTTCGACATCCTTAATCATGCGGCGTTTGCGCATCTGCCGCTGAAGACGCCGGATGCGGCCCTTGTTGGCCGGATTGCCGTCTTCCCTGCCTTCATCCCTGATCTCCTGCTTGCTCATCTTCATGTCGCTCTCGTACTTCATCCGCTGCAGGGCGTAGTCGGCCACCGACCACACCATGAGGACGAAAGCGCCCTTCCATGCGATTTCAAAGGCATGGGACATGAGCAGTGCGGGCAGCGTGGCGATTCCCGCCGCCGAAGCGTTGAGGATGGAGTGCCACTGCGCGGAGACGGTAATGAATCCCAGGTAGATGATGGCCGCCAGAGGAAGCAGGGTCTTCAGCATGCGGCTCATTCCGGCCGCCGAGAAAAGCTGTTTCACGTTCTGCACCGGACTCATCTTCGAAAAATTGGGAGTCATGGTTTCCGGTGAAAACACAAAGCCGCCCTGCGCGAACTGGACGGTCACCGAAGCGGCCAGCGCCACCAGACAGGCGGGCGCGGCCCATTTGAGGGCCACCATTCCGGTCCATGAAACGATTGAGCTGCTGACCTGGATATCGGTTTGCGACGCGGCTTTCAACAGACGGTCCATCAGATCGCGCCACTGCTGCACCCAGCCGGTATTGCCCCAGTGGAGGAACAGGATCACGGCCATCGTGGCGATTCCCGACGAGACTTCGCGGCTTCGGACAACCCTGCCCTTCTTCCGCATCTTTTCCCGCCGTCGCGGCGTCGCTTTTTCTGTCTTGTTGTCAGCCATAATCTTCAGTCAGTAGTTCGGTAATCCCAGGTGTTGCCTCTCAGGTGTTACTCGGTTCTCTGCGGTTCAAAACGCCGTGGCCCATGCGTTGAAGCATTTCTGTTTTTTGCTCTTCTCCGTGTCTCCGTGACTCCGTGGTGAGGTTTTTTAATGCATGGTCCCCAGAAGATGCTCGGCTCTCACGACAGCGTCGTAGAACCACCGATGCGCCAGGACCGGCCAGAACGTCACCGACCCCCAGATAGCCGCATACCCCGCCAGCATCTTTATCGGGAGCCCTAACAGGAGTATCGGCAGCTGTGGCGAGGCTTTAGCCATAAAACTCAGCGCCATATCGGCCATCAGCGTGACCGTGAGGGCCGGGGCCGCCATCTGCAGGCCCATCAGAAAGATGCCCGCGCCCGCGTGCAGCAGGCCGCCCATGGCGGAAGGGCGCAGAATCGCCGCGCCCGGCTGAATTACATCGAAACTGTGGGCCATCAGCCGGAAGACCCAGTGATGCATGTTTCCCTGGAGAAAGATCATCATGAGAAAAGTGGAGTGAAAGAAGCTGAGAATCGGCGTATCCACCTGGGTTTGCGGGTCGATGATATTGACCAGGGAGTAGCCGAACTGAAAGCCGAGCAGATTGCCCGCGAAGCGCGCGGCTTCGAAAACCATTTCGAGCATCAGCCCCAGTCCGAGACCGATCACCAGTTCGCCGGAGATAGCCATGGGCCAATTCACCGCGCCCGCCGGAATGCGGGCCATGTAAGCGGGTGTGAGCAGGGCGGTGAGCGCCACCGTCAGCGCCGATTTCACCTGCCACGGAATGCTGGTACTGCCCACGAAGGGAGCGAAGGTCATCATTCCGCCCAGGCGTATGGCCAGCAGCAGCGCGGGACTGAAGGACTCGAAAATGATGGGCGGTATGTGCATCGGTCGTCATTGGTTCAGGAGCGTTTATTTCAGGAACGGATGAAAGTCTCCGAAGAGCTGAAGCATGAAGCCGGTCAGGTGGCGGAGCATCCACGGCATGGTGAGCAGCAGAGCGACGGCCACGGCCGCGAGCCGGGGCACGGTGCTGATGGTGACTTCCTGAATGGAGGTCATGGTTTGCGCCACGCTGATCAGGAGACTCACCACGATGCCGACAATCAGGGCCGGAGCGCTGATGATGAGCGCCTCTTCCAGCGTGCGGCGCGACAGGGCGACGATGACTTCAATATTCATAAAGGGTTCTCAATAAAAACTTCTTAGGATCGAGCCGACCAGCAGGTTCCACCCGTCGGCCATGACGAAAATCAGGATTTTCAAAGGCGTGGAGATCACCACCGGCGGAAGCTGCATCATGCCCATGGAGGTCGTAATCGACGCAACCACCATGTCGATCACCAGAAAGGGCAGAAACAACACCGCGCCGATCTGAAAGCCGGCCTTCAACTCGGAGATGATGTAAGCGGGAATGATTACGCGCATGGAAAGATCGCGCGGAGTTTTCGGCGCGGGCTCCTTCGCCAGCTCGACGAACAGCGCCAGATCTTTTTCCCGGGCGTACTTCAGCATGAAGTCCTTCACCGGCACGGTCCCCTTGTCGAGCGCGACCGAGATCTCCATCCTGCCGTTCTGCATGGGGACGATCGCCGTCTTGTAGACATCCATCACCACCGGCTGCATGACAAAGTAGGTCAGGAAGAGCGAAAGCCCGATGAGCGTCTGGTTGGTGGGGATGGTCTGGGTTCCGAGGGCCTGCCGCAGGAAATGAAACACCACCAGCAGACGGACGAACGGAGTCATGGCCAGCAGGACTGCGGGAAGCAGACTGAGCGCGGTGAGCAGGGCCACGACGCCCCAGGGCGTGGTGGCCACGGTCTTTTGCAGATCGATGACCGTGGTCTGCTGCGGGGCGGCCTTGTGGCCCCCTTCCTGCTGCTGAGAATCGGCGGGCTTCGCGGATTTCCTGCGCGCGCCGGGCTGTATGGCCGCGGCGGGCAAAGCCAGCAGAAGAAAAAGTCCGCAGACCGAGATTGCCCGGCTCAGGCTCACTGGACTCTCCTGAACGCCCGCTCCAGGTCTTCCCTGGTTGGGACCTGCTGCGCGGGCGCGGCTTCCGACGGCGCTGCGAGAGCGCTCAGCAGGACCATGGATTCGTTGGTGCAGCCAACCATAAATTCCCGGTCGTCCACGCGCAGGATGGTGACAGAATGTTTGTTGCCAAGGGCCAGGCGCTCCACCAGTTGCATGCGGCGGACGCGACGCTGAATGCGCGCTGAAAGAAGAAACGCAAGCAGAGGCTTTAAGATGGCGGCGGCGGGCGCGAGAAAGGCCGCGAGCCCTCCGGGGGCGGGTTTCCGTTTTGCGGGGCGGCGGCGGCGGGCGGTAGCTTGCTTTTTCATACCAGCTCCGTCAGGCGCACGACGAGTTTATTTCCGAAGACCTCGAACTCCGCAAAAGCCAGAAGCCGGCCGTTGACCGACACGGGCACGTTGCTGGATTGCCGGCATCCGGTCGCCAGCAGCGAGTTCGGCTCCAGTTGAAGAAGGTCGCGCACCGTAAAGCCGGCCGCCGGCAGCTCAACCCCCAGATGACAGGAAAAACTCTGGGCCGCGGTCCACAGACTCCCGAAGTCTGGAGTAATCGGCGCCGGAGGCGTGATGGCTGTTGCCGCCATTAGCGTTGCACCAGGAATTCGGTGAAATAAATCTCCTGCACTCCGAGTTCCGGCACGCGCTCTTTCAGACCGGCCAGAAGGCGGGCCTTCAACTGCTGCTTGCCTTCCACGGTGAGCAGATCGTCGGCTTTGCTCGCGGTCAGAATCCCGAGGATCGTATCGCGCACCGAGGGAGTCAGGTCGGCGATGGCGCCGCTTTCCTTCTTGCTGAGCTGCTTTTCCACACCCAGATCGAGACCGACCCGCAGAAAGGCCTTTTCGTTCGGGTCGGACAGATTGACCACGAACGATTCCAGGTGAACGATGGCCTTCGGTTTGGAGTCGGGGTTCGCCTCATCGGAGGAGCGATGGTTCAATGTCCACGCGGTTGCGCCCGCGACGGCCAGCAGGATAACCAGGCCGATGACGATAGGCGACGATTTCTTTGGGGTCTTCTCAGACATAACGCACTGGACTAATGCAATTGGCATGCCCAAAGTGATCCGCAACCGGCAGGGGCCGGATAGTTCTTCGCCGGGGGACGTAAGCCGATGAATCCGGGCATGTTAGAGAAGCGGCGGCGGGGAAAGCCGAGTTTCGGCCGACAGGGTCGCTTCACCTTATATAAGAGGATGCTTATAAGAATCGTCTTAAATCAGCACTCAGCAGTCAGCAGTCAGCCATCAGTCCAAACCGTCCTTGCACCCTGTCATTCCGAAAGGTTCCGACCGTGGGCGGCAGCCCACTGGCGGGACCTGAGGAAACTGCTCCGCCGCGTTCGGAGGACAACGAAGGCCGACTGCATTTACACCGCTGAGTGCTGAGTGCTGACCGGCGACTCAATTATTGTTTAAGCGCGAGCGTCGCCTGCGTGACCTGATCGAATGTGGTTACCGTCTTGGCGTTGGCTTCGTAGCCGCGTTGAGCGGTGATGAGCAGTGCGAACTGGGTGGCGATATCCACGTTGGAAAGCTCGAGCGCGCCGCCGACCAGTGAACCTCTGCCGCCCTGATTGGCCGCGCCGATGTTGGCGGTGCCGGAGGCCAGAGTGGCAACGAAAGCGTTGCCCCCGATGTTTTCCAGACCCACATCGTTGGCGAAGGAAGCCACGGCGATCTGTCCGATGGCCCGCGACTGGCCGTTGCTGAACGTGCCGTCGATCACGCCGTTCTGGTCCACGGTGAAATGAAGCAGCGATCCGGCGGGGAAGCCGTCCTGCGTGGAGTTGGCGACCGCCGAAGCCGCCGCGAGCTGGGTGATGCTGGGCGTGGGCGGGGCGAATCCTGTCCAGTTGAAAGTGAGGTTCGATGCGCCGTCGACAAAGCCGGTGATGTTAATTCCGGTAATGTTGGCCGCCGGGGCCGTCAGCTGTCCGTTCCCGTTGAAGCCCAGCGTTCCGGATTTGACACTGACCGGGCCTGCCGCGCCCACGTCCGCTCCCGGAATGGTGACGTTATAGCTCCAGGTGTTCGCGGCCGTCT
>WNFG01002418.1_pt1 | contig 18434 bp, 16 predicted proteins | sample 5400431 | NCBI WGS metagenome assembly WNFG01 (sample SAMN13153346, study PRJNA577476) | soil metagenome | isolation source: 120 cm saprolite under Douglas fir tree site 2 hole 3 replicate 2 | place: USA:California | collected 2015-04-18 | reverse complement strand
ACGGCCGGCTGGAGTGCGGCCTCGGCCGCGGTCACGCCTGGCTCTTCGGCCCCTCCGCCCTGCCCCTCGAACAGAGCCGCCCAAGGTACAACGAAGCCATCGACATTCTGGAACTGGCTTTCACCAAAGAAAAGTTCTCTTACGAGGGTCAGTATTATAAGGTGCGCGATGTGAGCGTGGTGCCGAGGCCCGTCCAAAAGCCGCATCCCAAGTTCTACACCGGCGGCACGAGCGATATCACGTACCAGACTGCGGGCGAAAAAGGCTGGGGAATCTTCGTGCCTCCCCTTCTGCCGTGGAAAGTGCTGGAGCCGCCCCTGAATATTTACAAGAAAGCCTGCGCCGAGCGGGGCCACCAACCTGATATCGTTTACATCCGGCCGGCTTATATCGATGAGGAGGAAAAGACGATCCGTCGCGAGGTCGAACAGGCGCTGCTGAATTTTCTTGCCTTCAACGCGTCCCCTGTCGACTCCCTTCAGAGCGAAGAGAAGAAAGCAGAACTTCGGGCGAAGGGCTATGGCTTCTACGCCAGCGGCGCTCTGGAATCTTTGACCAAACTGACCTACGAAGAGATCGTGGAGCAGGAGATCGGGTTCATCGGGACACCGGAGAAGGTGATCCGGCAAGTCGAGAATCTGCGGGCCAAAGGGGGCATCGGAGAACTGGCCATCGTTTCGAATTTTGGGGGAATCGAGCACTGGAAGAGTATCAAGACGCAAGATCTTTTTGCCAGGCACGTGATTCCGTTATTCCGGCGCCAGCCCGGGGAAGCGGCGGCAGATTGAAAACGTGGCCACAGTGAATCTCAAAGCGATGGGAAGCACAGAACCGGTACGGTCGACCAGCGGCGATGCTGCATTCGCGCCGGCCGGTGCGCGCCGGCTCTTGATTTTCGCTGGGGTCGCTCTGATTGCGTGTGGGATGTTGTTTGGCGACATTTTCGCCGTGTTTGTCCTCCACCAGAACGGACGTCAGACGGGCGAAGCTCTTCTGGTTGCCACGCGGGCAGTGAGCGCAGGAAATGTGTCAGGGGTGAAAGATATCTTTGGAAACATCGGGGGACTGCTCGAGGATCGTGGGACGAAAGTCGATACTCATGTTCACATGACTGACGCCGGCTACCTGGCCTTGCTGTTAGCCCTGGTGCAGCCTTATATTGCGCTCTCCCCACAGCACAAGAAGGTTCTCGCCAGATTGTTTGTCGCCGGCGGCATCCTGTTGCCGACTGGCATTTTCTTGATCCATTACGTAGGACTCGCCTACAGCCCTTTCCCAGTCATCGGATGGGGCAGCCTGCTGGCCGATTCGGCGGGCACCATGTTGATCGCCGCTCTCATCGGACAGGCTTGGGGCCTGTGGAACTGGTTCCGCCGCGGCACCCGTGGGGGGGAACCCGAGTTGCCGCCGGACCGAACCTGGGAACGTCGCACGCTGCTGACCGGCGGAACCGTTCTGGTGCTGCTCGGATTTCTGTACGGGGCGTGGTACGCGGGAATGGATTTGTACTCTCACGAATCACGAGAGGCCGAGATCCTGAAGACCATTCTGGACGGCGCGACCAGCAGCCGTGGCGATTCCGCAATGGCAGTCGGCGATTACGGATCGCTGGCGGCAGAGAGGGCGGTCAAGATCGCCGCGCACTCGCATGTCATTGAGTTCGGATTGCTGGCCATATTATTGTCCTTTGTGCAACCCTATGTTTACTTGAGTGAAGCCTGGAGGCGGCGGTGGGTGACGGTGTTGCTCGCAGGCTCAGTCATCCTTCCGCTTTTCGTATTGCTCGAACTGAAGATTGGTCTGCTGGCGGGCGCTATCGCTGATGTTGGCGGCCTACTGGTAGTAGTCGCGTTAAGCGCAATGCTGGTGGGCATGCTGCGTCATGGCGGCCGCCTCGATGCCGCCGCCGGGAGTTTCAGATGACGCCATCCCGCAGGCTCTTAGTCTTCGGTGGAATTACCCTGGCAGCACTCGGAATGCTTTATGGCTTGCATTACGCGCTCTTTGTGGAGCACCAGACCCTGGATCGCATGGGCGGCTCGCTGAGCGAAGCATTCGTCCGCGCGGCACAACGGCAGATGCCCCAGGCACACGATGCGATTGACACCTATGCTTCCACCAAGTACGACTATGTTCGCCAGGTTGATGTTCATTCCCACTGGACCGGATTGGCCATGCTGATGATCGTACTCGGTGTCGCCTTTGACGGAGTGGGGTTCAGCGAGCGAGTGCGAGCCTGGATTGCCGGCAGCCTGCTGGCAGGGTCCGTGCTGTTTCCGCTGGGCGTGATCCTCCAGACCTCAAGCCACGGTTCCGTTCTCGGCTCGGCGTTGGCGATTGTAGGATCCGGATTAGTGACGCTGACGCTCGCGGCGGCAGCATGGGGATTTACGCGGCAGGTGTGAGTCCTTGATTTACGCTGCGAGTTGTGATCATCGAATCATGACCATCGAGGAACAAACGTTCCTCATGCACTTGTGGATGTGAGGTAAGGACGCTGGCATGTATCCTCGACCATTCCATTACCATCGGGCCAGTTCTTTGCGCGAAGCAGCGACCATGGTCTCGCAGTTGGGGGAGAGCGCCAGGTTCCTGGCCGGGGGTCAGAGCCTGATTCCTCTCATGAAACTGCGCTTCTCCAATCCCTCGCATCTGGTGGATCTGAGTTTTGTCCCCGGCACGGCCTACATAAAGGAAGAGAGCGGTGCATTGCATTTCGGCGCACTTACGCGGCACGGGGAAATTGAGAGCTCTGCCACAGCCGCGATGATTCCTGTTCTCCACGACTGTGCGGCGGGCATTGCAGACGTGCAGGTACGAAACCGCGGCACCATCGGAGGATCGCTCGCGGAAGCTGATCCGAGCGGCGACTGGGCGACGGTCCTACTGACACAGGACACAGAGCTGCGATGCCTTGGTCCGAAGGGCGAGCGCACTGTGCCGTTGCGCGATTTCATCACAGATGCATACACCACAGTTCTTGATCACGAGGAACTGATTCGGGAGGTCGTCGTGAAAGTTCCTCCGAAAGGAAGCGGCGGGGCTTACCTGGCGTTCAAACGGTCGGCCCCGGTGTATCCGACGGCGAGCGCAGCGGTGCAACTCACGCTCGACGACGGAGCCTGCAAGGAGGCAGTCATTGCCTTGGGCTGTGTGGGACTGACGGCCGTGCGGGCCAGAGATTCCGAGGATGCTCTTCGTGGCCGCGAAATCGGGGATAAATCTATTGCGGCCGCCATGGAGGCGGCGCGAACAGCGGCCGATCCCCAGCCCGATATGCGGGGTTCGGCGGAATATAAGCGCAGGCTGGTGGCCGCACTGGTAAAGCGGGCAATCGAAATCGCGCTGCGACGAGCCCGCGGAGAGCAGGTAGAAGGCGGTCACATCTATGCCTGACACTTTCGAAAAGGTCGCGATTCAATTGAGCGTCAACGGGAAGACTCACTCCCTGACCGTCGAACCCCGCATGTTGCTGGTGGAGTTGCTTCGCGAAGCGCTCGATTTGACGGGAACCCACGTCGGCTGTGACACGACTTACTGCGGCGCATGCACCGTCATCATGAATGGAGCCGCCGTGAAATCCTGCACCGTATTCGCCGTTCAGGCCGATGGCGCCGAGATCGTGACCGTCGAGGGCTTAGAGAAAGATGGCAAGCTTCATCCCATTCAGCAGGCCTTTGGAGATTCTTTCGGCCTGCAGTGCGGCTATTGCACTCCAGGGCTGATGCTTTCGACCTTGCAGTTACTCTCGAAGAATTCAACACCGAGCGAGAACGATGTCCGCAAAGCCATCGCGGGGAATACCTGCCGTTGCACAGGTTACCAGAGCGTTTTTAAGGCCATTCAGTTGGCGGCCCAAAATAGCAAGGGAGCGTAGCTGTGGCCATCAAGTTTGAGGGCGAATTTGAAGTGCAGCGCACGCCGGAGGAAGTCTATGAATTCTTCATCGATCCGCAGAGGTTTGCTCCCCTGCTGCCTGAGTTCCAGGCAGTCTCTGTGCAGGATGCCGAGCACTTCTCGGTGAAGGTAAACGTGGGCATTTCGCATATCAAGGGAGTCGCGGACGTGAAGATGCGCCTGGCGGAAGCGCGGCGGCCGGAGCGTGCCCGCTATGAAGGTCAAGGCAGCGTCGCCGGGGGCAAGGTGAGCATGGTCGCCGGATTCGACCTCTCCCCGGCGGGCGCCGGGACAAAAGTTGCATGGCGGGGAGAGGCGCAGGTTTTCGGACGGCTCACTTCGGTTGCGGGAGGGCTGCTTCAACCTCTCGGCAAGAAGCAGATTCAAAAGTTGATTGACAGTCTGCAGGCGGCACTTAAGGCAAGCGAGGGCATATTGTGAGTGTTCCCAACAAGAATTGGGTGGGTCAGGCAGTGCCGCGCAAGGAGGAGAACCGGCTATTGCGAGGTCGCGGCAAATTTGCCGACGACATCAAGCTACGGGAGATGCTGTACCTGCATTTTGTCCGTTCTCCGTATGCACACGCCAGGATCGCAAGCATCGACACTTCCGAAGCGGAAAAGATTCCCGGCGTGGTCTGCACTTTACGCGGCTCGGAGATCGTCTCCGAGACTCAGCCCTTCATTGAGATCGCCCCCGATCCCGGCGGTAAGATTCGCGACTATCCTCTGGCCGTGAGCAAGACGCGCTATCAGGGGGAACCTGTGGTCGCTGTCGTGGCCGAGTCGCCCGGCATGGCCGACGATGGCGCAGAGGCGGTCGAAATCGAGTACGACGCCCTCGATCCGGTCGTGGATGCGGAACAGGCGCTCACCGACGCCAGCATTCTGCATCAAGAAGCGGGTACAAACAGGGTCTGGAACGGTGTCTTCGAATACGGCGACGCGGAACAGGCATTCCGGGATGCTGCCTACGTGGTCGAAATTGACCGCATGCACTTCCACCGTTTTTCGAGTACTCCGCTCGAAAACAATGTCGTCATTGCCCAATGGGACCGGAAAGACGAGCACATTCATTACTGGTCGAACAATTCATTTCCGTCGTTCGCTATCCAGTTCTTGGCGGCGCATCTGCAGGTGCAAATCGACCGCATTCGGGTAGAGACCTTCGATATCGGCGGCAGCTTCGGCATCAAGATCACCAGCTACCCGCAGATGGCTGTATGTGCGTTGGCTTCGAAGAAGGCCGGGGGGCGTCCCATCAAGTGGGTTGAAACGCGCTCCGAGCACATGACCTCGAGCGCTCATGGCAACGAACGCACTTTTCGTGACACGCGCGTCGCACTGGACAACCAGGGTGTGATCACCGCCATCACGTCTCGCCACATTGACGATTGCGGAGCCTATCCCCGCTATGAACCACTGGGATGCGTCATCTGGTCCCAGGTTTTCCCCGGTGTCTACCGCTTCAAGAATGCACGCATTGACTTTACCCAGGCAGTCACCAACAAATGCCCAGTTGGCCCCAATCGGGGCTATTCGCGCATGCAGCATCTTTGGTTTTTAGAGCGCGTGGTCGATATCTGCGCGCATGAACTCGACATTCCCGCCGACGAGATGCGGCTGCGCAACTACATCCGGCCAGAAGAGTTCCCCTACACCACTCCGAATGGTTGCATCTATGATTCCGGCAATTACCCCAAGATGCTGGAGATGGCGAAGCAGCTCATCGGCTGGGACGCCTGGAAGAAGAAGCAGGCGGATGGGCGCAAACAGGGGCGGATGATAGGCATTGGCATCGGTACGACCCTCGACTCCGGCACCAATAATTTTGGCCAGTCTCAGATCGTCAATCCCGGCGCGCCGTTCTCGGGCAACTCCCAGGGTGCGAACTGCAAGCTCGACATCTACGGAGAAGTGGTGGTTGCTGTCGGATCTTGCCCGCAAGGCCAAGGCCACGAAACCACAGCGGCACAGGTCGTGGCCGATGTGCTCGCCATCAGTCCCGATCTGATCACGGTGCGCACGGGCTTTGACACCGAGCGTAACGTGCACACTGGATTTTCCGGAACCTACGCCAGCCAGTTCGCAGTGTCGGGCTTGTCGGCGGTTCACGGCGCCGCCCAGAAACTGAAGGCTGAAATGAAGCGCTTGGCCGCATTCGTGCTTGCATGCAAGGAGGACGATCTCGAATTCGGCGTCGGAGCCCAGGGTCCGGAAGTTCGCTCGAAGAGCAATGGCAAGTCCATCAACTACTGGGGACTGGCGAACATTGTCAACGTAAACAGCGCAGTCCTTTCACCGGAACTGCATGATGTAACCCTCAATTGCCGCTATGTCTGGCGAGCGCCCTTCAAGGTCCCGGACACAAAGAAAAAGTACGGCAATCTGACCATGACCTATGCCGCCCAGCTCCACATCGCGGTAGTTGAGATTGACGGGGAAACCTTCATCCCGAAGATTCTCGACTACGTCGCGGTCGATGACTGCGGAACCGTAATTAATCCGCGAATCGTGGAAGGACAGGTTTATGGCGCAACGGCGCATGGGATTGGCGCTGCGTTGTTTGAAAATTGTGCGTACGACGAAGTGGGCAACATGCTGACCAGCACCTTCAGTGACTACCTGCCCATCACGCCGGTGAACATGCCAAACGTGAAGTACGGCCACTTGGCTACCCCCTCTCCCCATAGCTACAGCGGGGCGAAGGGCATGGGCGAGGGGGGGGCCGCTCCCATACACACTATTGCAGCCGCCTTGCAGGATGCGCTGTTTGATAAGCAGATCTTTATCGCGGATTCGTTCAACAATCCCGACAGTCTGTTCCGCGCGCTGGAGGGCGAGATTTACCAGGCAAAAGATTTGGTGAAAGTCGAACGGCGAGCATGATTCAACCATGAACCGCGTCTGCATCATCGGGTGTGGCGCCATCGGCAGTCTCTACGCCGCGCATCTCGCACGGGTCGCCGAAGTTTGGGCGCTGGTGCGGCGCAAGGATCACGCCGATGCTCTGAATCGTGAGGGCCTGCGCGTTTCCGGAACTCACAGCTTTTCCGTGAAGCTCACGGCGACTACGGATCCGGAAGGTTTGCCGGATTTCGACCTTGGAATCGTGGCGACCAAGGCAACCCAGGTGGAGGAGTCCATCCGAGGCGCCGGCAAGCGATTTGATGGTGGCGCGGTGATTTCGGCACAGAACGGACTGGGCAGCGAAGAAATCATTGCCGCTCACACCCGCGGCCATGTGATTCGCGGCACGACCTTTATGAGCGCAACCCGCCACAGCGATACCCACGTGCAATATGAATTGAATACTGCGACGTGGCTGGGCCCGTTTGAGCCGAGAAATACGCCCTTTCCCGTAGTCAAGGAAGCCGCGGACCTGATCGTGAGCGGCGGTCTTAAGGCCGAGGCGCTCCCCGATGCCCGTCCTGCGCAGTGGTCCAAACTGATTTTCAATGCTTCCGTGAACGGAGTCTCTGCTCTCACGGGACTTCCCCACTCTCCTCACTTCGCCGCGGAGGAAGATTTCTCCGATCTGGGCCATCTGCTGCACGCCTTGATTGCAGAAGGCAAGGAAGTGGCAGCAGCGATTGGCGTCGAACTGCACGAGGATCCCTGGGCTATGAACAAGATTGGCGCGATGACAAATCATCCTCCTTCGATGCTCTACGACGTGCGTCACCAGTTGCCGACGGAGATAGATTTTCTCAGTGGTGCGATTGCACGAGAGGCTCATCGTGCGGGCATGGCTGCGCCGCTGCACACCTCGATTTACCGGCTGGTCAAGGGCAAGCAAGCCGGCTGGACATATGGGGAGGAGAACCGGCCGGTGGTTGCGCACCTCGGAGCCGGCGGACATTAAATCGAGCGGCGGTAGACTGCCTGAGTGAGTGAACCATCATGGCTTGGCCATTTGACGAATCGAAGCTGAACCGGGTTCGCGCCCTGATGAAAGATCAGGAGCTCAGCGCTCTGGTGGTGCGCGCCCCTGACAACGTTCTCTATCTCACGAATTACTGGTGCATGAAGGGTTACGACGCGGTGGTGTTTCCCCGCGAAGGCGATCCCACGCTCATTGTGCTCGAGCCGCAACTGGCCGATGCTCAGCGAAATTCCTGGACACAAGACTTCCGCCTGTTCAAGGGATATCACGAGCGCGACCCTCGTCCACCCCAGCATCGGGCTCTGGACCTGGCGCTGGAGGTACTCAAGCAACGTGACCTCACCGACAAAGTCGCCGTCGAACTGAACATGGGTACGCAGAGCGTTGATCGCATGGTGGGCGAGCCGACCACGCCGACGCAGTTTTTCTTTGACGCGTTCCGGAAGGTCTCCCGCCAGGTTGTCGACGCCACACCGCTGCTCTCGGAAGCACGCGCCATCAAGACCGCGCAGGAGATCGAGCGCATGCGCCTAGCCAACGAACTGGCTGCGCTCGCCATGAACTACACGCGCGAACACATGAAGCCCGGTATGAAAGAAAGCGAAGTAGGCGGCATGTACGAAGGCTTTGTGCATGGCCTGGGCGTGGGCTATAAGGGAAAAGTCGAGATGGCACGAGCCTTCACGCTCGTCTGGTCGGGAAAGGGCATCCGAACCTTCACGGCCACGGGAGATCGTCCCATCCAGACCAATGAACCGACCCTGTTTGAAATCTGGGTGTGCGTGGATGGCTACTGGACCGACCTCACGAAAAATGCCTGCCCTGGGGAACTGACCGCGGAGTATCACAAACTGCTGGATCTGCTTTTGAAGGTCTTCGCCGAAGCGGTCGATTACTCGCGCCAGGGCGCTGAGTTTCCCGATCTGGATCGTCTGGTTCGCGCACGCATTGCCGAAGGAGGCTATCCCGGACAGCCATCGCATCCTATCTGCCACGGCGTAGGCGCACGGGCGCATGAGCCGCCCTACGCGCACCAGGCGGGAACGGGAACCATGAAAGAAGGAATGGTGCTGGCGATCGAGCCAGGAATTTACTGGCCTGGCGGCGGCGGGCTCCGCCTCGAAGATAACTTCCTGATTACCCAGCACGGCAACGAAAAACTCTGTACTGACCCGGACGATTTCCGTCTGACTCGCGCCAGTTAAGAAATGAGGACGGAAGAGACTTTGCACACCGCACCCACAAAGCGGAACTCAAGCCTCGATGCGCAAATAGTCGAGAGAATCCTGGCTGAGGTTAAGGAGGAGGAGATCGTCGCGATGTCTTGCGATGTGATCAACATCCCGAGTCCCACCGGCGAAGAGCTGCAGATGGCGGAGTACATGCGTGATGTCTTCGAGCGGCTCGGCCTGAACGTTACTTGGCAAGAGGTCGAGGAAGGCCGCGCCAATGTAGTCGGCCGCTGGACCGGCGCCGGCGGCGGCAAGAACTTGATGTTCAACGGCCATATGGACACTTCGAACACCGGCCGCGAAGAGTTCCTGACCGGCCTCGGCTACAAGCCGAGCGCGGTGGTACGAGATGGCTTCATCTACGGCCTCGGCATCTACAACATGAAGGGTGCCCTGGTTTGCTACACGCATGCGGTCAAGGCCTTGCTGCGCGCGGGAGTGAAGCTAAAAGGGGACGTAATCATCGCCGCGGTAGCGGGCGAAATCGAAAAGACGCAGTGGGGCGAGTTTAAAGGCAAGCAATATCGCGGCTACGGGTTCGGAACCCACTATTTGGTCAACCACGGCATCCTGCCGGATATGTGCATCCTGGGCGAGCCCACGGACATGCACGTCGTGCTCGAGCATTTCGGCTCCATGTGGGTGCGCATCTCCTCGACCGGCATCTACGTGCATACCGCATTCTGCGAAGGCCGGGAAGAAATGAACTCCATCCGTCGCATGTATCGATTGATGGATCCCATTATGAAGTGGATCGCTGTCTGGGAAACGAAAGCCGCCTATGGTGGGAAGAAGGCGATCGTGAATTTGGGCGGGATTCGCGGCGGCCATGCCTGGCGCGCCAGCCGCACGCCGGAGAAGACGGACTTGTTCCTGGATGTCCGCGTCCCTCCCACCGTCCCCATGAGCGAAGCACGTCGTGACATTCAGCAACTGTTCCTGGGCCTCGAAAAGCAGCATCCCGATTGGGGTCTGGAATTCGAGACCTATGTATCCGTCCCCGGAGCCCAGATCAACGAGCAGCACGAAATGATCCAAGCCATCGATCGGAATCATGAGCGGATCACCGGCAGGCGTCCCGAGCGGGAGGTCGTCACCTGGTGTTCTGATGCTAGCGTGCTGAGCCGCTACGGAGTGGAAACCGTAAACTATGGGCCTTCCAGCGGTCCACGTGACAAGGAAGGCGAGAAGGTTAAGATTCAGACTCTGGTGGATATCACAAAGATTTATGCACTGACCGCCGCGGAACTGTGCGGAGGGAATTCATAGCTGGCCGACCGCCCTTCGAGGTTACGTTTTGCCAAGTCAGAACGAAATTCAACGGCGATACAGCAATGTCCGATCCCGCATGGAGACCGAGGGGATCGACGCGCTCCTCGTGTGCGGAAATCAGTACGCCGGTTTCGAAGGCGCCGTGCTCTACATGTCGGGCTTCGAGATTGTGCACCGCTATGTCTATGTGTTGTTCCCGCTCGAGGGAGAACCCACTCTGGTTTTCCCGCGCGAGGCTCGCTGGATCGGCGACAAACGAAAGCCGTGGGTGAAAGATCACGTTTGGCCTGAGATCCCGGGCCAATGGATTCGCGACGTGGCGGCGGAGCGCAGATGGAAGCGCCTGGGCGTATACGGCTTGGATTTCGTGATGCCCGTCCGCGACTATCGCGAACTTGCCCAGGGATCACTCGAACTGGTCGGGTTCGACAGGCAATTCGACATGGCGCGCGCCGTGAAGAGCGAAGAAGAGCTGGTGGAAGTGCGCGATGCCATGGACATCATTCTCGACGGCTTCTGGGCCCTGGTCGCTGCCTATTCGCCAGGTAAAACCGAAGCGCAGATTATGGCGCCGGCGGTGGAGCGCTTTTTCGCCCGCGGTGCGGGCCCGCGCATGATGAACATTCTCCTTTCGGGTCCGCGGGGCGAAGCTGAAGCTTTCTTTAAGGTGCCTAGCCAACGGATCGTCGAAGCCGATGACCTGCTGCTGTACTCACTCGAGATAACCGGAGAGGGGGGGTACTGGGTTGAGTTTTCGCGGCCGCTGTTGCGCGGCAACCCCGGCCCGACCACACAAAAAATGGCGGATGCCTACCCGCTTGCCCTCGAAGCTGCGCGCCAGCTCATGCGTGCGGGTGAATTGGCCAGCAACGTACACCGGGCGGTCTCCGAAACCTTTGCCAAGCATGGCTTTTCCCTCGGCCATCTGTCAGGCCATTCCATCGGCACGACCATGCTGGAGTATCCCGCGATCGGCGCCAGCAGTGAGGTTCCGCTGGAAGAAAATATGATCTTCTCCCTGCATCCCCAGGTCGTGGACAACAACGGTAAAGTCTGCCTTTACACGCAAGACACGTATCGTATCGGCAAAACTGGAGGCGAAGTCCTGGCGGACGTTCCCTGGCGATTTTTTGCCGGACAAGAAACCCCGGAGAGTGTGCTGCCGGTCGATCACCCACGGAGCCAAAAGTAGTGCCGCGGATCAGGATTTGCATCGTCGGCTGCGGGGCCGTGGGCAGCCTCTTTGCAGCTCATCTGGCCAGGGCAGATGAGGCCGAAATCTGGGCTTACGATGTCTGGAAGGATCACACGGACGCGATTCGCAAAAACGGCTTGCGACTTTCGGGCGCTGCCGATTTCACTGCCAATCTTAAGGCGACAAGTGATCCCAAAGTGTTGCCGCGCTGCGACTATGGCATCGTCGCCACCAAAGCAATCCATACGGGTGTTGCCATCGCGCAAGCGGCTCATGCCTTTGCTGAGGACTCAGCGGTGTGCTCGGTGCAAAACGGCGTTGGCAACGAAGAAATCATCGCGGAACATGTGAAGCATGTGATTCGCGGAACGACCTTTCCCGCCGGTCATCCTATTCAGCCGGGACATATCAGTTACGACATCAAAGGCGATACCTGGATTGGGCCTTTCGAGCCTACGCACACGCCCATGCGCAAGATCGAAGAACTAGCAGGCCTCATGACCCATGCCGGGATGAATACCATCGCATTGCGCGATGCCCGCGGGGCGCAGTGGACCAAGCTGATTTTCAACGCCTCAACCAATCCGGTCGGAGCATTGACCCTGCTTCATCACGGCGGCGCGACGCGCTTCGGACCGACCGGAAAATTGTTTGACGACCTGATGACAGAAGGGGAGCAGGTGGCCAAAGCGCTCAGCATCGAGTTACACGGCGATCCACGGCAACTGGTGCAGAAAGCTGCCCTGGCGTCGGGCAAGCATCCGTCCAGCATGCTGCAGGATGTTCTTGCCAAGCGCCAAACCGAGGTCGACTTCATGAATGGAGCCATCGTGCGCTGGGGCGAGCAGGTCGGCGTGCCCACACCCCTCAACCGAGCACTCTGGGAGCTCATCAAGGGATTGGAGCACTCCTGGACCGACCCGGCCTGAGCCATACTTTTCACGAACTACCATAGGAGCCCAACGCCCGTGACTGTTCCTTTCAATATCGGTGTGCTGCAACTGAGCATGGAGCCTGTACAGGAGACCGTCGCCATGGCGAAAGCTTGCGAAGACGCCGGCTTCGACACCTTCTGGATCGCCGAGGCCTATCCTTGGTGGCGCAAGCACTCATTTGAAGCACGTTCCTCGACTGCGGTGCTGGCGGTAATCGCGCAAGAAACGAAGCGCATGCAGTTGGGATGGGGCATCATCTCTCCCTATACTCGGCACCCCGTCGAGATCGCTATGGAAGCGCGCGTCATGCAGGATCTTGCCGGCGGCCGATTTCTGCTTGGTCTGGGCGCTTCCAAAATCTTCATGAAGGAAATCGGCGAGGGCGAAGGCGAGAAAGTCGGCCCGGCCGCCGTGATGCGCGAGAGTGTCGAAATCATCAAAGGAGTCCTCGGGGGTGAAGCCTTTCAATACGCGGGGAAGGTCTTCCAGGCAAACGTTCCTGCTCTCAAGCCTGACGCCCATGCGCCACGCGGCGTGCCGCCGATCTACATTGCGGGAACCGGGCCCGTGCTTCAGAAGCTGTCTGGCTCGATCGGCGATGGTCTGCTGACGGCAAGCATCACCACGCCGGCCTTTGTTCGCTATTCGCTCCAGAACATGGAAGACGGCGCCCGTAAAGCAGGGAAAGATCCCGCGAAGCTGATCTTGGGGTCGGTGATCGTCGGCAGCATCGGCCGCGATTCGGGCAAAGGCAAAGAAGGCGCTCGCGAGCAGGCGGCGATGTACCTCGCGAACAAAGTGCAGAACATCAAAGGTTCTGCGGATGTTTTGCTCAAAAGCGCAGGATTGACCTTCGAGGAACTCCAGCCGGTCGCAGATGCGATGGAGAGAGGCGGGCGAAAAGCCGCAGCCAAAGCCGTTACTGACGAAATCCTGCGCAAGGTGTGTGCCATCGCAGGCACACCGGACGAATGCGTCGAACGCATTGCGGAATACCGCGCTGCCGGCTGCACCCACATCATGCTGGAAATCTGGGGCGACGATCGAACCGGCCAGGCAAAGCTATTCGGCGAAGCAGTGCTGCCCCACTTCAGGAAATAACCGGTCGAGCCCGACTAGACTTTGACCGCCGCTGCGAACTCTTCGACGATCTGCCGGAATTCTTCGTCTGAGACCAGGCTTCGCTTGGCGATGGCCCTTTTCTTCACGGCCGCGAGAATCGGCGCGGTCTGTTCCTGGGATAGGGAGAGCCCCAATTCTTTCGCCTTGAGCACAACGCTGTCCAGTCCGCTCTTTTTTCCTAGGACGATGTGGCGCTCGGCCCCGACAAGTTCTGAAGAATAGGGCTCGATCGCTTCCGGCAGGTGGAACTGGCTGGCCACCGCTCCACTCTCTCGCATGAACAGATTCGCTCCGACCAGGGGTCTCCAGGCGTCGAGCTTGTAGCCTCCGGCGTCCGCCACAATTGCAGAAACCTCGCGAACCTTGCTGAGATCCAGCGTAACCGGCACGTCGTAAAGACACTGCAGAGCCAAAGCAATCTCACAGATATCCGCATTACCCGCACGCTCGCCCATGCCGTTGATGGTGCCCTGGATCCAGCCGGCGCCGGCTCGCACCGCCGCAAGGGCACAAGCAGTCGCCATTCCGAAGTCGTTGTGCCCGTGGAAATGCACCGGGACATTCGGGCCGACCCACTCCCGAGTTTGCCCCACAAGAAATTCAACTGCCTCGGGGCCGCACGCCCCAATGGTATCCACCACCACGATCTCGGCTGACCCCGCTTCCAAGGCAGCCAGATAGACCTTTCTTAGATAGTCGATGTCCGTGCGAGTGCCGTCCACCGCGAAGAAGGCCACTGTGATGCCATTCTGTCGAGCAAAAGAAATGGCGTCGGTCACCCGACGAAGAACGTCATCGCGACCGATCCCATAAGCCTTCAGCTTGATGTCGCTGGTCGGCGCCTCGATGATCGACGCCCTCAGACCGAGCCGTACCAGTTCTTCCACATCGGCTTTGACGGCCCGTGAAAAACCCCATAGCTCCGCCTTCAAACTGGCTTTCTGCATCAACTGGATCGCTTCCGCGTCTTCGGGAGATACGCGCGGAAAGCCTGCCTCGATGCGGCTCACACCTAGTTGATCCAACTGACGGGCGATCTCGAGTTTTTGCTGCGGTGAGAGCACGACGCCCACCGTCTGCTCGCCATCCCGCAGCGTGGTGTCGTAGAACTGGACCGTTTTCTTAGGATAGGCAGCACGAATTTCGGGCCGTGCATTGTGCTCGCTGACCCATACTTTGCCGTTTGTGGTATCCATGGTGAGAGTCTCTACCGTAGCGCCTCCTGTGTGGCCAGGGCTTCCGGTTGTTCTCCGTAAGCCTCTTTCCAGGAGATCACCCGGTTGCGCAGGACCCCGATCTTCTCAATCTCGCATTCCATTACGTCGCCAACCTTCAGGTACCAAGCTTTCGGGTCCCCGCTAAAAGCAGCCACGCCGGAGACCGTCCCGGTTGAAACCACATCTCCCGCACTGTATCCCATCGGCGAGTAGTGGGAAAGGATCTCCGGAATCTTCACCGACATCTTGCTCGAGTGCGACCGCTGGCGGGCCTCTCCGTTTACACGCAACTCCATCGCCAGGTTATGGGCATCGGGAATCTCGTCCGCGGTAACAATCCACGGCCCCAGCGGACAGAACGTATCGATGCCCTTGCAAAAGCTGAAGACCCCGGATTTCATCTCCCGCCGCTGGATGTCGCGGGCCGTGATGTCATTGAAAATCACGTATCCACCAACGTAGCTGCGGGCTTGTTCGGGGCTGAAGTGCTTCCCTGACTTCTTCAGAACCACAGCCAGTTCCAATTCATAATCCAGCTCTTGAGTGAGGTGCTCGGGATAGATAACCGATTCTTCATGGCCAATAATGGCGTCCACATTCTGAAAGAAAACAATCCACGGCATCACGGGATGAGAGAAACCTGCCTTGGTCGCTTCCTCGTGGTGCTCCCGAAAATTGCCCGCCGTGTGAAAGAATTTCTTGGGGATGATCGGCGCCTTCAACCGCACATCCTCAGCCGCATACTCAGCCGCATAGAACACCGGCTCGCCTCTCACTCCGAGCACCGGGCTTGCTTGATCGAGCACGTGGTCAAACCCCTTGCGTGCAGCCTCCAGGCTCGTGTCGCCTCCCTCGAACAGGCCGCGCATGTCCGCCGGCACAGTCGCGTCGCCGAGCCTGGCGCATGCTTCCGCACCTTCTACGTCGCGCAAGTAAAGCACGCAAGCGGAATTCAGGTCCACGATTCGACCGTCGGGAGCGACGGCGCCAATGCGGCCTTGGCCAACAGAATTCTCGAAGCTAACCAGTCGCATGAGGAGTCAGTAACATTCGAAGCAGAAGCGGTAGCCGACCCCCAAGATTGTATGAGGCCTGAATCAAGCTGTCCACACCGGGGAATAGATGGGAGTAGATGGGTACTGTCCTAATTTCAACCCCCGGCGACGCGAGCCTCGACCCCTCCTTACGGAGCCACCATCTACAACAATGCTCTCGAAGAGCCGCCAAAACGAAGCAGTTCAAACAGGTATTCAGCGGCAGTGATCGCAACACTCATGATGTTGCTGGCCTGCTCATTACGAGATGCCGGCTGGAAAAAACAGCTAAACAGGCAGATGGCGAAGCCGCTATCGATTCAGGATGAATGTATCCGAGGCGTAAAGCAATCTATGGCATTCCCGGAGAGTCACTAAATCCTCCACGCTCCACAGTCGAGCTGTGCCGCCAGCGGCCATAGCCGGAGACATGCGAAGTCTACGATGAATTTCGATGAAGTTGCAGGGAAAACAACCTGCTGTCACCTTTGCGTGGAAAATCGGGGGGCATCTGGGCGAATTGGACTGGCGGCCAAGGCTAGTTCAGGGAAGTCGAACCGCGTCACCGCTTCTCCATACATACCCAAGCCGCCAGCAGCTTTAAGCTTAGGCTCCGCCGGTTGTCGTGTAATGGCCTGAAGGTGGTGCGATCCGGCACAGAGGTGCTATTTACCGGTCTGTCGCATCCACTTATCCTGTATTCGAGCAGCACTTGGGGGAGGGCTGTTCAACTTGCGTCCCACGACTCAAAACCGGGTCTGGGGCGTTTTGTTTTGCTCGAGAGTCGTATTCTCAACCTCGAATCAGATGAGCCTGCGGTTTTTACCTTCCCTTAAGCGGTGCCCTGAAAAGCGCTACTTTTGATGGCGAGTGAGGGCGAGGTTTTGATTGCCGGGTTGAGCTTTGGTAATGTGCTTCGGACTGACCTATACTTCTTGTCCACATTGAGGTTTCTTCGAAGCGGGCCACATTGACTTGAGGAGAGAAACATGCAAAAGGTTTTTCTGAGCCTCATCGCGCCAAGCATCCTGTGTTTCATAGCGTTCTCAGCGGCAACCCAAGCCCAATCCGATGCCGCCAAGCTTTACAAAACGAACTGTGCCCTTTGTCACTCAGCCGATGGCAGTGGAGACAGTCCGTCCGGCAAGGCGCTCCACGCCAAGGATCTGCGCTCCGAGGAGGTTCAAAAGCAAAGCGATGAGGCGCTGAACGAAATAATCACCAAGGGCAAAGGGAAGATGCCGGCTTTCGGTGCCAAGATCAAGCCAGACGATGTAACCAACTTGGTGTCTTACCTCCGAGCGCTGCCAAAACAAAAATGAGCTCTCTGCGAGTTTCGGTTGCCCGAAGCTAGATTCCACCGTTCGTTGGGACTTGGAGACGGCATGGTTGAAGGTGCGGGACACTCAGAAAACGGGACTTCGAAATCTTCAGCTTCGGAATTGCTCGTAGAGAGCAGGCGCTCTTTTCTCGGTGCATTGCTTGCAGTGGGAGGGTTTTTTGTAGGCGCTCTGCTGTCAGTGCCGCTTATTCGCTTCGCTTCGTTTCCTCTCCTGCGTCGCACCACCGAACTCAAAGAGTCGTCCGTGGGAGCGTTGACCGACTTTTCGTCCTTGACCGAGCCAGTGATGCGCACCATTCAGATTGAGCAGGTGGATGGCTGGCGCAAAGCAGTATCTGAAAAAGCGGTCTATGTAGCGAAAGGCACTCAGGGCCAGCTTCTCGTTTTCACCTCAATCTGTCCTCACCTGGGTTGCACAGTGCCGTGGAACAAGGAAAAGAATCAGTTTGTCTGTCCATGCCACGGCGCCACTTTTGCCGCAGATGGGACTCGGGTAAGCGGACCCTCACTGCGAGGGATGGATACGCTGGTAACGTCCGTTCAGGACGGGCTACTGCTGGTGCGATTCCAATATTTCCGGCAACTGGTCTCTGACAAGGAAGTCATCGGCTGAGAGGAAATGCATTCGAGACATAAAAGTGGACTGGACAGTCCTCCCGCGCCCGCGTCGGGGTTATGGGGATGGCTGAACCGTCGCACGGGCTTGGATAATTTGCTTCGGAGTGCTCTTGATGAACCTATTCCGGGCGGCGCACGGTTCGCTTACATATTCGGCTCAGGGCTCCTATTCATTTTCATATCGCAAGTGATCACAGGAATATTTCTTGCGCTGTACTACGTTCCCTCCGCTGATCACGCGCACACTACAGTCGCTTACATTACAAAAGCAGTTACGGCTGGATCGTTTCTCCGCAGCCTGCACGCGTATGGCGCCAGCGCGATGATCGTCGTCTTGTTTCTGCACCTGTCGCAAACCTACATCTAAGGGTGGGATCAGCGAGCTTATTTTGCTACCGCTGTTGGAACCAACGCCGTCAGCGAAATTCCCTGGATTGGTGAGAGCATTAAGCGCCTCATGCGCGGGGGCACGGAGATGGGGACCCTTACCATCTCGCGATTTTTCATAGCCCACGTTTTCCTGATTCCCGCCTTTATCTTCGCGCTCGTGGCCTCCCATATTTTTCTGTTCCGCAAAGCTGGAGCCGCCGGACCGGTCAACGAAGATCCTTACCATCCCAAACAGAAAGCGGAACTCTTCTACCCTCGCCAAGTGCTGATGGATCTCTCCCTGACGGCACTGCTC
>WNFG01002634.1_pt1 | contig 18453 bp, 18 predicted proteins | sample 5400431 | NCBI WGS metagenome assembly WNFG01 (sample SAMN13153346, study PRJNA577476) | soil metagenome | isolation source: 120 cm saprolite under Douglas fir tree site 2 hole 3 replicate 2 | place: USA:California | collected 2015-04-18 | reverse complement strand
CGTTTGGCACGAACCTCGTTTTGACGCACATCATTTTGCCCTTGGGAATATCCTTCATTACGTTTCAGAAGATCGCCTTCCTGATCGACCTGTACGCAAAGCGGGTGACGTCATTCACGCTTCAGGACTATTGCCTGTTTGTCCTGTTCTTCCCCCAACTGATCGCGGGGCCCATTGTTCACTATCGCGAGATGATGCCGCAATTCCAGAGCATACCCTGCCGATTTGACAAAGAGAACGTCGCCGTGGGCCTTACGTTATTCCTGTTTGGCCTGTTCAAGAAGGCCGTTCTGGCCGACAGCATCGCGCCCCACGTTTCTTCGATTTATGAACATGCAGGTGCGGGGGGCGGAACCTCTTTTGTTCTGGCTTGGATGGCAGCAGTAGGTTTCACTCTGCAGGTTTATTTTGATTTTTCCGGCTATTCGGACATGGCGCTTGGGCTGGCTCGGTTGTTTGGAATTCGGCTACCGGCGAATTTCTACTCGCCCCTTCGTGCTTCAAGCATCATCGATTTCTGGCTGCATTGGCACATGACACTGACGCGTTTCCTGACGGCGTATGTCTTCAATCCCCTCTCGCTTGCGTTGATCCGTCGCCGGTTGGCGCTAAAAAAATCTGTTCTCAAAGGGCCTAACACGACACTTTGGACATTTGTTGTGCTGCTGATGTTTCCCTTGGTATTGACGATGTTCATCTCAGGGGTTTGGCATGGAGCGGGATATACGTTCCTGGTGTTTGGTTTGCTCCACGGTTTTTACCTCACGATCAACCATGGGTGGCGCTTGTGGGGAATCAAGTTATGGCCGGATAGAGGAGCTTATTTACGGACCATGAAACCCGTCGGTTTCATTCTGACATTCGTGTCGGTTGCCGTGGCGATGGTTTTCTTTCGGTCTTCGACGACAGGCTCGGCTATCGATCTCGTCAAAGGAATGGTCGGGCTGAATGGTGTAACCCTTCCGCCTGCGGTCTTTCGGCGCCTGGGACCCCTTGCCGATTGGCTGCACGGGGCGGGCATCGGTCACCAGCTATGGGGTGGCGAAGATTTTCTGGTGCTGGCGATGTGGATCCCCATTCTGGTGTTCATCGTTCTGGTTTTCCCAAACACGCTGCAAATCCTGGCTCGATATGAACCTGCACTCGGTGTCAAGGCGGACGCCCTTGGCACGATCAAGTTCGGCCGGGTCATCGAGTGGAGACCCTCGCTCCCGTGGGCATTCGGAATGTCGGTCATTGCCGCGACCGGGATTCTCTTCTTGGGAGGGCCGAGCGAGTTCCTATATTGGCAGTTCTGAGTACGGCCTGGCAGCAGGCTCGACGCAAGCCAAACCACCGAAACTCACCGACTCTGCGGCAAGGAAAATGCGAACAGGGAGTTTCCGGCCATCAGAGCGATGAATTGGGTCTGGCCGATTGCGTAGGACACGGGCGGAGCGTTGATCCGAGCCCCGAGGCGTAGGCGCCACCGGATACGGCCGGTGTCGGAGTCGAACGCGAAAAACTCGTCGTGGTAACTCGCGAAGACCAAGCCTCCTGCGGTCGAGAGTACGCCTCCGACGACGCGATCTATGTCCGGTCCGCTTGCCAACGGCGTCTCCCAGCGGATGTCCCCGGTCCTCGCATCAACGGCTTTTACGGCGGCTACGGCCGACTGGCTTCCAGGCACGGTGAAGGTGCTGCCCAAGAACTGCCGCTCACCCCTTTCAACGCGGGCCTCGGTCGTGTAGTAGAGCGTCGCCGCGTCAACCGCAGGTACATACACCATGCGGCGACCTGCATCGTAGGAGGGCGGCCACCAATTGGTGGCGCCCCCCGCCGGCGGCGACACGAGAGTCCCCTTTATGCTGGGTCGCGATTCGCGCCGAACGATCGGGCGGCCCTCAGGGGTAAACCCCTCGGCCCACGTCTGCCTGGCAAAAGGCTTCGCGAAAAGAAACCGGCCTGACTGCCGGTCGAGTGCGTAGAAGAACCCGTTTCGATTCGCCCAGAGGAGCACTGACCGAGGCTGTCCCTGCCAGGGGATTTCCGCCAACACCGGCTGCTGTACTGCATCCCAGTCATGATCATCTCCCGGTGTGAACTGGAAGTGCCAGCGGAGCTTGCCGGTACCCGCCTCCAGGGCCACGACACTCCCGGAATAGAGGTTGTCGCCCGCTCGCGCACTGCTCTGATAAGTCGGTGCCGGGTTGCCCACGCCCCAGAAGAGGAGATTCAGCGCCGGGTCGTATGCTCCCGCGGTCCAGGTGGGTGCCCCACCGGTCTTCCACGAGTCACCAGCCCATGTATCGTGTCCCGCCTCTCCCGGACCGGGAACGGTGTTGAACTTCCACAGCAGCCGACCGTCGCGCGCGTCGAACGCCGCGACGAAGCCGCGGATGCCGAACTCTCCGCCCGCGACCCCGACAACGACGCGGTCTCCCAGCGCGAGCGGTGCTCCCGTCATTGAATAACCGTCGCGAAAATCAGCAACTTTGATCTCCCATTTCGTTCGTCCCGTCGACGCACTCAAGGCGACCAGATGAGCATCCAGCGTCGCCACGAACACCGAGTCGTTTAAGATCGCAACGCCGCGATTGACCGATCCACAGCACAAATGAAGTCCGCTGGGCACGGGTCGCGTGAATCCCCATGCCTTCTTTCCCGTGGCCGCGTCGAGTGCGACAACACCATCGGGTGACTCGGTGACGAAGATAAGATTCGAAGCGACGATTGGAGAAGCCTCGAGGTACTCGCCGGCGGATCGAAGCTGGCTGACCCATGCCACTCGCAAATTTCTAACGTTCTGTTTCGAGATGCTCGAGAGCAGACTGTGGCGGTGGCCGGCGTAATTTCCGGCGAAAGTCAGCCATTCCGCCGACCGGCTGGTCGACGCGAGGATGCTCGCCGCCTCGACCCGAACCTGCCTGGACAACTCGGATCCTGCGTCTACACCTGAACCGCGGAACGCCAGCTGCTTCATGTACGCGTGAGTTTCCCAAATCTGGCGGTCATCGAGAGGCTGGGCGCCCATCTCGGTTCCCGGACGGCCCCACTTCACAACCGAGAAGAAGACCCAGTCCGCTTTGTTCTCAATTGAGGAAACCAGGTCTGGCCCGACCTTGCCGCGCCCGTTGTCCCCATGGCAGGAAGCACAGAATCTCCCGAACAGCCGAGCGCCATTCTCAACGGACTCCTTGTCGACGAAAGGATTCAGTATGGCTGAGCGGGGATTCGGGTGGTCGGCAAGACCCCCAATATAGACCGGGCTCTTAGGACGCAACCACTCGACCAGGCTGCTCAGCGGAATCTCGGGCAGATCCCCCGACAGCTTTGCCAGTACGACACGCGCCCGCCAGGCGAAACCGTCGGAGACTTTGATCGCGAGCGCACCCGTCCCACCTGCAGCAACGGCAAAGACAAGGCCGATCAGCCCAACACGGCGTACTGTGTTCACAATTAAGTAAGAAAACCAACAAACGGAGCGCGTCGCCGTGGTGGGTAACCCGACTCTTATCATGCCGCCACCTTCAATTCCTTTCTCAAATAAACCTCGCTCTGACTGGGGAATGCTCCTCCGTGATGTCGGAACTCCTCGACTACCAGTCCATAGCGGCTGAATATTGAAAACAAGAAATCCTTGCTATAGCGAACACATTGCAAAGGCTTAACGCACTCATACGGAACATAGCCCTTCGGGATGAAGGAAACTTCAGGAACGTCTTCTTCTACAAACGCCGTCAGGAAGATCCTGCCCCCCTCCCGCGCAATACGGCTCATTTCGGACACGTAGATACGCACATGTTCCGGTCCCATATTCGTGAACAAGCCCCACAGGTAAACGATGTCAGCTGTAGCATCGGCAAGCGGAAGTCGGATCCTGTCCCCATCGATTTTGCCTGTAGGGTTGTACAGCTCATTGACAACATCGAGATGCATAAAGCGAAAACTGGGGTGGTTCCGCTCTATGTGCTCCTGACACCACTCTGCGAACGTGGGATTGCTGTCGATTCCAAAGTACTGGACGTCCCCAAACTCCCAGAGCATGCCCGTCGCCAGTCGACCAAGACCACAGCCGATATCGACGACAAGACTCGATTTCGAATAAGCGAGTCTCGCGGCCAACCTCCTCGCCTCCGCTATTCCGGACTCCAGGTAGAATCCATCCGCCAGGAACGAAGCTCCCAGTCTGCCTCGCAGCTCCCGGGGGGGAAGCACGCAACCGTGGTACAGATAATAGTCCCTATCGTAGTCGGAAACGTAATCTCTGTTGTGGATTAAGCTCCAAACCGGTCGCACCACGGGCCTGACCAGCCGCCACAGGATAGAACCTCTTTCGGTGTTAGACCGTAACCTTTCTACGAGTTTGTCATTTCCTTTGTTCATGTCCACCATCTCCGTTTCCGTCGCGCTGACAGTCGCCGCAAAGGAAGATCATAGCGCAGGGTCCGGCTCAGTCAACTTGACACCCACGCCACACGCTGGCAGCGTAGATACGATCGAATCGATATGAAAGTCCTGGTCACCGGCGGCGCCGGCTATATCGGATCTCACACCTGCGTCGAACTGATGCAGGCGGGGCACGACGTCGTCATTCTCGACAACCTCTGCAACAGTTATGCTGCGGCGATCGGGCGCATTGCCCGGATCGCCGGCAGAACGCCCGAATTCACCAATGCCGACGTTCGCGACTTGGGAGCATTGCGGAAGGTGTTCACCCGCCACCGCTTCGATGCCATCATCCACTTCGCCGGCCTCAAGGCGGTCGGCGAATCGGTGGAAAAGCCCATCGAGTACTACGACAACAACGTTCAGGGCACACTGGCGCTTTGCCGCGCGATGACGGAGGCGGGAGTCGGGGTGCTCGTGTTCTCCTCCTCGGCTACGGTGTACGGCAGCGCCTCTTCCGTGCCGATTCGTGAAGACGCGCCACTCGGACCCACCAACCCCTACGGCCATTCGAAATTGATGGTCGAGCGGATCCTGGGGGACCTCGTGACTTCCGACCCGGCCGCATGGCGCATCGCTTTGCTGCGATACTTCAACCCCGCGGGCGCGCACCCAAGCGGATTGATCGGCGAGGACCCGCAGGGCATCCCCAACAACCTCATGCCGAATATCGCTCAAGTTGCCGTTGGCGTTCGCGAAAAAATTCCCGTGTTCGGCAGCGACTACCCGACGCGCGACGGTACCGGGGTACGAGACTACATCCACGTTGTGGACCTCGCGAGGGGCCACCTCGCAGCGCTGGAGACCATACAACGCGAACGACGCGGAATGACCGTCAACCTCGGTACAGGACGGGGAGTCTCGGTGCTGGAGGCGGTCCGCGCGTTCGAGCGGGCGAGTGGCCGGGCGGTCCCGTTCGAACGCGTCGCCCGGCGAGCGGGCGATGTGGCCGAATGCTACGCGGACCCGTCGCTCGCCGAAAAAATACTCGGCTGGAAGGCGACGTACACTCTCGAAGACATGTGCCGGGATATGTGGCGCTGGCAAAGCCTGAACCCGCACGGCTACCGGGAGGAAGACCGGAAATGAAGGTTCTCGTCACCGGCGCAGCCGGATTCATCGGCTCCACGCTGTCGCACGCGCTGCTTGATCGCGGCGACGAAGTCGTTGGAATCGACAATCTCAACGCCTACTACGACGTCCGGCTCAAGCATGCGCGGCTCGACAGGCTGCTTGCGCGCAAGGGGTTCCTGTTCCACAAGCTCGACATCGTCGAGCGCAAGCCGATGAGCGAGCTTTTCGCCGCCGGTAAATTCGGTGCAGTCATGCATCTGGCGGCGCAGGCCGGGGTGCGCTACTCGATCGAGAATCCTTCCGCCTATATCGACGCCAACATCGTCGGTTTCCTGCACGTGCTCGAGGGCTGCCGCCACGCTCAGGTCGGGCACCTCGTCTTCGCTTCGAGCAGCTCGGTGTACGGCGCCAACACACGCTTGCCGTTTTCCGAGCACGACAATGTCGATCATCCGGTTTCGCTGTACGCCGCGACCAAAAAGGCGAACGAACTGATGGCGCACAGCTACGCGAGCTTGTACGGGCTGCCGTGCACGGGATTGCGGTTCTTCACCGTGTACGGCCCCTGGGGTCGGCCCGACATGGCGCTGTTCAAGTTCACCGAGGGCATCCTCGCGGGACGACCGATTCCGGTTTTCAACCGCGGCGAGATGACGCGCGATTTCACTTACGTCGACGACATCGTCGAAGGCATCGTGCGCGTCATCGGCCGCCCGGCTGCTCCGGCGCCCGGCTGGAGCGGCGACCGGCCGGACCCCGCGACAAGCTACGCGCCTTGGCGTATCTTCAATATCGGCAACAATCAGCCGGTCAAGCTCATGCGCTATATAGAGGTGCTTGAGCAATGTCTCGGCCGAAAGGCGCAGCTTGACCTTCTTCCGATGCAGGCTGGAGACGTGCCGGCGACGTTTGCCGATGTGGGCGAGCTGCACAAATCGGTCGGCTACAAGCCACAGACTCCGATCGAAATCGGCGTCAGGCGATTCGCCGAGTGGTATCAAGCCTTTTATCGGAAATCTGCGTAAATGTAATGACCCGGGTGCCGTCAGCGCCGCGAGGCCGAGAATTCAGCGTGGATATTCCGGTAATCTTCGAGCTGCAGAAGGGTTGAAACGCGACCGGGTCACGCGGCGAGGCGACGGGTAGACCCCTGCGTGATCTTCGTCAAAGCGAGAATTACGGTCAATGTAACGGCGTAGAAGCCGAGTTGAATTCCATACGGCCGTGCTGTGTAGCCTACGAGGGTATGCATCATTTTCCCGATGACGCTGTCGTCGGGTAGAACGTACGAGGTATCCCAGATGGTTTCACCAAGCGCCGGCAGAATGTCGGCCTGCACGAGGTAGGCAGCACCTTGGGCAGCCATACCGGCGGCGAGCAGCAGGATCAACCATCCGGTCACGGCAAACAAGTGTTTGGCAGGTACGCGCAGCAGTCCGAAATACATGCCGACTGCAAGCATCAATCCCGCGGCCAGCCCAAGCGCGAACCCTCCTCCCAGCTCTGGTGTCTGACCGGGCCCAGCCGAAGCGATGCCGTAAAGGAACAGCACGAGTTCCGATCCTTCGCGGAGCACTGCCATCGTGACGACGATGGACAACGCGTAAAGGGGCTTATCGCCCAGGCGCACCGCTGTGCCGACCGATTTGAGATTCGCCGCCATCTCGCGGCCGTGTCGCGTCATCCACACGTTGTGCCAGCCGAGCATGGCCACCGCGATGAACAGGACCGTGGCATTGAAAATCTCTTGGCCGAGGCCCGAAGCGGCGGCGGAAATCGCGTCGGCAAATGCAGCGACCGCCAGCGCGCCGAGCGTCCCTGCGACGATTCCGTAACTGATCCACGCGCCCCTGCCGACTACGCCGCGAGTGGCCACCAGAACAATACTCACGACCAGAGCGGCCTCGAGCACTTCGCGCAGAACAATGACAGCGGTTGCGAGCATGGCGATCCAGGCTATTTCGCGACAATACGGCCTTTGGCCGTTTTTTGGTGGAACTCGCCGACGAATTCATAGGTCCCCGGCTTGAGCGGTCTGACAGTCAAATTCGCTTCGCTTCTGCCGGGGATGACCTTTTCCAACTTGAGGTCGTGGCTCTCGAATTCTTCGGCGGTCGGATCGAGGTTTTTCACGACCAGCTTGAACCGCTTGCCTGCCGGAACCTGAAGCTCCAACGGCTCGAAGCGGTGGTCCCTGATGGTGAGCTCATAGGAGAGATCCTGGCCATAGCTAGGTACCCAGAGCGCCAGTCCCAAAATCCAAACGAGGCTCAACCCACGTAGGGGCTTGGACATATGCTTGTTCTCAAGATGAAGCGAGAATGATATTGATTCTCATTATAGATGTCAAATGGAGTCGAGGCTTTACGTACCCACCTGTTCCTGGGCACTAACCGCCAAGGGGGGTGGGCGGCTGCTACTTCGGAGGTGAAATGCGCCGAGCCCCGTCGAAGCGCCTCACCCAATAGGTTCCGCGCATGTTTTCGACGCGCACTGCCGTGCCTGGCCGAGGTGCGTGGATGAAGCGGTTGTCTCCGAGGAAAATTCCCACGTGCGAGTAGGGTCGCCGCTCAGTGTTATAGAAGACCAGATCACCCGCTTCGAGCTGCGACAGGGTCACCGGTTTGCCCATCCGGCTTTGCGCTTGGGCATTGTGCGGCAGCTGGATGCCGAAGGCTTCTCTGTAGACGTGTGCCACTAGGCCGCTACAGTCAAAACCATTCTCGCGCGAATCTCCGCCCCGTCGATATGGCACTCCCGCATTGGCCAGCGCCTGAAAGACCATCTCCGGGCTGCGGGGAGGGAGCTGCGCTTGGGGGGGTGCAGCACAAGCCGAGAGAATCAATATGCCCAAAAACAGGTAGTTGCAACGCATAATCAAAGTACCTTAGACCATAGAGACCTCGCTGTAAAGAAGGGCGAGATTTGAGGCTTGCCCGAAGCCAAGCCCGGATCAACGCTTCAACGTTATAGTGCTTTGAGTCATGACATCGCGGGGTCAAGGTTGAAGAAGTCAATTAGCCCCGGTGGCGGGATCACGGAGCAGCTCGATGCGATCTTCGACCGGCGAGGACCGCTCGCAGCAAAAATCCCGGAATACCGCGTGCGATCGCAGCAGTTGGAAATGGCGAATCGAGTATCCGAGGCGATCCGGGAAAATGCCGTGCTGGTCTGCGAGGCGGGCACCGGCACCGGCAAGACCTTTGCCTATCTCGTCCCTGCGTTGCTCTCCTCCGGCAAGGTCATCCTATCGACGGGAACCAAGACGCTCCAGGATCAACTCTACCATCGCGACCTTCCGACGGTGCGCGCGGCACTCAATGTACCGGTGACCACGGCGCTGCTGAAAGGCCGGGCCAACTACGTGTGCCACTATCACCTGGAGCGCAACCTGGCAGAGGGCGGGCTATCCGGCCGCGACGTCGTCAGGGACTTGCAGCGCATCGTGAGCTTCGCGCACGTTACCCGCACCGGAGACAAGAGCGAGCTTGCCGATGTGCCGGAGGAGGCTCCTGCCTGGAGCCTTGCCACCTCGACCCGGGAAAACTGCCTGGGGCAGTCATGTCCGCGATTTCGCGACTGTTTCGTGATGGCCGCCCGGCGCGAGGCGCTCGCCGCGGATCTCGTCGTGGTCAACCATCATCTGTTTTTCGCCGATGTGATGCTCAAGGACGAGGGGATGGCGGAGCTGTTGCCCGCCTGCAATACAGTGATCTTCGACGAGGCGCACCAGCTCCCGGAAACGGCGACCCTCTTTTTTGGCGAATCTCTGTCCACGGGGCAAGTCATTGAGCTCGCGCGGGATGTTCGTGCGGAAGCGCTCTCTCACGCGAAGGACATGCCCGACCCGCCGCGGCTCACCGCCGCGCTGGACAAGGCGGCGCGGGATCTGCGCCTCGCGCTGCCCAACGAAGGCGCGCGCTTCACTGCCGTGTCGGTCAGGCGAAAGCGCGGATTTTCGGATGCCCTCGCCGCGCTCGATTCCGCGCTACGCTCGGTATGCGCGGCCCTCGACGTGCTCTCCGAACGCAGCGAGGGTCTTGCGCGCTGCTCCGAGCGCGCGCGAACGGCTCAGGCCCTGCTCGAACGCTGGGGCGACGACTGCCGCGCCGATTTGGTCCGCTGGGTCGAGGTGTTCAGTCACTCGCTTCGACTGAATGCCACGCCGCTTTCCATCGCAGGGATTTTCCGCAGGCAGCTCGACGCCCATCCGCGCGCCTGGATTTTTACCTCCGCGACGCTCGCGGTAGCGGGCGACTTCGGCCACTACCGCGACGAGATGGGCCTGGACAACGCCCGCACCGCATGCTGGGACAGCCCTTTCGACTACGCTGACCAGGCTCTGCTCTACGTGCCGAAGAAGCTCCCGGATCCGAATAGCGAGGAGCATACGCGCGCGGTCGTCGCGGCGTCGCTGCCGGTGATCCAGGCGGGCGGCGGAAGCGCCTTTCTCCTGTTCACGACTTTGCGCGCGATGCGCCTTGCTCACGAGCTGTTGCGCGAAGAATTCCGGCGGCGGGCCCTGGGATTTCCCCTGATGCTTCAAGGCGAAGGCTCTCGCAGTGAGCTGCTCGAGCGTTTCCGTCGGCTGGGCAACGCGGTTCTCCTCGGAAGCGCGAGCTTCTGGGAAGGCGTGGACGTGCGCGGGGACGCATTATCGCTGGTGGTCATCGACAAGCTGCCGTTCGCGCCGCCCGAGGACCCGGTCCTCGCAGCGCGGCTCGAATCGCTAGAGCGCGAAGGCGGCAATCCCTTCCTTGATTACCAATTGCCTCAGGCGGTCATATCCCTGAAGCAGGGGGCTGGCAGGCTGATTCGCGACGAAACCGACCGAGGCGTGCTCGTCATCTGCGATCCGAGGCTCTTTTCGAAGCCCTACGGCCGGCGAATCCTCGCCAGCCTGCCGCCGATGAAGCTTGTGCGTGAGCTCGACAAAGTTCTTTCGTTTGTCGCCGCTGATCGGAAATCGCTCCGAGCAGCAGCTGCGGCGGACGGCGGCCGATCCTAAGTCAGCGGCCGAGCTGGGTGAGCATGTTTTTCAGCTGCGCGCTGTCGGGGAAATTTTTTCTCAAGATCCGCTCAGCGTCGTTGCGCAGTTCGGGCATGCCAAGCACGTCGTAAGCCTGGATCATGATGAGGAGCGCCTCTTCCTGGGCGGGCGCCTGAGGGTAGTTTTTCAGCGCGTACTGTGCGCGGTTTGCCGCCGCGACGTAAGCGCCCCGCTTCAGATAGTAGCGGGCGACATGAACCTCGTGGGAGGCAAGCGCGTTGACGAGATATTTCATGCGCTCCAGCGCGTCGGGCGCGTACCTGCTTTCCGGAAAGCGCTGCACCAGCTCCTTGAAGGCGTCGAATGATTCTCGCGCGGACTTGGGATCACGCTCGGTTCGATCCTGCCGGGATACCTTGCCGAGCACACCCAAGTCTTCGTTGAAGTAAACCAGACCTTTCAGAAAATGCGCGTAGTCGACATTGGGATGGTTGGGGTGCAGCTTCACAAACCGCTCTGTTGCAGCGACCGCGGATGCCTGCTCGTTCTGTTTGTAGTAGGCGTAGGCGATCTCGAGCTGACCCTGCTGGGAGTAGCGCCCATAGGGAAAGCGTGCTTCCAGCGTTTCGTAGCGCTTGATCGCGAGGTCGTACTGGCCGCTATCCAGGGCGTCTTTCGCCTCGCGGTAAAGCTTCTCGGCCGACCATCCGGATGTGGGGTCGTGCTTGTCGACGAAGGAACAGGCCGCCAACAAAAGAGCGAATAAAGCTACACTACGTTTCATGGTGGAGCTTGCGGATGAGACGGCAAATTATACCGTGTCGAGGGTCACACGACGCGTTCCTGATACTCTTGCCGGTCTGCGCTTGGACAAAGCTCTCGCTCGGATGTTTCCCGAGCACTCGCGCAACCGCCTGCAGAGGTGGCTGAGAGAGGGGCACGTCAGCCTCGATTCACACGCCGCCAGACCCAAGCAGAAGATTTGGGGCGGTGAGTGCGTCGAAATCCGGTCGCAGCCCAGCCCGCCGGAAACGGCGTTTCGCGCCGAACCCATCGCGCTCGACATTGTTTACGAGGACGACGATGTCCTGGTGATCAACAAGGCGGCGGGCCTGGTGGTTCATCCCGGAAGCGGCAACTGGAAAGGGACGCTGCTCAATGCGCTCTTGCACCGCTCGCCGCAGCTTGCGGCGATTCCGCGGGCCGGCATCGTGCACCGGCTCGACAAGAACACGAGCGGACTTCTCGTGGTGGCGAAGACTTTGCGAGCGCACAGCGACCTGGTTCGGCAGCTCCAGGCCAGAACGGTGAAGCGCGACTACCTTGCCCTCGTGCACGGGGTAGTCAAGCTGGACGGAGAAGTGAGCGCGCCCGTCGGACGCGATCCGCGACATCGCACGCGCATGGCCGTGGTGCCTACCGGACGTCCGGCCTTGACGCGTTTCAAGGTAACAAAGCGTTTCGCCCGCGTGACCTTGCTCGAATGCAGCCTTGCTACCGGCAGAACCCATCAGATTCGGGTGCACATGCAGTCGTTGGGCCATCCGTTGGTTGGCGATCCCGTCTATCGCAGCAAGCGACTGAACGATCCACGAACCCCACAGCTTCGTCGTCAGGCCTTGCACGCTGTCCGGCTTGGGTTTTCACATCCGGTTTCCGGCGTGCTCAAGCGTTTCTCGGTGCCTTTGCCCGAAGACCTACGATCGCTCCTGGACTCGCTAGAGTGAGGAGCCTGCCTCACCCCGATTGGATCACTCCCGATTGGCCGGCGGAGAGGCGAGTGCACGCGCTCATCACCACGCGCGAAGGTGGAGTGAGCTCCGGAAAATTCGCCAGCCTCAATTTGAGCAAGCGAGTTGGCGATGATCCGCGTTGCGTGGCGCGTAACCGCGCCATCCTGAGGGCATGCCTGCCACGCGAGCCCGTATGGGTGAAGCAGGTGCACGGTACGGCCGTGATCGACGCGACGCGAGCGACACCAGACGCAGAAGCCGATGGGGTCGTGACGCAGAGCCCGGGCCCGGTCTGCGCGGTGATGACCGCCGACTGCCTGCCGGTCTTCCTGAGCGATCGCGCGGGCAAGAGCGTGGGGATCGCCCACGCGGGCTGGCGCGGGCTTGCGGCGGGAATCGTCGAAAACGTCGTGCAGGCCATGGGTGTGCCTTCGCGAGACATCATCGCCTACATCGGACCGGGCATCGGAGCGCATCGCTACGAAGTCGGAGAGGACGTCCGCAAGGCCTTCGTCGATAGAGACCCTGCCGCCGCTCGGTCGTTTGCTCCACGGCAAGGCGGGAAGTACCTCGTCGATCTCTACGGGCTTGCGCGCCAGCGCCTTGCAGCGGCGGGTGTTGCGGGAATCCATGGGGGCGGGTTCTGCACCGCGAGCGAAGAGCGTTTCTTTTCCTTCCGTCGAGACGAGACCACCGGCAGAATGGCGAGCCTCATCTGGCTGGAGGAAGACTAGAGCGTGGCGACGATTGCGTGGATCTCTGCGGCGACCGTCGCGGGTGGCGTGATCAGCATTGCGATCGCCGCGATGTTTGCCCTTTCCGCGCCCGCAAGCTGGGTGCCGGCGCTCGTGAGCTTTGCAATCGGTACTTTGCTCGGTGCGGTCTTCCTCGAGATCCTGCCGCATGCGATCGCCAGCACCGGTAACCTTCAAGCGCTGTTTGCCACGGTGCTCGCTGGGATCCTGGGGTTCTTCGTTCTGGAGAAGCTCGTGCTGTGGCGGCATTGCCATATCGAAGACTGCGAAGCCCACGACCATCACGCCGACCCGAGCGACGGCGGTCGCAGCGGGCTCATGATCATCATCGGCGACGGTTTCCACAACTTCGTCGACGGCATCCTCATCGCCGCGGCGTTTCTGCAGAGCACCGAGCTGGGTATAGTCACGGCGGCGGCGATCATCGCGCACGAAATTCCCCAGGAAATCGGCGATTTCGTCATTCTCCTGCACTCCGGGTACAGCAAACTTACGGCATTGGCGCTCAATCTGCTGTCGAGCCTCGCGATGCTGGTCGGGGCGCTCCTCGCGTACTTCACGCTGCAGGCGGCGCAGGAATGGATCGGCACGGTGCTCGCGCTCGCTGCCGCGAGCATGATCTACGTGGCCGTAGCCGATCTCATCCCCGGGCTGCACAGGCGTCCGGAACTTCACGCCACGGCGCAGCAAGTAGCGCTCATCGCGCTGGGGGTCGCGCTGATCTGGTTCGTCGGTGATGTAGTCAGGGCGGCCTAGCGCTCACAACATCGCTGAGCCGCCGTCAACCACCAGGGTCTGTCCCGTCATGAACGCGCAGTCGTCGAGCATTCTCGTGGCGGGCATGCTGGCGCTTGCCGAAGTCGGCTACGCACAGGATGTCCCGGAAGAAACGAGCGCCAAATTTCAGGCGACCTATGTCTGGCAGCGAAAAAACCCTTTCGGTGCGGCGTATTCCGGCTCCCACAGCCTTTCCCCGGATCGCGAGAAGAGCTATTCGTTTACGGCGACCGCCGCCCTCGGCACGAGGACTTGGAGGGGAGGCGAGCTTTATTTCAACCCCGAGGTCGCGCAAGGCGTGCCCCTTTCCGGGCTGACCGGGCTCGGTGGATTCACGAATGGAGAGATCGCGCGCACCTCCGGCCCGAGCCCCAGTTTCTATCGGGCCAGGCTGTTCGCGCGCCAAACCTGGGGCTTCGGCGGCGGTGGCGAAAAAATGGAGTCGGATGCCAACCAGCTTGCCGGCAGCGTCGATCGGCGTCGCTTGGTCTTGACCGTCGGAAATCTTTCGGTGCTGGACGTCTTCGACGACAACGCCTTCAGCCACGACCCGCGAACTCAGTTTCTGAACTGGTCGCTCATGACGCACGGGGCCTACGACTACGCCGCCGACGCGCGCGGGTACTCCTGGGGACTGGCGCTAGAGTATTTCAACGTTGATTGGAGGCTGCGGGCCGGCCGCTTCATCCAGCCGAAAGAGCCGAACCAGCTCGCGCTGGACTCCAGGATTTTCAAGCACTACGGCGACCAGGTCGAGATCGAGCGGGCACACAGAGTGGCCGAACGGCCGGGGAAGCTGCGCTTTCTCGTATTCCGCAATGTCGCGAGGATGGCGCGTTATCAAGACGCTTTGGATCTCGCGGGTCAAACCGGTGGGGCGCCTGATATCAACGCAGTGCGCACGGTCGAGCGGGTCAAGCGCGGATTCGGGTTCAACTTCGAGCAGGAAATCTCATCTAGCGTGGGCCTGTTCGGCCGGGCGAGCTGGGCCGACGGCCAGACCGAGACGTTCGCATTCACGGAAATCGATCAATCGCTCTCGGGAGGTGTGTCGGTGAAAGGCGGGACATTCGGTCGACCTCAGGACACTCTCGGAACGGCATTTGTGCGCAACGCCCTTTCGGCGGCGCACCGTAATTACCTCGCTGCGGGAGGGTTCGGGTTCTTCCTGGGCGACGGCGCCCTGAACTATCGACCGGAAAACATCCTCGAAGTCTATTACAGTCTCAACGTCGCAAAAGACACTTGGTTCTCTGCCGATTTCCAGCGGATTTCAAATCCAGGCTACAACGCCGATCGCGGTCCTGCGACCGTCATCTCGGCACGTCTGCACTACGGGTTTTGAGGCAGCCCGCACCCCGAGCGGCAGAAAATCACGCAAGCTCGGGGTCGATCGCGGCGAACAACCTGGTCTCGCCGCCCGAATGCCGGATCCACCACAGCGCTCCCTTGCCGATGTCCCAGTCGGCTTGCGCGCCCGAAAGCGAGATCGCGGCCACGCGGCCCAGTGTCGGCTGGTGTCCGACGATCAGTACTGCCGGGCGTGCGGGCCAATCGACCGCCGCAATGATATCCGCGGCAGCCGCATCGGTGCCTACGGCCGGCGTGGTCATAAACGCCACGCCGAGCGCCCGAACGGTCTGCTGCGCCCGCGCGGCGGGGCTGACCAGAATTTCGCAATTTCCAGGCAAGCGTGGCTTTAGCCAGGCGGCGATACGCCGCGCCTGCTCCCGACCGTGTTCGGTCAGCTTCCGGGCAGAGTCTGGGCCGCCCGCCTCGGCCTCGGCGTGTCGCCAGAGAATCAAATCCATCGTTGTGCCTTCTGGGATCCGTACCGGTCGAGCTTACGCGACCGGGCGGAGGAGTATTATCCCGAAGCGCTCTCGTCTGGGAAGCGCGACACCTGTCACAGGAGACGAACGATGGCCAAGGCCGACGGAATCTACAGAATCACGGAAGTGATCGGAACGAGCGAAACTTCGTGGGAGGACGCAGCGAAGCGGGCGGTGCAGGCGGCATCCAAGACCTTGCGCGACCTTCGCATCGCGGAGGTCGTAAAGCAGGACTTGAAGGTCGAGGACGGCAAGGTTGTGGCCTACCGGACGCGGGTGATGCTGTCGTTCAAGTATCAGAAATAGATCTTCCCCGGGAGAGCCCTTGGGCATTCGGTCTCATTCCTTGCCCGATGCTAAGATGGCTTTGCGGATGAACGTCTTCCTTTCGTTCTTGTCCTCGATTTCTTCGGCGATCAGGAGGAACAACTCCCCAGGGTCGCGCGCCTTCGCCGCAGCGCGCCTCACGACGACCTTGGCGACCGCGCCGATATACTTGGCAAGCGCCGCTTCGGCCCTCGCGAGCGTCTCCGCGTCGATGTTCGAGGCGGTGGGCGGAACGGACTGCTGGCGCGTAGCACCGGCACGCGTCGGATCCCCGGTCGGGGTCGACTTGTCTCCGGAGAATCTCCTCACGAACGCGGCACGCTCCTTGTCGTCGACGATGTCGCCAGATACGATTTCGGCGAGGGCCGCGATGGTGTAGGCCTTCTTGGCTGCGGTCTTGATCACGACGGAGGCGATCGGGCCGATATGCTTGGCGAGTTCCGCTTCGATTCGCTTGAGGGTATCGCGGTCGAACTCGACCCCGGTGGGAAAAGTTGTCGGCGGGGCGGTAGCCTGCAGCGGATCCTGCATCTTCACGGTCGTTTGGTAGGTCACGGCCCTTGGATCCCGCGCGGCAATTCCGGAGAGCGCGGAGCGAAACTCCGCCACCGATTGCGGACGCTGCTCTTCGTTTGACACAAGCGCCCAGTCGACCGCTGTAAGCAAGTCGATGCTGTAGCGGTTGCGGTCGGCGACCTGCACCGCGGGCGGCAGCATATCCTGACGCACGCGCGCCACCGCCTCCACCGGCCTTTTGCCGATGATCATCCAATACAGAACTCCCCCGAACGCGTACAAGTCGCTCCATGGCCCCTGCCGGCCTTGCGAGTGATATTGCTCGATCGGCGCGTAACCCGGGGTGACTATCGCGGTCCGCTCGGTGCCTTCCGAAGCGCTGCGCGCGGAACCGAAGTCGAGCAGCACAGGCGACCCGTCTTCGCGAATGAAGACGTTGCCGGGCTTGATATCGCGGTGCAAGTAGCCGGTGCGATGAATCAATTCCAGGCCGTCGAGCAGCGGGCCGGCGATTGCGAGCACAGCGCCTTGCTCGAGCGGCCGGCGGGTGCGGATCCATTCGCCGAGCGGCTGCCCGGCGACGAATTCCATCACCATGTACGCGGTCCTGTTCGCTTCGAAGAACCGCAAGACCCTGACGATATTCGGATGGCGGAACGAGGCGAGCGTGCGCGATTCGTCGAGAAACCTGGAAAGGCCCCACTTGAACGACTCCGAGCTGGACTCGGACTTCGGCTGGACCGATTGATCCTCGCCGCGCTGAGCGAGGTCGCCGGGCAGATACTCCTTGATCGCGACCTTGAGGTTGAGGTTCGAGTCGGTGGCGAGATAAGTCAGACCGAAACCCCCGATCCCCAGAGTCTGCTCGACGCGGTATTCGTGCAGCGCATAACCCTGGGGGAGGGCGATTTCGGCGGCCATCGAAAAACCTAGCCCTTCGCGCGGGACTTGTACGGGCAATTCGGCTTGGTGCACTCGGCGTACAGATGCAGTGAATGCTCGCGAATCGCAAAGCCGCGTTCCGTGGCGACACGGACCTGGCGCTTCTCGATTTCGGCGTCATAGAACTCTTCGACGCGTCCGCACTGCATGCACACCAGATGATCGTGATGGCTGCCCTCATTCAGCTCGAACACCGCCTTGCCGGACTCGAAATGGTGGCGCTGGAGTATTCCGGCCTGTTCGAACTGGGTGAGGACGCGGTAGACCGTGGCGAGCCCGATGTCCAATCCCTCGTTTATGAGAATCCGATAGACGTCCTCGGCCGATAGGTGGCGCACCTTGCTGTCTTCGAAAAGCTTCAGGATTCGCAGCCGCGGGCCCGTGGCCTTCAGGCCGCTGGTCTTCAAGTCGTGGACGTTGGTCACGGAGGATCACCTCGGGGAAGATGCCCGTTTCCGCTATCATATAGCGTTTCATTGCCGCGGAAACACCCTGATCGTGCCGCGAATGCTGATTTTGGCGTTACCGTTTCTCACTGTGGCGTGCGATCTTGCACCGAGCCTCGCGCCTTACCGGATGGAAATCCAGCAGGGGAATTACATAACCCAGGAAATGGTCGCACAGCTCAAGCCGGGTCTGACCCGAGATCAGGTGCGATTTGTTCTAGGCACGCCGCTGGTCAACGACATCTTTCACGAAGAACGCTGGGATTACGTTTTCCTCCGCCAACGCGCCAACAGCCGTGAAATAGAGTATCGTCGCATTGCGGTGTTTTTCGAGGAAGGGAAGTTGAAGCGCGTCGAGGGAGACATCGTGGCTGCCGCCCCCGGAAAGCCCGAGCAGTGAAGCTTGTCATCGCCGGCGCGGGGGGCCGCATGGGGCGTACCTTGATCGAGATGGTGCTCGCATCGGGGGATCTCAAGCTCGCGGCGGCGGTGGAGGTTCCCGGAAACCCCGTCATCGGGAAGGATGCCGGAGAACTGGTCGGACACCCCTGCGGCGTGAAGATCGCCTCCACCTTCGCCGATGGAGTTGCGAAAGGCGACTGCCTGATCGATTTTACCCGCCCTCAAGGTACG
>WNFG01001970.1_pt1 | contig 18457 bp, 17 predicted proteins | sample 5400431 | NCBI WGS metagenome assembly WNFG01 (sample SAMN13153346, study PRJNA577476) | soil metagenome | isolation source: 120 cm saprolite under Douglas fir tree site 2 hole 3 replicate 2 | place: USA:California | collected 2015-04-18 | reverse complement strand
AGATTCACGGGAGCCACAATCGCCGGGGATTGCAGCGCCGCGCTAGTCGGCGTCTTTAGCTGCACCGGGTCCGGCGCTGTGTCCTTCTCAAACCGCTCGATCTGGTCGGTTGGAATCTCGATGTAGTCACTGGCGGTCTTGCTCGTATACAGCCTGGTAAGTGCGCCCAGGGTTTGGCGTCGCTCATGGCGGATAGAATTTCCGTTGCGCAAAATCGCGAGGTCTGCACCTGACGCGCACGTAGCCGCCGCGATCACGATCACCGCCAGCGCGAATTGAAACGGCAATTTCATTTAATGTCCAGACGATCCAGCACTTGCTCTATCGCCGCCGCCACCCCGTTCTCGTCATTCGACAACGTGACCGGCCAACCCTGCGACTTCAACTCCTCTGACGCATTCCCCATGATAAACGGCAGCCCGGCGAAGGCAAGCATTTCTACGTCATTATAGTTGTCACCGATGGCCATGACCTGCTCGCGCGCAATGCCGCGATGCCGTGCCCACCGCTCTACCGCATGTCCCTTGGAGCAATCGCGATTGAGCACATCCACAATCGAGAGATCACGCAACGGATACTCCGTCCGCAAGACCGTGATGTGCTCACGCAAACCGCTTGCGTCCAAATAGCTCAGGGCTTCGCGCATGCGGACGATTGGTCCGCAGAACATCGCTTGCACGGGATCGGCGAGCAGCGCATCTTCAATCGGTATGACGAATTCGATGTACTGAATGTTCTTTTCCAGCCAGCGCTGAATGCTGATGGTGAGTTCGTCCATGCGCTCCAGAACCAGCGCACCTTTCGATTCCTTGTCGAAGGTGATCACCGTATTTCCGCGGAAATCGCGCATGGCCCCGCACAATTGGCGGCAGGTCTCGACCGGTAAGAGATCACGATGAAACCTTTCCCCGGAAAGCGACCGCGTTACCGCGCCGTTCGAACTGATCAGCCACAGGTCGAAGCCAAGCTGCTGCGCCATCGGAAGGGCAAACGTATGCCTGCGGCCGGTGACCAGAAGTACCTCAACGCCACTCTCGTGCGCTCGGCGCAATGCATCAATATCGACCTGCGAGATTTGAAACTGAGAATTGAGCAGGGTGCCGTCAATATCAACGGCCAACATACGGATGGGAGAAGTCACTGGACAGATTCTAACATTGCTGACCACTAGCCACTGCCCACCGCCCACTGCTTCTGATATATTTCGCAGAACATATGGGGTACTTTTATTCATTCTTTTTCCCCTGGAACCTCATCCTCCAGGGGATAGCGATTGTCCACTTCATCCGGCGCCGGCCGGACACGTATTGGCTGTGGATCATTCTGATCGGCGGTGGGCTGGGCGCGGTGGTGTATATCGCCGTCGAAGTTCTACCTGACGTGGGCCTGCTGCGGCAGTCTTTCAAAGTCTTCCCCCGCCGCCGCCGAATTCGCGAACTGGAAGCCATTATCCTCGACAATCCCTCCGCCGGGAACTATGAGGAATTAGCTGACCTGTATCTGGAAGAAGGGAAGTACGCTCGCGCCCGTGAGTGCTATGACAAAGCCATTTCCGCCCGCACCGATTCGCCCGATCCCTTCTATCGTCGCGGCATTGCGGAAATCGAATTAGGAGATTTCACCGCCGCCGTCCCTGACCTCGAGCGCGCTACAGCCAAAGATCCAAAATATGATTTCTACCGCGCCGCCGGACTACTGGCCCACGCCTACGCCCGCACCGGACAGACCGAAAAAGCCGCCACGCTATTCCAGAAGACGACGCAAATCTCCACCCTCTCTGAAACCTACTTGAACTATTCCAGTTTCCTGGCTTCACAAGGGAAATCTGCTGAAGCTCGCGATTGGGCGCAGAAGATCCTCGCTAAGAAGCCGACCTTGCCTGGCTATCTGCGCCGCCGTGAGCGTCCCTGGTTCCGGAGAGCCAAAGGCCTGCTGAAGCAGCTGCCAGCGTCCTAGATAAGGGATCTCATCGTTCAGCGGCGATTTAGCGTAGCTGGTGTGATCTGATTGCAGAAGTTAACTTCCGGATCGCCGCGTCACTCGGACGCAATCTCGAGAGGGCCGTGGCAATCTGCGCTTCCGACCGAAAGAATTCCGATGAATTCTCCTAACACCCTGCTAATTTTCGCTCATTCGGGATTCGAAGGCGATGGAACTAAGGACGGACATCTCGACTTCTGTTCCGGCTGCCGCACGGCTCCAAACTCTGAGTCTGCCGCCAACTCTTTCCGCGCGTTCGCGCATACCCGGGAGTCCCCAATGTCCGTCGCGTCCCGAATGCAGCACTTGAGGATCGATCCCGCAACCGTTGTCGCTGACGACTATCCGAAAGCGTCTGGCAGTGTACTCAAGTTCGACTTCGATGCAGGTGGCTCGGGAGTGACGGAATGCATTCACCAATGCTTCTCGGCCGATACGATAGACCTCGTCACGAATGACCGGGTGCAATTTTCGGGACGAACCTAGCACAATGACACGAAAATCAATTTGCACTTCGATGCCCAGCTCTTGTGGGATCCGGGAAAATGCCTGCCCTAGATCGTCGGAGTCTGAATTAGATGAGCGGAGTCCTCGAATCGCGTTTCGCCCTTCTTCCATGACGTGTCCCATCAATTCGAGAACACGGCTTAACCGCAGTTTCGCGGGCGAATTCGTGGGTAACTGGTCTACTGCGACATGTAGCTGCATAGCTGCGCTGAGAATGCCTTGCAGCACCGTATCGTGTAGGTCCTGGGCGATTCGCGTACGCTCTGCCAGGCGTTCCTCGAGCCGGGCGCGCATCTCCCCGAACGTTGGCAGCAAACGAAAGACATAGGGGCTTCTATACGCAAGAGACAATCCATCGAGCCGCATGACAAATCCTCCTTTTGCAAGAGAGGCTTCCTTCCTGTCTCCTTGCGCTCACCAGCCGGGAACCCAGGCGCGGCGTGACTCATCGGACATCAGCAGCGCGCCCGTGTTCGAGCTTTTACTCGTGAGCATGGGTAGATAGTGTCAGGAACGTGCCACACAGGTCTTGGATGATCTCGCTGCGGTCGGGACGTTTTTGCTCAATTGCGAAGAGACGTTTCGGGGGTGGCCTGGGTTGTGTCCGTAGCCTAACGAACAGTCGATGTCCTGGCTTCCTTTGCCGCCTGCCGAGGTCAGGTCAGGCCTTCTCAGCCGCCTGACTCCCAGATGACCAGGAGGAGCGTGCTTCGCAACTGCCTCGAATGAAATGACTTATCGTTGTTCCCAACGGACAACGCCTGGGGACACGCCGGTCACCCGACGGAAGTGTCGGGCAAGGTGGCTCTGGTCGGAAAATCCAGCCGACAGTGCGATCTCCGACAGCGGAAGCTCAGTATTGCGAAGCATTTTCTGGGCGTGTTCGATGCGGCGTTGCAGTACGTAGCAGTGTGGGGGCATACCAACCGTTTGCTTGAATGCCCGCGCGAAGTGGTGTATCGACAACCCGGCCATTTCCGCCAGCGCTTCGAGGCTCATGTTCTGGTCGAGATTGGAGTTGATGTATTCGCAGATCCGGTGTGTACGCGCCGGCGAGAGGCCGCCACGATTGGGAGGCGGGGGCTCCGGTATGGGCGCGTTACGGAGCATGCTAATCCTCGGCCGCGAGTGAACAGCCACGTCCGCTGGAGAACGCCAACCCCTCGAGCCGCACAGCGGAGGAGTAATCAGCACGTGCCACCACTCATCCGCACCGACGCGCGTGAAACGAGCCGCGACATCCTGTTCGCGGTTGCAGCGGAAAATAGACCGATCATGGTCGAAGGCCGTTGATAGTGGCACGCCGCCACTCAGGCTTTCGTCATCTAGAGCAAAAGTCGTGCGCGCGACTCGGTCAGCACCGACGATCCGCAGGTCACTGTCGACAGCCAAGAGCAAAGCTGGACCGCTGTCGTCGGATGGCACCGCCGCAATCGTCCACACGTTGCGAAACCACTCGCGAAATAAGCGTTCTTCCACTGCACGCGCGGCAACCGTTGTCGCAGCCAAAGCCAATGTGTGCGACTGGTTCGACGTCATCGACGAAGTGTCCAGCACCAACTCTAGCCTGCCGGTGGGGTCGAAGATTGGTGCACCCGCACAGCTTAGCCCGATGTGGCGCGTTCGAAAATGTTGGTCACGATGGACGAGAACCGGCCGTTGTTCAGCAATGCACGTGCCGATCCCATTTGTGCCTTCGACTCTTTCCGACCAAACTCCTCCGACCCAGATGCCCCAGTATTTGAACTGTTCGGCCTGCGCTTCATCACCGCGGTGGTGAATAGCTATTCCATCGGTATTGCACAACAAAACAACATATCCCTCCTGGCGGACGATCGCATAAAGACGATCGACTTCTTCCTGGGCATATACAATTGCTTTGCCGAGCGGTTCGCGAGAAACCCTGAGTTCGCTGTCGGTTACGATATGGGGAGCCGCCTGGCCATCTGGATTGACAAGGAGTTCAGCCGTGCATCTTCGCCAGGAGGCTGAGACTTCTTCGAGATCAGACGTCGCACCTCCACCCTGAACAACCGATTCGATTTGGTCGAGATGCCGCGATTCTGTGGTTCTATGGACTATGCGGAGTTTGGCTGCCGTAGCCATGTCGGCTTCGGGGCCTCCGGGGGACTAAGGCGACGCTGCGCGATTCTAGGTTGGCTGGTTGTGCACTGTCAACGAAAACTTCATGGAAAGAATGATGGCGAACACACGATTCATTCGAATGACGATCTGCGGCATTCTGCTCACTGCCATTCAGTGCGTCCAGGCGCAGACGATCAGATGGGCTGGACATACCTGGAAAGTCACCAGCGGTGGTATGGCAGGCGTCGCTCCCGGGAATCCGGCCAATGTCGATTTCAACCCGGACGGATATCTACATCTCCAGATCGCCAAGCGCGAGGGAAAATGGACTGCCGCGGAGTTGTTTACGACCGACAATATGGGATTTGGGACGTACCAGTGGATTATCCAGGGCGACGTCTACACCATGGATCAGACAACGGTGCTCGGACTCTTCACCTATGGGCCCACTCACCACATTGGCGCCGACGCAGAGAACGAAATTGATATCGAATTTTCCCAGTGGAACAAGACGTGTCACGGCTGTGATGCCGACTTTACGGTTTATCCATCCACCGGAAACCGCAAGCCGAATGGCGTTTCCAGCTGGGAAGACAACTTCCAAGTCAGAGGTGGAAAGCTTACGACGGCAAGGATGGAGTGGAGATCCGATCGCGTCGTGTTCACGCTAATGAATGGCGTTCATCCAATCGGATCTGTTGCCGATGTCATCAAGACCGAAACCTATTCTTCGAACACGACCAACATTCCGCAAACGGCCGCCCCAGTAGGCATCAATCTCTGGTGCTTCAAGGGGACGCCTTCGAGGAATCAGTCGGCAATCATTCGCGATTTTCGATTTGTTCCCCACTGAGCCTAAAAGCAGGCGAATCTGGAGCTAGCAGAACTTGGGGGATCCCGAGGAGAACGCTTCTGGTTCGGCAACTATTGAAATATCCCCATTGCACTCACGATCCCCTCTCCCGGCTTAAATAGACCCTCCCGAGCCTGCTAAACTCTCTGCGTGTCCCGAGTGACTTTTCTTGAGTGCACCAAATGTGGTGCACATCTCTCCGCCGATTCTTCGCGCAACGTTTGTCCACAAGACGCCGGAATCCTCTTCCCCCGCTACGATCTGCAATCCTTAAAGCAAACCTTTAAGCCGGACTCCCTTCGCGGAAGAGAGGCAAGCCTCTGGCGATACCGCGAGGTTTTGCCCGACGTTGAGCCAATCACATTGGGCGAGGGATTCACTCCTCTCCTCCCCAGCCGTGAATTTCCCAATGTCTGGATTAAGGATGAAGGTCTGAACCCCACCGGTTCCTTCAAAGCCCGCGGGATCACCGTAGCCGTCAGCGTGGCTAAAGCTCTGGGACTAAGAAAACTAGCTATGCCCTCCGCAGGCAACGCCGGCAGCGCGCTCGCTGCCTACGCGGCGGCTGCAGGCCTGGAAGCGCACATCTTCATGCCTCAGGATGTCCCTCTCGCGAATCGCGTTGAATGCGAAGCCTACGGTGCCAGGGTCACGCTGGTGAACGGACTCATAAGCGACTGCGCCCGCATCGTCGGCGAACGCAAAGAACAGGAAGGCTGGTTCGACTTCTCCACATTGAAAGAGCCGTACCGTGTCGAAGGCAAGAAGACCATGGCCTACGAGCTTTTCGAGCAACTCGGCGGCAAGCTGCCGGATGCGGTGATCTTCCCCAGCGGCGGCGGAGTCGGCGTGATCGGAATGTGGAAAGCGTTCGAAGAGATGGAGCGGCTGGGCTGGCTTGATGCCCCCGACGCAAAAGGAAAGCGTCCGCGCATGATTGCTGTCCAGGCCGAGGGTTGCGCTCCCATTGTGAAAGCATGGGATGAAGGTAAGCCGACAGTTGAAGCCTGGAAAGATGCGTCCACCATCGCCGCCGGACTTCGCGTCCCCCGCCCTTATGGAGACTATCTGGTCCTCGACATTCTGAAGCGCAGCCGCGGCACGGCGGTCGCTGTCTCCGACGACGAAATCAAAGACGCCTTCCACCAGTGGGCGCGCACCGAAGGAATCTTCGCCGCCCCCGAAGGCGCCGCCAGCCCGGCCGCCTACCGGAAACTACAGTCGAGCGGCTTTCTCTCCGAAAAAGACAAGGTCGTACTCTTCAACACCGGTACCGGGCTGAAGTACCTCGACGTTCTGAACCAGAAAAAGACTCCAAGCTCGAGGCACATCGGGGGAATCATCGGGCCCTACTAACTTAGGGCCGCCCCGCAGGATCCGGGAGAGCGCTGGACTTTCCCATCCCCCACTCTACCGGAGCCGATTCCGCATCGAGCCAGTTGTATGGTCAAAGTACGCTGCTCGCCGGAGTATCCACCGTGATTCGAGTTGCGCTCACCACGCCGATGAGGTGGGCCAGAGTATTTCCCAACTGGTCGTATTGATCGATGGTGAAAGTCCCCGTGAAGCTCTTCCCGTCTCTGCTAAGAAAGATGTCTTCGCGGAGGTTCGCCACGCCGACGAAATTACTGTTCTGGTCCCAACTAATCGGGAAATGGTTGAGCTTGTAGTGCCCAGGGCTAACCCTTTTCCATACTCCCAAGCAGAAACTCTGTGTGACCGGAGGACGTGAGGAATTCAGGATTTCCGTTCCATCGCTATGAAATTGAGAGAAACCCTTGTCGATTACTGTGCCGTCGGGAGGGCCAGGGTTACCTTGGGCGGTCAGGGTAACTTGCCAGAACCCCACAATAGCGTCGGCGTTCTCGGACACCTGTAACAGCGAAGCCGACCCGACGCCCATCTCTTGCCAAGACTGCGGTTGGAGTGACGTGCTGGGCTTGGATACATCCCCGCATGCGGCGTTCGCGGCTGCGGTAAGGACCACACCGACTAGGGCCACGGCCAGAGCGGCGGTTATTTTCTTGAATGCTGCTTCCATATCATCTCCTCGGAGTTGAAATCTTTTGGTGCTTGAATCTTGCAGGGGAATCCTGCCGGGAACAGCACCTGAGCACAATGGACGCGGGATAAAGCTTGGGTAAAGAACAGGTGAACCTGTAACTCATTGAGCCGCCGCGTTGTTTGCCGCACTGGGCGCGGGAAGTGCTATAGTTTCTGCCTCGGTCTGGGTCGCCATGCCGCCTTCGTCTTACAAGTTTGGTGAATTCGAACTGGATTGCGCCCGTTACGAGCTGCGACGGCACGGCCGGACCCTGAAACTCGAGCGCATTCCCATGGAGTTGCTCATCCTGCTGGCCGAAAAGGATGGCAACGTCGTCAGCCGGCAGGAGATCATCGAGCGGCTCTGGGGGAAAGATGTCTTTGTCGATACCGAGCACGGCATCAACACCGCCGTCCGCAAGATTCGCACCGTGCTTCAGGAGGACGCCGAACGGCCCCGTTTTGTCCTGACAGTTCTGGGCAAAGGCTACCGCTTGGTCGCCGAACAGACAAACGGTGATGCCAGGCAGGTGGGATCCCTCCAGGAAGTAAGGAATTCCAAACCAACCGAAACTACCCCGGCGAAGCGCCGTGATCGGCTGCTTGTGCCGGTTGCGGGATTTGCCCTATGCCTCTTTGTCGGAGGAGTGCTGGGATTCAATGCCGGCGGAATTCGCGACCTCATTTTTCCTGCTAGTCCGCGGGCGCAAATCAGATCCATCGCTGTATTGCCTCTGACCAATCTTTCCGGCGACCCGGCCCAGGATTATTTCGCCGACGGCATGACTGACGAGCTCATCACTGCGCTCGCTAAGAATCGTTCTTTGCGGGTGGTTTCACGGACTTCAGCTATGCAGTACAAGGGAGTGCGCCGGCCTCTGCGCGATATTGCACGGGAGCTGGGAGTGGATGGCATCCTGGAAGGCTCAGTCGAGCGCTCCGGGAATCGGGTGCACATGACTGTGCAGTTGATCCACGCGCCTAGCGACACCCATATCTGGGCGGAGAGTTACGATCGGGACCCTAACGAACTTTTCTCCTTGCCTTTGGAACTGTCAAGAACAATCGCGAAAGAGGTAAAGGTCGCCGTCGGCCCGGCCAAGCCGCAACGCAACATCAATCCCGAAGCTCACGACGAGTATCTGCGGGGACACTACCTCTGGTACTCAATGGACAATGAAAATAGCCGCAAGCATTTTGAAAAGGCAATCCAGCTGCAGCCCGATTACGCTGCCGCCTGGAGCGGTGTAGCAGATGACTACATTGCCAGCGTGGTCGAGGGTCTGGCGTCGCCGGAACCAGCCATGCAAAAGGGCGGGGAGGCTGCTCGAAAGGCAGCGGAACTCAACGATGCGGTTGCCGAGAGCCACAATTCGTTGGCTGGGTTCTATCTCTTCGGCAAGTGGGACTGGCGGAACGCAGAGAAGGAGTCCTTGCGCGCGCTGGAGCTCAATCCAAACCTTGCCGAAGCCCATCATCTGTACTCTTTTGTTCTGGTCGTGGCGCAGCGTCCAGACGAGGCTGTAAGGGAGGAAAAGCGATCCATGGAGCTTGATCCATTCTCCGAACCCTGGGCCTTGGGGCTAACGTACCTTCAAACGCGGCAGATTGACTCTGCGATCAGTGAGCTTCAAATGCGCACCAAGGCGCAACCGAACGTCGTCGGGTTTTTTAGTTTATCGGAGGCTTACTGGCTGAAAGGCATGTGGAAGGAATCACAACAGAATCTGGAAGAAGGGTTGCGGCTCACTGGCGGTCCGACAGCAGTCGCAGCAGCGCATCACGCCTTTGAAGCGGGGGGAGAAAGAGCGGTTGAAGAATGGAGCGAGAAGGACATCACGGCGCGGGCCCGCAAAGAGTACGTTTCACCCTTTGATATAGCGAGCCGTTATGCGTGTCTTGGAAATAAAGAGATGACTTTGAAATATCTGGAGGATGCCTTGCGCGAACACTCGGCATGGCTGGTTTTTATCCAGAACGAACCACTCTTCGACTTCCTGCATTCCGACGAGCGTTATCGCGCCATCGTGAAGAAGATGCGGCTTCCGCCTGCGTCTTGAACGGTATACATTCTTTGAAGGATCGTCCCATGCCGCTTTCGTCCTACAAGTTTGGCGAGTTTGAGCTGGATTGCGCCCGTTATGAGCAGCGGCGAAATGAGCGGGTGCTGAAGCTTGAGCGGATTCCCATGGAGTTGCTCATCCTGCTAGCGGAAAGGGATGGGAATGTCGTCAGCCGACAGGAGATCATCGAGCGACTTTGGGGTAAAGATGTCTTTGTTGACACCGAGCACGGCGTCAACACGGCCATTCGCAAGATTCGTGCGGCATTGCAAGAGGACGCTGAACGTCCTCGTTTTGTCCTAACCGTTCTAGGAAAAGGCCACCGCTTTGTCGCGGACAAGAATGGCAACCCGACGCCATTGGAGTCCGCGCAGGAAGTAAAGAACACAGATCCTGCTGAAGCTAACCCTAGCGCTGTCCTTGCCACGGAACGTCGTTGGTGGCCTATGGCGATTGTTGTGACTGCCATCGGCCTGCTCGCAGGCGCGGCGCTGGTATTCAATCTGGGCGGAGTTCGTGACCGTATCTTTCCACCGAGTCAGCGAGCTCGAATCCAGTCCGTCGCCGTCCTTCCTCTGGCCAATCTTTCCGGCGACGCCTCCCAGGAATACTTCGCCGACGGAATGACCGACGAACTCATTACTATGCTGGCCAAGAATACCTCTCTGCGCGTCGTTTCGCGGACTTCCGCCATGCAATTCAAGGGAGTTCAGCGGCCAGCGCGGGACATAGCGCGCGAGCTCGGAGTGGACGGCATCCTGGAAGGCTCGGTGGAGCGGTCAGGGAATCGGGTCCACCTGACCGTGCAGTTAATTCACGCTGCAAGCGACACTCATATCTGGGCAGAAAGTTATGACCGCGATCTGAATGGCTCGCTGTTGTTGCCCTCAGAAGTCTCGCAAACCATTGCCAAAGAAGTGAGCGCGGCCGTCTTGCCGGTCAAACCGCAACGCTACATCAATCCTGAAGCGCACGACGCCTATTTGCGGGGACTGTACTTTTGGTTCCGCAACAATAACGATGACGCGCGAAGCCAGGAGTACTTCGAGAAAGCGATCCAACTCCAACCCGACTATGCCGCGGCGTGGAGCGGCCTTGCCAATGCTTATCTAGTGCAAGCCGTGGCTATGGAGCTCCCTGCGCAGCAAGTCATGGGAAAAGCTGAGGTTGCCGCACATAAAGCCGCTGAGCTGGATAGTTCGCTGGCCGAGGCCCATAACTCTCTGGCCGCTCTGTATTTTTTTGGTGACTGGGATTTGGCTCGGGCCGACGCGGAATCGATGCGTGCCATATCTCTGAATCCGAACCATGCCGAAGCGCACCACCTGCGGGCGTACATCCTGGAGGCAATGAACCGTCGCGATGAAGCCTTGCGAGAACAGAAAAGATGTACGGAACTTGATCAGTTTGAGCGGCCTTGGGCACTGGGAAAGGTGCTCATGCAGCTACGACAGTTCGACGCAGCGGTGAGTGAGCTTCGCCTGCGCGCAGAAGCCCAGCCACAGGACAGCCTTACACGATTCTTACTAGCAGACGCCTACCGATTTAACGGAATGGAGCAGGAGTCATTCGAGGAGGCTGAGCAAGGTTACTTGCTTCAGGGCGACAAGAAATCGGCGGCGGCCTTCAGGCATGCGTTTAAGTCGGGCGGGGAGACAGCCGTAGCAGAGTGGCTGCTTAGTCGTTCCATGGCTCGAGCGCGAAAGAGTTACGTCTCACCTCTCTGGCTGGCATTTCAAACCGCCCGCCTCAAGAGGAAAGAGGAAACACTGCGGCTGCTGGAAGAGTCCTATCTCGAGCGTTCTGCGTGGCTTGTCATGATACAGAACGACCCCGAGTTCGACTTCCTGCATTCCGACGAACGCTACCGCGCCCTCGTAAAGAAGATAGGCCTCCCGCCCGCGTATTAAGAAAGAAGTGCTACATTCTGTAAAGCATCCGTCGGCAGCGATGTTTTGAAATGGAATACCGCCTCATCCTGATCAACCTCCTGGTCAAGCTCGGCGTGGCCGCGGCCATCGCCGCCGGTCTTGTCCGTTGGGTTGAATTCAAGTCGCTGTTGTTCCGCGAAGAACGCTCCCTCAAGGACCGCCTGTATCTGGTTTTGTGGCTGGCGATTTCCGCGTGGTTTGGAATCCAGTTGGCGCTTGGCGTGGGGGTCGGGTTTGGTGCGGAGAAGAGTTTCTTTGCCGGTGATCTCTCTTTCGAGACCACGATCCTTCTCGGAGCCATTACCGGCCGCTTTGCCGGAGCCACCGGCGGGGCGTTGCTGGCGATCCCAGCATTGAGCGGCGGCGCCTGGCTGATGCTTCCATTGAACGTGCTGATCGGACTAGTTTCCGGTCAGCTCCGCGAGTTTGCTCCGCATCGGGAGGAAATCTGGAAATTTTCTCCCTTCAACTATCTCAGCCTTTACCGCTGGATTCGTCGCGCCCAACCACGCCCCAGCTTCAGCGATTGGCAGATGGTGTTCCTGCTCGCCATCCTGGGACTGCGCTTCCTCCAGTTGGAAGCGATCTCGCGCTGGATGCCGAGCTACGCCTACGGCCCCCATCCCCGCTGGGTGGATGCCTTAATCTACGCGACCTCAGTGATGGTCATTGTGATCGAGTTGAAAATCTGGAATGGCGTCCGTCTTCAGATCAAACTCGAGGAACAGGAGCGCCTGTTGCTGCGTGCTCGGATGACGGCGTTGCAGAACCAGATCAATCCCCATTTCCTTTTCAATACCCTGAATTCGATTTCCTCTCTGGTCCGGGTCGCACCCGACACTGCCCGCGAGCTGATCATTAAATTGGCAAGCATTCTTCGCCGCCTTTTGCACTCCAGCGACGCCTTCGTGCCCTTGCAGGAGGAAATTGATTTTATAGATAACTATCTGGACATCGAAGTGGTCCGTTTTGGCCGCGACAAGCTGAAGGTGGTCAAGGAACTCGATCCTGCCTCGCTCGAGGTGATGGTGCCCAGCATGTTGCTGCAGCCGCTGGTGGAGAATTCCATAAAGCACGGCCTGTCGTCAAAGATTGACGGAGGCAGTATTTTCCTGCGCAGTGCGCTGTCTGATGCACACGTCACCATTGAAGTGGAAGACGACGGTGTAGGCATGGCTTCCGCGCAACTTCTGGAAAGACCCAGCGGAATCGGCGAAGGTGGAATCGGCATGGCCAACGTGGCCGAAAGACTAAAGGTGCTCTACGGAGATACCGCGCGCATGACCATCGACAGCCGCAACGGAACCGGCACCCTGGTGCGCTTGCGATTGCCGGTGCTGCCCGGAGATAACGTCCCCGCCACTCTCTACGAAGAGCGCTCCAGTACGCGGCGGTAGAAGTCCTCATAGTGCGGAATGATCTTAGTGGTGCAGAAGCGGGCTCGCGCGGCGTTCCGGCCGTCTTTCCCCATCTGGCGGAGACGAGATTCGTCGCTCAGGATTTCAACCGCATAGCGCGCCATGGTCTCGACGTCCCCGACGCTCGCCAGGAAGCCGCTCTTGCCGTGCTCAATCACCTCCGGCACTCCGCCGACATTCGTGGCGATGGGAACCACCTCCGACGCCATGGCCTCCAGGGCAACCAGTCCAAATGATTCGAGTTCGCTCGGCAGAAGTAGAACATCGGAGATAGCCAGGGTTTCATACACCTGCTCGCGCTTGCCCAGAAAGATGACGTCGGCGTGAATGCCTTTTTGCACCGCCAGCCACTCTGCCGGAGACCGGTCCGGACCGTCGCCGAGAAGCAGCAGCTTCGCCGGGATTGTTTTTCGCACGCGGTCAAAAATTTCGATCACGTCGGTCAAGCGCTTGACCGGCCGGAAATTCGAGATATGTACCAGAATGCGCTCGCCCTTGGAAGCATATTCCGCGCGCCGCTTCTCAAAATCCTCTCCTTTGGCGCGGCAGTACACATCGCAATTCACGAAGTTGTAAATCACCTCGATATGGTTCTTGATCCCGAATTCGCGCAGTGTTCGCTCCCGCAGATACTCGGAAATCGCCGTGACCCCGTCACTCTGCTCGATCGAAAAACGTGTAATCGGAAGATAAGAGCGGTCCTGCCCCACCAGCGTGATGTCAGTGCCGTGCAACGTGGTGACGAACGGCAACTTCTTGTGCTTTGGTCCTGCTGCCAGCATCTGCCGCGCCAGTAGCGCGCTCACCGAGTGCGGGATGGCATAGTGAACGTGCAGCAGGTCGAGTTCGTAAAGCTCTGAAACTTCGGCCATGCGCGTGGCCAGCGCTAGATCATACGGAGGATAGTCGAACAGCGGATACCGTGAGACTTCGACTTCATGATAGTGAATGTTGGGTGCAGGCCCGGTCAGCCGGATGGGCTGCGCATAGGAGATGAAGTGGACGTCATGTCCGCGCGTGGCCAGCTCCAGGCCAAGCTCGGTCGCAACCACACCACTTCCGCCGTACGTCGGATAGCAGGTAATCCCGATCTTTAACTTGAGCTTGTCGTCTGCCATGTCCGATTCGATGGCCCCGGTCGGGTGGAGATTCAGATTTTACGGGAAAAGACGATGTGGAGATAAGACGCGTTAGGTGGTCTGAGTGGCGGCGCTGGCGAAACCTTGATCAAATTTCTCGAGATATGCCTGCAGTTGTTTCTGGATGTGCTCTTCTAATGCGGTGAATTCAATGCCCATTCCCACGCCTGGATCGCTGGCCCGGACCACGCCCGTGGTTTGGATTTTTTCCGAATCAATCCAGAAAGTGATCATCACTTCCGCGTTAATGTGCAGCGGGACCATCGTCTCGACGTAACATCCGCGTCCGCCAATGTCGGTGGAACTGCACTGCATATGCGGGCGCCGCTCGTCCGCAAAACTGATTGTGATAGGGAACTGGACCTTGTGCCGGGTAAACCGTCGCTTCTCCGATCCGCGCCGTTCCCTCAGCACCTCAGGCCGATTTCCCGCTGTGACGTCTGCCCAAGGAACGGTCTGCTGGGCAAGAATCATTACCCCTACATTGTTCCGCTCGGGTACGAGTGCGGGTTTCACCCAAATCACTTCAAACCGGGCCTTCTTGTCGCCATACTGGATCCCAATGACGTCCCCGATTTTCAAGCAGTGATTGATGTGGGAAAGCTGCCCTCCTTCGCTGCTCAGGCTGCCCGCCGTGGCGCTTTGAAAGAACGGCTTTCCATCCGAGTCCATGCCCCAAACTCGAACAGGGATATCTGCTAAAACCCGTAGCTCAGGCCTTTTTTCCATAAAGATGCATCATGATAACCCGCTCATAGACGCCTGGTAAGCAGTACTCAGGTACTCTTTGGAGTCAAAGGTGATGGTACTTCCGGTGCTCGAAGTGTAAAACCCACCCCAAATGAGGACTCTAGACGAACGCTCTCAGAAAACAGAAAGAAGTGCTAGATCAGGTTCTGACCCTAAGTTTCTACAATTCACGGAAGAAATCAGCTCAATCCGCTCACGCTCCAGGACTTGCTTCCCCGCCTCTGAAGTCAGGATGGCAAGCTCTTGCTCGCGCGATTCCCGCAGCCTCGTTGTGACTTGGTCGAGTTCCGCATTGCTGTATCCGGGATGACTGACGAATTCCCAGGTGCCTTCCGGCAGATTCTCGATGATGGCCTGAAAACTCGCCAGAGTCAGACCTCCCGTTACGGCTATCCCAATGCAGCCATCGGGTGTGACCATGCGCGCTTTGGCTAATTCATTCCGAAAGCTGGAGCGATAGCGTTGCAGTATCCTGAGCTGGAACTGCCGCTTCCAGTTCCCGACTTCTGCGAACACCAGAGGCTCGAAAGGATTCCGTATCGCCCTCACTCCACAGTTCTCAGCCGCCCGCAGCATCCCCTTCAGAACCACCGGAAACATGTGCGTATGTTTGTGAGAATCCAGATGGGAGACGGTGATGCCCGCCGCCTGCAGTTTCCGGATTTGCGCTGTGACTTCTTTCTCGATCTGCTCCTGATCCAGTCGTCCGGACGCCGCGAGACAGGCAAAGCTGATCAGGCTCGCCCGAAATCGAGGCGCTGAACTGGTAACTGCCAGGCTGGAAACTTGCGCCCCACTCAGTATCGGCGAACCATCCACCAGCACTACGTGGCATCCAACGCTCAACTTGGGAGCTTGTGCGGCCAGCGCGGCCGCATCGTCAAACCGCGCTCCGCAAGCCATGAGCGTGGAGGAAGTCACCATTCCATGCTGATGACTTTCCAAAATGCCCCGGTTCACCCCCAAAGTCAGGCCAAAATCATCCGCATTAATAATGAGCCGGCGCACGCTGGCGAGTTTAGCAGGGAACTGACGCGGCGTTAACCAGCTGAGTGATAGGCTCCGACCACAGCGGCTGTGGTTTGTTATTTGAATCACACGCCGCGTTGACTCGATTCACGGCGCGACAGCAGGCTATCGAACATGATCAAAGCGAGTATCATGAGCTCTCTTATATAAGGTAAAGTGAACCCGAGAACATACTGAAGAAAAGATAAAGATGAAGATCACAATTGCTTTATTTATGATGCTTTCTCTTCCCAGCATCGCAGCGGCAGAGAACCCAGGCAAAGTGCTCTTCGCCTCCAAGTGCACCCTGTGCCATGGCGCGGATGGAACGGGCAAGACGGCGGTTGGAAAGAACCTGAAGATTCCTGACCTTCACTCAACCGACGTTCAGAAGAAATCCGATGCCGACTTAAAGACAATCATTACCGACGGCAAGAACAAGATGCCGGCATTTAAGGGCAAGCTGAGCGACGCTCAGATTGACCAGGCGATCTCCTACATTCGGGAACTCGGCAAGTAATCGCACGAGTTTGACCCGTGTTTCCGGCCAGCCCTATACTCAGTTAGCCCGCGCCTTTGAGGTATCAGCTTTCAGCCATAAACTCTCAGCAGAGCCCACGGTCCACAGGATTTTGCTGAAGGCTGATAGCTGACGCTGACAGCTACTCGGGCGGTTAGCTCAGTTGGTTAGAGCGCCTGCCTTACAAGTGGGATTGTTTTATTCCAAGAGTTCCATTTTCCACTTTGGTCTCTCTTGTTTTCAACAATTTGGGGAATCTGCTTTTCGTTCAAAGGTAACCCGAATGGCCTGAATCTCGCTCATAAGTGCACGGTTCGTGCACGGTCGCCTTTTTGTGTTCGCCGCGAGTTGGTCAGGTGATATTTGCCCATTCAGCGCCGCGTGAAACCCGCGCTTCCTGATGAGGAAACCGGACCCGCAACTTACCGATGTTCGCTTGCTGCCATCGCTGCTGGTCCCTGAGAAGCGGACAGTTCCTTACCTACGCGAAGCTGCAGCCCGTATTCAAGCCGATCTCCTTTTCGTGTATACGACACGCATCCAGACGTTCAACGGATCCCGCTTCCTCAAACCGAACGAAGTCCACGCGCAGTGTGTAGCGGAATCTGTCCTGTTGGACGTACGGACCGGAATCGTTGCTGACACGGCGCGTGCTACTGAGAACCTTGCGCTAACGAAGGCGGCATCTGATTTGAACTTCAGCGAGACCATTGCTCGGGCAGAGTCGGACGCAAGGGGAAAAGCCCTTGTGTCATTGGCCCAAACGGTCGCGAAGCGCCTTGCGAAAGCCGACGAGTAGAGTGGCAAAAGGCAAGAAAGTGGGGGGATGAGTGTAATCGTGTTTCACCAACAATAAAGACTGTCCCTTGCCGGAAGGCGACCGCTGCTCTATGGTAGGTGGGCTGTAGGCGTGGCGAGGACGCATCACATGAGCAAGATCACGACAATTGCTGTTGGCACGGTACTGGAGGGTGGCTGTTCACCATTTCGGCACCAGCCCAGCATCTGCAACGAGGTCGATGGGCGTCCGAGGACGACCCGATTGCGAAGCGAATGATTCAGATGGAGCGTGACTGGGCGGAGGACGGCTGCACACAGAAGGCGCTAGCGGGTGCGTTCCTCGCCGACGATTTTCAAGGCACCGCGCCCGGAGGCGGGCGCTATGACAAAGCCGAAGCGCTCAAGCGCGACCCCGTCCCTGAAGGAGCATGGCTGCCGCCTCGACGATGCTAAGGTGCGGTTTTTTGGTGATAGCGTTGCCATGATCTATGGCAGCGAGCGCGCTGTTCGTACGGACAAGGACGGCAAGGAAGCCATGCGCTGCCTCGCGTGGACTGATACGTGGCTGAAGCGGCACGGGAAATGGGAAATTGTCGCGGCACAAGATACCGCGGTGCCATGTAAATAGACTGCTGCGTCACGGTCGAAAACAGGCTTTCTCACTCATTGACCTAGGCTGTGCAGCCGGACCTGCTTCTCTTCAGCCACAATGGACGCTAGAGTTCTAGTGCAGCGGAGCAATGCCTGGCTGTAGTGCTGCACCTTCAAATCCGGAACCATCTCTGCACCGATCTTTGCTACACGGTCGTTGGGGAATAGCGTTTCGAATCCCCGGCCAACTTCAATTCGATACTTGCGTTCTCCCAGTGAAAGAAGAATGAGCAAGCCGCGATTGTCTTCCTTATGCCCGATCCCCCATTCATTGAAGAGGTGCAGGGCGTAGTCCTCTATGGACTATGGACGAGCCTGCTAGGGTTTGTGTAGTGACAACGGCAATCTGGGTGTTCGTCTTCCGATCTAACTCTTTACAGAGCGCTGTGAGCTGTTCTTTCGCGGGCGCATCGACTAGATTCGCAAAGTCGTTGACATAGCCAGTTGGCCGGGGAAAGACATGCGGTGTTTCGCTACTGACAATTGAGGTTGCGGTAGCAATGGAAAACAGGAGTAAAGCTGACCACCTACGCATGGGTCGGTAGCATACCACCATGCGCCGATTCTGACAGTTGTTTGCAAACAGGCGTTTACAGTGCGCCGTGAAAAGGCGCTGGACCACAGCGGGAGATAAACCCGCCCGGGAACTGGATCGCTCCACCCGGTAGCAATCGGAGCGGCGGTGGAGGCAACAAAGCCGCCGGAGCCTCCGGTGTAGAGGGTCGCATA
>WNFG01001894.1_pt1 | contig 18457 bp, 17 predicted proteins | sample 5400431 | NCBI WGS metagenome assembly WNFG01 (sample SAMN13153346, study PRJNA577476) | soil metagenome | isolation source: 120 cm saprolite under Douglas fir tree site 2 hole 3 replicate 2 | place: USA:California | collected 2015-04-18 | reverse complement strand
TGTCGATCTGGGGATTGAGAAAGTAGAGAAGATTGGCGATGTAAAGGCCGAAGATCGCGCCCGCGAGCACGCGCTTGAGGTACGCCCAGCGTATCGGCATATCGGCGTGCGCAGTGTATCGCGCGGAGGGGCGGCGTGATCACCGCCGAGCGCCTGCGGCGCTGTTGCTCAGGCGACGACGCCTTCGCCCTCCTCCGCGAGCTCGGCTACGAAGTGTCGCCGATCGCCATCGCCGCCGCCGGCTGGCGCCGCGCCGGGATCGAGATCCTCTGGGGCGACAACGTCGCACTCCACCTCGCCGCGCGTACGCCTCAGCTCGATGTCTACGTCATCGCCGGCGACGAACTGCCGGACTCCGGCGCCATCACCGCGTTCCTCCGCTCGCTGACCACGTACAACGCCCTGGTCAAGCCGGTCGCTCTCGGAGTGACCGCGGAGCGGCTGACGGTCCACGATCTCTCCGCCCGCCGCGAGCCCAGACGTCTCGACGTCGATCTAAGCCACCCCACTGCACACGCGCTCGACCGCCTCAATCTTCTGGCCAGCGGCTGCGACCCGCTACGGATCTTCGACCGTGCGCTCGACCGCGAATCGCTCACGCGCCAGTTCTTTGAGCGCTTCCGGCGCGCCGTGCGCGAGGTCTCGCAGGCGATCCGCGCCGCTGTGCCCGCGGAACCGCCGGATACAGCCGACGGTCAGGCGCTGCTGCTCCTGTCGCGGCTTCTCTTTCTCTACTTCATCCAGCAGAAAGGGTGGCTGAATGGGGAGCGCCGCTTCCTCGTCGACCGCATCGAGGCCGCCGTGCGCGAAAAACGCGGCGTCTACGCCACACTCTATGAGCCGCTCTTCTTACACCGACGAGCGGCTGTCAACCGGCAGTTTCTACACGCCACGGGCGATCGTCGATGTCCTGACCGCGCGCGCCATCGTCGCATGGTTAAGCGATGGCGACGCCGAGACGGGGGAGGCGCTGGAGCGAATCCTCCGAGGAGAGGCCAGGCGGCGTCTTCGCAACGGCGAGGCGCTCGCGAGACGGCTCGAATCGATTGCTATCCTCGATCCGGCCTGCGGCTCAGGGGCCTTTCTTCTCTCCGCATTGCGAATCGTCGAGCGCCTGATGACCGCGCTGCATCCGAGCCCGCGGCCTGACCTTCGCCACCGCATCGTGGAGCGTTCGCTCTACGGCGTCGATCTAAAACCGGAAGCCGTGCGCCTTTGCGAGCTGCGGCTCTGGCTGGCCATCGTGTCGCAGACCGACAAATCGATCGACGACATCGAGCCGCTGCCGAACCTGGACCGCAACATCCTGCAGGGCAACTCGCTCCTCAGCCCGACCGACTTTCTCGGCGACAACCGCGCCGACATCTATCGCCAGTGGGTCTACGCGCTGCGCGCGCAGTCCGACCTGATCGAGCGTTATCGCAACGCGCCGCATCGCGAGCGCGCACAAGTAGCGAGGCTCATCCGCGCAAATGACGGCCGGCTGGCCAGCGAGCTCCTGGCCAAGGCCATCGATCTCGACGAGCTCGAGCAGGAACAGCTTTGTGCCCCGCAGCGCGACCTGTTCGGGCGCCTGCGCGAGATGAACATCGAGCGTTGCCGCGAGCTGCATGAGCGCATCGGCGCGAACCGCCGGATGCTCGAACGGATCGAAGAAGGCCAGATCGGTTTCTTTTCCTTCGACGTTCACTTCGCGCATGTCATGGCCCGCGGCGGATTCGACGTCGTGGTTGGCAATCCGCCGTGGGTGCGCAACAGCCGCATCGAGCCGCGGGCGAAAAAGATGTACACCGAACGCTTCGCCCTTTTCCGCGGCGACGGTGCTGGCAATGCCGCATTTCATCAGCCGGACCTCTCCATCACCTTCGTCGAAAGGGCTCTCTCGCTCGTCGCACCCGGCGGAGTGGTGTCGCTGCTCGTACCGGCCAAGATGCTCAACTCCGGCTACGCGGCGCCGCTGCGGAGACATGCGGCCTCGGCGGCGAATATCGTCGCGCTCGACGACTGGTCGTCCGATGCGAAACGGCACTTCGATGCCGACACGTTTCCGCTCGGCATCACGCTCGCCCAACGAAACGGCCGTCAACGGCGAGCGTACATCTCCATCACCTCGGATCGCGAATCGTTTTCTCTCCCGCCGGCTGCATTGAGCCTCGGAGGCTCCGAATGGTCGCTCCTCCCTCCCGACGTCCACGCGATCATGGCGCGCATTCACGCCACGCACACGCCGCTGGCGGAAACTCTCGGCCGCACACCGGTGATGGGCGTGAAGACCGGCGACAACGGCGCCTTTTTTCTCGACGTGAAGCGCGTTCGCGCGAAGTCGGTCGAGACGACCGACGGTCTGCACATTCCGCTCACCGCCGTCTGCCGCTGCGTGCGTGGCCGCGACGTACGCCGCTGGCAGGTTGCCGAGCCGGCCTGGATGCTCTGGCCGCCAGCCGGCGGATGGCGCAAACCGCCCCGCTGGGTAGAGCAACTCGCCGAGGCACGCGGCGTGGAGGCCGGGGTATTGCGGCTGTCCTATGTCCGCCCGGAGCACGTCGGCATCAAGGTGGTGTGGAAGGATCTCTCCCGCGGTCTCAACGCCGCCGTGCTCGAAGGGACGTTACGTCTCGGCGATCGCGGCATCCCGCTCGTGCCGAATCAGACGCTTTACGCGCTCGATGCCGCATCGTTCGAAGAGGCCTGCGTCCTGGCGGCGCTTCTGAACTCGACCATCGTCAACGTCCTGGCGATCGCCATCGCCGAGCGCGCCAAGGACTTCTATTTCCGCTACTTCGGCCGGACGATCGCACGCCTCCCGCTGCCGGCGGTCGCGCCCGCGAGCGAATCGTGGAGACTCCTGCTCCGGGCGGCACGCCGCGCGCGCCGGACTCCGGATGCGGCAGCCGATGTCATCGACGCGACCGTCGCCGCACTCTACGGCGTCTCCTCGGACGAGCACGCGCGCCTCGCCTCCTTCCTTCGCAATCGGCTCGGCATGGCCGGCGATGCCTGACCTTGCGCGGCACCAGCGGGACGCCGTCGAGCGTGCGCTGGCTCTGATCGCCCGCCATGGAGGGGCGATCCTCGCCGACGACGTCGGCCTCGGTAAGTCGTACGTCGCGGCGAGCGTCGCCGCCGAATGGCAGCGCCGCGGGAGCGACGTCGAGATCGTCGTGCCCGCGTCGCTTGCGGGTCAGTGGCGCGAGACGTTGCGCGAGTTCTGCATCGATGCGCGCATCATCACGCACGATGCGCTGGCGGCCGATCCGTCGCTTGGCGAGGGGGAGCGGTTCATCGTCATCGACGAGGCGCACGCCTTTCGCAATCGCCGGACGCAGCGCTGGTCAGCCCTGGCCCGCCGTTCGATCGCATCGCGATTGCTCCTGGTCACGGCGACGCCGATCTGCAACTCCGCCGACGACCTCCTCGCGCTCATCGCCCTCATCGCCGCCGACGATAGGCTGCGCTGTTCCGGCGTGGCCTCGATCGACGACGCCTTCGCCGTCCGCGACGGACCTTCGCTCGACACCATCGTCCGCGAGCTCGTCATCCGGCGCGAGCGCGACGTTCTCCCGCCCGAGCTCTTCTTCGGAACACTCGATCGACACGTCATCCGGCATCCGATCGTCGAGGCGCCGATCGACGCCTTGCAGTTTCCGCTCAGCACCAGCGCCCCGCTACTGCGCCAGTTTCTCTGGCGCCGGCTGGAGTCGAGTCCGGCCGCGCTGCTCGAATCAGTGCGGCGCCAGCTTCGCTTCTACGAGCGCGTCGTCGAATGCGGTCGCGCCCTTTCGCGCCGCGATTATCGAAACGCCTTCGCCGCCGAAGCAGATGCGGACGCGTTTCAGCAGATCCTCTTCTGGGATCTGGTCACACCCGCGGATGGCCTCGATACGAAGGCGACTCGTGACGAGATGGAGCGGCTGGCGGCCGTTCGCGTTGCCGTCGAGAGCGCCGATGACCCGAAGACGGCGCTTCTCGATACCGCGCTGACGGCCGAACCAACGCTGATCTTCACCGGCGCGGCGGCGACGGCGCGAGCGTTATCGAAACGGCTGCGTTGCGGCCTGGCCACTGCGCGCGACGGATGTGGCGCGATCGATGGCTTCCGCCACGGCCTGATCGATCGCCTCGTCGCCACCGACCTCGCCTCGGAAGGACTTAACCTGCAACGGGCCGGCGTCGTTGTGCACTACGACATCCCATGGAACCCGGTGAAGCTCGACCAGCGCAACGGCCGCGCCTACCGCATCGGCCAGAGGCGCGACTCGGTCCGCGCCATCTACTTCTTGCCCGAGCGGCGCAGCCGTGTCGTCGAAACGATCGCATCGAAGAACCGCACCCGCCGCCGCATCCTCGGCATGCATCCGCGCCCGATCGAGATCGCCGCTCCGAACGTGCTCGACCTTCCGCAACGGCTTCCGGGCGATTCTCCCGCTCTCGACCTGATCCGCGCCTTGCGCGCCCACGGACTCACGCCGCCCACCGCGCTCTTTCGCCGTCACCGCGCCGGCGTGGAGCAGTTGTTCGAAGAGATGGCGCACGAATATCTCGACGGCAGCCGGTTGTCGGAGTTGGAGAAAGTGCTGGAGAAGGAAAGGGTGGCGACCACCTAGCTCTCCGGGTCGTTCCGCCATACAGCCGCGTCATTCCGCCCTCCCCTCCGGGTCATTCCGACCCGCAAAACGGCGCTTTCACCCTGTAAACCGCTGGCACCACGCTTGTTCCAGTCCCTCCCCGAAAAGGAGACACACCCATGAAGAAAACAGGTATGGCAGTACTGGCACTCTTGATGGCGGCGACGTTTGCCGCCGCGAATGACCATCCGGGCGGCCCGGGACCGGGAGCACCAGCCGGACACGAGGGCGGAGGCGGCTATCTCGACGTGGCGCCGGACGGCACCGTCATCATCACCCGGGCAGCCGCCAGCAGCACCGCCGCCGCTCCGGTAGCGGAGCTGGTGGCTATCCGCAACGGGGCCGTGGCCTGGACGGCGACGCTCCCTTCGCCGCGCACCGGGACCGAGATCTCCGGCGCGCAGGTCATCGAAGTGATCGACAGCACGGCCACCGGAGCCACCACACCGGCGACCACGCTGACGGCGCTTTCGATCGCGAACGGCGCCCAGGCCTGGACGCTCAACATCACCGGGCGCGTCAATCGTCTGACGCCATTCAGCGGCGGCACCTATGCCGTCGTAATCATTCCGGCTGCGACCTCGGGTGGCACGCCCACCCGGAACCTCGTTGCGATCAGCAGCAGCGGTGTCGTTCTTTCCACCGTGGCCTTCTGATCCTCTTTCCTCCTCGATCGGGGCGGCGGCGCGTGGCCGCCGCCCATTTCGATTGCCCTGGAGACTCCATGCATATCCTTCAGCTTCCGTCCTGGTACAGCACCTCCGATAAGCCGTGGCGCGGCATGTTCGTGCGCGACCAGGCGCTGGCGCTGCAAGCGGCCGGAGTACAGAGCGGCATCGCCTTCGTCGAGCGCCGCAGCCTTTCGCAGTTCAACGGACTCAACCTCGCGGTGAGCCACTTTCACAGGCATGAACATCAGGAGGTAGCGTAATGCCCCGACCCCCGAGCTATCCACTGCCGCTGGTTGCAGGATCGCGCCGGCCGTCGTCGCTTCGCTGCGATTCATGTTTCCACATCGGCGCTGCCGTCCGCGTGAGCGATCAGTTGCTCTGCGGTGAGTGCTTCTTCGAAATCTCCGCGAGCGAAGAAGCAAAGAGACTGGGAACAACGGATCAGAGAATGGAAACGGAGGCGGCGTACGATCACGTTGCGTGATCGCGCTTCTGGTGATCATCGCGATGGCGGTCATTCCTGGAGGCACAGACAAGAGTGTCTGTGCCACATACGGCTCGGCAGGATTCCAGACTTCTGCAAATACCAGCGGCTAATGTGGCACAGACACTCTTGTCTGTGCCGTGTGACCTCTACCGATCAACCCACCCCATCGCCCGTTCGTTGTAACGCGGTCCGGCAATTGCCTCGGGACGCAACGCGTCATCGAGCCGCGTCATGTCATCGGCGCTCAACGCGATCGATGCCGCACCGACGTTCTCCTCGAGATACTTTCTCCGCTTCGTGCCGGGGATGGGGACGATGTCGTCGCCTTTGTGCAGCAGCCAGACGAGCGCAATCTGCGCGGGTGTGGCGTCGTGCGTTGAGGCAACCTCGCGGACGATCGACGCGGCGCGCAGGTTGGCGTCGAAGTTCGCTCCCTGAAACCGCGGATCTCCGCGGCGGAAATCGCCCTCGGGGTATTCCTCGGCACGCTTCACGTTCCCCGCCAGAAACCCGCGGCCGAGGGGGCTGAAAGGGACCAGTCCAATCCCGAGCTCGCGCAGCAGAGGGATGATGCGCGGCTCGAGATTGCGCTCCCACAGCGAATACTCGCTCTGCAGCGCCGTGATCGGATGCACCGCGTGGGCGCGGCGGATCGTCTGCTCCCCCGCCTCGGAAAGCCCAAGGTAACGAACCTTTCCCTCGCGCACGAGGTCGGACATCGTGCCGACAACCACTTCGATCGGAACCTCGGGATCGACGCGGTGCTGGTAGAGAAGATCGATGTGATCGGTGGCCAGCCGCTTCAACGATCCTTCCACCGCCTGGCGAACGTGCTTGCTGTCCAGTCCGGTCATCTTTCCCTCTTCGATCTTCCAGCCGAACTTCGTGGCGATGATGACCTTGTCGCGTTTTCCGCGCAGGGCACGGCCGACCAGCTCTTCGTTGATGTATGGCCCATACACCTCGGCCGTGTCGAAAAAGTCGATCCCCAGCTCCAGCGCGCGATCGATCGTGGCCAGCGATTCCTGCTCGTTCGCCGGACCGTACGACTGGCTCATCCCCATGCAGCCGAGACCTTCCGCGGAGACGACGAGACCCTGAGATCCAAGAGTGCGTTTGTTCATGGCGTAACGCTACTATGCGAGTTTCGCCTCGTCCAATGTTCCCAACCACGCGTCGCAGTGTGATCGCCGCTCTGGCAAGCGATGACGACGAGCAGCGCCGGCGCGCGTTCGATACCTTCGTCGCGCTCTACTGGAAGCCGCTTTACAAATATCTTCGCGTGGCGCGAGGCCGCGAGACTGCCGACGCCGAGGATCTGACGCAGGCGTTCCTGGCGAAATGTTTCGAGGATGGGACTCTGGCGGCGTACGACACGGCGAAAGCGAGTTTTAGGACGTTTCTTCGGATGTTGTTCGACCGCTTCGTAGCGAACGAAGTCAAGGCATCGCTCCGGCAGAAGCGCGGCGGCGGCAGCGTCCAGCTCGATTTCTTCGACGCAGAGGCCGAGATCGCGCGCGAGCACGACCGCGGCGGCACGCCCGAGGACTACTTTCAGCGCGAGTGGGCGCGCAGCGTTTTCAGTCTTGCCGTCGAGCGGCTGCGCGACCAGTCCGACCCGACGCGCTTCGCCATCTTCGAAGCGTATGACCTCGACGACACTTCGCAGGCCTCGTATCGCGAGACCGGCGCGCGCTTTGGCATCAGCGAAACGAGCGTCACCAACGGCCTGGCGGCGATGCGTCGCCGCTTCCGGGCCATCGTCCTCGACGTGTTGCGCGAGGCGACCGCCTCGGAAGCCGAATACCGCGCCGAGGTCCGGGCCCTGCTCGGAGTCGAGGCATGACCTGGCTCTCGGACAATGCAGTGGCGCATCTTCGCGCCGTCGCCGAGCTCCCTGATTTCAGCGGAACGCGCTATCGCATCGAACGCGAGATCGGCCGCGGCGGAATGGGCGTCATCTACGAAGCAGAGGATGTCGAGCTGCACCGCCGCGTGGCGATCAAAGTACTGGCAAGCGAGCTCGCCTCGGACGATGCCGTCGAACGGATGCGCGCCGAGGCAAGAACGATGGCCCGGCTCGAACATCCGGGGATCGTGCCGCTGCACGACGTCGGACTGCTGCCGGACGGGCGGCTCTGGTACGCCATGAAACTCGTGCACGGTCGGCGTCTCGACGAGTTGAACGCTGCAACGGCCGAGCTGCTCCGCGTTTTTCTGCGCATCTGCGAGGCGGTTTCTTTTGCGCACGCCAACGGAATCGTTCACTGCGATCTCAAGCCGGAGAACATGATGCTCGGCGACTTCGGCGAAGTGCTGGTGATGGATTGGGGCGTGGCCCGCGCGGCCGGGGCGGACAGTGCTCTCATCGCCGGAACGCGCGGCTTCATGGCGCCGGAACAGGAGCAAGGGGCGTCGTCCATCGATGCATCGACCGACGTCTTCGCCCTCGGCGCGATGCTGCGGGCGATTCTTCCGAAGCTCCCGCGCCCCCTTGCCGCGATCTGTACGAAAGCGACCGCCCCCGAGCAACGCGACCGGTACGCGACCGCGCGCGAGCTGGCGGACGACGTGTCACGATGGCTCGAGGGACAGCCGGTCTCGGCTTATCGAGAGAATGTCCTCGAGCGCGCCGGCCGGTGGCTCGCACGCAATCGCGTGCTCGTTACGATTATCGTCGCCTATCTGGTCATGCGCGTGATCGTCTTTCTCTGGATTCGCCGTTAAAGGATTTCGAGCAAACGTTGAATACGATCTTTGGAGGAACAACATGAACAAGATTCTGGTGGGACTTTTGCTCGGCGCCGCGCTCGGCGCGGTGGACGGCATGACAGCCTGGTTCACCCCGGCCGTACGCGCCGGGATCATCGGCATCGTCATCGGCTCGACAGTCAAAGGGATGATCGCCGGCATCGCCGCCGGCTGGTTCGCGCGGAAGGTGCAGTCGGTGGCATGGGGCATCGCCTTCGGCCTTCTCGTCGGCGCGCTGCTTGCGTACGGCGTCGCGGCCATGCAGCACGGCTACTACTTCGAGATCATCCTGCCCGGCTCGATCGTCGGCGCAATCGTCGGATGGGCCACGCAGCGCTACGGCCGGCCCGTGCGCGGCACTGCCGGAACAACACTGGCCGCCATCTTCCTGGTCATGCTCACCGTCAACGCCCGCGCGGCGGAGCCGGTGAAGGCCGCTGAGGCGTTCGCGCATCTGAAGGCGCTGGCCGGCACATGGAACGGCCACGCCATGACGCCAGACGGTCCGCCGGCCAGCGTCAGTTATCGCCTCACCGCCAGCGGTTAATACTCCAGCGCAATCGCCGGCGTCCCCACTTCTTTTCCATCCGCCTCGGCATGCGGATAGATGAAGTAGTTCAGAGGCTCAGCGGTGTGCGGCGTCAGCACGAGATCGCGTCCCATCGTGAACTGCACGCGGTCGGGATCGAGGTTGCCGAAGAGGTAGGCGCGGCGCGCGGGATCGGCCGACTTCGAAGCCTCGGAGGGATCGACCGGAATCCAGCCTTTGTCCTTCACGTAGAACTCCGCCCAACAGTGATAGCCGGTGACGGTGCCGTGATCCGATGTCATCGGAAAACCGATGACGAAACGCGCCGGGATTCCTTTCGCCCGCGCCATCGACATGAAGAGCGAATGGAAATCGGTGCAGTTGCCGGCTTTGATGTCACAGGCGCGCTCGGTGTCGCCATGGCCCCAGCCCGGGATGGTCTTGTCGTACTTCATCGCGGCCAATAGGTAGTCGTAGATGGCGTGCGCCTGCGCGGCCGGAGTGGTCTTGCCTGCCGTCACCTCGTTCGCCAGCTTCTTCACACGCGGTGAGAGAGTCACGAGTCTGTCGGCCTTCAACGCCCGCGTCAGCTCCGCCCGCGATGATCGCGTTTCCGCGAGCTTCGCTGTCGTCACCTCATTGCGGGTTCCGCGGAAATGCACCTTCACGACAAAATCACCCGCATGCGGATTGGCGATCGTCGCGTAGGCGTAGCGGTCGCCGAACTCCCCCTCGGAGGTCTCCGTCCACCGCTGCGGCGACTCGATCCGGACATCGCTGATGGTCTGCCCGCCGCGGCTTACGGGCAACGGAATCCAGACTGTCATCTCGTTCAAACCGGCGGGGACATCTTTGACCGTGGCGATGTAGGTGGCTTCGAACGACCTGCTGCCCGAGGCAAAGAGAGGAAGAGCGGTAGCGGCGAGGAGGAGGAAAAGGAGGCGACGAGTCATAACCGCAAGTCTATCGAATCAAAGATTTGCAAGCAGCCCCTTGACAATCCGACGATTGGACTCCAATGTTTCCTTTCCAGATCTCGTCAGGAGCCAAGCCATTCTCAGCGTAGACCAACTTCCCGACAGCCGCCGGGCGATCCTACTCGCTCTCAAGCGCCAGGGTCCGTCCACCATCGCGCAGCTCGCCTATCAGTTGCAGCTCACCGGCGAAGCGGTGCGGCAACAGCTTTTGCAGCTCCAGCGCGAGGGGTGGATCGAGTCGCGCGTCGCGCGCGGCGACGAGCGCGGACGCACCGGCCGCCCGGCCACGCGCTACAACCTCACCGAGGCCGGTGATCACCTCTTCCCGAAAAGCTATGACCTCCTCAACGTCGCCGTCATCGACGCCGTCGCCGAGGAGCTCGGTCCCGATGCCGCGGTGCGCGTGCTGAAACGCGTCTGCGATGACCGCGTGTCGATGGAAGGAAAGACCCTCCAGGGAATGCCACTGGAGAACAAAGTCGAGGCGCTCAAAGGCCTCTATGCTTCCGCCGACCCGTACATGACCAGCGAGAAAGTGGACGACGGCTTCCTCCTCGTCGAGCGCAACTGCCCCTTCTTCACCACCGCCATGCGCCGCCCGGCGCTGTGCAGCGTCTCCGTCAATGCCCTCACGCGCCTCCTCGGCGTGCGCGTCGAGCGCGATGAGACCTTCCAGTCCGGCGCCGGCCGCTGCGTCTTCCACGTCTACGCCAACGAGCCGATCGACGCGACGAACTGGGAGTTCACGATGGAGAACGAGCTGCCGCACCACGAGGGGACGTAGGCCGTCGAGGTCTGCGAAAACCATTTTCACGCGGAGACGCGGAGGGCGCGAAAAGAAGCTGAAACCGCCTCAGGGTCTCCGCGGGAGAAAATGGAAACCCTCGTCCAGTGCAGCTACTCCGAACGAGCCGGGAGCCGATCCGCCCAATATGTCGGCCGCCTGCTTTGATGCGCCACGGCAAGGATGAAAAGCTCGTTTCCATCCACGACGTACATGAGACTGTAAGGAAAGCGGACAAGGAGTTTCGCCCGCACACCAAGATCGACAATAGGCGCTATCTCGGGATACTCCTCGATGTTGCGCGTTGCCAATTTCACTTCCGCGAGGAACCGATCGCCCAACCCGAGGGCTTTACCGTCATAGTAGGCAACCGCTTCCGCGAGCTCCGCATCGGCGGCGTCGTGGAAGCGAGATTTCATCTACGCAGACGCCCGTCTAATCTCGCGAAAAGCTCCTCGGAGGCGATGGATCTAGAAGTTCCTGCCTTCAGCTGTTGGTAGCGACGCGCAGCCTCTTCTACCCACAAACGCTCGTATTCCTCCGGAGCTAAATCGTCGAGACTGTCGAGTAGGCGCCTCGCCAGCGCGGCACGCGATTCGAGGCTCAAGCCCAATGCTTCCGATGCCAGATCTTCCAACGTGCGTTCCATGCGTAGGATCTTACAGCGATCGGCGCCTGGCAGAAAGGTCAGGCCCGCGCAGGTGCGCCACCGCGAGCTTTGACGCAACGCATGTTGGCGTTACCCCAACCACACCGTCTTTACATTCACGAACTCGCGAATCCCGTAGGCACCGAGCTCCCGCCCGAAGCCGGAGTGTTTCGTACCGCCGAACGGGACGCGTGGGTCGGAAGCGACCATGGCGTTGATGAAGACTTGGCCGGTGTCGATGCCGTCGATGAAGAGGTCCGCCTCGGCGCGGTCGTTCGTCCAGACGGAGGCGCCGAGGCCGAAAGGGGTGTCGTTCGCGACGGCGATGGCGTCGTCGACATCCCTCACGCGGAAGAGCGACGCCACCGGGCCGAATGTTTCCTCGCGCGCGGCGGGTGCGTCCGGCGGAATGCGCGCCAGCACCGTCGGCGTGTAGTAGTTGCCGTCTCGTTTGCCGCCGGTCAGCAATAGCGCGCCGGCGGCGACTGAGTCGGCCACCTGCTTTTCGATGTCGCTCGCGATCTTCGGCGTCGCCAGCGGGCCAACATCAGTCGACTCATCCAGCGGATCGCCGACCTTCAGCGCTTCCATCGCCACCACGAAGCGTTTCTCGAAGACATCGGCGATCGACTCGTGGACGATGAAACGTTTCGCCGCGATACACGACTGGCCGTTGTTGACGATGCGGGCCTTGACCGCCGTGGCCACGGCGTCATCGAGCGATGCCGAGGGCATGACGATGAACGGATCGCTGCCGCCCAGCTCGAGAACGGCTTTCTTGATGTGCTTCGCGGCGATCGACGCCACGCTTGCACCGGCCGGCTCGCTGCCGGTGAGCGTTACCGCCTTCACCCGTGGATCGGCGATGACGCGCCCGACCTGTTCGGAGCCGATCAGCAGTGTCTGAAATTCATGATCGGCGAAACCGGCATCGCGAAAGACCTCCTCGATCGCCAGAGCGCATTGCGGCACGTTCGAGGCGTGCTTGAGCAGGGCCACATTGCCGGCCATCAACGCCGGCGCGGCAAAGCGGAAGACCTGCCAGAAGGGAAAGTTCCACGGCATCACGGCCAGAATCGTCCCCATCGGCTCGTAGCGGATGAACGTCTCCTGTGCCTCGGTTTTCACATGCTCATCGGCCAGGTAACCCTCGGCATGCTCGGCGTAGTAGCGGCAGGTATTGGCGCACTTCGCGACCTCGGCGACGGCGGCTTTGACCGGCTTGCCCATCTCGGTCGTGATGAGCCGCCCAAGCTCGTTCTGCCGCTTTTCCAGGATCTCGGCGGTCTGCCGCATGCGAATCCCGCGCTCATGAAAACCACGCGCACGGTTTACACGTAGAGCACGCTCGGAGCGGGCAAGTGCCGCATCGATCGCGGCATCATGCAGCGCCTCAAAGGTCCTCAGTACCTCGCCAGTCGCCGGATTTACCGATGCAATCGCCATCGTCGAAAACCTCTGCTATCCTCCGCTCATTCGTCCTGGATTGCAGTTCCAATCAACCCTCTGCAAGGAGTCTCCATGAGCCACGCGAAGCATATGCGCTTCCTGTTTGCGATAGCTCTTCTCATCGCCATCGTGCCGTTCTCTGCGTTTGCGCAAAGCAGTAACGGTTCCATCTCGGGCAACGTCACCGATGCCGCTGGCGGCGCACTGCCGGGCGTCACCATCACCGCCGTCAACACGGCTACCGGCCTCTCGCGCACCGTGGTTTCGAACGCGGCCGGACACTACGAGATCCCGTTGCTGCCGCCGGGCGTCTACTCGGTGTCAAGCGAGCTGTCGGGCTTCCAGCCGGTCAAATACGACCGGATCGTCGTCAACGTCGGCAGCGATTCGGCGGTCAACTTCAAGCTGAAGCAGGGCGTGAGCGAAAGCGTCACGGTCACGGCCGCGGCGCCGCTCGTCGACACCACTCGTTCCGAGGTCAGCTCGGTGGTCAATGAGAAAGCGATCGCCAACTTGCCGACGAACGGCCGCAACTTCATCGACTTCGTTCTGACCACCCCCGGCGTCGTGCGCGACGTCCGGCTCGGCGACATCAGCTTCGCCGGCCAGCGCGGCACGCTCAATTCGCTGGTCATCGACGGCGCGAACAACGACAACACCTTCTTCGGCCAGGCTCTCGGACGCACCGGTTCGGGCCGCGCGCCGTATCAGTTCTCGCAGGACGCGGTGAAGGAGTTCCAGGTCAACACCAACTCCTACTCGGCCGAGTACGGCCGCGCCGGCGGCGCCGTCATCAACGTCGTCACCAAGTCAGGCACGAACGAGTTCCACGGCACCGCCTTCGACTTCCTTCGCGACCGCCGCTACAACGCCAACGACTTCATCAACACCATTCAAACGCCGCCGCGCGTGAAGGGGCCGTACCACTTCGATCAGTACGGCTTCAGCCTCGGCGGCCCGATCGTGCCGGAGAAGCACTTCTTCTTCGCCAACTACGACGGCCAGCGCAACTCCATCGACAACCCGATCCTCCTCGGCGTGGCCGCGGCAGCGGTGCCGGCCGATGCCGACTCGCAGGCCGGTTATCAAAAGGTTTTGGCGCAAGCAGGCACCTATCAGAAGAAGCAGAACCAGGACGTCTTCCTGCTCAAGACCGACCACGAGCTCTTCAAGAACGATCACCTCTCGTTGCGTTACAACCGGCAGAGGTTCACCGGCGGCAACTTCGAGAATGGGAACAGCTTGAACGCCCTTGGGCACACGGGGGATTCGCTGGTTCAGACCGACACGCTCTCCTTCTCCAATTCGACGATCCTCACCAACTCGCTCTTTAACGAAGTGCGCGGGCAGTACGCGAAAGACAGCGAGCCGGGCAAGTCCAACACCACCGATCCGGAAGCGCAGATCAACCAGAACTCGATCCGCGTGATCAACATCGGACGCAACACGTTCAGCCCGCGCGAGACGACGATCAAGCGCCATCAGATCGCCGACACGCTGACGGACGTCGTCGGCAGCCACGCCGTGAAAGCCGGCTTCGACGTCAACCAGGACAAGATCCTCAACTTCTTTCCGGGCAACTTCTTCGGGTCGTATGTCTTCAGCAGCCTGGCCGACTTCCAGAACGGTATCGCCGCCAGCTACCTGCAGGCCTTCGCCGGCCCGGGCACGTCGGGACCGATCACCCATCCCGACATGACTGAATACGCCGCCTTCGTTCACGACGAATGGCAGGCGCATCCGACGCTGACCATCAACGCCGGTCTTCGCTACGATTTCCAGAAGATCGCGCAACCGTCGGTGCAGAACCCTGACGCCCAGCTCCTGGCCGCGGGACTCGATACGAACAAAGTCCCCGAGGACCACAACAACATCGCGCCGCGCCTCGGCTTTGCCTGGACGCCGAACACCGCCGCGCGCACCGTCGTCCGCGGCGGCTACGGCATCTTCTACGGCCGTACACCAGCCATCATGATCGGCACCGCGCACTCGAACAACGGCATCAACGTCCAGACGCTCAGCTTCACCGGCGCGCTGATCCCGAAGTACCCGGCCATCTACACCTCGATCCCGACGGGCGTGACGCTGCCGAAGCCGACGATCTTCGTGTTCGCGCCGAACTTCCAGAATCCGAAAGTGCAGCAGGCCAGCCTCGGCGTCGAGCGTGCCCTGAACGATGACTTCGCCCTCTCGGTCACGTACCAGTACGTGAAGGGCTCCGATCTTCCGCGCACGACCGACATCAACGTCTCGAATCCCACCACCGTCACGGTCCCGGTCGTAAGCGCCTTGACCGGGGCGTCGCTCGGCACGAGCACGTTCACTCGCTACACCGGCCGTCCATTCACGAACTTCGCGCGCGTTCTCGAGTTCCAATCGAGCGCGAATTCGCGGTACCACGGCATAACGTTCGACCTGCAGAAGCGCTTTTCTGACAACTGGCAGATGCGCATCGCCTACACCTACTCGAAGGTCAAAGACGACAAGCCGGACGCCACTGCCGTCGTGCCGGGCACCGACGATCCGAAGTACGCGCAGGATCCGCTCAACCTCCACGGCGATTGGGCTCCCGGCGACAACGACGTCCCCAGCCGCATCGTTCTCAGCGGCGTCTGGAGTCTCGATTCGTACTCCTCGAAGATGGGCGGCATGAGCCGCGCCATCCTCGGCGGCTGGACGATCAGCGGTATCGTTTCCTGGCAGACGGGCCAGCCCTACTCCGCGGTGACGAGCGCCGACCTCAACGGCGACGGCAATGCGCGCAATGATCGCGCCCCTGGCTTCGCGCGCAACTCGTTCCGTCTGCCGAGCCAATACTCGGTCGATCCGCGCCTGACGAAAGACATCGGCCTTTACGCCGGCGCCCGTCTGCAGCTCATCGCCGAGGCCTTCAACCTCCTCAACCGCAGCAACGTCAATGGCGTCCGCAATAACCTCTACGCCGTAACCAGTACCGCCGGCGTCCCCACCAAGTTCACGCTCCAGGACAACGTGAATCCCTTCGGCCAGCCGACCTCCTCGTTCGGCCCGCGCATCCTCCAGTTCGCGGCCAAGGTCACGTTCTAGGGCGTTTCTCCAGCAATTCGTTCAAGCCGCCGGTTTCGACCGGCGGCTTTTTTTACGCGGAGACGTGGAGAGAGAAAACGTTCTCGTGTCATCCTTCGCGCGTACGGAGGTACTCGTGCCCGCAGAAAAGAAAGGTCTGCTCCGGGTCGTGCTGATCGTGATCGTCATCGCGATTGCCGGAACAGCCGCGCTGCTCTACTTCTACGAATCGCGTAAACCGCAGGAGATCGTCCTCAGCGGAACCCTCGAGGCGCGGACGGTCAATGTCGGATCGCTCGTCGGCGGCCGGGTATCGAAGACGCTCATCGATGAAGGGATGCACGTCGACGCCGGGCAGTTGCTGGTGACGCTCGAGACCGAAACGATCGACAGGCAGATCAACGAACAGCGTGCGGCCATCGCCTCCACCAAGGCAGCGCTGGCGAAGGCGATCGCCGGACCACGGCCGGAAGAGATCGCCAAGGCCGCGGCGATTGCCAGCAACGACGAGATCGATCGACGCCGCTGGGAGCGCCTCCACCGCTACGGCATCGTTGCCAAAGAGATGGCCGAGGACGCCGCGACCAAGGCGAAGACCTCGGCGGACGATCTCCGCATCCTGCAAAAGGGAACGCGCAAGGAAGACATCGATGCCGCCCGCGCCGAGGTCGAAGCACAGCAGCGGCGGCTCGACACCCTCATGAAACAGCGCGCCGAGACCGACGTCGTCTCCACCGTCGGCGGCGTCGTGCAGTCGTTCGGCCTGCGTCCGGGGGACATCGTCGCTCCGAATCAAACCATCGCAGAGATCCTCGAATCGAGCCAGCTCTGGGTTCGCGTCTACGTCCCGGAAACAGAGCTCGGCCTCGTCGCCGTCGGCCAGCCGGTGCGCGTGCACATCGACACCTTTCCCAACGAAACATTCGCCGGACATGTCGCCGCGGTCAGCGACCAGGGGGAGTACACCCCGCGCAATGTGCAGACGCGCGCGCAACGCGCCGAAGAGGTTTACGGCGTGAAAGTGCTCGTCGATCCGAATCCGAAACTGAAGGCAGGAATGGCCGCGTCGGTCGACCTCGGCATAAAAGGGCGGCCGGATTGAGCGGCGAGGTCGGCATCGACGTGCAGGGCGTCTCGAAAGACTTCGGGACGTTCCGGGCACTCGACAACATCACGCTGCAGGTTCCGCGCGGCGAGATCTTCGGCCTCCTCGGCCCGAACGGCTCCGGCAAATCGACTCTGATCCGCATCCTTTGCGGCCTGCTGGTGCCGACCGAAGGGCACGCCACCGTCGACGGCTACGACGTCGAGAAAGAAGGAGAGCTCGTCCGACAGCACATCGGCTACGTCTCCCAGGCCTTCTCCCTCTACCGCGATCTCACCGTTCAGGAGAACCTCGACTTTTTCAGTGCCATCTATCGGCTGAAAGGGGCCGAGCGGAAGGAACGGATCGACTGGGCAGTCAACCTCACCCACATCGGTCCGTACCGCGACCGCCTTGCAGGCGCGCTCTCCGGCGGCTGGAAGCAGCGCCTTGCGCTCGCCGCCGCGCTCATGCATCAGCCGCGCGTCATCTTCCTCGACGAGCCGACCGCAGGCATCGATCCCGTGGCCCGCCGCGAACTGTGGGACCTCCTCTTCGAGCTTGCCGGCAGCGGCGTGACGATGTTCGTGACGACGCATTACATGGACGAAGCGGAGCGCTGCGCCTCGGTGGCCTACCTCTACATGGCCCACCTCATCGTCGTCGGCCGCCCCGACGTGCTCAAAGAACTGCCGGAGGTCACGCCCGAGGGAACCCGGCGCGTCGAGGCAGTCTCGAGCGAAGGGGTGGCACGGCTGATGACCAGCGCGCGCACGCTGCCGTACGTCCGCGCCGCCACAATCTTCGGAACGTCGCTCCATCTTCTGATCGACAGCGGCGTCTCCAACGACAAGCTCAAAGGCGACTTGGAAGCCTTCCGCCTCGGCAACGTGGCGGTCAGTCCGATCGAACCGTCGCTGGAAGACGTCTTCGTCCGCCTCACCGAAACGCGCGGCAAGGAAGTGGAGGCCTCGCTGTGAACGGCTTCGCCGCCATGTTCCGCAAAGAGCTGACGCAGATGCTGCGCGACCGCGGCACGCTCTTCTTCGCCATCGCCGTCCCTGTGTTCGAGCTGATTCTCTTCGGCGTGATCGACATGAACGCGAAGAACATCCCCACCGTCGTCTTCGATCAGAGCCGCACGCAAGAGAGTCGGCGGCTGATCGAACAGTTCGGCAACACGTCCTACCTGCGGGTGGTCACGCTCGTCCATTCGCGGGCCGAACTGCAGCATCAGATCGTGGCCGGCCACGCGCAGGTGGCGATCGAGATTCCACCCGACTACGCGCGCAACATCGCCGCGAGACGGCAGGCCGACGTCCTGATCATGATCGACGGCTCCGATTCCAGCATCGCCACGCAGGCGCTCTCCGCTGCCAACGGCGTCATCCTCTCCAACTCGATCA
>WNFG01009677.1_pt1 | contig 18469 bp, 17 predicted proteins | sample 5400431 | NCBI WGS metagenome assembly WNFG01 (sample SAMN13153346, study PRJNA577476) | soil metagenome | isolation source: 120 cm saprolite under Douglas fir tree site 2 hole 3 replicate 2 | place: USA:California | collected 2015-04-18 | reverse complement strand
TTCAGCAAAACCTGACATCAAAGATGCCAACAAAAAAATCTAATCTTACCTATTGGAACGATGAATTTGACAATCGCCTCGCAGCCGATTAGGATTGGCTTCGATACCAAGCCTTACGTCGTGGGGGCTTCTATGATCCGTGAATATGACCTTTTTGAGAAATTCCCGGATGGTTCATCGCTTTGGCGGGTTTCCGTTTCTGGACTCGGGAATGCCCGGCTCCAATTGCATGAATTGATCCGCAAGTCGGACAACCAGTTTTACGCGATCGACATTACTGGCGGAAAAACCCTTCAACTCGACCGTGAGCGCGATATGCTTGGCTTTCGCGTTCCAAGAAAAAATAGAAACCGAAGCACTGCAAATACCGCTTAGGCCGTCGCCGATAAATTCGCAAGAAAACGCCTCCGGCCCAGCCCGGGTCTTTTTTCTTCCGCACGACAATCCTTCCCTGATGAGTGTGTTTTCCCTCCCAAACAACGTGACCCCCCGACGACCGCGATTCCTTGACTTCCGCGTCGAGGGGAGGTAATCAAGGACAGCGAAGTTACCCGGGGAACTATGTTTGCAGATGCCCGAATCCAGGAGGAGACCATGCGGAATCGCAGGGATTTTTTGAGGACGATGGCGGGCGCAACCGCGGGCGCGCTCGTTACCGGCGGAGGTTTCGCGGATGCCGCTCTCCAAACGCCTCAGTCCACTCCGGCAAAGCGCCGGGAAGTGTTCGTGGGAGGGAAGCGCGTAAAAGTGGTCGATATGCACGCCCACTGCGTCGTCCCGGAGGTGTGGGATGTCGTCAAGGATACGAGCCTCGCTTCGAATGCAGGCAATCGGGCTCGCGGACCCAACGTAATGGGGCCGGAACGTTTGAAATCGCTCGACGAGCGGGGAATTGACATTCAGGTGCTAAGTATCAACGGCTTCTGGTTCTACGCCGCGGACCGGGAACTCGCGGGCAAGATCGTCAAACTTCACGATGAAAAGCTTTCCGAGTGGTGCAAGGCCCATTCCGATCGCTATGTGGCCCTGTCGTCCGTTGCTCTGCAGTTTCCCGAACTGGCGGCTGAACAGCTGGAGCATGCATTCAAGGAATTAGGGCTGCGGGGCGCTGCCATCGGCGGTCACGTTGAAGGCGAGGATCTTTCGTCGCCCAGGTTTGACCCCTTCTGGGCCAAGGCACAGGACCTGGGCGTCGTGGTTTTCATGCATCCCCAGGGTGCTGAAAACGTCGTTCGGAAAGACGGACTAAAGGGAAGAGGCGATCTGGGCAATGTTATAGGAAATCCGCTGGAAACCACCGTCTTCCTCACCCGGATGATTCTCGACGGAACTCTAGACCGCTTCCCCGGACTGAAAATCTGCGCGGCTCACGGAGGCGGCTACTTGCCGTCCTACCTCGGGCGAACGGAAGTGGCCTGCAAGATGCGGCCTAACGCCGATTGCGCGAACAAAAAACTCCCGAGCGAATACTTAAAGAAAAACATCATGGTCGACACGATTGTGATTTCCGAAGAGGGCTTGCGGCATCTGGTAGCGGAAGTGGGCACCAGCCAGATCGTGTACGGAACGGACGAACCCTTCAACTGGCCCCTCACTCTCGACATAATCCTTAACGCGCCATTCCTAAACGACGCCGAAAAGGAGGCCATCCTTGGCGGGAACCTGGTCAAGTTGCTTCGACTCTGACCCGGCCGAATTTTTGTGCTAGCCAGTGACTAAGTCCTGAAGCTTCTAAAACGGATGAAGCGCAATACTGAGTTTTGTCTAACCTCGCCGGCGCGACTGGGATAAGCTTCCACAGTACGATCCGCAATAGGCGCAAGCCAGAGATTTGAACCAATGGCGAATATTTCTCCAACGTATGCCCAGAGCATGCCTCCGGAGAACTCACAAAATCTGCCGTCCGACCGTGTGCCACGCGCGCCGGTGCGATTCCTCCGCGGTGCGGCGGCACTGGCCTTGCCTTTCCTCTTCTGCGGAACGGCTAGCGTCTGCCATGCCCAACGCCACGATGTGATCTGCAGTGACGGTGCCGGCGATTTCAATGCGGAATTCCGTACAGGCGTTAAAGTGCACGTTGGAGCGGCCAGGAACGGGGAATTGGCGACCCGAGTCTGTGAGGCCGCCCTCAGTTGGAACAAGCAAAATCTAGTCATTGCGCCCGCGGCTTCGCAGTTGGATGTCGATGCATTCGGTGTGGATCTGGGCGCGGGCGTGCCTGTTGTCGCCTTTCAAGTGAAGGAATCAAACGCCGATTGCTGCATGGTCTACAAGATTTATTCTCTGCAACAGCCGCCAGTGTTGCTGCGCAGCATTACTGGCGGAGAGTTCTTCAGCGCTGCGGACACGGATCTGGATGGCCGCGTTGAAATCTGGACCGACGATGCCGCCGCGCTGGAGGGCTTCGATAACCTGTTATTGAGCGATCTGGACTTCACACCGCCTATCGTTCTCCGCTTCGTACGCGGCCGATTGCTGGACGCAAGTTCCGAATTCCAACCCTATTTTGACCAGAAAATCGCTGAGCAGCGGGCAAAGCTCAATCCGCAGGACCTCCGCGATTTCAAAAGCAGTGATGGCAAATTGGCGCCCTCTTCTGCCTTCCCGGCAGACCGGCTATTTCACCTGCGAAGCGTGAAAGTAAGAGTGTTGGAAATCGTTTGGTCCTACCTTTACAGTGGCCGTGAACCAGAAGCATGGCGTTCACTTGGCGACATGTGGCCTGCCGCGGATGTGGATCGGATTCGTGCCGCACTTTTGGGCGCACGTGCTCGGGGGATCCGCGCCCAAGTGGACGGCGTGTCAAAGGCAATTTCCTCTGGGCGGGAAAATCACGCCAAGATCTTCGATGCCACAACCATTGTAGCCGCAACGCCAGGAGTAACGCCCAAGGACGTATCACCCCAACTGGAAATAACGCTTCCTAAGCCCATCCTGATGCAGCGTCCGCCCCCCTTGACCGCATTTGAGCTAGGGTTGGCGCAATCGGAGTCGCAGTTGAAACTGGTGATTGATTCCGCCGGAAAAGTTCGGTCCGCGGAAATGCTGGGAAACATTCAAGTTGACGAGGGGCTCATGAATTCGACTTCGAAATGGAAATTTATTCCCGCGTTCAGCGCCGACCAGCCCGTCGCCAGCCGGATCTTCCTGGGCGTCACTCTGAGACGATAAGCTGCCTCAAGGCCCGCCGTCACCCGCTGCATTGAGATTGCATGAGCGGCTCTTCCCAGCCCCCTCTGTCCAGTGATCCCAACAGGCCCCGGTAAGCATCGTTGGCGGAAAGGGCCCCCCAGATTCTAATAATGCGACCTACCAGGATGTGGCTTTACGCTTGTAGAATCAACGACTTGGAAGTATTAACTCCAAAACCCAACGCAGCCCGCCAAGTACAATTGTACTATCCCTATGTTACCTCGGGGCCATTGGCTGGGCCGCTGGGATGCCTTACGCTTGAACTTACCCAAGATGATTCGTCACGTAGATGATGTGGACGCGCTTCTAAAGGCTCGGGCCGAGATCGACGAGCAACTCCGAAGGCACAAGAATACCCTGACGGTGCTGTTCACCGACATTGCCGGTTCGACGAGCTTCTTTGACCGCAATGGGGATACGGCGGGACTGGCGATGATCCATCGCCACGACGAACTGGCCAGGACCGTCGTCCAACGACATTCGGGGAAAGTGATTAAGACGATCGGCGATTCTGCAATGGCCGAGTTTCCTGATCCCAGCTCGGCTGTGCGCGCGGGCGTGGAAATCGAGCGTCAATTTCTTAAATTGAATTCGACACTCCCCCAGAGCGAGCGCGTTGAGGTTCGCATTGGCATTCACAGCGGGGTGGGTTTCCGCAAGGGGAATGATCTATTCGGAGACGTCGTCAATGTGGCGGCGCGCATTGTGAAGCGCACGGCTCCCGCGCAAATTCTCATATCCCGCGCAATCTATGAAGCGGTTTCGAAAGAATCGGACCTGCACTGCCAGTGGCTCAGCAAGTTCACGATCGATGGCCGGGTAGAAAAGGAAGACATCTTTGAAGTCGCGTGGACCGACGCCGAAGCCTATCGCGAAGTGCGTGAGCGGCTGACAGGTCCTTCGAGCATCCCGCCGCGCTATGAAGTCCTGTCACAAGTGGGCACAGGCGGAACGGGCGTAGTCTATAAAGTTCGCGACCTGGAAACGGACGAAATTGTTGCCCTGAAAATTCTGAAACCGGAGATTGCCGCCGACCCGGCGGTGCAGGACAATTTCAAAAGAGAGTTGTGCCTCGCCCGGAAAATTACGCACAAGAATGTCTGCCGAATTCATGATTTCAGCCGCTCTAACGGTACGGCTTACGCCTCGATGGAGTTCATCGAAGGGGAGAGCCTGCTATCCAGGCTGAATCGCGTCGGGGCTTTGCCGGTGAACCAGGCGTTCGAGATCGCTCGCCAAATTTGCGCGGGCCTCCGTGAGGCCCATGCCCAGGGAATCGTGCACCGCGACCTCAAACCGGCAAATATCATGTTGGACCGAAGCGGCACGGTGAAGATCATGGATTTCGGCGTCGCGCGGCTGATCGAGGGTAACGGTCCGATGACGGGTACGATCGTCGGCACCCCTGCCTACATGGCTCCCGAGCAGGCCGAACTCAAACCCGTGGGTCCGTGCACTGACATCTATGCCCTTGGCCTGGTCCTCTACGAAATGATTACGGGTTCTCCTGCGTTCCACGGCGACTCTCCAGTTGCCGTAGCCCTGAAGCAGATCCGGGAGTACCCGAAACGCCCTCGCGAAATTGTCCCTAAGCTCTCACATCCCGTCGAAGCGGCAATCTTGAAGTGCCTCCAAAAGGACCCCGCGAAGCGCTTTCAGTCCGTCAACGAACTCGGCGCGGCCTTGGAGAGGGCGGCGAGGGCCAAAGCCGTTCCGGCCTGGCGGGTTTCCGTCGACCGGGAGCTTCGAAGAACGGACATGTATGTGCGCCAGGCTTTTCATCACTGTGTAGAAGCAGCAAGCGAATTCGTGATACGGCAAGACTGGCAAGTGCTAACAAGAATTCGCACGGAGCCGGCGACAGGGCTCGTCGTTTCGGTACTTTTGGGGAGCGCAATTGTGGCCGCGGTTTACGGTAACGGAAAGAGCAATGCGAACAGCACTCAGCTATCCAACCCTTCGGTCGCCTCGCAGAGTTCTCCATCCCCTAGTGCGGGTGCTCAAGGCTCGGTCTCCAACCTCGGCCAATTTCAGGCGCCGAATTCCATCGGTATTATCACATCGCACGCAGTTGACCTTCGCCGGGATTCTAGAATTGACTTGGGGAATGTGCAATTGCCCACGGCAAAGTCGCTGACTGAGGATCTTGAATCTGAGCCTGCTATGCCGTCAATGATGCCTTCGCGTGTGTCGCCAGCGGTGAAACGCAAGCAAACGACAGCTCGCGCAATTGAGCGGAAGACGCCATCGAATACACAAGTCTCGGCGCAATCACAGGTGCTGACAAGCACAATCCAGGCCCAGAACTTGACCTCCGCTGAACCGTCGCCATCTGCCGCTCCGGAAGCGACGACGAGACCGCCGCAGCCGAATATCGCGCCGTCTGATCCGCCCCTTGAGCGAGCGAGCCCAGCGAGCGAACAGAAAACAGCGGACTCCGGCCCCAAGTCGTCCCCCCTTTATGTCGAAGTAGGATCGTTCAAGGATGAAACTTGGGCGAACAACGCGGTGGAAAAACTAAAGCAATTGGGTTTTCACGCGGTTCTTATCCACAAGACTCTGTTGTGGACGCAATCCTTCCGTGTTCAGGTGGGTCCCTATGCGGACGCGAAAGATATCGACGCGGCTCGGCAAAGCCTTGCTATACAAGGCTTCAAGTCGCATCCTGTCAATTAATACCCGCCATAAATCATTAATAAATATTGAAAAGTGATAATTAGGGACACGCCCTGCCGTTCACGGAGAACGTTCTTTGCACGACTCCATTCTCTAGGGTGCTAACACGGGTCCGCCAAAGCTTCCATGCGCGAGAGCGGTATCATTTCGCTCACTTTCTTCTGGCCGGCTTTGACCTGGTTGTACTCGATCGTCGCTTCGCGAACGGCCATCGCGTTGTAGTCCGGGGTCAGGGTGCTGTCCCACTCCTCGTACCACCGGACGACGTCCATGATGAGGCGCTCCGGGCCGATCCAGTTATCGAACCTGCCCAGACGGATTTCGGCGGCCGCCGCTCCAGGGCTCATCTTTGCGTCATAACGCTTGCGCGCTTCGACGCCCAGGACACGGAAATAGTTCGCCATCTCGGCGAGCTCTTTCTTGCCGCCGATGGGCCCGTGACCGGGAACGATCACATCCACGTCCCATCCCGCGATCTTGTCGCACACCTCAATCCATTTGGTGATGTAGCTGTTGTTCGCATAGGGCGCGACCCAGAAGAACGCGACATCTCCGGCAAAAAGAATTTTGTATTGCGGCAAGTAGGCCATCATGTCGCCCCAGGTATGCGCGGGCCCGGCGAACTTGAACTGGACCTCGGTGCCTCCAATGAAATATGTCAAGTCATCCTTGAAGGTCACGCTGGGGGGCACAAGCTTGCGTTGCTCGGTGCCCTCCGCCACGCCGGGCACCTTGTCCCACATTTTCGGCGTGGTCGCAGCAGCCTTGACGCACTCGTCCCGGCAGTAGGGGTGGCTCAGGATCTCCGCATGCGTGAAGAATTGGTTCCCGTTGACGTGATCGCCGTGATGGTGGGTGTTCACTAGACGGCCGAAATCCTTGCCGGTAGCTTGTTTTGACGCGGCGATGAAAGCATTGGCGGGAATGGGCCCCTGCGCGGCGTCAATGGCCAGGAGGTAGTCGGACCCGGCGATCATGCCGGGATTCGAAACACCAGCGGCGCTGATACCTGGACCCCCTCCTTGCAAATACGCGTATACGTTTGGCGCCAGTTGGCGCAGTTCCCGATTCCAAGCCGGCGGCATTGGATATTTCGGATCGGTCGCCGGGGGTGGAGTTGCCTGCACGGGCGCAGCCCCCTGCGCGGAAAGTCTCGCCATCTCACCTGCTCCCGCCAATATCGCGGCGGAGCCGAGCAGCGCCCCCGCACCCACTTGAATCGCTTCGCGACGACTCAATCGCGACGTCCCGAGATCGTTTGGCTTTTCCATACAATCCTCCTCAGAGAGTAACCCCCTATCGAATGACGGACTCCCACCAAGCCGCTCAATTGACCGGGAGCATACGCCAATCAGCATTCAGGTTCAATCACAACTGACGCAGGCTACAGGGCAGCGCCGTGTTCGTTCTGTGCACTTTATTTCTAATAATGCGAAATACCAATGAGATCGCATCCATACGCGTCATATACCAACGACTTGACAGATTTGCTAACATAACGTGGAACTTGAAGCTTCCCTCGATTGGGTGTCACTTTCGATGACACCGGGGTTGGGCTCGCGCCTGACTGGAAAACTTCTGCGCCAGTTCGGCTCGCCCGAAGGAATCTTTCGCGCTTCGCTGACTGAGCTCGAAGCGTGCAAGCTGCCATCGGCGCCAGCCCAAGCGATTCATTCGCGGCAGGCGCACAAGGACGCGGAGGAAGAGCTCGCACAGATCCGCAAGCTCGGCTGCCGCTTACTGAACTGGGACGAACCGGAATATCCGCAGCGGCTCCTCGAAATCTACGATCCGCCGCCGTTGCTCTATGTTCGCGGGGATCCAAGCGCGCTCAACCGGCACTCCATCTCGATAGTTGGCACGCGGCGCCCGACGCCGTACGGGAATCAAGTGGCGGAACGGCTGGGACGCGATCTTGCTGAACGGGGCCTTACCATCGTCAGCGGAATGGCGCGCGGCATTGACAGCTCGGCGCACCAGGGCGCCTGCCGGGCCTCGCATGGCGGGACGATCGGCATTCTCGGCACGGGAATCGATGTGATCTATCCGAAGGAGAACCGGAAGTTATTCGCCGAAGTCGAGAAGCGCGGCGCGCTGATCAGTGAGTTTCCGCTGGGCTCGCATCCCGCTCCGGAAAATTTCCCGGTGCGCAACCGGGTTGTCGCCGGGATGGCACTCGGCGTGGTTGTCGTGCAAGGCGCGCAATATTCTGGCTCGCTCATTACCGCGCGCCTTGGGATGGAGTTTGGCCGCGAAGTCTATGGAATTCCGGGAAACATCACGGCCGATGTCAGCTTCGCCCCCAACCAGTTGATCAAGCAGGGAGCAAAGTTGGTGACGTCGTGGGAGGACGTAGTCGAGGAATTGCCTACTGCGGTGCGCGCGGAGTTGTTTCCGGTCGAAGCATCTACGCGAGAGGAACGCGCCTCCCTAATTGCTGACGCACTCTCGCCCCAGGAGAAAAAGGTCTTCGGTCTGCTGGGCGTGGACGAGACGGTGCATGTGGATGAGCTGGTCGAAAAATCGGAATTGACCTCTTCCGAGGTGCTGGCTGCTCTCTGTGAAATGGAGATGAAAGGGATCGTCCGGCAAATGCCCGGCAAGCAATTCGTTAAAGTTTTGCTATAACCCGGTCAACGAACGCACCATTCATCTTCCGGTATCTCATTGAAAATCCTGGCCTCTATAGGAGTGTGCGCGAGCGTCTAGCATCGAAAACGACACCACCCGCATCTATCAGGCGTTGACAAAGCGTGGATCAGGAGGCCACGCTAGGGAAAGGAAAGGAAACAATGCCTCCGTCGTGGAGGCGTTTAGGAATACAAAAACTGATATGGGAAGATCACTCGTCATCGTCGAATCGCCCGCGAAAGCCAAGACGATCAATAAATATCTCGGCCGCAACTACTCGGTCAAGGCCTCCTACGGGCACATCATGGACTTGCCCAAGAAGGTATTGGGCATCGATATTAAGCATGGGTTCGAGCCCACGTACGAAGTCAGCCCGTCTAAGACCGACGTCGTCCAGGCTCTGCAAAAGGCTGCCTCGACAGCCGACGCCGTCTATCTGGCGGGCGACCCGGACCGCGAGGGGGAAGCCATCTGCTCGCATCTGGCCGACGTGCTGAGTGGGCCGAAGCTCGAATTCCCCGAAGAGGGCGACGTAGAAAAAGCGGAAACGAATGGGACCGGCAGGAAGGGCAAGAAGAAAGCCAAGAAGCCGGTCAAGAAAGCAGTTGCCAAGGGTAAACCTGTCATCGCCCGCAAGAACATCTTCCGCGTAATGTTCAACGAGATCACGCCCAAGGCGATCAAGGCCGCGTTCGAGCATCCGGGTGAGATCAACGAAAACCTGGTGGACGCGCAACAGGCCCGCCGCGTGCTGGACCGCCTGGTCGGCTACAAAATTTCTCCGTTGCTTTGGGACAAAGTGCGCCGGGGGCTCTCCGCCGGGCGCGTACAAACGGTCGCGCTGCGCCTGATCGTGGACCGCGAGAGCGAAATCCGCGCCTTCAACCCGGTCGAGTACTGGACTCTCCACGCACTGCTCGCTGCTGGAGAACCGCCCGTCTTTGAAGCCAAGCTAACCAAGTTTAAGGGCGAGGAGATCGAGGTCCACGCGCAGGCGGAAGCCGATGCCATTGTCGCCGCGACGCGAAGCGCGCCGTGGAAGGTGGCGAGTGTCACGGAAAAGGAGAAGCGCCGTTTCGCTCCTCCGCCCTTTACGACTTCGAAGCTCCAGCAGGCAGCGTACAACCGCCTGCGCTACACGGCCAAGCGCACCATGGCGCTGGCGCAGCGCCTCTATGAGGGCGTGGAGATGGGTCAGGAAGGTTCGGTCGCGCTGATCACCTACATGCGCACCGACTCGGTTCGCGTTTCGAACGACGCGCTCGAGCAGGTCCGCGGCGTGATTGGCTCCAGCTTCGGCCAGACCTACCTGCCGGACAAACCGAACTTTTTCAAATCGAAGAAAGACGCACAGGACGCGCACGAGGCTATCCGTCCAACCGACGCCGCGCTCACTCCCGCGGATGTAAAGCCATTCCTGAGCGAGGACCTGTTCAAGCTGTACCAGTTGATCTGGCAGCGATTTGTCGCTTCCCAGATGGTCCCGGCAGTGTTCGATCAGACGACGATCGATATCGAGGCGGGTGATTACACCTTCCGCGCTACCGGGTCGGTGCAGAAATTCGACGGCTACCTTGCCGTCTACCAGGTGGCCACGGGAGACGACGAGGATGCTGAGCCTGACAGTAAGGCCCTGTTGCCGCGTGTGACTGAGGGAGAAATCCTGCGGCTCGAAACCTTGCGCCCCGAACAGCACTTCACGGAGCCGCCCCCGCGCTACACCGAGGCCACGCTGGTGAAAGAGCTGGAAGAGAAAGGTATCGGGCGTCCGTCGACCTACGCCTCGATTATTTCCACCATCGTCGACCGAGAATACGTCACGAAGGACCAGGGCCGGTTCACCCCGACGATGCTCGGTGAAAAAGTAAGCGTGCTGTTAGTCAAAAGTTTCGACGATATCTTCGACGTCGGCTTCACGGCCCGCATGGAAGAGGAACTCGACGAGATCGAAGAGGGCAAACTCCCATGGAGAAAAGCCGTTAAGGAATTTTATGGCCGGTTCGCGCAGGACCTCGAGCTGGCCAAAGGGGAAATGGAATCCTACAAGGCCGGCATCCCCACCGGGCAGAAGTGCGAGAAGTGCGGACAGGGCGACCTGCTTGAACGTATCAGCCGCCACGGATTTTTCCTGGGCTGCTCGCGCTATCCCGACTGCGATTTCATACGCGATCTCGCTCCCGAGCTGCCCGCCGAGGGCGCCGATGGAGAACCCAAAATCGAGAATTGCGATAACTGCGGCCGCGAAATGGTGATCAAACGGGGCAAGTGGGGCGCTTTCCTGGCCTGTACCGGGTATCCCGACTGCAAGACCACGCGCCGTCTGAAGGCCGGCACGCGCCGCGCGCTCCAGCCCGATGAGCTGCTGGATGAAAAATGTCCCGAGTGCGACTCGCAACTGGTCAAGAAACACGGACAATATGGCGAATTCACCGGCTGCACCGCTTATCCGAAGTGCAAGTTCATCCGCTCGAAGACGCTCGGCATCAAGTGTCTGAAGTGCGAAACAGGCGAGCTGGTCGAACGAGTGGCCAAGAAAGGCCGCCGGCGCGTCTTTTACGGCTGCAATAAGTATCCCGCGTGCGACTTCACGACCCCGCACCTGCCTCTCGGCGAGCCATGTCCGAAGTGTGGAGCGCCATTCATCGTCGAGAAACGTGGTAAGATGGGCACTGTACGCACCTGCTTGAAGGAAGGTTGCGACTGGGAAGCTGCGGTAGCTCCGGACCCACCCCCGGCTGAGGCGGCTCCCGAACCAGTGGGCTCTATCAAGGGGTAATCACGGGACTGTCGCGTTTTTACAATCCGGGATGCAGATTTTCGGTCCCAGGCGCTTCGGTTGCGCGGAGTTTGTACCGGCCCCACAGGATGCGTCGATGCATTCCGGAATTTAGCGCAGGGGTGGGGACATGAAATCCGCGGTGGGCCAATTCCTGAACTATCTGCGCTCGGTGCGCAACGCCTCGCCACACACGCTTCGCAGTTATGAGAATGATCTCAGCCAGTTTGTCGCCTTTCTGACTCCTCCCGGAGTCGAAACTCCCGCGCTCGCCGATGTCACGCACCTCATGATTCGCGAATTCGTGGCGCATCTGCACGACTTAAGTCTGGAAAAATCCTCGATCGCCCGCAAGCTCGCCGCGATCCGTTCTTTCTTCAAATTTGCGGTTCGGGAAGGGATGGTGGTGCGGAACCCTGCGCGCCTGGTGGCGACCCCAAAACTGCCCAAGCGGATTCCATCGGTCCTGAGCGCCGAGGACTTGAACGCGTTTCTGGACGGTATAGTCGTTGGCCCGGTTGCCGATTCTGGCCGCCGCAAACGGTCGGGAGCTTCAGACGAGAATCGCCTGCTGGTCAGGCGCGACCGCGCCATCCTCGAACTCCTCTATGCTTCCGGGCTGCGCGTCAGCGAGCTGACCGGATTGAATCTTGCGGACATGGATCGAAAGGAGCTGATGCTGCGTGTCCGCGGCAAGGGTAATAAGGAACGCATCATCCCTTACGGCGGGAAGGCGGAACAAGCACTGGAAGCGTATGGGCCGACGCGCGATGACATCTTACGGAAAGCGGGCAGCAGGGGCGATTCCCAGGCGGTCTTCCTCAATCATTTGGGCACGCGCCTGACGCCGCGGTCGGTGGCCCGCATCGTCAAAAAATATGTGCGCCTGATCAACGTGAACTGGGACCTGCATCCGCACTCGCTGCGGCACGCGTTTGCGACGCACCTGCTCGCCGACGGCGCGGACCTCCGCGCAATTCAGGAGTTGCTCGGACATTCGTCGCTGTCCACGACGCAGCGCTACACGCATGCGTCGATACGCCAGCTTCTGGAGGTCTACGACAAAGCCCACCCTCGCGCGTAGCCGGGGCGTCCCATCGAGAACGGCGATGGCCCACCCGCTTCCCGATCTTTTTTACTCATTCAGCGGCAACGATTTCTGTTTCCTTGACTCGCCTGGGGCGAAAGAAAAAACCCAGATGCCGCGCGCTGCATTGGCGGCAGCGGAACGGCCGCAAGAGCAAAGGCAACAGGATGGTCCACTCCAGCACGCCCCGCCGGTGGGAGCGCAGGACATCCTTGCTTCCGCAAAGCGGACATCGTCGCGCACCCACCGAAAGCGAAACCGCGTGTATCTTCGACATAAAACCCATCCTGGCTATCTGCGAATGATAACCCGCCTTGTTCCATTCGCAAGAGTGCGTTTGCCTCGGAGAAGGGCATCGGTTATCCTGCTCGGACATTATGAATACATTGTTAAGGGTGAAGACTGGCATGCGCCTATGGTGTGGGTATGGTGCGATTGGATTTGCCGCGAAGGTTATCCAAAAAATCGATGTATGCGCAATGGTGGTGATGGTTGCTCTGATTGCAGCCCCGGCAGCAGCGTTCGCGCAGACCGATGAAATCCAGGTTTACGATGCTGCGATCGCTGATAAGGGAAAATTCAACCTTATGCTGCACAACAACTTTACTCCCAACGGCCAGAAGACGGCGGCATTCCCCGGCGGGATCATCCCCGATAGAGCTTATGTCGGCGTTGCTGAATGGGCATACGGAGTCACCGGCTGGTTCGAGCAGGGGCTTTATCTGCCTCTATATAGCATCTCCAAGGGGCGAGGTGGATCAATTAATGGTTTCAAGCTGCGTGAACTCTTTGTGCGGCCGCATGCGGACGATCATACGTTCTTCTACGGCGTGAATTTCGAGTTCAGCTACAACGCCGGATATTGGGATCCAAAGCGCATTACCTCCGAGGTGCGGCCGATCATCGGCCTGCACTTGCATCCCGTCGACCTCATCGTGAATCCGATTCTCGACACGTCCTACGACGGCTTTAGGAACCTAGACTTCGCGCCGGCGACTCGACTCGCTTACAATCTTTCACCTAAGTGGGCGGTCGCCGCGGAAGAGTATGCAGATTATGGAGCCCTACACAAATTCAACCCGGTAAGCGAACAGGCGCATCAGCTATATGCGGTCGTCAATCACGACAGTAAATTCCTGAATATCGAATTCGGCGTGGGTTTTGGCCTGACCCCCGCGTCTGACAAAGTGACTATAAAGCTGATGCTGTCGCGCGATCTCAACTGAATAGGCGCCACCCGCCATTGCGTACGAAGCGGTTCCGGGAAGCGTGCCCTTGATTGTCATTCCGAACGGAGTGAGGAATCTCCCTGGGTTTGAATTTCAGGGGAAAGAGAGATTCCTCGGCGCGCAGCGTGCTTCGGAATGGCAGTCAGTTCATTTTTCCGCAATCTGCTAAGGTGGCGTCTACATTTAAAGTCCGTTGCATCTCCACGAACTTAAAGGAGAGAAACCCTATGGGAGCGCTTCAGCTAGTGGAATACGCGGACGCAAGCCCCGAAGTGCGCGCCGTCTATGACGACATCATGGCCACGCGCAAGACGGATTGGATCAACAATTTCTGGAAGGCGCTCGCCAGCGATCCCGTGACGCTCAGGCGCACGTGGGAATCCTCCAAGCAGATCATGGCGCCCGGCGTCCTCGACCCGCTTCTGAAGGAGTTGTTGTACATTGCCGTCAGCGTGACAAACCAATGCCCGTACTGCATCGCATCGCACACAGCATCCGCCCGAAAGAAAGGCATGACTGACGCGATGTTTCACGAGCTGATGGCCGTCGTCGGCATGGCCAATGAGACCAATCGCCTCGCCTCCGGCTACCAGGTCGAAATCGACGAACAATTCAAGACGCCGTAACGCCGTTTTCTGAAACAACACCTGTTAGTTTCTCTTCGCTGCCTGCGCATTGACGCCCAAGCTAACCACCCGTATAATTAGTGTTTCCGATCTGCAACTGGAGGGGCGATGTACGCCGTCATTCGAAGTGGCAGCAAACAATATCGTGTGGCACCGGGCGACACCGTGAAGGTCGAGACTCTTTCCGGCAAAGTCGGCGGGGAGATTACCTTTGAGGACGTTTTGGCCGTGGGCACAGACGAGAAGACTCTTCTTACCGGACCCGACGCCGCGAAAGCAAAGGTTGTTGGCAAGATCATTGCGCAGGGGCGCCATCCGAAAATCACCGTCCTGAAATTTAAGACGTGTGGCCAGTACAAGATCTCGCGCGGCCACCGGCAAAACTATACTGCCGTTGAGGTCAGCGGCATCGAGCTCTAAGGAGCTCAAAGGGAAATCCTTATGGCACATAAGAAAGGCGGCGGCTCCTCTGTAAACGGCCGCGACTCGCAGGGACAGCGTCTTGGCGTGAAGCGCTTCGGCGGCCAACTGGTCCACGCGGGCACGATCCTGATTCGCCAGCGCGGCACGCGTCACAAGCCCGGCCTCAATGTGGGCCGCGGCAAGGATGACACGCTTTTCGCGCTCATCAACGGCGTCGTACTGTTTCAAGATAAGGGCCAGGATGGCCGTTACATCAGCGTTCTGCCGCCGGAGCAGGCTGCGGTTCACCAGGAGCGTTCACCGCGAGCCGCATTGGCAAAGCCCGAGCCCGCGGCTGCCCCAGCGGATTAACTGGTTTTCGAATTCGGTGGCGTCCCGGCTTGCCGGGACGCCTTTTTGTTTTTACCCGGACTCCCGCGAAGCGGGACTTGGGAGCGGGCTCTACTTTTACACTGAACGTTTCAAGTGGAGCGTGCGCCCGCTAGAGAAAAAGATTACCCTTGAAGGCGATGAGTGCAATTCGGCCCCGCGGTGTCGTATCCTCATTTGCGGAATTGGAATTCACGTGTTTGTTGATGAAGCCAAAATCTATATAAAGGCCGGCGACGGCGGGAACGGCTGCGTTGCGTTTCGCCGCGAGAAATTCGTTCCGCGCGGCGGGCCCTCCGGCGGTGATGGCGGCCACGGCGGCAGCATTTATCTCGAAGCAAATCCCCACGACAACACACTCTTGCGTTACCGGTTCAACCGCGAACCGATCAAGACTCCGGCGAACAGATTGCCGACTTGACCAAGCCGGGCCAGCGCGTATTGGTCGCGCAGGGTGGGCGCGGCGGACGCGGAAATCAACACTTCGCCAAGCCGTGGCATCAGGCGCCGAGAGAATCCGAAGAGGGCGTGCCCGGCCAGGAGCGCCACCTGCACTTTGAGTTGAAGCTGCTGGCCGATGTGGGTCTGGTCGGCTTTCCGAACGCGGGCAAGTCCACGCTGATTTCCCGAATCTCTGCCGCGCATCCGAAAATCGCCGATTATCCCTTCACGACGCTTGAGCCGGGCCTCGGCGTGGTTTCCGCCGACGGAGCGCCGGGGAAACCGTCGGAAAGAAACGGCGGACGTACTTTTGTCGTCGCCGATCTGCCCGGACTGATTGAAGGTGCGCACACCGGCGTGGGACTCGGCATCCGTTTCCTTCGCCACATCGAGCGGACCCGTCTGCTCGCGCATCTGATCGACACCAGCGACGCCTCCGACCGCGACCCCGTGCACGATTTCGAAGTCATCCGCGGGGAGCTTGCAGCGTTCAGCGAAAAACTCGTGGCCAAGCCGATGATCGTCGTTGGAACGAAGCTCGACGCGACTACCGATCGCGCTCGCCTGGAAAGACTGCGCGATTTCTGCGCCTCCCGCGGGCTCGAGTTCCACGCCATTTCGGCTGCTTCCGGCGAAGGCATTCCGCAACTGGTGCGGGCGATGGCTGACGCGCTCGATCGCCTGGCGCCCCAAGGCGCCGTGGACGATGCCGCGGATTTGGCCGAAGCCGGCAAGAACGATTCCCTCGCGTCCACGCCTCAAACAACCGCTCCTCGAACGGAGCGCCGTTGAGCGTCGCCCCGCCGCAGAGTCACGGCGCTTCCCGGGGTCAAGCGCGCGAGCGCAGGATTGCGCTGTTCGGTGGCACGTTTGATCCGATCCACATCGGCCACCTGGCGGTCGCGCGCGCTGCGGAACGCCGCTTTCACCTTGACGAAATCCATTTCATTCCCACGGGCCGTCCGCCGCACAAACATCGCGGCGGCATGGCGTCCTACGCGGACCGTTACACGATGGTGGCGCTCGCCTGCGCGGATCATCCCCGCTTCCTCGCATCGCTGGCAGAGTCAGGCCCGGGACATTCCGGCCGCGAAGTGTATTACTCGGTGGAAACGGTGAGGCACTTCAAGCAGAAGTTCCACGGGACGGATTCCCATCTCTATTTCTTGCTCGGCGCGGACTCGTTTCTGCACATCCCGGCATGGAGGGATTACGAAACGCTGTTGGGCCTGTGCGACTTCATTGTCGCCAGCCGTCCCGGCTTTCGCGTGGAGGCGCTGCGCCTGGTGATTCCGCCGGAACTGTTCGCCCGGCCCGGCGCCGCGCATGCGCCGCTCGACCCGCGGGCAATCGCTCTTCGCCGCACGTCGGTCTACGTCCTCGACACAGTCTCGAGCCACGTTTCCGCCACGCAAGTCCGCGAGCGCCTCGACCGCAACGAATCCATCCACGGGCTTGTGCCGCCGCGCGTGGAGGAATACATTACGAAACAGGCCCTTTACCGGTGACAGAAAAAAAGGATTCGCTGCAACCCGAACTTCGCGTGGCCATCGCCGCGGCGCAGGAAAAGCAGGCGGCAGAAATAACCCTGCTTGATTTTCAGGGGCTCGGGGCGTTTACCGACGGCTTTCTCCTGTGTACCGGCTTCAGCGCGCGGCAGGTGGATGCGATCTGCGACGAGATCGAACAGCAACTCGCGCGGACCGGTGTGCACCTGAGGCACCGCGAAGGCACGGCCGGCGCCGAATGGATGCTGCTCGATTTTGGCGGCTTCATCGTGCATGTTTTCACCGCGCGCGCGCGCCACTATTACGATCTCGAACGCCTATGGCGCGCCGCGCGCCGCATCGACTTCACCGAACACGGAGCCGCGGAGGCTGAGGGATGAGTGAGCCACGGATGCCGTGGATTGCGGAAGACCCGGCGTCAAAGGCGGTCGTCGAACTCGCTCGCAAGGTTGCCGAGACCTCCACCACGCTGCTCATTACCGGAGAAAGCGGCACCGGAAAAGACCATCTCGCGCGGCTGATCCACGAGCTGGGGCCGCGGCGCGATGCGCCGTTTCTGAAAATCGACTGCGCCAGCCTCCCGCAGGAATTGGTTGAATCCGAGCTATTCGGCCACGAACGCGGCGCGTTCACCGGCGCGGTGGAGCGCAAGCTCGGCCGGCTGGAGATGGCTGGCGCGGGAACGATCGTCCTGGACGAAGTCGCGGCGCTTTCCCCTGCCACACAGTCGAAGCTTCTCCGGGTGCTCGAAGAGCGCCAATTCGAGCGCCTGGGAAGCACGGAAACGATCACGATTGAGGCGCGTCTAGTTGCTCTGACAAACTCGGACCTCGCGCGCCTGGTTGCGGACGGGCAATTCCGCGAAGATCTTTTCTTCCGCCTGAGTGTCCTGACGATTTCCGTCCCGGCGCGACGCGCTGCTGGAGCGCGCGGCACGCGTGCACGGCCGCGCCGGCGCGGCGTTCGCCGAACCCTTGCGCCGGATGCTTGCTTCTTACGGCTGGCCCGGCAACGTGCGCGAGCTCAAGAACGCGATCGAACGCGCTCTCGTTTTCTCAACGGCCTCAACACTCACTCCGGACGATTTCCCGGAGTCGGTGCGTGCCGCGGGTGCCGGCGCGGGAGCATCGCTACGCTCGCTCGAAGAGATCGAACGCCAGGCCATTCGCGACACACTCGACGCCACGCATTACAAAATCAGCAAGAGCGCCGAAATTCTGGGCATTAGCCGGAAGACCCTGCTGGACAAACGCAAGAAGTACGGATTGAACTGATTTTGCCCTTTGTGGCGCGCTTCGAGTCTGGGTAGCTACCTCGTATTCGTCACTGTAGCGCCCGCCTTCAGGCGGGCATGTGCTTGAATGTACAGTGTCGGCCTGAAGGCCGACGCTACAAAAGCAGCCCACGCGCGGGATGCCACATATATTCTCACGTCGCCGGACCGCCAATGAAAATCCGCCTCGTCATGCTTGGGAAAACTCGGCGTCCGGAGATTCGCGCGCTGGTGGATG
>WNFG01001709.1_pt1 | contig 18469 bp, 15 predicted proteins | sample 5400431 | NCBI WGS metagenome assembly WNFG01 (sample SAMN13153346, study PRJNA577476) | soil metagenome | isolation source: 120 cm saprolite under Douglas fir tree site 2 hole 3 replicate 2 | place: USA:California | collected 2015-04-18 | reverse complement strand
CCATCCCACTCGAAAAGCTCTCCCCCCTGGCTAATCGCTCCGACACGGCTCGGCGCCGAAGCAAAGAGCGTCAGCAACCGGTGCTCGGTCGGGCTGGTCGTCGACTCCCATTCTCGACCGTTCCAGTGCAGTAGAGTCCGATCCCAACCGGCAGCCCAGACATCCTCGCTGCTCGTCGCCAGAACCAGATTCAAGTGCGCGCGCGTACCGCTCGCCTCCTCTCGCCATACCCCATGGTCGCGGCGAAGAATGGTTCCGTAGCCGCCAACCGCCCAAAGAGATTCGCCGACGCCGGAGACACCGAGCAGCCCCTGTCGATTCTCCTCATCGACCGTCCAACTCCTCCCGTTCCAGGTGCGGATCGCTCCGTTTTGGGAAACGCTGGTTGCATACGAGGGGCTCTCGATCCAAAGCGCTACCAGTCCGGATACCCGGGGCCGCTGGGCGCGGTCACCTCGGTCCAGGCGACTCCGTCGAAGTGATACACCGCCCTGTTGATCGCGAAGGCCCAAACATCATTGCGCGCGAAGGCCTTGATCGATGCCCAATAACGTTCCTTCCAGGGGAAGCGCGTGGTCCAGGACCTCCCGTCCCAGTGATAGATCTTTCCGAACGCCCCGTAGCCCCAGACGTCATCGGGCGCTGTGCCGGTGACGACGTAAACACGGCTTCGGGACGCCCACTGAGGTTCGTCCCAACGGGAGCCGTTCCAGTGGACCGAGCTACCGCTGAGGTCACTGACCCAGAAATCGTCCCGCGATGTACCCCAGATGTTCTCAGGATACCCAGCCGGGCTCGGCATCGCAGACCACGTCGATCCATTCCAGCGGAAGAGGCCGCGTTCGCCGCCGGCGAAGACGTTGTCGGGATCGGCTTCCCAGATACAGCGCATCGATCCCGAGCGGGCATCGACGTCGCTTCGGGTCCAACTGCTTCCGTCCCAGTGAAAGGCCACAGAGGGGCCGGGATAGTGCCCCAGGGTAGCAATAGCCCAAATGTCGGTCGAGGAGGTTCCGGAAAACTGAAAAATCTCCGCCGCTCCCACGTCGTAGCGCACCCAGTCCTTGCCGTCGAAGTGAAGAAGCAGGCCCTCCACTCCGCCGTACCAGAGGTCCGTCCGCGAAGTACCCCAGATGGCGAACACCTGGCTTCCCCCCAGGGGCAAAGGGCGCTCCCAGTTCCACGACATGGATGCCCTGGCAGTATCCATGCTGACACAAACCAGGCTGACCCAGAGTGCCAAAACCAGCCGCTTGTTGAAGCTCGATTTCATGCGCGATTCCCCCAGAGCCACGCAGATGGGCACTGCGGGTCGCGAAAACCATCCTCTTTCAACCTTCGATGTCTCGTGGGTGACTCTGGTCGGCCTACGGTCCGGTGTTGAAGGTCCTCTCCGTTGAGCTGACCAATGAGGAGTCTCCGGGAACGGTCGCGAACAGACCCCAGAAGCCGGCATCCACTGCGAGTTGATCAACGTTGTTGATCGGCGCGAGTCCCAGGACCGCCCATTTGTAGGGCGTCGACGAAGGCAGGCCGAGTCCCACCGCGCTCAAGTCCGGGATCGTCGTGCTGATCCCCGCCGTATAGATGATGTACGTGGGCTTGTTCGGCGCATCGGAATAAAATTCGGCGGCATGCACCCCGCCGGCGAAGGCACTCCAGTTGAACTGGGTTGTCGTCGCGACGCCGTTGGCGCCGTCGGCCGGCAAGCTCAGCTCTGGCCCGGCAGGAATGTTCATTGCGATTCCGGCCGCTGTTGCGGGCACCCCCCGCCGGTACACAGTCGCTCCCACCCCTCCCGCCTTCCTCGCCGAGGCGTACAGCGTCAACGCCGGAGGCCCAATGTTGGGTGTCACATAGCTGAACGTCAAAGCAGACGTGTAATCCGTCTCCAGCGCCATCGAGTAGTCGGGCGACAGTTGCAAGAAGATGCCTTTGCCCGTCAAGGTGTAACCGGCCGCCATGGAAACTGAACCGCTCACGTTGCCATTGGGAATCGGGTTCAGCCGGACGTTCTGCCCGGCGAACGTGCCGCCGTTCGCCAGCGCGACATTCTCTCGCTTGCCGTATGCTTTGTACTCGGCCGGGGCACCAGTTGCGGAGTAGCGCACTTGCAGCGCGTAAATCGCCCCGGTGGTGTTGGGTGAGCCGTACCATCGAAACGACGGGAATGCGTAGGCGCCCGCGGCACTGGCGAAGTTGCTGCCGTAGCCGCTGTCGGGCGCCATGACCACTACCAGAGTGTTATGCAACGCCGGTTGCGGCAAGGAGACGCCCGACATCGACCCGCTCAGGTTAGCCGTCTGGGCGGTGACGGCGTCGGAGGTGCCCACCAGGACGGGATCCGTGCGCGTCAATCCTTTGTAGATGGTCGCCGTCTTCGAGCCGATGTGCACGACTGATACGTCGTAAGGCGGGGTGACGTCGCTCACCGAGAACCTCCCGTTCCCATCCGTCACCAATGGCGGCTTGCCCGAGACAACCACCGGCATTGCGGCAATGGGGTTCTTCCAGTTGTTGACCACCCTGCCGGAGACGGTGATCGTCGAAGTGGTGGGAGTGGGAGTGGCATTGGGATTGTGATCCGAGCCGCCTCCACAGGCACCCAGCACCCAGACGGCAACGGCGGCAATGCAAGATACTCTCGAAGACATGTGATTCTCCTGTGTGTTGCGGGTGGGCGCCACCGAAGCACGGTTCATGCCGTCGGGATCGTCGCCGCGATTTGCCCGGGGGCGATCGTCGGCGTTGCCAGAAAGCAACGCCGGCCGACCGTTTGTTACATTCTGGCTACCGCAGGACAGCCACTTCGTCCCTTCCTGATCGAGCCCGGTGAGTCAGAAGTGGCGCCTCGATGGCTCGATCCTTTGCGCTCAGCCGGGCTCACGGAAGCGGTCCGGAGGTCGTCGTCACCGAGATCGGAACCTGTCCGGTGGTGAAGGGCGAGCCGATTGACGTCAAAACCCCGCTCATCCCGTCGATCCGGTACCCGAGAACGTTGTCGTCGCCCGAATTCGCCACGTAGACGTATTGACCCGTGAAGTCCACCGCCAGCGCGCCGGGACCCGATCCAACCTGGACCGGCGCGCCAATGGGTGTCAGGGCACCAAGGCCGTCAATCTGATACGCCCAAACGTCGTTGGAAGTGATATTCGCCACGTACGCGAAGTGGCTCGTGGGGTCCACCGCCACCGAGCGGGGGCCCGTTCCCGCCGGGAAGGTTGAGCTTCCAATCGGTGTCAGCGACCCGGTGGTTGGGTCAATGGTATAGGCCGACACGTCGCTCGATAGGTCATTCGTCACGTAGACCCATCGCCCCGAGCGGTCCACCGCCACCGAGAAGGGGTGGTTTCCCGCTTGGAAGGGCGAGCCGCAGATCTGCTGCAAACCGCCGGTTCGCCGGATGAAAAATCCCGACACCATTGCGTTCAGGTCCGCGACGTAGACGAATTGGCCTGAGGGGTCCACCGCGATCGAGACCGGGGTCAGCCCAGCCGGAAACGGGGAGCCGGTCACCGGCGTCAGCATTCCCGTGATCCGGTCGATGCTGAACGCCGAAACATCGTTGGAATTGGCGTTCGGGACGTAGAGGAATTGGCCGAGCGGGTCCACCGCCAGCGAGAACGGATTCGTTCCCACCGAATAAGGTGAGCCGCTTATCTCGATCAGCACCCCGGTGCCCGGGGTAATGCGAAACACCGAAACATTGTTGGACCCCAGATTCGCCACGAAGAGGAAATTGCCATTCGGGTGGACGGCGACCCCCTGAGAACCTGCTCCGGCCGCGAAAGGCGACCCGGGTATGGCCATCAGCGCCCCGCTGCCGTCGATCGTATAACCCGAAACGGTGCCGGGTTGAGCGGCGTCGCAGGGCCTTCCGCAATTCGCCACATAGGCGAAGCCCGCGGCTTGGGCCCAGGAAGCTGCTCCCACTCCTACCAAAACAATCAATGCGCTGAACAACGATGCTTTGCGATTCATATCACTGCCCCTTTTCGAGAAAGACCCCGTCCCTCCGCTTGCGCCGAGTTATCCGAGGCCAGGTTTGAGTTGAGGTCGACACGACCTGCAAGCGACGAACCAGCCCAACTAGCTGAACGACGAACCAGTCCAACTCGCTAAACGACGAACCAGCCCAACTAGCTAAACGACGACGGCGTCCAAAAACTGGCATGCCCGAAAAAAAAGACGCTTCCTAAACGACAACCGCGTCCAAGAACTGCCATGCGGTGGCGGCGCCTACACGGAAGCTGGCCATAAGCGCTGCGCCCGCTATGCTGCGCACGGCGCGGTCGCCACGCTTCAAACCGAAGCGCATCCCAATCGAATTTCAGAGGAGAGCCCGTGATGGCAAAAATAGAGCTCGGATCTCGCAGCGCGGCATCCCTGGCGATGCTGCTGGTTCCCATCATTGCGCAAGCGCAAGTCACTTTCGACCTGAGCTCCATCGCGCGGCCTGGGGACACCGTGGCGGTGCCCCCGGAATTGGGTTTGGTGTACGGCGCCCCGTCGGTCAACGAGGGCGGCGATGTGGCTTTCGAGGCGGATGGCGCGGTATTTCTTCACTCGAAGGGAACGACCCGCGCGTTGGCTGGCTTTGGCGATCCGGTTCCCGGCGGCGGCACTTTCACCAGCGCTCGGTCGCCCTCGCTTAACGCGCAAGGGCAAGTCGCATTTGTCGGACAGGTGACCCCGCCCGGCCGTTCGGGGATTTTCCTCTTCACCGGGGGCGCAGTCACCCAGGTTGTCTCGACGAATGATTTCAGCCCCGAAGGCGGACGTTTCTTCGGGTTCTACGAAGTATCGCTCAACGATGCCGGACAGATGGCTTTCCATGCGTTCGCCAGCATGGGGGAGGGAATATTTCTGTCCTCGCCAGGCGCCATCACGGTCCTCGCTCTCGAGGGGCGACCGGCTCCTGGAGGCGGCAGTTTCAGTGGTCTCTCTAGCCCGGCAATAAACGCCTCCGGTCAGGTCGTGTTTTCAACCCTGTCTTTTGGCATTTACCTCGCGGTCGATGGAACCGTGATACGCGTGGCCCGAATAGGCGATCCCGCTCCTGATGGCCATGGCGCGAGCTTCGTATCTTTTCAGTTCCCTGCCTCGATAAGCGACGCCGGGGAGGTATCTTTTGGGGCCTATGCTACACCTCCAGGGCGGGGTGGAATCTATCGCTTTTCGGCAGGGCTATTGTCTCTCGTGATCGCGGATGGAGATCCGGCTCCAGAGGGTGACGCTTTCCTGTCGGTGGTCTCTTCCTCCGTGAACGCGTCGGGGCAGATCGCATTTCTGGGGCGCGTGTCCGAGGTGCCTGGCCTTGGAGTGTTCTTGCTTTCGAAGGGCCGCCTGACCCGGGTGATGAGTCCCCTGCAGCCGTCTCCGGAAGGAGATTTGTTTACAGGCGCCAGATATCCGGCCGTCAACAACACAGGTCAAGTGGCATTCACCGCCACGTTGGCCAACCATCTGGGTGGCATCTATTTGTACTCGGAGGGCGCCATCGCTCGCATGGTTGGGCAAGGAGACCCGATCGACCGAAAGCCGAGAATCTCCTACGTCACCAGCGTGACGCTAGGTACCGCAGGCCGAGTCTTCTTTTCCGCGGTGACGTTCCCCGGAGGGGATGGCCTGTTTGACGAAGCTCGCAACCCGATTGCGCGGCCGGGTGATCCAGCGCCCGAAGGAGGCGTTTTCACCCGGGTGTCGCTGACAGGCGGAAACGATCGCGGCCAGCTGGTTTTTGTGGCGTGGAATTCGAGGGGAGGCAGCGGTTTGTATTTGTCTTCCGAGGGTCGCTGGAGCCGAATTGTGGGCACGGGCGATCCCGCCCCGGAAGGCCAAACATTTTCTAACTTTTTGGATGCCTCACTCAACGACAAGGGGGAGATCGCATTTCTCGCCGGTGTCTTCCCTTCCAACACCTTGGGTCTGTATGTCGGGTCCGACGTGTTTAGACGGCTCGTCTCCGAGGGGGACCCTGCGCCAGGCGGCGGGACGTTTACACGGTTAGCCTTTTTTGTCTCGCTGAACGATTCGGGCCAAGTCTTGTTCAACGCTTCGGTGGCCGCCCCGGGTCGCTCGGGCATTTTCCTCTGGTCGGACGGGAGCGTTCGAGCCATTGCTCAGGTAGGCGATGCCGCACCCGGCGGGGGCACGTTCTCCTCGTTTTCCCAGCAGTCCCTGAACGCGTCGGGCCAGGTGGCCTTCGACGCCCGCTTGTCGCAGGGCTCGGGAGTGTTTCTGTCGTCCGGGGGCGTCGTGAGCAGCATCGTGCGGTCGGGAGATCCAGCGCCCGACGGTACCATTTCTTCTGCGGACTCTCCTTCTCTAAACGATGCCGGGCAGGTCGCGCTTCTGGCGACCGTTCGCAATCAGGTCGGCGTCTACCTTTTGTCGGGGGGACTGCTCAGCACCATTGTTCGGGAAAGAGATCCTGCTCCGGGAGGGAACACCTTCGCGTTATTGCGGTCCCCTCGTCTGGATGAGCAGTCACAGGTCGCGTTTTTGGCGGACGTATCCGGCGGCGCGGGCGCCTCGGGCGCCTTCCTCGCCACGCCACAGGCATTCGGCAGCAGCGGCGTCTTCGTCGAGACCCCGTACGCATCCAGCTGCACCGGCGTCATCGTCGACACCGGGCAACGGTAAGCCGTCGGTCGGCAGTCAGACACACTGACCTCGGTTCAATCGATGATTTCGTCGCCACCGGCGCATCAGCGCGGGGCTTCGCCTCGAGAGTCGGCCGGCGGCCCGGTCAAGGGCGCCACCGCGGTGTAGAGCGAGTAGGCGCGCCCGTATTCGCCGTACCAGTCGCGCACCACGAGGTACAGCTTCGTTCCATACTGCGTGAGCACGGGGTCCAGCTTTGGCGTGTGATCGCCCCTGTAATGGCCGACGATCACCTCGCGCGCGCCTCGCAGCGCCGGCAGGTAAGAGGGAGCGCGCAAATAGTCTCCCTCAAAAGGGAGCGGCAGGAGCGCGCGGGGCTCGAGGGCGGAGAGCTCGTACGTGTCCCAGTAGTCGCTGAGCAGTACCGCGCCGGGCGCCCGACGCGCGAGCTCGCCGGCGAGGTGCTTCTGGCGTGCGTAGTCCGGATCCTCAACGGGGTGCGGAAGCGCAAAAGCGATCGCGCCCATTCCGATCGCGGCCACCGCGGATGACCAGCGCGCAAATTGCGGCCCGCCGATGACGGCGGCCGCAGTCGCAACCGCGGTCAACCCGGCAAGACTGCCGAAAAAGAAGAGGAGGCTGAAGTACCTCACGTCGAATTCATTTATTCGCACGTGGCTGGAGGCGAGCAGAATCGGCACCTGGATAAGCGCACACCATGCCGCGCCAAGCGTCATGAATGAGGCATCGACAATCGCTCGATCTGCTGGCCCGTCACTCGCGTCGCGCAACCGCGCGCGCCAGCCGAGAATGAGCGCAGTCGTCGCCAGACATCCGGCTGCTCCGAGGACAAGCAGCAGGTGCCAATGAAATTCGATGAGGCGCTGGAGCAATGGCTTCGCTTTTGCCGTCAGGTTATCCCAGTCCGCATGGGCCGAAGTGCGGTAGCTCTCACCGAAGTGACGCAGGGCAAAGACATGGTATGCGTGCCGCAGCGCGAGCTCGAAAAGAGCTGCAACGATCGCGGGAAGTACCGACTTCACGCCGATGAGAGGCCAGTTGGAATTCGGAGCAACCAATCGTATCCGCCAGGCTTCAAGCAAGCCCAAGCCAAGCAACATCGGTCCGCTGACCGGAGAAATCCACGTTGCCAGGGCCGAGAAAAGAAAAGCGGCGAGCCAGCGGAGGACTCGAGGGAAAACGCTCTTGCCGAGCGTCGTCGATTCGGCTTCCAGCGCGACCCGCAAGAGCCACCATGCGAGCACCACGGTCGTCAATTGCCAGCCGTAGGGGTGGAGATCAAAGAGGATTCGCAGCTCTGGAGTCATCGCCACCAGCAGCAAGTAGAAAAACGCCGCCAAGGCGCGACCGGCGGGGAAAAGCCGCGCGAAAGGCAGCGAGCCGAACAAGACCCACACGGCGAGCGCCAACTGGACGTGCTCCCAGCGAACGACGGCGCCCCCAGCGCTCCAGGCGATCCGGATGAGGAGAAACGGCCAGGCCCCGAAGCGATCCTGGCCGTAATAAAAGGATTGGAACAAATCCCAATGGCGATCATTTGCCATCAGCACCGGAATCGCTGAATCCGAGCTGAATCTGGCCACATTGAAGGTACCGGCTCGCAACTTCCATAGACAGACGGCAACCAAAAAGCTCCAGATCGCACCGATCGCGATCGCCTGGATTCTCTTCCCTGTCCAGATCATTCTTGCCGCGGCGAGGCCTGAGCCACTCGCTCGTACGATCGACTTGTTCGTCCGATCAGTGATTGTCGTCACTTCCACCGACGCGCGATTCAATCGCCTCCTGGATCGTCCGGCGCGCATCGGGTTCCAGGATGAAGTGGCCTCGAACGTTCTCACGGGTGACACGAGTCACGCGAGCGACATAGTCCTCGTGGCTCGGATAGAGCCGCTCCAGCATCGCGACGTCGAAAGGAATGAAGTAGCCCCAGCGGGGACAGGCCCCTGGACCGGTGTTGAATCCGACGTTGTACGCGGTGGGGACCGCGAGCTGCGACAGCCGGATGCCGCCCAGGGCCAGGCCCAGGCTGTCCCGCGCAATCACCGACGGCGAAACCGGTGGACCGAATTCCTCTATCTCGATCGGCGGAGCGGAAGGCGGAGGCGTGCCCCGCCCGACCCAGCGGACCAGCAGATCGAACGCGGAGGCAAGCACATCGCTGGTGGGGACGCGCGTCCCGATGGTGGGGACATCGCACTGGGGCGCGAGGGTGGCCTCGGCGGAGGTGCCCCGGTCGCGAAGCTCGAGAGGCTCGCGGCTGTCGCGCAGATGTTGATCGACGTGTGAAGTCCCGGCCACCTCCCAGGTGCGGTAGTATTGCGTGTCGGGTTGGCGGACCGAGGCCTCGGAGTTTCCGACGTCGTACTCGGTGAGCAACTTCCAGACCGGCGTGGTGAGATCGGTTCGGATCGGATTTCCCAGCGACGAGAGCAACAGAATCCCCTGATAAACGTTCGCTAACGGATGGATGGAATTGGCGTAGACCGCCAGGCGGCCGGCGGATTGCGACTCGCCCACCGCCAGCACCCATCGAGGTCGAAGGCCGCCGAGCAGATCCACGCCGACCGGGTGGAGAATGGCTTCGCCCGCCTGGGAGAAGATGTCGTAGCAGAGCGCATCGTCGGTAATCGTCTCGCCCTCGCTGACGTCGAGCGCGCCGTAGCGCTTCGGGCCCCAATTCTTGAGCTCGTTGACGCCGATCCGCTGGGCCGACACGCCAACCCAGACATAGCCGGCGCGCAGGATGTGCTCCCAGCCGAAGAACCAGGTGTTCTCCGCATCGAACCCGTTGGTCACGTTGTACCACTCGACGAGCACCGTGCCGTTGAACACCCTCCGGTCTACCGGCCGGCGGACGACCACCCGCGTCAGGTAGGGATGATCGCTGTCGATGATCGTCGCCGTGGTCAAGGGCGGCGTCTCGTAGCGGTTCGCGGTTCCTTGAATGAAGAACTCCTCCTCGACATATCCGCGGATGGCCAGCTCGTGGTTGGTAGCAAAGAACGGATAGTCGCGGGAGGGATTTCCCGGAATGACCGACGCGGCGATGGGTCCGGTCACCGTGGGATTGGGCACGCCCCCGGCGATCGCTACCGCTGCGAGCGGAAGGACGAAGAATGGAATGACCTGGAGCCAGATGGGGATGAGAAATGGGTTCGTCACGGTGTTCCCTCCTCGAGATGTGGCGCCGAACAAAGCGCCGCGGGAACGGACAAGTCAAGGCGAACGGATTCCCCTGGTAGCTCAACTCTGTCGCGGGCGACACAACCGTTACAAGACGTCCACCCGCGGGAACTATCGACGCGTGTTGTTGATCAGCACCGAGAGACTGTATGACGCGCCGGCCACCGCCGCCACCCATCGCTATTGAAGTCGCCCACCGCGACGGAACGAGCAGAACCGTCGGTGCCGAAGTTCCGCGCCAAGTCGAAGCTTCCATCTCCATTGCCCAAAAGCACCGACCCATAGGCCGAATTCGGGCTGGCAATTACCAAATCCAGACTCCCATCCCCGTTGCCCAAGAGCACCGAGACGCCGCCCACGTCATCAGGAGAGGCGCCAGCATAGGCCACCGCTAAATCGAGACGGCCGTCGCCATCAAAGTCGGTCACCGCAACGGAGGAAGGATGATCCCCGGCGCCGAAGTTTTGCGCCGGCGCCCACGGGAAGGTTGTGAAGCGGACCCAGAGGGTGCTGCATTGCACGGAAGATAGCGATCGCTCGCGACTGGAGTGCAGGCCAACTCGCGAAAAGCGATCGAGGCTACTGATCGAGGCCACTGATCGAGGCTACTGGTTGATCAGCACCGAAACGCTGTTGGAGCCCTGGTTCGTCACCGCCACATCCAGACGGCCATCGCCAGTGAAGTCGCTCAGCACGATGGACCGGGGACGGATCCCCACCGCGAAGTATATCGGCGTCTGGAAGCTGCCATCCCCATTGCCCAGGAGCACCGCGACGTTGTCGGAATCCTGATTGGCTACCGCCAGGTCGGCAACTCCGTCGCCATTGAGGTCGCCCAGCGCAACGAAGGCTGGACGAACGCCCGTCTGGAAATACACCGGGGGCTGAAAATTCCCGTCCCCGGTCCCCAAGAGCACCGAGACGTTTTGCAAATCCTGGTTGGCCACCGCCAGGTCCGGTACCCCGTCGCCATTGAAGTCGCCCACCGCGACCGAAGCAGGAAGATTCCCGGCCTGGAAGGTCCGGGCCTGTTGAAACCTCCCGTCCCCATTGCCCAGAAGTATCGAGACGTCGTTGGAAAAGAAGTTGGCCACAACCAGGTCCAGCAACCCGTCGCCATTGAAGTCACCTGTCGCAACGCTCCGAGGGCTGATGCCGACCGCGAAGGTCCGCCCCGTCTGGAAGGTCCCATCCCCATTGCCCAGCAGGACCGAGATGTCGTTGGAGCGCTCGTTGGTCACCACCAGGTCAAGCATCCCGTCGCCGTTCAAGTCCGCCGCGGCGATGGCTCGGGGACCGCTGCCGACCGCGAAGGTCCGTGCCGCCTGGAAGGTCCCATCCCCGTTGCCCAAAAGGATCGAGACGTCGTTCGAGCCCCGGTTGGCCACTGCCAGATCGAACGGCCCGTCGCCGTTCAAGTCCGCCACGGCGATGCCCTGAGGACTCGCGCCAACGTCATAATCTTGTCGCGAGAAGGAGAGGCCCTGTGCTTGGGCCGTCGAGGCGAGGAGCACGGGACACATCGCCAGCCCGGCGCAGAGAACTGCCCTCATCTTGTTCGGAATCGCCACGGTTCCCTCCCGGAGGCCGAAGCCCCACTGCATCGGATTGCGCCCTTCAAGGATGCTGAAGAGATCCGCACAGCCAGTCAAGGGAGGAGATACCCGGATTGTTTGGAGGAAAGCTCTGATGGCAACTCCGACCTACATCAAGCCTGGGCGGTTTCCTGGAATGGGCCCAGATCGGAGCTCGTGGAGGGAGGCGGCGCGGCCGATAATTGCCTCAAATTGCCTCGAGGCAAGTTGAGGCAAGAATCTCTTGAGCTTCGAGCCCCTGAAGCCACCACCGGCCCCCGGCAAGCCACCCGAAATTGCCTCAAATTGCCTCGAGGCAATTTGAGGCAAGCATTTCAGCCGAAATGGGCGTCTTAGGCTGCGATGGGATTCAGGAATCCGAATCCCTGACTCGGCTGCCATGAAAAAAATGCATGAATGATCCGGTTTGTCGCTGAAATCCGCCCTTACATATGTGGCACACACAATGCCCGGTGGGTTGCAGGGGAGCGGCATTGCTTGTGCCCGCAGCAGCAAAACTTCTTTCTCTATTCGGGGGCACAAAACATGTCAGACGAAGCCACGATAGACGCAAATCCGTCTTCCAGCAGTACCTCAGATGATCCATCGACGAAGGACAGCCATCCATCTTCCGAGTCAGGGGCAGGGCGCCAATTGCGGACCCTTCCTATCGAACGCATCGATCCTTCCCCGTACCAGATCCGGGAAGTCTTCGATGACAACAGCTTGCGGGAGCTTGCCGGCTCAATGAAGCAAGCGGGGCTTTGGGTGCCCATTCTCGTTCGCCCGATAGCAGAACGCTTCCAGATTGTCGGGGGCGAGCGCCGCCTTCGGGCGGCCAAGCTGCTGGGCTGGACCTCCATCCCCGCGCTGGTCCAGGAGCTCTCCGACCTCGATGCCGCCGTCGGAACCGTCGTCGAGAACGAGCACCGAATCGATGCGAACCCGCTCGAGCGGGCGCGCGGGTATCAAACCCTGAAGAAGACGTTCAACCTGCAGCAGGAGGACGTCGCAGCGCGCATCGGCGTCAGCCCGGCCGTGGTGAGCAGACTTCTGTCTCTGCTCGTCGAGCCGCCGGAGATTCAAAAGCTCGTGGCGAGCGGCAGCATCTCTCTGACTCATCTGCGCACGCTGGACGATATCGAGGACCAGTCCGCGCGGGTCGAGGCTGCCAAGCAGGCAGCGGAGAAGCAGTGGAGCGTGCGCGAAACCAAGCGCGCGCGCAAAGCGACCAAAGGCGCATCCGGCAAACGCGAATCTAAAGAAACGAGCGAGTCACAACCGGGCGAATCCGTCTGGGGCGTGGTGGGCCACGTGTTCCAGGTGCTGCGCTGGATCGGGCTGTTTCGTTGGTTGTTCAAATGGCTACGCACCCTCGCGGTCCGCTTGATCCCCGGTCGCGAAGATGCGCGCGTCGGTAACTTGCCACCGCGGGATCCGGTCGAGCCACCGGATCCCGTCGAGCCGCGGGACTCGAAACCCTCGGACCCAAAGGCGGTCTGACCGGTTTCGCGGAAGCGTCCGAAGAGTGACCGGCGCGCTTGCACTTCGCAGCCGCGCCGCATCCGGCGTGACAAAAAAACTCCTAGCGCAGGCGCGATGGCGCGTCGTTCGTGGGCCCACTCGTCTCGTTCAGCAAGACGGAAACGGTCGTCCCAGAACCGCAAAAACCGCTGATGTCGGTCCAATAGCGCAGCCGACATCCCCAACTATCCCAATTGGCCACTGCGAGATCCGGCCGACCGTCCCCATTGAAGTCGCCGACCACGACGGACCTCGGTCCTCTGCCTACCTTGAAATCTCGAGCCGATTGAAACGTGCCCTCTCCCTTGCCAAGGAGGATGGTCGCCCCCGCGGTGCCCCAGCTGGCCACCGCCAGATCCGCAATCTTGTCTCCGTTGAAGTCCGCCACGGTGACCGAGCTTGGATTGCTTCCCGCCTCGAAATGCTGGGCTGGCCCAAAAGTTCCATCGCCGTTTCCCAACAGGACAGCAACCGAATTGGTGCGCTCGAAAGTATCACCGGAGCCATCGGCCACGACCAGGTCCAGAACATCGTCGCCGTTGAAGTCACCCACCGCGATGGAACTGGCGCCGTTCCCGACCCAGAATTGGCGCGCGGGTTCAAACCTCCCAGCGCCGCTTGCTATCAAGATCGAAACCTCGCTCGAAGCCAGACTCGCTACGGCCAAATCGGAACGGCCATCCCCGTTGAAGTCTCCCACCGCAATCGAAAATGGACGGTCTCCCACCTTTACGGGTGGAGCCGCGGCAAACGTTCCGTCACCAAGCCCGAGCAGGACGGAAACGGTCGTGCCTGGGGTACCGGAGGCCTGCCCCGTATTGGCGACCGCCAGATCCGGAATCCCATCGCCATTCAAGTCACCGGTGGTGATGAACCGAGGCGCCACGCCGACCGCGAAGGATTGGGGCGGCCCAAACGTACCGTCGCCCCTGCCCATCAGAATGAGTGCCGTGTTCGTCTCCTCATCAGCCACCGCGAGATCCTGGTAGCCGTCTCCATCAAAGTCGGCGGAGGTAATCGAGGCCAGCAAGTGTCCGACGTTCAATGTTCGAGCGGGTGCGAATCGGCCGTTCCCCTCACCGAGGAAAATGTACACGTAATGAAATCCGGAAGCAGCCACCGCCAGATCCTGAATCGCATCGCCGTTGAAATCGCTGACTGCCACTGAAACAGGCCCAAATCGGGCTTCTAGATCTATTCGAGTCCCAAACGATACCTCGCCCTGGGCGAGCGCCTCACGGAATAGAGGCGAGCCGAAGAGAAGCGCGACCAGAGCATAGAACCGACCCCTATTTTTGTGCATAGCTCCCTCTCTCAGCTGGGCATCGCAGGTCAGCCCAACGCACGCAGCATTTGACGGCCATTGTGAACGCCCTTCCACGCTACGTCCTTGCGCCTCCGCCGGCGTTTGTCAATCGAGGGAAGCGGGGACGCGGGAGCTCCGCGTCCCCGTGGACTCACTTTTCTACGCCGGCAGACAGGTCGATCGTCCGCCACAACAAGACGCGCCCGGACCACACGTGTCGGGCGCCCCGCTGCAAGCGCAAGTAAAGGTCGCGCCGCCCTTGACCTCGTCCATTTCCGAACGGTCCAACTGCTTCAGGGTTTCCTTGTTCAGGGACAACTTCTTGCTCGTCTTTTTCATCTACGACCCCCCATTGGGATGGCGCCGCTCGGGATTGAGTCGGCCTTCGTGGGTTGCCACTGAATCGCGTTTCGCTCAAGCCAATTCAAGGCAAAATGTGCAATTTGGCGCGCGCCGAGTGTCGACTCAAATACGGGCTCGAGAGTGAGATTTCGGTGAACGCAGTGTGCTGGCGGCGATCGCCGACGGGCGCATCGCGATCGGCGCGGGCCCCGAGGCGCGCGTCGGCCCCGGGCCCGCGTGTAACGAAGCACCCCGTGGACGGTCGATTCTAGTGAGAGGAGTGATGCAGATGGGAGCAGTCGCAGTTCTGGGTACGGGCCGGATGGGCGGGGCGATCGCCAGACGCCTCAAGGCGTCGGGATTTGATCTGACGCTCTGGAATCGCGCGAAGGAGAAAGCGCAGCGATTGAACGTCGGGGCGGTCGCTTCGACACCCGCCGAGGCAATCCACGGCGCGGACATCGTGATCAGCAGCTTGACCGGCCCGGCCGCAGTGCGGGGAGTGTACTGGGGTCCCAATGGGGTCTTCACGAATTCCGCGGGCAAGCTTCTGATCGAGATGAGCACGGCGGGCCCCGAGATCGCCGAGCAGCTCGCTCGAGAGGCGAAGGCCAAGGGCGCTCGCTTGCTCGAAGCGCCGGTCCTCGGCAGCGTCCCGGCGGTTGAGAGCGGAACCCTCGCCGTGCTCGTCGGTGGCGCGCCTCTGGATCTGGTCCGGGCGCGGCCGGTATTGTCGCGGCTCGGGGAGATTCACTACGTCGGTGAGCTCGGAAGCGCGGCCCGGCTCAAGCTGGTGGCCAACAGCATGCTCGCGATCACCAGCGCGGCGGCGGCTGAGCTCTTGACGGCGGGAACGGCTGCCGGGCTGAATCGCGATCAACTCTTCTGGGTGCTGGCTCGCTTTGTACCGGCTCTCAAAATGAGGGAATCCGGATTTTTGCAGGGACAGTACGAGCCGACGATGTTTGCCATCCGGGACCTGATCAAAGACCTCGAGCTGGCTCTCGACGTGTATCGCCGCGCCAACGCCGAAGTGCCGCTCACGATCGAAACGCGCGCGCTCTTCGAGGACATCACGCCCCAAGCGGACAATCTCGACATCTCCGCGATCGTCAAGCGGTACACGACCCACCGGCCGCCAGATGGCGATCCGACGACCCACCCTTCAGTTCCTGATTCGCACTGAAGCCAATGGAGGCCGGCGGGGCGCGATGCGCCACCCAGCGAAGCGTGTGACATTCCGGGCCCGCGCGGTACCGAAATGTCACACACATCATGCACGCAGGGGGATGTTCACCGGAGCCGATCTCCTCGCTCCGCTCGACCGCACGCGTACTGCGCTCGCTGTCCGTGCCGGGGATAAAGGGCATTGCGTCAAGAGCCTCGCGCCGCCCACCGATTGCGTTGCGCTCAGTTCTCCGCACCGCGGTGCTGTGCCAAGCCCTTTGCGCTCAGGCCCGCTCTCGAGCCTGGGCGAACGCGTGGCGAAGCGTCTCCGCACTGCGCTGCAGCGCTTGACGTTCCTGTTCGGACATCTCGGGCTCGAGGATCTGCGCGACACCCTGCCGCCCGAGCACGCTCGGCAATGAAAGGGTGATGCCATATTTCGGATTGTAGGAGCCGATCGGAATAACCGCCCGCTCGTCGCGCAACACGATTTCCGCGATCCGCGCCGACGCCATCCCGATCCCGTATTGGCTTGCCTGATTGCCCTCGATGATCGCGATGTTGGCGTATCGGACATCGCGCTCGACACTGCTTCGGAGCTCCTCGGGGTTTTGATCGATGTTTCCGAGGGCACTTAAGATCGGCGCACCGGCCACCCGAGCCGAGGACCAGAGCAGCACTTCCGAGGTCCCGTGCTCGCCGAGAACCTGGGCCTCGACGTACGCCGGATCGACATTCAGGCGCGCAGCCAGGTGGTATTGGAATCGCAGGCTGTCGAGAAATGTCCCGCTGCTGAGGACTCGCTTGAAACCAAACGCGCGGACGAAGTCGGCCAGGGGATCCGGCGGATCGGTGAGGACCAACACGACCGTCTCCGGTGCTGCCTTGAAGATCGCCGGAAGGATGTCTTTGTAGATGCGGATGTTTGCATCGAGCAGCTTGAGCCTTCCCGCCGGATCGTTGCGATCGGTCGCGCCGCCGGTTTTTTCATTCACGCGGAGGTGATCATCACCATCGCCGCGCCGGCGAGATCCGGGTAGTCGCCGTCGCGGATGCTCACCGTCGGAGAAAGCGATGCGCCATAGCGCAAGTCGGTGGCCACGGCGATGGCTCGCTTGCGCGTCCTGTCGACGATCACGATTTCACGGGCGCAGCCGCGGAGCACCAATGACAACAAGGAAGCGGAACCAACTGCTCCGGCGCCGATGACCCCAACCTTCATCAATTCCATCTCGGCCTCCAGGAAACGGCATTCAAACGCGCAGACCAGCACTCCTTGAGCTCGTCTATGGCTGCTCGTCTAGCGCGATCGCGAAGCTGCTTCAATTATGGAAAGGCGACGATTGCTCCATACGTTGTGCATTCAATGCCGGAAACCGGCACTGGTTGCACAAAGTGTTTTGGGCTCCATATCTGAGCAGAAGCGGCTCGTCTGACGCCTGTACGTAACCTGTTTCGAGTCATCGACCGCCGCGGCTCGACTGGCGCAATCCCCGAGCTGCTTCACGCCATCGACCGACGCAGCTCGTAGTGTGTGACATTTTGGTACCGCGAGGGCCCAAAATGTCGCACAGTTCATCAAGACTGGCGATCGCCCGACCCCTCAAATCGTCAGCCGAGACAGCTCGTCTGTCGCGATCGCGGATCCCTTCAAGTCACCGAGGGAGGCCACTCGACTGGTCCGACCGCCGAGCCATATTCATCGCGGACCCGCCATTCCCGGTCACTGCGGCCGCAGACTCCGCTCCCGTGAACAGGATTTAAGAATCGGTTCAGGTTGTCGTCAGCTTGGCCGTTCAGCGTGAACGCCAAACCGAAGTGAGCGATGAGCTATCGATTCAAGAACGGGTTTGTTCTCCTGGCGCTGGCGGCAACGAGCGCGCATTCGCAGGCGCCCTACTCGCCACTGCCGGCATTTCCGCCGAAAGAGGCCGACTACGTCCTGTCGGACGGCACCGTGCAGATAGTGGGCTGGGACGATCTGTCCGGAATCTTCGAGAGACTCAACGCGCTCTACGAGAAGTCTCATCCGGGCACCAGATTCAAGTACGTCCCGGGAAATTTGATGTCGCCCCAGCACTCGTTGATATTCGGCGAAACCGCTTTCGCGCCGATCGGCATGGAATTCTCGAGCAATCTGGCCTCCGCCTATCGGTCTCTGGTGAAGGCCCCGGTATTTAGCCTGCGCATCGCGCACGGCGCCGTTCAGTCGAACGCGAAGCTGAGCCCACTCGCTTTTATCGTTCACCCCAGCAACCCGCTCGACACGCTTTCCCCCGACCAGCTGCTCCACATCTTCACCGTCGGAGGGCGCGCGCCCGATATCGTCTTCTGGAAGCAAGTGGGTGTGAAAGGCGATCTCGCAGACAAGGAAATACGCGGTTACGGGCTGCCCGAGTCCGACCACTACCCTTCCGAAGACTCAGGATTTGGCGTCTATCTCTTCCGGGACAAGTGGGGCATGAGCCACAACGCGCGCGGGTATCAGATGCAGCGCACCTACGCCGAGGTGACCAGGAGAGTGACCGAGGACTCGGCGAGCATTGGTATCACCACGCTCAATCGCGTCACTCGCGACGTGAAGGTGCTGGGCATCACCGCGGGGGACTGGGGGAGGCCGATGCATGGTACGCGCGAAGATGTGCTCAGCGGCCGCTATCCATTCGATCGCTTCATCTACATCTACGCGCGCCGTTTTCGCGGCCAAGCGATCGATCCGTTCGTCAAGGAATACCTGCGCATG
>WNFG01001793.1_pt1 | contig 18488 bp, 15 predicted proteins | sample 5400431 | NCBI WGS metagenome assembly WNFG01 (sample SAMN13153346, study PRJNA577476) | soil metagenome | isolation source: 120 cm saprolite under Douglas fir tree site 2 hole 3 replicate 2 | place: USA:California | collected 2015-04-18 | reverse complement strand
GGCCGCGGGATTCGTCAGTTGCGCCGCGGCGAGGACCGGCGCGTTCCGATCCGGCACCGGCTCCGTCGACGGCGACATCCCCGCCATCTCCGGCATCGGCACGGATGAAGGCGGCGTCGCTGAGACAGTGGCGGGCGTTTCCTGCTTGTGACAGGCGACGGCGAACAGGATCAGGATGACGATGGATCGCAGCGTCCGGAGTTTCATGGCCCCTCGGAACGAATCAGATTCGCGTCGTAATCCTCGGGGCGGCCTTTCTCACCGTTACCCCGAGAGATGTAACGACCTCTCTTGATCCGAGTTCCAGCCGTGCCTGACGCCGCAAGCCAGGGACTGATGTGGCACAGACACTCTTGTCTGTGCCCGCGCCGAAGCCGCCCGCCGCTAAGGGCTTGCGATCTTGAGTCGTGCCGAGATCCGGCACAGACAAGAGTGTCTGTGCCACATCGGTCCTGCTCATCGAGCCTCTCTGCCCCCGCGAAGTGTTCTCTTTGCGATATCGGAACCGGGGATTGCGGCATCGCAAGCATTCTTGGTTGTATCGCAACCATTTCTGGTGGTATCGCAACCATCCTTTGCAATATCGCAAAGATTGGTTGCGGCATCGCAAACGTCGGTTGCGGCATCGCAAGCGTCGGTTGCGGCATCGCAAGCGTTGGTTGCGGCATCGCAAGCGTCGGTTGCGGCATCGCAAGCATCGGTTGCGGCATCGCAAGCATCGGTTGCGGCATCGCAAGCGTCGGTTGCGGCATCGCAAGCGTCGGTTACGGCATCGCAAGCGTCGGTTGCGGCATCGCAAGCGTCGGTTACGGCATCGCAAGCGTCGGTTGCGGCATCGCAAACATCGGTTGCGGCATCGCAAGCGTCGGTTGCGGCATCGCAAGCGTCGGTTGCGGCATCGCAAGCGTCGGTTGCGGCATCGCAAACAATCTTTCCGCTTTGTTACCGCCACGCAAGCGTACAGCGCACTTCGAGGGAACATCAACCGGACGAGCCGGCGCGTTGCCGTATCCTCCAGCCGGTGGCCGCCTGCACTCGTGCACAAGTGCTCGTCGTTCCCTCGGCCTGACAACATCAGGAGAAAGGACATGAGCACCAATCAGGAAGCTGCGGACACCAACCCCGAGGCAGTGGTCGATCAGCTGCGCGCCGTGCAGATCCGGGTGGGGAGCCGGGGGTCAGGTCTAAAGTCTAAAGTGCCGACACGGGCCTGCCGCAATGGCATATCGGTCTTTCAACACTTTAAACTTTAGACCTGACCCCCAAGAGAGCAGTTCGCGATAAGCATAACCGCAGGCGGCTAGACGGAGCGCGGGCGTCTCGCCGGCTGGCCGGGCGGCGTCTCGCCGCCCGATGGGGCAAGCACCGGACATTCGCTGGTAACCGGCGACCGGAGGCGAGACGCCTCCGGGCCAGCCGGCGAGACGCCGGCGCTCCGTGAGTCGTCGGCATGCTGCGAGAGCGCGCGCGGGACGCGCGCGGTCCCAGGGAGGCTGTGTTGTAATCGGCGGCTGTGATTCGGACGGGGACACGGGACGATCTTTCTCGCATCGCGGCGATGCTCGCGGGGGCGAACGAGGGGCCGTATGACCTTGGGCGGGTGGCTGAGGAGAAGTGTTTGGGGGCGGGGGTGAGTGGTGAGGCCGATGTTCGCATCTACAGCGATTTTGCCGGCGTGTCGGTTACCTGCGGGAAGGCGTTGCGCATTCTGGCGGTCGATCGGGAGCAGCGGCGCCACGGGATCGGAGGCGCGCTGCTCAGCGACGCGGAGGCCCGGGGGGCGCGGATTGTGGCGGCGGAGGCGGGGAACTACTTCACGCCGGGGGTCGTGGAGAGTGATGCGGCGACGATCGAGTTCTTTACGCATCGCGGGTACAAGGAGATCGCCTGGACGCAGAACCTCGTGGCGGGGGTGGCCCGTGGGGAGTGGGGGGCGGGGGTGGCTCGGGCGACACACGCGACGCGCGAGCGCGTTCTCGCCTTCATCGAGAAGGAATTCGGGCGCATCTGGCGATTCGAGGCGTCGCATGCGTTCGCAAACGATCCGGCTACGCTCGTCTACGTCGAAGCCGACGGCCAAATCGCCGGTTTTGCGGCACATGAGGCCAACAACCGCGGACTGGGATTCTTCGGTCCCACCGGCGTGGCGCGCGCGCATCGCGGACGGGGGCTCGGCGCGCTCCTGCTCCGCGCTTCGCTGGCCGATCTGCGTCGCCTCGGGTACGAGCGCGTCATCATCCCCTGGACCGATGCCATCGACTTCTATCGCAAGGCCTGCGGCGCGGTCGTGGGCGATCACTTCGTGACTCTGGCGCGTGTTATAGACTCGGCGCCGTGAAGGACACGCCGAAAAAGAAGCCGAAACGGCGGCACCGTTTTCTGCCGCTGGCCATCGGAACCACCGGCAGCGTGGCACTGGCGGGGGTGGCGTTCTGGTTTTTCAAGAAGCAGGCGGAGTCGGTCGTGGCCGGGCGCGCGGACCGCTACGACGAGCTGATCATGGACGTGGTCCACAAGATCGACAATCCGGGGATGCATGAGGCGATGAACGCCATCACGCAGCTCGGCGCGCACTACGTCATCGGCGGCGCGGCGGGGATCACGGCGCTGATGATGTGGCGGCAGGGGCGGCGCGCGGATGCATGGACTGTGGTCGTCTCCACCGGAGGAGCGATGGCCATCAACACGCTACTCAAGAATATTTTTCAGCGCCAGCGTCCCATCGAGCGGGCGCGCCGCATCACCCTCCCGGATTCGCACAGCTTCCCCAGCGGCCACTCGCTGCTGTCGGCGGCCACCTATCCGATCGTGGCCCATCACTTCGTGCAGAACCGCTCGGTGGCCACGCAGGCCGTCGTCCACACCCTGACCAGCCTGACCATCCTCAGCGTCGGCTTCTCGCGCGTCTACTTCGGCGTCCACTTCCCCTCCGACGTCCTCGGCGGATTCGCCGCCGGCTACGGCTGGCTGGGGCTGACGTCGCTGTCGCATACGTTGATGGAGAAGAAGGATGAGAGTGGCTGAGTTGCAAGGTTGCTGAGTTGCTGGGTCTCGCGGTCTCGCGGTTGCGGGGTCTCGCGGTGAAGACGATACTCACAGGCTTGCGCGAGCGTTAAACATCGAACCCCGCGAGACCGCGCAACCGCGAGACCCCGCAACCAAGTAACCCAACAACCTAGCAACCCGAATCGCCCGAAATCACCGCACTCCCCTCACGGTTAGGTATCCCGCTATGTCATCCGTTACACAGACCTACGGCGCGAACACCGCATTCATCGAAGACCTCTACGAGCGTTACCGCGCCAATCCCGAATCGGTGAGCACGAGCTGGCGCGAGTTCTTTCACGACTACGAGCCGCGCTTCGAGGAAGAATTCGAAGAGGAAGCCGAAGCGCAGCAGCAGGCGGCGGAACCTCCGCCTGTCGTCGCCCCAATCGCAGCCGTCCCCACCCAGCAACCCAGCAACCCAGCAACCCAGCAACAGGCAACACCCCGCCCCACCCCCGTCCCCACCAACCAGACCTCCGTTCCCCTTCGTGGCGCGGCGGGCAAGATCGCCCAGAACATGGAGACGTCGCTGACCATCCCGACGGCGACGTCGATCCGCAACATCCCGGTCAAGGTGCTCGAGGAGAACCGGCGCGTCGTCAACAATCACCTGGCACTGACCGGGCAACCGAAGGCGTCGTTCACGCACATCATCGCCTGGGCCATCGTGAACGCGGTGAAGCAGTTCCCGCGCATGAACGCAGCGTTCGCAATCCAAGACTCGCAACCGGCGCGCATCGACCGCGAAGACGTCAACCTCGGCATTGCCATCGACGTCGAGCGGAAGGACGGCACCCGCTCGTTGCTCGTGCCGAACGTCAAGCGCGCGCAGACGTTGGACTTCGCGCAGTTCCTCAAGGCCTACAACGAGGTCGTGCGCAAGGCGCGCGGCGGCACGCTGGAGATCGCCGACTTCGAAGGGACCACCCTCTCGCTCACCAACCCCGGCACGATCGGCACCATCGCTTCCGTGCCACGGCTGATGCAGTCGCAGGGAACGATCATCGCCACCGGCCAGATCGACTATCCGGCCGAGTATTCGGCGACCGACCCTTCCGTCCTGGCCGACCTCGGCATTTCCAAGGTGATGACGATGACCTCGACCTACGACCATCGCATCATCCAGGGGGCGGAGTCGGGCGCCTTCCTGGCGCGCGTCCACGAGCTACTCCTCGGCGCCGACGATTTCTACGAGATCATCTACCGCGATCTCCGCATCCCTTACGAGCCGGCCATCTGGGGCAGGGATCGCCATCGCCTCAACGCCACCGAAGACGAAAAGGTGGCGCGCGAGGCGGCGGTGTTGCAGATGATCAACGCCTACCGCGTGCGCGGTCATCTCCTCGCCGATCTCGATCCGCTCGAGTACGCGGTCAAGCGTCATCCCGAGCTCGATCCCGCCTTCTACGGCCTGACGATCTGGGACCTCGACCGCGAATTCGTCTGCGGCGGCCTGTGCGGCAAGCTGACGGCCAAGCTGCGCGACATCCTCGACACGCTGCGCGAGACCTACTGCGGCAAGCTCGGGCCGGAGTACATGCACATCAGCGAGACCGTGCAGAAGAAGTGGCTGCAGGACCGGATGGAGCCGGCGCGCAATCACCAGCCGTTCGATCTGGCCACCAAGCGCCGCATCCTGATGAAGCTCAACGATGCCGAGGCCTTCGAGAAGTTTCTGCACACGAAGTACGTCGGCCACAAACGCTTTTCGCTCGAAGGAGCGGAGACGACCATCCCGATGCTCGACTACATCTTCAACGAGGCGACGCAGGATGGCGTCACCGAGGCCGTCATCGGCATGGCCCATCGCGGACGGCTCAATGTGCTGGCGAACATCCTCGGCAAGTCGTACGAGAAGATCTTCCACGAGTTCGAGGGCGACGTCGATCCGAACACGACCCAGGGCTCGGGCGATGTGAAGTACCACCTCGGCGCGGACGGCATCCACCAGACCCCGGACGGATCGCATATGAAGCTGACGCTGGCGTCGAATCCCAGCCATCTCGAAGCGGTCGATCCGATCGTGGAAGGGATGGTGCACGCCAAGCAGAAGCTGATCGGCGACAACAAACGCGCATGGGTCCTGCCGGTGCTCATCCATGGCGACGCCGCCTTCGCCGGTCAGGGCGTCGTGGCGGAGACGCTGAACCTTTCGCAACTACCGGGCTATCGCACCGGCGGCACGATTCACCTGGTCATCAACAATCAGATCGGCTTCACCACCGGGCCGGAATCGGCACGATCTTCTGTCTATGCTACGGACGTGGCCAAGATGGTGCAGGCGCCGATCTTCCACGTGAACGGCGACGACCCCGAGGCCTGCATCCGCGCGGTCAAGCTGGCGTACGACTTCCGCCAGCAGTTTCACAAGGACGTCGTCATCGACATGCTCTGCTACCGGCGGCATGGCCACAACGAGGGCGACGAGCCGTCGCTCACGCAGCCGAAGATGTACAAGTCGATCAAGGAGCACCGCTCGGTGCGGAAGGTCTACACCGAGACGCTGCTGCGCAAAGGCGACATCGATCCGAAGGAAGCGGAGTCGTGGCTGGATAACTTCCAGACGAAACTGCAGGAAGCGTTCGACCGGACGCGCGAAGACAACGAGCCGCCGTCGACGACGAATGCTCGCGGCCCGCTCTGGACCGATGAGGAGATCACCGGCTTCCAGAATCAGCCTTCGGCGGATACCTCGGTGCCGCGCAGCGGGCTCGACGCCGTCGGCCAGGCGCTGACGACGATTCCTTCCGATCTCTCGCTCCACCCGAAGCTCAAGCCGATCATCACCAAACGCAAAGCGATGGCCGAGGGGCGCGAGCCGATCGACTGGGCCTTCGCGGAGTTGCTGGCCTTCGGCACGCTCATGACCGACGGCTATCGCGTGCGGCTCTCCGGCCAGGATTCCGGCCGCGGAACGTTCTCGTCGCGCCACGCCATTCTGTTCGACTATCTGACCGGCAAGGGCTACGTGCCGTTGAATGCATTGGCCGGCGCAACGGATGCCACAGCAATCGACTTCGCCGTCTACGACTCCAACCTCAGCGAGTACGGCGTCCTCGGATTCGAATACGGATTTTCGGTGGCCGATCCCGGAGCGCTGGTGCTGTGGGAGGCGCAGTTCGGAGACTTCGTCAACGGCGGGCAGATCGTCATCGATCAATTCATCTCCTCGGCCGAGGAGAAGTGGAGCCAGCACAGCGGACTGGTGCTGCTTCTGCCGCACGGCTACGAGGGACAGGGGCCGGAGCATTCGTCCGCCCGCCTGGAGCGCTTCCTGACGCTTTGCGCCGAGGGGAACATGCAGGTCGTCTATCCGACGACGCCGGCGCAGCATTTCCATGCGCTGCGGCGGCAGATGAAGAACGATCCGCGCAAACCGCTGATCGTGATGACGCCGAAATCGCTGCTGCGCCATCCGCAGGCAACGTCGCCGATCGACGACCTGACCAACGGCCGCTTCGAGCCGGTGCTGATCGATGCGGCTTCCGATCCGTCGCGCGTGAAACGCATCGTTCTGACGAGCGGCAAGGTCTACTACGACCTGGCCGCCGCGCGCGGAAAATCCAACGCCAACATCCCGCTGATCCGGCTCGAGCAGTTCTACCCGTTCCCGCAGGCGATGCTGGCCTCGGCGATTGGTCAGTACCCGAACGCAACCGAGATCGTCTGGGTCCAGGACGAGCCCCGCAACATGGGCGCCTGGCCCTTCCTACACGAACGCCTTGCCGCCCTCGCCGGCACCCGGACGCTCCGCTACGCCGGCCGTCCCGTCAGCGCATCGCCGGCGACGGGATCGCATCATCGTCACGAGGAGCAGCAGGTTGCGTTGGTGAAGGCGGCGTTAGAATGAGCGGCGACATGTATAACACCGATGATGTTATCCATATCGATCCCGAGATCCTCGGTGGAACGCCTGTCTTCATTGGGACTCGTGTTCCTTTGCAGGCTTTGATCGACTACATCGAAGGCGGCCATCCCCTGAGCGACTTTCTGGATGACTTCCCGACGGTAACGCACGCGCAGGCCGTGGCGGCGCTCGATGACACCGGATTCGCCAGCCGTTTTTTAGCGGACCACCAACGCTGTCATCCTGAAGCTGCCGGAGCCGCTGAGCGAGCGCAGCGAGCGAAATGCGCGTAGGACGCTGAAGGATCTCCAGTGGCAGCGCCTGTGGCAGGAGCGAGCGAATCTTGAGATCCTTCGCCGTCCTCCGCGCATTTCGCTCGCTACGCTCGCTCAGCACTCCGGCAGGCTCAGGATGACAGTTGTTCGCTTCTCTGCTCCGCGTTCTCCGCGCCTCCGCGTGAGTTCTTCTTCCGCGAACCTACCCCAACGCCGCTTCGATCCTTTCCTCCAGATCGTGAATGGCGGCTTCGAGATCGGGTAACAGCTCGCCGGCGCGGGCGAAATCGGAGGCTTTTCCGGCGCGCTCCAGTTGCACGGTGGTGGCGATGGCGTCGGGGACGTCGAAGTTGCTGATGGCGCCTTTCAGGGTGTGCGCGGTCTGGAAGAGCGCTTCGCCGTCGCAGGCGGTGACGGCATCGCGGAGGGCGGCCAGCAAACGGGGGGTCTGCATGGCGAAGGCGTCGCGGACGCGGGCGAGGAGGCGGACATTGCCGCCGACGGCATCGAGGATGGCGTCCGCCGGTCCCGCGGGAGCGGGAGAGGCCGTCATGACGCCGGTCACATCGCGGATGACGGCACCGAGCGACGACTGCGTGGCGGGCTTGGTCAGCACGGCATCGAAGCCGGCCTCGGTGCAACGATCGCGGTCTTCGCGCGTCGAGTGGGCCGTCACCGCGACGATCGGCGTGCGTATCCCGCGCTCCGTGGTCCGATAGCGCCGAACGACTTCCAGCCCGTCGATTCCCGGCATCTGCACATCGAGCAGGACGACGTCGAACGTTCGTCGGGCGAGGATTTCGAGCGCCTCGGCGCCGCTCTCGGCTGCCGTGACGAAGTGGCCGAGCCGCCGCACGGCCTCGGCCGCGAATTCCTGATTGACGACGTTGTCGTCGACGACGAGCACGCGCAGTGGACGGGCGATCTCCGGGCGGCGCTCGAGCGTGTAGGTCATCGTCCGCTCGGTAACGCCGAGGGCGACGCCGATGGCATCGAGCAACTCGCGCTCGCCGACCGGCCGCGTCACCACCACGCCGGCGTGATACGACGGTGCCAGCGGCGAGGTAATGCGCACCACCGGCACCGGCGGCATCCACGGCGTCGTCGCCAGGATGTTGGCGTCGGCGACCACGCATGCATACGCGGCGCGGATCGACGGCTGCAGCGCGCGGTCGAGCGTCGCGTACGACTCCGGCACCATTCCGTGCGCGCGCAGCGTCCCGGCGAGGATGGCCCGCGTGGTCGCGTTCGGCTCGATCAGAAGAACCCGCGTTCCTGACAGCGCCGTCTCCCACTCCGGCGGCGGCGCGGTCCCGACCGGCTCGCACGGCATCGGCAGGACGAAACGGAACGTGCTCCCTTTCTCCTGCTCGCTTTCGAACGTCACCACGCCGCCCATCGCCTCCAGCAGCCGCGACACGATGGCAAGACCGAGGCCGGAGCCGCCGTAGCGCCGCGAATGCGAGGAATCGGCCTGGGCGAACGGGTCGAAGATCAGGTGACGGCGCGACGGTTCGATCCCGACCCCCGTATCGCGAACCTCGAACCCGATCGTGACGCGGTCGATCGACATCACCTCGCAGGACACGCGGACGACGACTTCGCCGCGGTTGGTGAATTTGAGGGCGTTGCCGACCAGGTTGACCACGATCTGCCGGATCCGCAGCGGGTCGCCCCACAATCGATCCGGCACCTCGGGTGACACCGCAAAGGCGAGCGTCAGTCCTTTCTCCGCCGCGGTGATGCCCAGCGTCTTGAGCGTGTCGGTGATCAATTGCCGCACCGAGAAATAGACAGGCTCCAGCTCCAGGCGGCGCGCTTCGATCTTGGAGAAGTCGAGAATGTCGCCGATCGTGGCCAGCAGCGTCTCCGCGGAGCGGCGGGCCATCTCGAGCTGGCGTGCGCGCTCGATCGAAGTCTCCGTGTCGATGGCGAGCTGCAGCATCCCGATGATTCCGTGCAGCGGCGTGCGCATCTCGTGGGACATGTTCGCCAGGAACTCACTCTTGGCCGCGCTAGCCTCTTCGGCGCGCCGCCGCGAGGCGCCCAACTCGACCGACTGCGCCTCGAGCTTGCGGATCAGTTCACGCGACATGCGGATGACGTTCCCCAGATGACCGCGCCGCACGTCGACACCACGCGACGCCAGTGCGATGTAGAGCCCACCGGCGAATACGAATGCGATTTTCGCGAGAGTGATCCCGTCGGGCACCGGCCGTCCGTCGACGGTAACGACCCAGAGCAGCATCAACGCATAGCAGAAGGTGCCGAACATCACGAAGCCGAGCGCGCGGCGGAAACGCACCTGTGCCTGATCGGCGACATGCAGGAAGAGAATGAAAAAGAGCCAGCTCCGCTCGGCACCCGAGAAGTAGACAGCCAGCGTCCAGATGGGGAGGTCGAGGACGAGAAAGGCGAGGCTGAGATCGGCCTTCACGCGCCCGAACAACATCACCAGCAGGGGCCACGAAACGGCGCAATAGGCGGCGAGGATGATCGTGACGCGCAGCCAGGCGGCATTCGACGCCATCTGCAACAGGTATCGATTGTTCAGGTAGACGCCGAGGGAAAGGAAGGCCGACCCGAGACAGCGAAGGAGAGGAATCTCGACGGTGGCGATCTTGTGCGCGCGAGCACGCTTGTGCCGCTCGCCATCCTCGGCGCGCATGATGAAATCGCTGCTGAAATTGTTACTCACCGGAGAGACTGTACGCGCTCTCGCCGCTGCAGGATGGCCCGGACGCGCGGAAGAAGGCTCTCTTTCCGGATCGGTTTGCGCAGAAAGCCGGCCGCGCCAAGCTCGAGGCTGCGCGCCTCGACCTCCGCCCCGGCCACTCCGGTGATGAAGACGGCCGGCGTTTCCATCCCCTTCTTCATCATGATCTCGAAGAGCTGGAGGCCGTTCAGCGTCGGGACGTTCACGTCGAGGACGATGAGGTCGAACTGGCGGCGGCCGAGCTCGAGAAGGGCGTCCCCTCCATCGCTGGTCACGACGACCTCATACCCTGCCTCGGTCAGGAATCCTTCGACGAGCGCGGAGGAGACGGCATCATCCTCGACGAGGAGGATCAGTACCGGCCCATCGAGCCCTTTATGAAAGGCGTCGCGCGGCGCGGGAGACTTCTCCAGCGCGGAAAGGATCTCCTCGCGCAACCGTTCCGTCTCGGCGCTCGGCAGGCGGTCGAACTGCCGCTCGAGGATGTCGGCACACTCCTGGTAACGGCGGAGCGCGGAGTCGGGCCGTCCCTGTTCGAGCTGCAACCGCATCAGGGCGCGATGAACGACTTCCTGCGTCGGATCGAGCGCCAGGAGCCTGCTGGCCGTATCGGTGGCGTTCTCCCACCAGCCGGCGTTGATCTGCGCGGCCAGCAGCTTGCCGAGCACCGCCAGCGCTTCGCGCCAGTAGCGGAGGCGGCGCTCCGAAACCCAGGCTTCGAAGTCGGGGACATCGCTGTCAAAGCCTTCGAGGAGGTTCCCGCGATAAATCTCCGCCGCGGCGCGGACGGCGTTCAGCGAACCGTTTGCCGCCAGAAGGTCGAAGCGGGCCACGTCGACATCGACCGCGCGCGGATTGAATCGCAGCGTATCGCCCGAGCCGATGAGGACATCCGGGGCGGCGAAGCGGAGCGCATAGCGGAGGTCGCGCCCGAGGGCGGCGGGACTATCTCCGCCGAAGAGCGCCACGAAATCGCGCAGGGGCGCGGGAGCGTCGAGATGCATGGCCATCCAGGCCAGCGTGGTGTGCGTGCGCCGGCTGCCCAGCGCAAGCGTATTGCCACGATGATCCGTGGCCGAGAATTCGCCGAACAGACGAACCTTGAACGAGGACATGATTCGGACCGACGTAAAGAGTACCACAGGGCGAGTTTATTAAGGAAGGCCGTAGTTGCGGTCGCGAGGTCTCATCTGCGTCAAATCTGCGTAATCAGCGGATAAGGTTTTATCCGCAGATTACGCAGATGAGGCTCTTGTCTGATACCTTCTGCAATCTTTTTCTTGCCATCCACGTTGTCGCGCCGCGAGATGCACAACCAGCGAATTGTCATCACCGGCGTCGGCGCGCTCAGCCCGAACGGCGTCGGACGCGAGAACTATTTTGCGGCGTTGAAGGAAGGACGATCCGGCATCCGCACCATCACCCAGTTCGACGCTTCTTCGCTTCCGTCGCGCGTGGCCGGAGAAGTCGATTTCGATCCTGCCCTCTGGGTCGACGTGAAAAACATGAAGCACGTCTCGCGCGTCGTGCCGATGGTGATCGCCGCGACGGACGAGGCGCTGAAAGATGCCAGGCTCGATCCGTCAGCCGTCGATCTGGAGACCCGCCGCAACATCGGCGTGATGCTCGGCTCCGGCGGCGGCGCGGTCGAGTTCAGCGAGCGGATGTACGAGCTCTGGTTCGACGACCACGAGAAGCAGGCTTCGATCTACTCCGTCCCCTCGGGCACCATCGGTACGATCGCCTCGGAGATCTCGATGGCCTACGACCTCCACGGCTTCTCGCACCTGATCTCCACCGGCTGCACGTCGTCGACCGATGCCATCGGCTACGCCTACCGCAACCTGAAGCTCGGCGTCATCGACTACATCGTCTGCGGCGGGGCCGACTCGACGATCACCGAAGCGATCATGACCGGCTTCTGCATCATGCGCATCGTGGCCAATACGCGGAACGACGCGCCGGAGTCGGCCTCGCGGCCGTTCTCACGCGATCGTGACGGATTCGTGCTCTCCGAGGGGGCGTGGATGTTCGTCATGGAGCGCGAGGAGACCGCGAAGGCGCGCGGCGCGCAGATCTACGCCGAGGTGGCCGGATACGGCTCGACCTGCGACGCCTACCACCGCGTGCGCATCGATGAGTCGGGCGAGGAGCCGGCGCGGGCGATGACGCTGGCGATGAAGGATGCCGGAGTCGATCCGAGCGAGGTCGGCTATCTCAATTACCACGGCACCTCGACCGATCTCAACGACCGCATCGAGACGCGCGCGGTCAAGCTGGCCTTCGGGGATCACGCCAGAATGCTACCCGGCTCGGCGACGAAGTCGATGATCGGACATCCGCAGGGAGCCTGCGGTTCCGCGGGCGTGGCCGCGACGCTGATGGCGATCCGCGACGGCATGCTCCCGCCGACGATCAATCTCGATACGCCCGATCCCGAGTGCGATCTCGACTACATCCCCGACCTCGGCCGGCGCGCCCGCATCGACGCCGCCGTCTGCAACACGATCGCATTCGGCTCGAAGAATTCGGCACTGGTGTTGAAGAGGTATGGAGGATGAGGCTCCAATCCTGCCGGTGAGCGAAGCGAACCATGGCAGGATCTCCGGTGGTATTGCGCGGGCGGCGCCTATTGCCCCGCGGTTGCGCGGTATCACCGGAGATCCTGCCATGGTTCGCTTCGCTCACCGGCAGGATTGGAACGTCCCCCCCGCAACCGCGAGACCGCGTAATCCACTAATCTACCGCTCCCATGCGTACACTCGTCATCTGCTTCTTCGCCGCCGAGGATGGATCGCCTGTCGAAGGGAGCGCCTCGCTGCTTGCCGGCCGATGGCGCACCACGGTCGACGCGAAACAGAAACCGATTCACGGCGGACCCGAGGTCCGCTTCGAGATCGGAGACGATACCGTCGTCAATGAAGCGCTGGTCACCTCTCCGCGGCGCTTTCAGCGATTCGTCCCGTGGCCGAAGTCGGATGTGCTCGACCTCCGGCTGGAGAAAGCAGGCGAGCTGATCATCGCCGCCAATCACGATGCTCCGCGATTCGTGAAGGTGCGCGCCACGGGAAGTCAGGATGTCCCCGACTTTCTACGCGGCCTCGGCAAGGACTTTCATCCGCTCCGCTGCGGGCAGGCGATCAACTGCACGCGGCTGCTTCCAGGACCGTATGCGATCGACGTTTTCGACGACGCGAAGAAGCCGCTGGCGCAACTCACCATCGACCTGCCGGTGTGGCGAACGACGTTCGTCGAGGTGCCATGAAGCGCGTCATCACTCCCGAACTGCTCGACGAGCATGACGCGCCACGCGAGGCCATGGAGCGCTCGCTCCGCGACCTGCGCCGGTTCAACCGCTGGGCTGGCGGAACGTCGACCTACCTGCGCCTGGTCCGCCGTTTCGCTCCCGGCGCGAAGGCCGTGGTCGACCTCGGCGCCGGCACCGCCGATCTGCTCGATGCACTGCCCGCCAACGTGATGACGATCGCGGTGGACATGAACATCAAGCATCTCGCCTACGAGCGCGGCCGCTCGCGCGCGCTGCGCGTGGTGGCCGATGCGATGCGGCTTCCGTTCCATGACGCATCGGTCGATATCGTCACGTCGTCGCACTTCTTCCATCACTTCGAGCCGGAGGAAAACGCGGTCATCCTGCGCGGGGCGCTGCGCATCGCCCGCACCGGAGCGATGGCCAGCGACACGCGCCGCCATATCCTCCCCTTCCTCTTCACCTGGCTGCTGGGAAAGCTGCATCTCGTCGGCCGTATCACCGCGTACGACGCCCCCGCGTCCGTTGCGCGCGGCTACACCTCGGATGAGGCGCGGGCCGTCGGCGAGAAAACGGGTGCCGGGCGTGTGGAGGTCGTGAACATGATGCCGTTCCGGTTCGGATTGCTGCTGTGGAAAGCTTAGACCGAGCGATGTGGAGTTGTACGAGAGGTTCGTTCTCGGCATTACCTCCAATCGAGAGTCCTTCTCCCCCAGCGCTTTTCAGCTGGGGGAGAAGGTGCCGAAGGCGGATGAGGGGGCGTTTCACGAGGACGTCAGGCAGTCACGAGCAGAATGCAGACATCAATGCGACCCCTTCAATCGGTACTGGACCAGCGTCGGTAGATCGCGCCTATCGCGTAAACGCCCCCCTCATCCGCCTTCGGCACCTTCTCCCCCCGCAAAAAAACCGCGGGGGGAGAAGGACTCTCGTCGAAAGGGCGTGGCGAGAAGCGAAGCAATACTGTAAGAAATGCCGGGTAGACCGCGCGGCACCGACAAGAGTGCCATTGCCACATTGCATTCCGCTTGTGGCAAAGGCGATCGTGTTGATCACAAGCGAGTCCAATGTGGCACAGACACTCTTGTCTGTGCCGCGCGGATGTGAATCGACATGACCAGTCTCACCGTCGATGTCGCCATTGTCGGAGCCGGTCCGGGCGGCTCGACGCTGGCCGCGCTCCTGGCCCGCCGCGGCTATTCCGTCGCGCTGATCGACCGGGATGACTTTCCGCGCGACAAGCTATGCGGCGAGTTTCTGTCGTACGACGCGCTGCCGATCGCCGAGGCGCTCGGCATCGACCTCGACGGCGCGCCATACATCGAGCACTGCCGCGTCGTTGGACGGGGCCGCACGTATGCCTTCGACTTCCCGCATCCCGCCCGCGGCGTGTCGCGCATGTTTCTCGATGACGCGCTCCATCGCTGCGCCGTCGCCGCGGGAGCGCAGGCGGTGACCGCGACGGCAACGGCTGTCTCGCGTGACGGCGTCACGCTCGACGACGGCACCATCCGCGCGCGGGTGGTGGCGGGGGCGTGGGGACGGTGGGGGCGTTTCGACCAGCAGCTCGAGCGCGCCTTCGTCCGCGATCGCTCGCATCGCAATTTCGGATTCAAGCGGCATTACCGCGGCGAGGGGGCGAAGGGCGTCATCGAGCTTTATTCATTCGCCAACGGTTACCTCGGCGTGAGTGACGTCGAGGGCGGCATCACGAACATCTGCGGGCTCGTGCACGCCCGGCGGCTGCAGGGACACAAGGGCAGATGGGATTCCTTTGTGGACGAGATCCGCGCCGAGGAGGAGCCGCTCGAGGCGATGTACGCGCGGTATGAGCCGGCACAGGATGGTTTCCTCTCATCCGAGCCGGTGATTTTTCGCTCGCGGTCGGCGGTCGAGGAGGGAATCTTCATGATCGGCGACGCCTCGGGGGTCATCGATCCGTTGACCGGCAACGGAATGGCTATGGCTATGCAGTCGGCGCTCGTCGCCGCGCCGTTCATCGCCGAGGCGCTCAACGATGGCGACCGCAAACGGAGCGAGGACGGCTATCGCAACCGGCACGCGGAGCTTTTCAACCATCGCATCGCCTGGAGCCGCCGCGTCGCGTTCCTGCTGTCACGGCCAGCGCTTCTCGATGCCGCGCTACGCTTCCGCTTTCGCGCGGCAGGGCCGTTCTTCCTGCGGAAGACGCGGGCGGATCGGGATGCGATTGCGAGGATGGTGGCGGGGTAGCGGGGTTGCGGGGTCTCGCGGTTGCGCGGTCTCGCGGTGGGGGTTGCCAGGTTGCCTGGTTCCGGCGACAGAGCTTGTACGAAGAGCGTCGGCGGCTCGGCATTCAGGAACCTTGCAACTCTGCAACCCAGCAACCTGGAAAACCCACCGCGCGACCCCGCAACCGCGAGACCGCGCAACCGCTAGTTCCTACTCGGATCCCCATCCTGCCGGAACGGCGCGAGGAACTGCATGCTCTCGATGCGGTTCTGCAGTTCGTCTGCAACTTCCGCGGCGCGGGTGACGATGTCGTCCATCTCCAGGAGGCGCTGCTTCTCGGCGACGTCGAGGCTGAGCGACATGATCAGGGCGTTCGTCAGCGCTTCGAGTCCGACCGTCTCGATCTCCGGCACCTCGACCTGCTCCGGGAAGTGACGGAGGTATTGCTGCGACAGTTCGGCCAACCATGTGCGCTGGGCGTAGGCCTCGGTGGGGTCGCGCTCGATCTGCGGACTGGCGACGGCCCGAACCGTGCGGTACGGCTCGCTCGACACTTCGCCGATGATCTGAAAGCGGGACTCGCCGTACAGGACGATGTTGTAGCGGCCGTCGTCGAGAACCACCGTCTGCTCGATCCGGCCCATCGTTCCGCAGAGATAGACCGACGGCGCGCCGAAATAATCGGCCTCCCATCCCGGGCGCAGGAGCGTGATGCCGAAGCGCTGGTCGTGCTCCACGACGTCGCTGATGAGCTGCCGGTAACGAGGCTCGAAGACGTGAAGCGGGATACGGGTCTGAGGAAAAAAGACGAGGTTCGGCAACGGGAAGATCGGCAACAGAAACTCGGGGTCCGGCAACGCGGTCATGACTTCTTTTTCTTGGACGCCAGGGCCACTTCGAAGGTTTTGTCCGCGGCGAGGTTCCCGCCCCAGTGACCTTCGACGCGGTACCGGCCGGGCGGCAGGTTCGCGGTCAGGGCGAAGGTGGCCACTTTCGCGCCGTTCATCTCCCTCCGCTCGGAAGAAATCATCTTTTGCCCCGGGCCGTACCAGATCGCGTTCGTCTTCAAACCGACCGGCGAATCGCCGAGCCGCAGCGTGAGATAGACGGTCTGGCCGGTCTCGAAGTGATCTGTCTCATGAGACACCGCGCCGTCCGGACCGAGCTGCGCACCGAGAAGGGCCTTCTCGATCGGCGCACGCGGACGGATGAGGTCCCGTTCCTTCTTTCTGGCCTCGTTCTCAGGAATGACGGTGGTGACGACCTTCCGCGATGCGGAACCGGTGACGGGTTCACGCGGGCGGCAGGCAGCGAGCGAACAGGCACAGAGAAAAACGGCGACGGCCTTGCGCATCGGGGAGATTCTACGGCATCAGGGAATGAAGATCGTGTCGTGCGGCGCGGAACGCTCCGATTCCGGGCGCCCGGCCGTGTAGTAGTAGAGCGAGACCGACTTGCGCGACGTTCCGGGCGGAGAGGTGAGCGGATGCGGATGGCCGTGAAACGACGTGTCGGTGGTCGAGAAGATCACCGTCCGGTTGAAGAGCGGCAGGATTTTCTCGCGGCAGCTGGACTTGTCGCGATCCCACAGCTCGAGGTGGCCGCCGTAGTCATCGCGCCACTCTTTGTTGAGATACACGAGCAGGTTCAGGCGGCGATCGAGCTTCAGCTTCGGATGGACGTTGAAGTCCGCGTGGACCTTGAGAAAGCCGCCGGGCTCGATCTGGTGCAGACCGCCGCCGCCGAAGTAGGGATCCGGAATCAGTCCTTCGATGCCTGTGAGCGCCTCCAGCCACAGTAGCATCTCGAAGGAGTTCATGTCGTTGAGAAAGTCGCGGATCGTCTTCGAGATCGCGCTGGTCTCGTGGTAGTAGCCGAGCTTCTTCTCCATCGGCGAATCGAACTCGCGCCAGCGCATCCCTTCCGGACCCGGAAACTCGCGCAGGACGGCATCGAGCGCGTCGTCGTCGAACAGCCCGTCCAGGACGATGTGCGGGAATGGCACGGCAGCCGCGTAACGATCGCGGAGTTGGGTCGCGTCGTGGTGGAGTGTCATCGCTTCCATGCGAAATCCGGATGATGCACGAAGTCGAGCGTCAGCTCGGGAGAATACGTCGACCATCCCGCCGGCGAGATGTAGCGCACACGCATGGAGATGCCGGGAAGATCGCCGAGCCGGAAAGCCTCTTCAGCCGGTACGTCGAAGGCCTGGATTCCGCCGCCGAGGACGACGCGCCACGTTCCTTCCTGGTAGGGGCCGAACTTCCAGAAGAGCGCCTCACCGCGATGATGAAAATCGACCCCCATCGGCGCATCGCTGCGAATGCGCCCGCAAAAGCTCGAGGCAATCGACGCGATGCGCGGCGTGACGTCATTCACCGATCGTGTCGACTCGTCAAACTGCAGGACATGCTTCGCGGCAACTTCGTGCTCGCATAGATAGATGTCGTCGTAAAACCAACTGGCGCCGCCCGGCCGGTGCACGTACTCCTCCTTCAGCCACCGCAATTCCCCCATCGCCGCCGGCGGCACGGCCGGCGAGCGAAATAGAGCATTGGGACCGGCGTCGAAGAAGACGCGCGCCTCATCGCTCATGCGCAACGACGTCGCGAAGACCGATTTCCACTCGTAACGGTTGTTCAGAGTGACCGCGAGCCGAGAACGAAGCCGTGACGCACCGAATGCGAAGGCGACACACAACCAGAGCCAGGCGACGACGGCGAACCGGCGCTCCATGTGCGATGAGACGGGAGCGATCGGAGCGATAGCGATCAAGCCGCCGATGACGAAGAGGAGGATTCCGTATCGGCTGCGAAGACACCAGACGATGCCCGCCAGCAGAACGATGGCGGCCGGACCGAATGCCAGCGCCACCTTCCACGGCAATGTCACAATGAGTGTGGTCACGCTCGTCACCGCCCAGCCGTAGCCGCCGAACAACGTGTGCAACATCTCATAGCGCCAGATCGCGTAGACGACGAGCGCAAACGCATGCGGCACGAGCGCACGAACCCGCGCGCGAAGACCGCGTTCCGGTAACGCGACGAGGAGCAACGCCAGCGGAACGGCAATCTCCTTCGCCAGCATCGCCGCCAGATAGACGATCGCGGAGAAAAGAATCAG
>WNFG01005285.1_pt2 | contig 18496 bp, 16 predicted proteins | sample 5400431 | NCBI WGS metagenome assembly WNFG01 (sample SAMN13153346, study PRJNA577476) | soil metagenome | isolation source: 120 cm saprolite under Douglas fir tree site 2 hole 3 replicate 2 | place: USA:California | collected 2015-04-18 | reverse complement strand
CCAGGCAGATGAGATCTGGTTCCACCGGGTAGAGTTCCGTGATGCCACCCGGGGCAACAGTGACGCCAGTTTTGACTTCGTCGAAAATAAGCAGCACCCCATGCCGGCGAGTCACATCACGCACACTCTGGAGATAACCATCATCTGGTAGCATGACACCAACGTTCATCAAGACTGCTTCTGTGATGACCGCTGCTACCTCGCGTTCGTGCTCGGTCAGGATGCGATCCAAAGCCTCCGCATCATTGTAAGGAGCAATAATAGTATTACTCTTTACATCAGCAGGGATGCCCTTTGAAGCCGGAACGGTGTTTGGCCTATCTGCCGGACCAGCAGCTTCAATCGAAGGCTTCGTACTCATAAGCACAGTATCGTGATGGCCGTGATATGATCCCTCAATCTTCACAATCTTGTCGCGACCGGCATGTGCGCGAGCCACGCGAAGCGCATCCATTGTTGCTTCGGTTCCTGAATTACAGAAACGCAATTGCTCAATTGGTGCAAATCGTCGCACCATCTCTTCTGCCAGGTACACAGTATCAGGACAGGGCAACGAATAAAGGCTGCCTTTACCGAGTTGCTCACGCAGAGCATCTACCAAAACGGGGTGAGAGTGACCAACGAGCAGACTACCAAAGGCGAGATGGAAATCGACATATACGTTACCATCGATATCCCAAATACGGCTACCCTCAGCATGATCGATGAAAAGAGGATACGGGAGAATAGCCTGGAATGAACTGGAAACGCCCATTGGCAATGTGGATTTCGCACGCTCATGAATCTTATGCGAACCAGGTGTTCGCTTGCGAAATTCTGCTTCCTCGCGAGCTACAATCTCTTTTGCGAGGCTGCGGTTAATCGTGATTGGTTCCCGAAGCATAAAAGCTCCTTTCATGGGATAGGAGGAACAGATTTAAAAAGTTTCTATGAAAATAAAGGTCGCATCAGGCATAAAGAATGACATCTATAAGCCTACTATGTATCATTGTAACCTAAAGCCCATGAATTTAGCAATTATTCAGAGGAAAATGGGAAGAATTTGTACGAAATTTTAATGAATCGCCCATTTTTTCGACGAATTTCGTAATTACTTCTCCAATGCACGCATATGAAGATACTTATTGGCTGCCGATGTAGAAGAAGCCACAGGTTTCCCTGTACGGGGTTTACGTGTCATCCAGGTAAAGATACTACCAGCGATAACGAGGTATGTTGTGTAAAATATAACTTGTAAGACTGTTGGGGCCTCGGCGTAACCTATGATTCCATGTAACAAGTCACCAAGCGTACTACCTTCACTAAGGATGTGCGAAGTGTTCCAGAGAGCTGTTGTACCAAAGGAAATCCAACCTAACTGCTGCATATTTTGCACAGCATCTGAAAGGAGGCCAGCCGCAAAGAATAGCAGGAGTATGCCCATCACGCGAAAGAAGACGCGGAAGTCAAGCCGGTATCCTAACCTATAAATCAATACGCATAATCCCACTGCTGACAGCATTCCTAATAATGCGCCAGTGAGCAATAGGATTGCATTCGTCTGAAACGCGAAGGCCAGTGTGAAAAACGCACTCTCTAACCCCTCCCGCCCAACTGAAGTGAATGCGAGAAGCCCTAGCGCAAAGGCAGAACCAGCAGCACTCGCCCTGGTCGTAATTTCCCGTTTCATGGAACGGCTATGTTTTTGCATCCAGAAGGTCATGGTGGTTAGTAATACAACTGCCACCAGGTAGGTTATCGTTTCAAAAATAGTCTGGAATGTCGTATTAGCGTATTCATGCACAAACACATAAAGAGCCAATCCACCAAGAAGCGAACCCAGGATTGCCAGGCCAACACCGATCCATACAGCACGGGCTTTCTCCATCTGATCGAGCTGACGGAGCGCGGCAAAGAGCATACTTACGATCAAACTAGCTTCCAGCCCCTCACGCAGAAAAAGAACGAATGTCGCTACCATATATGGCCTTCTCTAAATTAAGAAATGATGGGATCAATAGGATTTATGACCACCACTACTTTCTAATTCCTACTAATTTAGTAAGATATTAGCATACCCTAATATTAAAAGTCAAGATCAAACAAATCAAAGATAACACGATAGCATCACATTATCAGCGTGTCACCCAGATTTTGGCAGCGACTGCCTTACTAATACGCACCTCGCGACCTTCGACTTGTAACCTGAAATCCTCCTCGTGTTGATCCCCATTGCCCCTATCATCCTGGCCAAGCACTATTAACCATGTTCCCGGTGTCAACCCTTTCTCGTGCAGGTACAGTATCAACGCCTCTTCATCCTCCACCACTTCTGAGATAAGCAGAATAGTGGCTTTCTCGCCAGGTGCTACTGTGGAGAGACGTACAGCGCCTTGATCTTTGAGATAAGCTCGCGCATTCGGTACCGAGCCGGGGATAGGATTGCCATGCGGGCAGGTCGTCGGATAGTTCAAGCTGGCAATCACACGCTCCTCGACTGCACCCGATATAAAGTGTTCCAGGCGACCTGCCTCTTCATGCACCTGGTGCCACTGCATACCTAGCATATCGGCTAAGAAGCGCTCCGTGAGCCGGTGCCTGCGCAGCACCGCTTCAGCCGCCTGGTTTCCCGCCTCTGTCAATGTCACCTGGCGTTTGTTATCCATCTCAACATACCCGTCTCGCACGAGACGCTTGAGCATTTCGGTTACAGTTGGAGGAGAGACACGAAACTTTTCTGCCAGCCTCGCACCAATCACTACCTCATTTTCGGCACTCATATTGTAGATTGTTTCCAGGTATTCCTCGACAGTTGCGCTCAGAGATTCTTCCGTTTTCAAGATACTTCTCCTCTGAAGATTCCTATTCCGACTAATATACTAGGATTTTAGCACCCGCTAAAACCGATCGTCAAGGAACATGAAAATCATAAAATTCGCTTTCCTTCGAGACGACCCTGAAACAATAAACTCTTAATTGAAACAAAAACACTTGACAGACCACAATTCACCCGGTATACTCTTCACAGGCACAATTAAATACTTTAAAGCATCGAACAGGAAGAGTATGCGACCTGTCAAGGTTACAGAGAGTCGGGGCAGGTGGAAACCGATACCAAGCAGTCGTAGAATGGGCCTGGGAGCAAAGAGCGAACGTTCTTGATTGAACTAGTAGTACTCGTTCGGAATGTCCCCCGTTACCGAGGACAGGATATCATCTGCTATTCTCACAAATCGGAATGACCGTAAGCCCGGTTGGAGGGATTGAAATCGGTTGGAGGGATTGAAATACCGAGGACAGAATATCAGAGTGTATCCGGCAAATGAGGGATTAGCTGCAATTTTTACGAAGCCCAGCTAATCTGAATCAGGGTGGCACCACGAAAGCGTAGCGTTACGCCTCTCGTCCCTTATATGGGAGGAGCGGCGTTTTTTATTGTTCTTTTTTGGCATACCGATGGAGGTAAAGCAATGCCGGTTGAAACAGACCAAAATGTAAAACCCGAACCATCCATTTCAGCTGCGAACACGCCGGTGAAAAAACGTGTCTTTTCCGGTATACAACCAACAGGCAATCTTCACCTCGGCAACTACCTGGGCGCTCTGCGCAACTGGGAGGAAACACAAACAAAGTACGACAACATCTTCTGCATTGTTGATCTGCACGCGATAACTGTACCAATCGATCCTAAGGAGTTGTACTATAGCATACGCCAGCTCGCGGCACTCTACCTGGCTACTGGTCTGGATACGCGCTATTGCAAACTGTTCGTCCAGTCGCATGTACATGAGCATGCCGAGATGAGCTGGATTATGGAATGCTTTACCCCGATGGGTTGGCTGAACCGCATGACGCAGTTCAAGTCTAAAGCGGGGGAGAATCCAGATTCGGTCGCGACCGGTCTCTATTGTTATCCGGTGTTGATGGCCTGCGACATCTTGCTGTATCAAACGAACTACGTGCCGGTCGGCGAGGACCAGCGGCAGCATATCGAGTTCACACGTGATCTCGCCCAGCGCTTTAACTCACTTTATGGGCAACAGGTGTTCACGATCCCTGAGGCTCAGATTCGCGAGGTGGGCGCGCGCATCATGGCGCTGGACGACCCTGTGAACAAGATGAGCAAAAGCGACCCGAATCCGAACTCTCGCATCAACCTGCTGGATGATCCCAAGACCATCAAGCAGAAGATTGCGCGAGCAACAACAGATTCGTTGCGGCTTGTCGCCTTTGACCCGGAGCGGCCCGGCATTACCAATCTGCTGACCATCTACCAGTTGCTGACGGGAAGGTCGCAGCAAGAGATAGAAGCAGAATTCGCGGGCAAGGGTTATGGCGACTTCAAAGCAGCGCTTACCGAACAATTAGTGGCGACCCTGGAACCCATCCAGAAGCGCTATTATGAGTTGATGGGCGACCCGGCCTTGCTTGAGAACATTCTCAAGCAGGGCGCCAACCAGGTGCGCCCAATGGCAGCAGAAACCTTGCTGCGTGTTAAAGATGTAGTAGGTCTGGGGTAAAGTATGGACTATCCAACACTCGACCAGGTCAGGCAACTGCGAGATGCAGAAATGGCAACAAGGGCTGATAATCGCAGGCCCTTGCTGCCACTCTGCTGTGATATTCTCGCCGATATGGAGACACCTGTTTCAGCCTATTGCAAAACCGCCAAAGGACCATACAGCTTCTTGTTGGAGAGTGTCACAGGCGGTGAGCATATTGCTCGCTACTCGTTTATCGGTATCGATCCTTACCTGGTACTGAAACAGTGTGGCGAAACAGTCACACTACATAGAATAGAATCCGGCAGCGATAAATCCGGTCGTTACTCAACCGAAGAAGTTCCTTGTCATGATCCCCTCGAACTAATTCAAGCCGAACTGGAGCAGTACCGCCTGGTCACGCCCCTTGGCATCACTCATGATAAATTGCCGCGTTTCCATGGCGGTGCTGTTGGCTATCTGGCTTATGAGACGACTGCACGATTCGAGCATCTACCTGTCCCACAAAAAGATGAACTCAGACTACCGCAGGCAATCTTTTGCTTCACCGAGACGGTATTGGTCTTTGATCATCTCAAACATCGCGTCAGGATTGTCACACACCTGCACCTCGATGCTCCCGACCTGGATGCAGAATACAAGCATGTGCTGGCCATCATCGAGGATGTGCAACAACGCCTTCGACAGTCGCCTCAGTTACCAGAAGAACCAGAGCCTGAACACGATGCAGCCCCATCGCAGATTATATCAAATCGCTCGCCCGGTGAATTTGAGGCCATGGTATGCCAGGCAAAAGAATACATTCGCGCTGGCGACATCTTCCAGGTAGTGCTTTCACAACGCCTGAGCCGGCACGTCGATGCAGCTCCCTTTACCGTCTATCGAGCGCTAAGAGCCATTAACCCTTCACCCTACATGTTCTTTCTGGATTTACAGGACTTTCATATCATTGGCGCCTCACCTGAATTACTGGTGCGCGTAGAGGATCGCGAAGTCACCATTCATCCTATTGCTGGTACACGTAGGCGTGGGGATGATCCACAGAGTGATCAACAACTTGCCGACGAATTGAAAAACGATCCCAAAGAGCGTGCTGAACATGTAATGCTGGTTGATCTCGGTCGTAATGATGTCGGACGAGTGAGTATCCCTGGTAGCGTGCAGGTGAGCCAGTTCATGGAAATCGAGCGCTACTCTCATGTCATGCATCTTGTCTCAAACGTTACAGGTCAGCTTCGACCGGGCCTTACTCCATACGATGCGCTACGAGCAGGGTTTCCGGCCGGTACCGTCTCAGGAGCACCAAAAATTCGGGCTATGGAGATTATCAGCGAACTTGAGGAAGAACAGCGAGGCGTATATGCCGGGGCTGTCGGCTATTTCAGCCATTCAGGTAACCTGGATACTGCCATCGCCCTTCGTACCATGGTTATGCAGAAAGGCCGCGCTTATATTCAAGCCGGTGGAGGCATCGTCGCCGACTCCGATCCTGCCGAGGAATACCAGGAGAGTATGAATAAGGCAAGAGCGCTATTACGCGCTCTCGACGAAGCCGAAAACATCGCAAAAGAGCGGAGAGACACATGCTATTATTAATCGATAATTACGATAGCTTCACCTACAACCTGTATCAATACCTGGCAGAAATGGGAGCCGACGTGCAGGTGCGGCGGAACGACCACGTGACCCTGGACGAGATTGAGGCAATGCAGCCTGATCACATTGTAATATCACCAGGGCCAGGTACTCCCACAGAAGCCGGCCTGTCCTGCAAGGTTATTGAAACATTCGGCCCGTGCACTCCTGTGCTGGGAGTCTGTCTTGGTCACCAGGCCATTGGACAGGTCTATGGCGGGCGCGTTTTGCGAGCACCAGAGCCGATGCACGGTAAAACCTCAATGATGTACCACCAGGGTCAGGGAGTCTTTCGCAATCTGCCTGTTCCTTTTGAAGCCAACCGCTATCATAGCCTCATTGTTGAGCGCTCCACTCTCCCGGCCGAACTGGAGATTACCGCTGAGACTGCGGACGGATTAATTATGGGTCTACGGCACTGTACTTAAGCCGAGAGGAGTAAGAGATGATTCGAGAATCGATCGCGCATATCGTCACAGGAGCCACTTTGAGCGAAGCAGAGGCTGCGGAAGTGATGGAAGAAATTATGACAGGCGTTGCCACCCCGTCACAGATGAGTGCTTTTCTAACCGCTTTGCACCTGCGCTCAGGAGGTGAAACAGTAGAGGAAATAGCAGGACTGGCGCGTGTGATGCGCGAAAAAGCGGTGCAGGTTCACCTGGTTGAGAACATTGCATCTCAGGCCCTGGACACGTGTGGCACAGGTGGCGACGGCGCTGGCACATTCAATGTCTCTACCGGTGCAGGCATACTCGCGGCAGCAGCGGGCACACCTGTAGCCAAACATGGTAATCGTTCCGCCACCAGCCGGTGTGGCAGCGCCGATGTGCTGGAGGCATTGGGAGTACGGATCGATCTTGGCCCTGAGCAGGTAGCGCACTGCGTTCAGGAAGTCGGTTTTGGCTTCATGTATGCTCCCGCCTATCATCCAGCCATGAAACACGTTGGGCCTACACGGCGCGAGATCGGTATACGTACCGTTTTCAACATTCTCGGACCGCTAACCAATCCAGCACATACGCACTACCAGGTACTCGGCGTTGCCGACGGTTCGCTGCTGCGTAAGATGGGCGAGGTATTACTACGCCTCGGCTGCAAGCACGCCCTTATCATTCACGGAGAAGACGGCATCGATGAGTGCTCCTTAAGCGCCCCCACACGTGTCTGCGAAGTACGTAGTGGTGAAGAACTGCGCGAATATACCATTACGCCTGAGGAGGTTGGCCTTACTCGTATCACTGACCGCCGGGTATTTCAAGGGGGAGATCCTACCTACAATGCAAAGATGCTGAGAGAATTATTGAGTGGAGAGAGCGATGGACCTGCAGCCGATATGCTTTGTCTAAATACAGGAGCAGTGCTATTGGTAAACGAGCGGGTAACGTCGCTAAGCGATGGGGTCAAGTTAGCCCATGCGACGCTGCATAGTGGCAAAGCCAGGCAAAAACTCGAAGATGTTATAGCCTATTCCCAGATGTTGGTAGGATAAACCATGTTTCTTGACCAAATCGTCTTCCAAAAGGCGTATTCGCACCTCATCTCGATCCTGTAGAACTGGCACGCACCTACGTAGCTAATGGGGTCGCTGCTATGTCTGTACTTACCGAGCCTCACTTCTTCCTGGGTTCGCCAGATTACCTCACTGCGATTAGACACGCGGTCTGCGTCCCGGTGCTATGCAAGGATTTCATTTTTGATGCATACCAGATATATGAAGCAAGAGCTTGGGGGGCCGACGCTATCCTACTTATCTGCGCGATCCTCGATGGAACCCAATTACGACAATTGCTCAAAGTCGCCCATGATCTAGGTATGCATTGCCTTGTTGAGGTGCACACCTCCGAAGAGGCATGGCGAGCGATCGAGGCAGGAGCGGCCATAATCGGTATCAATAGCCGCGACCTCACGACCTTTCAGATGAATCCCAACCTTATACGAGAGTTACGACCGCTCATTCCTGAAGATCGCGTAGTAGTTGCCGAAAGCGGCATACATACCGCAGCGGATGCACGACGCCTGGCTCGCCATGACATCCAGGCCATGCTGGTTGGTGAGTCACTGGTCATCTCGCACGACATACCTGCACAGATTCGCACGCTTCTTCATGGAGCGAACGAAAGCGTGCAAGTGAAGATTTGTGGACTGCGTACCAGAGATCAACTACTTACTGCCATAGATGCAGGAGCTGACCTGCTGGGCTTGATGTTTTATGAATCAAGTTCGCGCTATATTCATCCACGAGAAGCAATGGAGTTGCTAAAAACTCTCGAGGACAGTCAGTTTGCTTCCGCTATCGTTGGAATTTTTGTTAACGAGGAAGCCGAATTTATCAACGATATCGTTGAGCAAGTTGGCCTCCAGGTGGTACAGCTACATGGAGATGAGCCACCTGAATTCTGCAAACGCATCAAGCGCCCTGTTATCAAAGGATTACGCCTGAATAGTATAAATGAATTGCATTGGATGGAAGAATATCAGGCAACAACCTGGCGCATCTTACTCGATACTCCAACCAATAAATGGGGTGGCTCGGGCAAGACACATGATTGGAACATAGCACAGAAAGTAGCACAACAGACGCCTATAATCCTGGCTGGTGGCTTGACACCTGAGAACGTCTCGGAGGCGATTCAGCGAGTTCACCCCTGGGGAGTCGATGTTAGTAGTGGCGTTGAGATCAACGGACAGAAGGATGCCGGTAAGATACAGGCATTCATCCACAATGCACATTACAGAAGATAACGAGGCAGTTTTTTATGCAAACACCCATCACAACAAAGACATACATACACAACCTCTATCCTGATGAACGCGGACGCTTTGGATCCTTCGGGGGAAAATTCGTTCCTGAAAGCCTGATGCTAGCTCTTGCCGAATTAGAGGCAGCATATGAACAGGCCATCAACGATACGGGGTTTCAAGCCGACTTGAACGCGCAACTTTCCAGTTTCGTTGGGCGACCAACAACACTGCATTATGTTCCGCGCTTCTCACAAATGGTGGCGCCCGGCGTCACAGTCTATCTCAAGCGTGAAGACCTGGCCCATACTGGAGCACACAAGATCAACAACGCATTGGGACAGGGATTTCTGGCAAAACGCATGGGGAAACGGCGCATCATTGCCGAAACTGGCGCGGGACAGCATGGTGTCGCTACCGCGACCGTCTGCGCGATGCTAGGCCTTGAATGTATCGTCTATATGGGCGAAGACGACATTCAACGCCAATCACTCAACGTTTTCCGTATGAAACTGTTGGGTGCCGAGGTAAGGTCTGTCACCAGTGGCAGCCGCACTCTCAAGGACGCCATCAATGAGGCTATCAGGGACTGGGTAACGAACGTTGAGACGACTTTCTACCTGATTGGTTCCGCAGTTGGACCGCATCCCTATCCACGTATCGTGCGCGATTTCCAATCGGTTATCGGCAAAGAGGCACGCGAGCAGATACTTTCGCAGGAAGGACGCTTACCCGATATGGTTGTGGCCTGTGTAGGCGGTGGAAGTAACGCCATCGGTATCTTTTATCCTTTCGCTGACGACCCGGGTGTACAACTCATCGGTATTGAAGCTGGCGGTTCGAGCCTTGAGCCTGGGCACCATGCAGCAACATTAGTGGCCGGTAGGCCAGGTGTATTGCATGGTGCGTTCAGTTATCTGCTTCAGGATGATGATGGGCAAGTACTGAACACGCACAGCATCTCTGCCGGCCTCGACTACCCTGGCGTAGGTCCTGAACACAGTTACCTGAAAGAGACTGGACGAGCTACCTATGCCTCTGCAGATGATGCAAGCGCATTGCAAGGCTTGCAGGCATTGAGCCATAGTGAGGGTATTATTCCCGCATTGGAGCCCGCGCATGCATTAGGCTACCTGCTGGAGCAGGGAGAACAGGGCGACATTCCGGAAGGCTCGCTGATTATCTTGAACTTGTCAGGGCGCGGTGATAAAGATATGCTCACCGTTGCAAAAGCCTTAAACGTCGGCTTGTAGGGGTTAAGCTATGAGTACCTTTCAATATCACGCAGATATCCTGGCCCGCTTTCCTAACGTTGTTGGCGGAGTGATCCTGGCTCAGGGCATGACTAACAGCCCGACACCCGATAGTTTGCTGAGAACGTACTATGCGGAGCAGCAGACCGTCAAGCAGCGCATTGGCGATACGCCCTTGAGCCAGGTCGAAGCACTATCTGCATGGCGCAGCGCCTTCCGCGCGTTCAATATGGACCCAACCCAATACCGCAGCGCCGCCGAGGCCTTGCTGCGCCGCCTGACCAAAAAAGGCGATATTCCAAGCATTAACACGCTGGTCGATATCGGCAACCTGGTCAGCATCCGCTATGCGCTCCCCGTTGCAGTGTTTGATACGCACACATTGCAGGGAGCCGTTACTGTACATTTTGCAGACGGGACGGAGCGCTACACGACGCTCGGTCAAACAGAAGAAGGACACCCGGAGCCAGGTGAAGTGGTCTTTTCTGATGAGACAGGGCTGGTGATTGCACGACGCTGGTGTTGGCGACAAAGCGAACAGAGCGCCGCCCAGTTAGATACAACCGGGGCGATTATCACTGTAGAAGCGCATCATACCGGCGCTCGCCACGATATCGAGGCAGCCCTGAACGATCTACAGGAGTTGCTTATCAAGTACGCAGTCGGAACCTTTAAGCCGGGAGTCCTGGATGCGCATAACCCGTCAATTTCAGGCTGACGCGCACAATCCAGCAATCTCAAGCCGATGCAAATTGACATTATTGGAGAAATCGATGGAACCTACAAAAAGCAGTGCCAAAGATCAAAGCGGGATAGATAGTATACCTGCTACGCGGATCACACAGGCCTTTGAGTACGCCAGGGAGCGAGAACGCGGCGTACTCATTCCTTACTTTATGTGTGGCTATCCCACGGCGGCACAGAGCGTAAAACTTACGCTAGCAGCGATAGAAGCAGGAGCAGATATTATCGAACTGGGTATGCCATTCAGTGATCCATTGGCCGATGGAGCTACTATTCAGCACGCAGGACATATCGCTCTCGAACGCGGCATGACCATCAATGGCTGTATAGAGATTGCCCGGCAGATTTCAGCCAGGAGCGATACTCCCCTTGTACTGATGGGTTACTACAATCCGTTACTGGCATACGGCATCGAACGATTTTGCCAAATGGCAGCAGCCAGTGGGGTCTGTGGCTTGATAATCCCTGACTTGCCGTCTGAAGAAGCAATACCACTACAACAAGCTGCACAACAGCATGGGCTATCGCTCATCTTCCTTCTACCACCTGCAATATCTGGGGAGCGTATTACCCAAATCGCTAAGATCGCAACCAGTAGCTACGGCAGCTTCTTCTATTGTGTTTCGCTGAACGGGGTCACAGGAGCACGTGCAACACTCCCTCCACATTTACACAGTTTTATTCAGCGGGTTTATGACTATACGAAGGACTTTCATCTGCCTCTCGTGGTCGGCTTTGGAATCTCGACTCCTGAACATATTGCCGAGGTAACAAGCTATGCCGATGGTGTAGTAGTAGCCAGCGCACTGGTTAAGATTATCGATCAATACGAGGAGGACGAACAAATAGAGGCCGCGAAGCGTTACATCTCGAGTCTACACCAGGCACGGTTAGGAAGGAGAGCTAAAGAAACAAACTAATCGGGAAGCTTGCTATTATCCTCTACAATAGAAGGTGTAGGCCAATCTCTTGTATAGGGTGACCAATTTTAATATCTGTAATGAGAATCAGGAGTAGTTCAACATGAGGCAATCATGACAATGTGGTCAAGATGAGCCAAAGTACTGGCAAAGGGGCCAGTCACAGCCACCAGATTGATACACATAATAGGAGTAATGATGATGATTGTCGTAATGAAACAGCATTGTAGTGATGAAGCTATCGAGCATGTTATGACCTATCTGAAAGACCATGGCTTAAGCGGGCACCTCTCACAAGGAGTCGAACGCACCATTATTGGCGTTCTCGGCGCAGTTGGCCCATCCGGCACACGTACTGCTGCCGGTGGTATCAATCCAGAAATCAATGAAGCTTTAGAGGGCCTTCCTTGCGTTGAGCAGGTGTTGCGCGTCTCTAAACCCTACAAACTCGCCAGCCGCGAGTTCCACCCCACTGACACTATCGTCGAGGTTCCGGTTCCCTGTGTATCCGAGGGCGTAGTTCGTATTGGCGATACTGCTGTCGTTATGATGGCAGGTCCTTGCACCGTTGAAAGCGAAAAGCAACTCATGACCACTGCCGAGGCTGTACGGAAGGAAGGAGCCGTCATCCTGCGTGGAGGAGCCTTCAAGCCATCTACCTCCCCTTATGGCTTTCGAGGCCTCGGTGAAGAGGGGCTTAAACTGCTTGCCAAAGCTCGCGATGAGTTCGGCCTGGCGATAATTACCGAGGTTATGACGCCTACAGATGTAGAAATGGTCTGCGACTACACCGATATTCTGCAAATTGGCACTCGCAGCATGCAAAACTATATGCTGCTCGATGAGGTAGGCCGCGTAGAAAAACCTGTAGTTCTCAAGCGCGGCATGTCAGCCACTATCGAAGAGTGGTTGCTGGCAGCAGAATACATACTCTCGCAGGGCAATTCCAATGTGATTTTGTGCGAACGAGGCATTCGTACCTTCGAGAAGATGACGCGCAATACGATGGATATCAGTGCCATCCCTGTAATCAAACAGCTCTCCCATCTGCCAATTATCTCGGACCCCAGCCAGGGAACTGGACATCGTGACCTCGTCACTCCCATGTCGCTGGCTTCGGTCGCTGCAGGCACGGATGGCTTACTTATCGAAGTACACCCCAATCCCGACGAAGCACTGAAAGATGGCGCTCAATCGCTAACACTTCAACAGTTCAAGAGCTTGATGCCACGTGTAGAGTCGGTTGCAGCGGCAGTTGGGCGCAGATTTGTGACAGGTTAAGGATCGCGATACAATAACCATTGGTTCGCCAGGGAGGCGCAGTTTCACGGAAGACCTGATCTGGTACAGCAACTAACGGAGGAGCTGCAGCGGTTGCTCAAATGAGCTTGCCATTTGGCTCCTATTCATGCAGCGATGTACGAAAATAAGCCATCTGTGTTGGTGCTTCCTCCACACCAACCATGAGAGCATGCAGATTCGAGGTGTTATACGCAGCAAGGCCAGTGCGTAATTCACCACAAATATATTCGGCTAGCCGCTCAGCAGTGGAATTGTCAATGGGTAGCTCGACTACATCGGTACGGGGAAAGACATAGCGCTTCTCACCAAAGCGTACTTCCCACGAATCTGGATGCTCGCTAAGTTCAAGATGGGGATTGTACAATGGTAACAAAAATCGATGATTGAGCCGGTGACAAATCTCCCTGGTAAGTTGTTTCAGCACAGTAAAATCAAAGACTAGCTTGTCCTCATTCAATGCGCCTTCTATCTCTACCAGTACACCATAGTTATGACCATGCAGGCGTTCGCATTTACCTCCAAAGGTGACGAAGTGAGCAGAGCTAAATCTCAGGTTTCCACCCTCCACTTTCACCTTACGCATTATCTGTTCGCTACCCATACAAGGACTCCCATTCCATTGCTATATATTTTAAGAACCACCAATACTCCTCCAGCCAGCATCAAACTACGCATTGGATTGAACCCCATTGACTACACCAGGGGCAAAGTCAATATCTCACTTCCTGGGCATATGCCACCTCAAACTCGATGGGTGGCACATAGCCCAAACTCGAATGGAGTCGCTTTGTATTATACACCTCCTCAATGTACTGTCCAATGTTGGTTTCTGCCTCCTCAAAGGCCTGGCACTGTTTGAGGTACACCTCCTCAGAGCATATGATATACTATACCAGTGCCAGCAGGGGCCTTTCCTGCATAAACAGAAGAAGGAGATTAGAATGACGGTTGCAGAGATCTTCGAGGCTTTACCCAATTATTTTAATCCGGCAGCAGCAGCAGGTATGACTAAAACGATCCAGTGGAATGTTACAGGTGAGCAGGCGGGGATGTGGGCACTCAAAATCGTCGATGGAGTTTTAGAACTTATCCCAGGTGGTGTAGAAAAGCCGGACGTCACCTTCACAATTAGCGATAAAGACTGGCTCGCATTGTCGGAAGGCAAACTTGACCCTCAGAGCGCCTTCTTCAGTGGCCAGCTTAAAGTAGCCGGTGACATCGGACTCGCTCTGAAAGCGCAGCAACTCTTCCAAACACCGAGACGCTAACAGCGTACAGCCTGGCACTCTTTACGTGTGCCAGGTCCTTCTTTGCAAAAGCCGGGAGGCTCTTGCCCACCTTTCTAAGTCTTGTCATTCCACATGTTCTGTGGTATACTCACCATGTCTAAGAATGTCTTTGCCTTGCACTTGTGAAGTACGGAAACCCGTAGAAAGGCGTCCGACATGGCCCTTAGGAGTGATGAACTACATTATAATCTGCAGCACCTCAATGGTATGTTGACCACTCACGAAGCAGCAAAACATCTTGATCTAAGTTACTGGCATTTTATGCACCTCGTGGAAAAAGGACTCATACCAGGAGTGCGCGTTGTTGATCGCTGGCTCTTCTCTCCAAATGATTTGAATGACTATAGGCGTAGAAAGTACGGCGAACTGGAAGATATGGCAAAGACCGCTCTAGAGCACCCGGCAATCGATCTGACAGAAAAGCAAAAGACGATTTGCCAATACCTGGTAAAGAGTGAACGACCATCCGAAATCGCCCGCAAACTTATGCAATCTCGTCAAGCAGTCCATTCGCAAATTAGCCTTATTAGAGAAAAGGTCTCCCGTATTCAGCCTAAAAAAGCACCTTCACAATCTTCATCAGAAACATCTAAACCCGCTACCGCTCATACAAGGAAAAATCCCATTCCACTGCGACCCCCTAAAAAATAAGCTCTCAGGGACTACCTAACAACGATGGCTCAATCAAGGGTGCTATACCTGGCTCATGATCGGCAAGCGCACGCAACAGACCAAAGCAGCCCGCCAGCATCATATCTCCATGTGGAGTCGCCTCATAAGGATGCAGCGATGAACCCCGCAACATCTCTCGCCGGGGACCGGTCACAGCCAGGAAAGGAAAATCCTCGTCATTAGCACGCCTTTCGGCATCGTGGAGAATCAATGCACCATGACCGCTGGTCTCAAATACCTCTTCATTCGTCAATGTCCCGTCCGCCAACCGCACGAGCATTTGTTCAAGTTTGGAGCGATCAATCTCTCCCGTATGGTGCTCAAAGATACCCACGACCCGATCATGCATAAGATGAAAAGCCAGTGTATGAAAATTGCCAATGTTGCAGAGAAGGCTATTACGCTGAATTCTAACAAGCGGGTCTTCCAACGCGCCTAATGCTGCTGCCGAGCCTGTATCCATCAACAGGAGTGGAGAGCCCTGGTCTGAATCACTCAATTCGAGGTAACGCGCAGCGCTACCAGCAATAGAACGTAATCGTGTCAGGTCAGCCGGTGTATTCTGCGCAGGATAAGCAAATGCGCTCGGTACGGGATTATTTTGTACTGTTTGCGCGATGAAGTTAAAACGAAAACGACGATCACTCACGCCGGGAGGCGCTGCCCCGTGGTCAAAGGCAGCAATAGCCAATGCATCAACTAAGGGATCAACATCAAATGCTCGCAAAGCAGTTATAATAGCGCGAGCATCGAAATCTTGCAGTTCGATATGTACCAGGCCTGAGTTCTCTTTCCGTAGCTCAGCTTCAGCCTCATTGATAATCTCAAAGCCCATCTGCTCAACCATCGTCAAATCATCATCAAACGTACGTCCTGCCTGTGGTGTGACAGCGACAGCATAGCCAGCCAGAGCATGATCCCGCGCCGCCCAATGACTAGGCCCACCACCCATGGTGACGCCTGTTAGAAGAATGGGCTGGCAGCGTTCAGTCGCTCGCTTGATACGCTCAGCGATGATAACCGTGGGGGACGGCATGACTAACTTGAAGCAGTTCTCTATCGTTTTCCCGCTTTCGAAGAGCAGGATATCTTGTGTTCCGGTGCCGACATCGACGGCAAGAATGCGTAAAGGTCTGGACATAGTTGTGCTCCAGAGTGGTAAAAGCTGTCCTAGATAGGAGTATATCATTTTTTATACACCCATTGCGCTTCTAATGGCCTTGACGTGCTCCCATATAAGGGGTACAATGTAAGCAGCAAGAATCGGTAAAAAGTCAACACACTCACCGGGCGACTATAGCCGTCCGGTTTTCTTATGCTTTTGGGGATTTATTCAATAAAAATTTATGCAGGTTTTAAATACTATGACCCAGACAGAACAGCTCGTAAAACGAGAAGACATTCGCAATGTTGCTATTATTGCCCATGTCGATCATGGAAAAACCACCCTGGTGGATGGCTTACTCAAGCAGAGCCATATCTTCCGCGAGAATCAGCAAGTGGGCGACCTTATTATGGACAGTAACGACCAGGAACGCGAGCGGGGAATCACTATCCTGGCAAAAAACACAGCTATCACCTATCGTGGCACTAAAATCAATATCATTGATACTCCTGGACACGCTGACTTTGGTGGCGAGGTCGAGCGCGTGTTAAACATGGCCGATGGTTGTATTCTACTCGTCGACGCTGTGGAAGGGCCTATGCCACAGACACGCTTTGTCCTGCAAAAGGCGTTGGAACTCAATTTACAACCCATTGTTGTAATCAATAAAATTGACCGCCGTGATGCGCGTATCGACCAGGTCCTCGAATTAACTCAGGATCTTTTCCTGGAACTGGCAACACTTGACTCACACCTTGATTTCCCCATCTTGTATGCTATTGGACGCGACGGCGTGGCGATGTATCATCCAGATGACGAGCCTTGTGATCTTGAGCCGTTATTCGAGACCATCATCAACACCGTTCCAGCACCTGTAGTGGATCCCGAAGCGCCGCTGCAATTGCTAATTGCAGCCCTCGATTACGACGATTACAAGGGCAAATACGCTATAGGCCGTATCGTACGTGGTCGCATCACCCCTAATATGTTCGTAGCACATATCGATCGTGACGGTGTCATTTCGCGCCAGAAAATCAATCTCGTGTTGACATATAAGGGACTACAACGAGTCGAAGTCCCTGAAGCGGTCGCCGGAGATATTGTTGCCCTTACTGGTATTGCCGGTGCCAATATTGGTGAAACCATCGCTGATGTCGACGCTCCCGAAGCATTACCTACGATTGCCATCACAGAACCTACTTTGAAGATGACCTTCAGCGTGAATACTGGCCCATTTGCTGGACGCGAGGGGAAATACCCTACCTCACGACAACTACGTTCACGCCTTTACCGCGAACTCGAGACGAACGTCAGTCTGCGGGTAGAGGATGGTAACTCACCCGACGAGTTTATTGTTTCGGGTCGCGGTGAATTGCATCTCTCGGTACTGATCGAGACCATGCGCCGCGAGGGATACGAGTTTCAGGTATCGCGCCCCGAGGTCATCACTCGTGAAGAGAATGGACAGACCGTCGAACCCATCGAGCACCTGGTAATCGATACGAAGGACACATATATCGGGGTGTTAACCGAGACCTTAGCTGCCCGCAAAGCGCGGCTTACCGATATGACCAATGATGGCTCAGGCAACGTACGTCTCGAGTATCATATTCCGACACGCGGCTTGATCGGTTTCCGCAATGCGTTCCTAACTTTGACACAGGGCAATGGCGCAATGAGCAGCATACTCATCAGCTACGAACCCTGGCTGGGCAAAATCGGCACGACTCGTATGGGAGCAATGATTGCCTCTGAAACGGGAGTGGCAATGACTTATGGGCTCAACAATGCCCAGCAGCGAGGAGATACTTTCATAGAACCTGGCACTCCCGTCTATGAAGGCATGATTATTGGCTTGAACGCGCGGCCAATGGATATGGTCGTTAATGTATGTAAGGAGAAGCAGAAGACCAACGTCCGTTCCTCTACCGCCGATATCGCTGTGCGCCTGTCACCGCCAATCATCATGAGCCTGGAACAGTCACTTGACTTCATTAATAATGATGAACTCGTTGAGGTTACACCGCAGAATATCCGGCTGCGCAAACGCTATCTGACCCAGCATGAACGGGCACGAGCCAGGGTGATCGAGTAGCAAACCACAATAAGCTGATAAAGGGCAGTGCCACCGGGCATCGCATTGTTCTTTATCAGACCTCGGGAACCAGCTAGTGTTGTTAAATAACGAACGAAGCTTCTTCTATCATTAACTTTCACCAAAAATCCTTTCTGGATGCCCATACGCCTTCAGGCTATGGGAGGAAAGAAAGGCTGTCCGCAGACAGCAGCCCGTTGTTCGTACCCCCTTGCGGGGAGCCGTTTTGGTGGTAGGGAACGGCTAAACCCTCCCCGTAAG
>WNFG01002809.1_pt1 | contig 18505 bp, 18 predicted proteins | sample 5400431 | NCBI WGS metagenome assembly WNFG01 (sample SAMN13153346, study PRJNA577476) | soil metagenome | isolation source: 120 cm saprolite under Douglas fir tree site 2 hole 3 replicate 2 | place: USA:California | collected 2015-04-18 | reverse complement strand
CGGAAGGCGCTCGAGTTAGACCCGTCGGCGCAGCTCAACTATGCTGGAGTGGCCCGTGACTTTATGTTAAACGGCCGCTTGGATGAGGCCCAGCAAATCCTGCGGCGCGCTTTCGACGGAGGCATGGACTCGGTAGGCCTCCGCGGCATTCAGAACACTATTGCGTTTCTCGAAGGCGACATGGCAACCGTACAGCGAAACCTGGAATGGGCGAAAGGCAGAGCGGGCAGTGGGTCTTTGTTTCTCGATCGCGCAGCAATGGCCATCTACTACGGCAAGTTGCGCGAGTCCCGGGGATTCCTTCAGCAGGCGGTGGAGGAAGCCAAGAGCCGACGCAGCCCAAAGCGGGCAGCCAACTACCTGGCTGGAGCGGCCAACGCGGAAGCAACGGTCGGTAACCTGAAAGAGGCCAAGGTCTTGGCGCAAGAGGCGCTCGCGCTCGACGGGAGTGTTTTAACACAAAATGCTGTCGCCGCGGTTTTCGCTCAGACCGGCGACCTGGCCACCGTCCAAAAGACCATCGAGCTGCTCAACAAGGAGTTTCCTCAGGGCACCCTTATGCAAAACCAGCGGATACCGGTGTTACGCTCGATGATTGAGCGCGATCCGGCCAAAGCAGTGGAAGACCTCGAATCTGCTCGGCCGACGGAGCTCAACGCTCTTTTTCCGATCTTCGAGCGCGGCCTGGCTTACCTTCGCTGGGGCAAGGGCCCCGAAGCAGCGGCGGAGTTCCAAAAAATTCTGGCACACCGCACGATTGTAGCGGAATTTCTCATTCATCCTCTGTCTCAGCTTGGCCTCGCCCGCGCTTATGCGCTTCAAGGCGACACAACCAAGGCTCGCACCGCCTATCAGGATTTCCTCGCTCTCTGGAAAGACGCCGACCCGGACCTCCCCGTCCTCATCGCCGCCAAGGCCGAATACGCCAAGCTGAAGTAGCTTAGCGTACCTGACGGAAAAGCCAGCGCTTACCTCACCAGGCTAAGATCGGTCCACCAAAGTCGTGTTGCGTTTACCCGAGATTCGGCAAGGTCTAATCCGCGATTGTGGTTGGATAACGGGCGTACTCGGAAACTGACCCATTGCGAGATTTTCATACAGGAAGCTCGTTGTCGCGCTATAATCCAAAGCTCTATGTCTCTGGGCCAGGTAAATAATGCGTTCGACCTCTTGGGGCTAGCCGACGCCCGGCTTGACTCCCTGCGCCTGCCCTCCGCTATTGAGCCAAAGCTGGAAGTCCGTTGGGGCGAATTCCGCCAAAGCCTCGCGAGCAGCGTCGCCACTCTTTTTACCCGCTCTGCTTCCCGAAAGAAATTCCTCACCAGCCAGTACTTCAAGGATTGCTGGATCGAGCGGCCGCTTCCCCGGCGCGCCCTGATCGCTGCGGCAATGTGGCACGTTGCGTTTCTCGCTATGCCGTTCCCTGAGCTGCCCGCTGCTCCACATAGGCCGGCCTTCGATAATTTCGAGCTTACCTGGTCCGGCCCCATCAACGATCTTCCTTTATTGAAAATCCCCGGCGCCAAAGCCAAGCCCAGCCCGCGCGGCGAGCCTAACAAGCCCCTTCCGCCAAAAGGGGCCGACGCGTATCACCCCCGTCAGCATATCTTCACCGATCCCGTGCGTCCCAACCATCCCCGGCAGACCCTCATCAATCCAGCCGCGCCCCCGTTGCCACCGAAGCTTCTTCCGAACTTGCCCAATATCGTCCAATTGCAGCCACTGCAAGTGCCCGCGCGGCCCCGCCTCCAGATCAGCCAGGAGGCGCTTGCCAGGCTCCATCCTCGCAAACGCCGGGTCGCCACGGTGACCTCCGCTCCGCTGCCGGACATGCCGGCTTTGGAACAACGGCCCGCTGAAATTACGCTCGCAGCCTCGCCCAACGCTCCGGCTCGGCCCAAGCTCGAACTGAAGGCTGGCGCGGCCCCTCGCCTCGCTCCCCGCGCTCACACGGGAGACGCCGGCCCAGCACCTGAACTCGCCGCGGCGCAGGCCGCCAGCGGAAATCCCAATCCCTTCATCGCTCTCTCCGCCGCGCCGGGGCCTCCCGCTCCGGTGGTTCAACCGCCGCCGGGCAATCTCGCCGCTCGTGTCTCGATTTCACCGGAAGGCGCAACCCCCGGCGTTCCTGGCGGGTCGCCTGTCAACACTCCGAATTCGGCCCACGGAAATGGTGGCGCACCCGCCAGCAGCGGTGGGGCAGGAACGGGCAACGGTGCAGGGAGGAACTCCATCGGCGTGAGCATCAGCGGCGGGAACCCACTAGCAAACTCTGGCGTTTCCGGCCTCGGCGGCTTACCCAGCAAGATCAGCATGGCCCCGGCGCGCCCCGTACTCACGCGGCCCGAGCCTAAAGCAAGCCTCGACGAACCACTCGAAAGAACCGGCCCGCCGAATTTTGCGGCGCTCCCCATTGGCGCCAAGCCGGAGCAAGTTTTCGCTTCCAAGCGTGTCTATACCCTCTACGTCAATATGGCCAACCTGAACAGCTCCTCCGGGAGCTGGATTCTGAACTTCTCCGAATTGCGCATCAATCAGGACGGCCCCAAGATGACCTCTTCGGATCTGTCTGGGCCTGTTCCACTCAAGAAAGTCGATCCCAAGTACCCTCCGACCCTCATTGCCGAGCATGTCGAGGGAGAAGTCGTCCTTTACGCCGTTATCCGTGGCGACGGTTCCGTCGACAGCATCCAGCTTGTCCATGGCATCGACGAGCAGCTCGATGCCAATGCCATGCTCGCCCTCAGTCAGTGGAAATTTCGCCCCGCCTCCAAGAGCGGCACACCTGTGGACCTCGAAGCCATCGTCCACATACCCTTCCACATCCGCAGCGACCGCTAACTCACATCTTCCGCCTCTGCTTCGCTCTTTTCACGCCGCCCTTTCCCTCTTCCTGCCTTCCCCCGTGCGCTGTTTCCCTTGTAGGGCCAGCTTCACGCCGCCTGCTGTCGCTTCGTCTCCGTGTCGGCTGTGCATTTTCTGCGTCTCTCGATTATCTTCTTTTCTGCTTCTTGACTCTCAACTTTTGACTTACCTGCATCCCGCTGATCCGTAACGACTAAAGCCCTCACAGATTTCTCTTGACATTAATGTACCTCCGAGTTATACTTTGGTCCGTAGATTTCTGCGCTTTGCTCTGAGTCTATGACCACTCTTTCTAGTAACCCGTTTAGAATGAACACTTCCAAACGTTTTTGTAAGTGCGGAAAACAAAGGATTTAGAACGCGCCCGATTGGCCCCTTCAAGTCTTTTCTTTTCAACACATAACTGCCACTACGGAATGTGTGGCGAATGCAGGACTTACATCTCTTTGAGATAATCGAGGCACTTATCTTCGGTGTTGAATCGGCGGGTAACGTCTATCAGTTTCATGGCTTACTCTTTCCAGCGAGCCGGAACGCGAGCCCAACTATCACCACAATAAGTAGCAGGCCAATCAAAAGAACAAACGGCAAGAACGCGGTGTCGCCGCGCCAGTTATGCAAATAGAACTTCCCTGTCAGTAGGGTCAAACAGATGAACGAGAACAGGACGATTCCAACAACAACTCGGCCTGCCATTGGCATCGGCTCAAGTTCTTTTTTGGCTTTGCGCTTGCCCATGATGCAGCTAGAATACACACAAGGCTGCTCTGTGTTAAGTGCACAATCGTCCCATAACTCCTTTAGAATCCACACTTACAAAAGTGTGTGAATTTACGCGGCTTAAAGTCCTTTAGAATGACATTCTTACAAAAAACATAGGGGGGAGGGGGAGAGGAAGTCCCGCCGGACGGCTAGGATCGACCTTCTGCCAGCTTTACGAGGGTGCAAAGCGCGTGGTTTACGGGCGTGGACACTCCGAGTTCCGCTCCTCGCCGCGCGATGTATCCATTCAACGAATCAATCTCTGTCCGCTTCCCGCGGTTCAAGTCCTGCGCCGTGGAGGAGAGCGCCTCTGCCATTTGCGTAGTGCGCCGTGGAGGAGAGCGCCTCTGCCATCTGCGTGGCGATTCTGAACGCGCCGGCAATGGCCACTTTCGGATCCTCAAGCCCCGGTGGCTGGATCCCGGCTGCCCGCGCCACCGCGAGGACCTCGTCAACCACGGTTTCAACTACTTTCCGCGCATCGGCGCTTGTGGCAATCTGCCCGTACTTCGCGCGGCCCAGCGCCGACACGGCATTCAACGCGCAATTGGCGATCAGCTTGGTCCAAAGCTCGCCCGTAATGTTGTCTGAGATACGGCAGGGGACTCCAGCGCGTTCAAATAGACTGGCGAAGAGTTCTGTTTGCGCGTTGCGCGGGCCAACGACGAGATCTCCTCGCCCAACGTGCTTCACCCGGCCGGGCTCGGGTACCGACGCCGCAACATAAACCACTGCTGACAAAGCCCGGACTCCCGACGTTGCCTGAATCTGCTCGGCGTTGTCCACGCCGTTCTGCATGCTCACGACAATCGCTCCAGGCGCCAGCAGCGGGGCAAGTTCGCTCGCAGTCGCCGCGTTGTCCGTCGTCTTCACGCAGAAGAGCACGACCTCCGCTTCACGCGCCGCCTGCATCTCGGTGGAAGCCTCAACGCGAACGCTCTCCTCGAACTGCAGCGTGTCGAGATACAATCCATTTTTTTTCACCGCCTCGACGAACGCAGCCCGCCCAATCATCACCACCGGCGCGCCTGCCCGCGCCAGCGTCCCCCCGAAATAGCCCCCTACCGCTCCCGCCCCTATTACTGCAATGCGCGGCCAACTCTTCTGCTCCGTCATGCGGTGACCGCCGCAATCAGCCGGTCGATGTCGCGCTCCGTGTTGTAGAGATGCGGCGACACGCGAATGTTCCCTTCGCGCAAGCTCACAATCACATTTTCTTTGCGCAGCTTTTCATAAAGCGCCGCGGTCTTCTCCGGGCTGCGCGCCGCAAAACAGCCGTACGGCCCGCGCCGCGCAGCATCCACCGGGCTGGCCGCAACGCAGCGGTCCTTCGGCAGCCGCTCGAACATGAGCTCGATCAATCTCTGGTTGTGCGCCGCCACGGTTTCCGCTCCCATCTTCACGACAAAATCAACCGACGCGTCCATGCCCGCCAGGTTGAAATTGAAATAGCTGGCCCATTCCGGCGAGTCCCACCGCTTGGCGCTCGGCGCCGGTTTCGGGTCCGCGAAGTTCAACGCTGCGAAATTATCCGAGCCAGCGACCGCCATCCAATAAAAAGGCGCCGGCCTCATAATCGAGAGGTGCTCGCTCTTCACCCAGAAAAATCCCGTGCCGAACGGGCCGAGTAACCACTTGTAGCCAGCGCTCACCAGGAAATCGGCTCCAAGCTGGCTGACATCCATTCGAATCGCGCCGCAGCATTGGCTCACGTCCAGCAGCAGCAGGGCGCCTTGCGCGTGACATGCTGCAGAAACGCGCGCCGCATCGAGCAGCGAACCATCATCGAAGCGCACCAGGCTTACCGAAACGAGCCGCGTCTTCGGCGTCAGCGCGGCAATCAGATCATCCGCGGTGATAAACCGTTCGCGGGGAGCGACGATCTTCAATTTCAGGCCCTCGCGCTCCTCCATCGGTTTCCAGGTCGTGTATTGCAGCGGAAACTCGCCCTTCGCGGTAATTACTTCGTCGCCCGGTTTCCACTTCAGGCCGTGGGCCACGGCGGCCGCGCCGGAGCTCGCTCCGCTCGTAAGCGCAATCTCCTCTGGTTTTCCCCCGATGAGCTTGGCGATCGAAGCGCGTATACGGTTCGGTAACTCGAAAAAGGTGGAGTCCGATTTGTGGTGCGGATATTTCTTCGCTTCGAGCGCCGCCTGCACTGCGCGGATGGATACGCGCGGCATGGGGGCCTGACCCGCGAGGTTCAGATAGGTGGCGTCCTCAATTTCGAACCATTCCTGGCGCCAGTCGGTTCGCAGCGAAGTGTGTGCCGTGGCCATAAAATCTCCTTTCACCGCGCAGAAGAGCTTAGATTCGGGCAATACTGCGCGGTTACAACATCCAATTTGGAAGCGCGAAGAAATGCTAGAAGTGGCCGCGCAGCTCGCGAAATGCCGGAAGGATGACGAGCTTTCCCGATCCCGCCATCACGGGTTCGTGCTCGAGCTGCCAGGTGTGCTGGTGCGGGATATAGACGGCATTCAGTCCGATCTTCATCGCCGGATTGATGTCGCTGCGCGGGCTGTTTCCGATCATCCAGCCGTGGGATTTCACAATTTTGTGTTTGCGCACCAAGCCGCCATAGGTTTCGAAATCTTTTTCCGGCACGATCTCGATGAACTCGAAGAACCCCTGGAGTCCCGATCGCTCGACTTTTGCGGCCTGTTCGGCTGGCTCTCCTTTGGTAAATAAAATCAGCCGGTGGCGTTCCGTCAGATAAGCGAGGGTTTCCGGGACGCCGTCGAGAATTTTCGGCGGCGTGCGCTCGAGTTCCACGACGCGAGTGTGAATTTGCGCCAGCGTTTCGCGCCGCGCCATCTGCTCCGCAAGTTTCAGATAAGTTTCCTCGAGCGAACGGCCGAAGCTACGCACGCCGTAGCCGTACTGGCGGATATTCTTGCGTTCCGTCTCATTCAAAATGTGGCGGATGTAGGCTCGCGTGTAGCCGCACGGTTCGACAAGACTGATGAAGTCCTCGATCAGCTTCTCGAAAAACACGTTGTTCTCCCAGAGCGTGTCGTCCGCGTCTATGAGCAGTGTGTGGCGTCGCATCGGATTCTGTTTTCAGAGGCCTTCGCGAGCCGAACGGTAGCCCGCGATTTAATCTTAAAGCCCCTCAGTCTAACAGCCTCAACGCACCTTCCGCGATAGTTGCCGCCGCATTGGGCCGCGCCATTCTTCGTGCCGCGTCCCGCATCCTTGCCAGCCGAGGCGGATCGTCCAGAAGTCCAGCGATCTTCCATCCCGCAGCGGGCAGGTTATTGCAACGGATGGCCGCCCCTTCTTCGAGCAGATGATCCGCGTTGCGGCTTTCCTGTCCGGGAATGGGTTCGATAAGCGCCATCGGGAGGCTTCGCGCCAGCGCTTCGGAAGTGGTCAGCCCTCCGGCTTTGCCGACCAGGAGATCCGCGGCAGCCATGTATTGGTCCATCTCCGTGGTGAAGCCGACGGCGCAGAGCCGAGGCGCTCCGCTTGGCAGTTTTCCCGCCGCGCGCGAAATATTCTCCAGGCGCCTCCGCACCTGTTCGGCTTTGCCCGCGATGGCCACGATCTGCCACGGGCGCTGCAAGGCCAGAAGATCTTTCACCAGTTGTTCGACGGGGCCGACACCGTAGCCGCCGGCAGAAACCAAAATAATCGCCGCCTCGGGATGGAGTCCGAGGCGATGGCGAGCATCGGAGCGATTTACAGGGGCGGCGAAAAGCGGATCGATGGGGATGCCGGTGACGCGCAGGTTTTCGCGCGGCACGCCGATGCGCGCGAGATATTCCGCGGCCTCTTCGATAGCCACGTAGTATCTATCGACCGTCCGGCATAGCCACATGGCGTGCACGTCGTAGTCGGTGACCACAATGGCGTTGTGAGCGCGCAGCTTCTTTTTGGCGATGAGCCAGGCGATGATTTCCGCGGGAAGGAAATGCGTCGCAACGCACAGGTCCGGCTGTACGCGCTTGAGCAACCGGATCATCGGTCCCGTATTCAGACGGTCCAGCGCCAGGCGGCGTCCCGGATGATGCCAGGGCTGGTCCGTGCGCTCGTAAAGCACACCCATCAGCTCCGGCGCGCGGCGCACCATGGAGATATACGCCTTGTCATAGATGCGCTGGAAAAGTTTGCTGACGTAGTGAATGGCGTCGATGTGCTCGACGCAACAGCCGCCGCGGGCCGCGAATGCTTTTTCAAGGGCCTGCGCGGCCCGGACGTGTCCCGCGCCGGACGATGCAGAAAGCAGCAGGACCCGCGGCTTCGCATTCATGCGCGAGAGATTCCGGCGCCGCAGATTTGCATCACGGAGCCTTGCGGCGTCCTGCAGCGAGTTTTTCAAGCACTCCGCGCGCCACCTTTTGCAGCTCGCCGAAGCGCGTCAGGTAATCCTGGAACTCGTGGTTGAGCACTTTGGCTTCTTCAGGCCCCAGTTGCGTGCGGAGGATCATGTCGCGCAATTTCACGGGATGCGGCAGCAGCGCGTCCTCCTGCAGCTCCTCGAGCGCGGTTCTTGCGTCGTAGTGATACATGGAGTCCCCCGGGGACAGACTTGGACCAAGCCATTGTACTCGCACAGCGCGGCCGCGCGCGAATCGCACTTGATGGGCAAGGCGAGATGGATCTATTCACGCGGCAGACGCCGCGGCAGGCAGAAATTCGTAGCGTTCAATCTTCGCGGCGATGCCAGTGCGACCGTTGGAGGTGGATTCGAGGCGCACAATCTGGCCGTGGCAGCGGATATTGACGTCGCTGGACTGCGTAACCTGCTGCGGCAAGGTAATGACGAATTCAATTTCACTGCCGACGGAGTAATTAGTGTCGGCAAGGAAATATAGCCCGCGGTAGCTGACGTCCCGCGTGTGTGCGGTGAATTCGGATTCTTTCGCCTTGCGCGGCAGGATGCGCATCGGCAGGGTCATGTTGAATCGCCGCGCTTCGCGGCGTTCCGGTCCGTCGCTCATTGCCCCTCCCGGCTTGGCTGGAATCGAGGAAAAGCTAACATCGGCGGGAGTAAACTGCAACGCGAAAATCAGGCTTTTTTGTCCTAGTACGAGGTTTTGCCGGATTAAATACCTTGGCAACATAGCCGGAGCCAGTCCTCTCAAGAGTGGTACTGTTACTTTTATGAATCGCCGCGGGCATCATCGTGTGCGGCTGCGGTTCCCCGCAAGACTGCGATGGACCACCCCTTTCGAGCAGAAGAGCGAACACTGCGAAACCATCGATGTTTGCCGAAGCGGGCTGCTGCTCGCGTGCAAAGAGCCGCACGGCGCGGGCGTGCCAGTTTGGGTCACGTTTCCCTATGATCCATTCCAGTACAGCGGGCAACCAGAGACTCCCGCGCGCGTTATTCGCTGTTGTGAGATGCACGAGGCCATTGGCTCTTTCAACGCGCGGGCAAAACATTCGCATGAGGCTATTTGGACCCAAGAGCGTTCCGCGAAGCCGAATCAGATCATGAGAGCGCTCGAATTTGGGGGTGCTCCCGCAACGTTTGCCGTGGGCCTGCGATTTGAAGAGAAAAGGCGGTCCGCGTTTGACGGCAACGGCCATCGCGTGGAACCCGAGCGGCGGCGCAGTCCGCGGCGAGCGCTTGCTTTGCCCATCCGAGTGCGACCAGAACAAATACCCTGGTTCGAAGAAACCATGACCATAGATGTTTCCGCCGAGAGCATTCGTTTTCAGAGCACGCGGGATTACGAACCCGGCCAATTCCTGATTGTCTCTTTCGATCCGCCGGGGTCTTCTCCCTGGCCGGCGGGCAAGGAATACCGCTCGCTGGTTGTACGCGTTGAGACTGTTCCAGAGAGTTCGGCCCTCGGCGTGAGTGTCTCGCGATTGCAATAAAATTGTGCAATCGCCTCCCGCGATTTCGGAGTTTGGCCTTGTTGCGCTACACTCGCCGATTGCCTTCATCGTTTCCATGTGCCCGCAACACCACACGCGCAATGTTTTTCTGGATGGGCCGGCGGGCCGTCTCGAAGCGATTCTGTGGAGGCCGGCGGCGGGACCGCCTTCCATCGCCGCGCTAGTTTGCCACCCGCATCCTCTCTTTGGCGGCACGATGCACAACAAAGTGGTCTATCAAGCGGCAAAATCGCTGGACGCTCTTGGGCTGCCGGTCCTGCGTTTTAATTTTCGTGGCGCAGGACTCAGCGGCGGCAAGCACGACCGCGGCATCGGCGAGCAGGATGACGTCCGCGCCGCGCTCGATTTTCTGGCTGGCGAATTTCCAGGGCTAACGCACTTGCTTGCAGGATTCAGCTTTGGCTGCTGGGTAGGCCTGCGGGTGGGCTGCGAGGACGAGCGCGTCTCCGCTCTCATTGGTATGGGAACGCCGGTCAACAGCACGGACTTTTCGTTTCTGATGCGATGCGAAAAACCGAAGCTTTTTGTGCACGGCAGCAATGACGTGCATGGAGCAATCGAGAAAGTGAAATCGCTGGTCGCGTCGTTGCCCGGCGAAAACCAGCTCGTCGCGGTGGAAGGCGCAGACCATTTCTTCACCGGGAAACTGGACCAGTTGGACCACGCCGTGACCAACTGGGGCGCAGCAATGCTGCGCCCCTGCAAGGGAATCGACAGGTAACGATTGCGTGTTGCGTTAAATGCGGGTTAAGCACCTTCGCCGCGGGCGAAGAGCTTGCTGAATTGCTCGACCGTGGCGGGCGGCATGCCCACCAGCCGCGTGTTCGCCTTCGCATGCTCCACGCGCGACATGCCCACCAGCGCCGTGGTGATTCCCGGGGACGAGCGCACAAACTGCAGCGCGCGCTCCACATCATTCTCGAGACCCAACGCCTCAGCAACAAACGGAGGCAGATTGCTTGCGACCTTGCCTTCCAGCAGCGAAGCGCTCGCGATCAGAGTAAAGCCGAGCTCATTTGCCGCTTCCATGGCTGTCCGCTGGCGCCCCTCGACGGCCTGATTGCCGAGCGTCAGCGCCTCCGTCATTCCCAGGTTGAAGGGAAGCTGCACAAACCGGAAGCGGTGCTTCTCGCCCGCAATGTCCTTGGCAATTTCCGCAAATTCTCCCAACTGCATGGCATCGCGCGCGCGCGCTTCCTGACGGAAACCGCTCCAGGTGGCCATGCCGTAAAACCCAATCTTTCCGGCGGCAGCGGCGGACTCGAGGAAAATGAAGGCGTCACGCACGCGTTCGAGGAAGTCGGGCCGCGATACTTCACTCAACTGTGTTTCCGGGTTATGAAGATAGTAGACGTCGACGCAATCCACGCCGAGATTTTGCAGGCTGCGCGCGAGCTGGTCCTCCAGAAACCGCGCCGTCATGCAATGGCTGCCCGCGACGATGTCTTTGGCGCTGAAAATACCTTTCTGAATGTACTCGTGGAAAAAATATTCGTTGGGATCGGCGGGCATGGCGCCGTCCGGCGTCAAGTAGCCGCCCTTGGTGCAGAGAACAAACTCTTCGCGCGAGAAGCCATTTGCCGCGAGCTGCTTGATCGCCGCGCCGATGCTGCGTTCACTCCGCTGAAAGCGGTAATTAATAGCTGCGTCGATGACATTAATGCCGCCTTCCGCGGCAGCGACGACCGCGGCGGTATAACCAGCATCGGTTTTCGCATCCGGCTTGCCGAGGTAGGTGCCGATACCCAAGGAAGAAAGAACGAGCTCCCGTGATTCGCGAAAATGACCCTCAGCGGCGCGCCCAGCGAATCGCTGCGCGTAGCGCGCCGTTCCCTTCTTCGTCGCGGAAGTGCTCATGACGCTCCCTCGTTTGGCTGAGCTGGCCCGCTCTTTTCCGGCGATTTCGATTCATTGCTTTTCGGGGCGAGAAGCCGGGAGCAGGCGCGAAGAATCTTACGGTACGGCCAGTCTTTTTCGCGAAAGAAAATCTCGCCCTCGCGAGGATTGCTGTAATACCACCGGGCCACGAGCCACAAATGCTCGCTCAGGTCAGCTTTGTTCGGGGCGGAGCTGGATTCGAGATGCTCGCGGAAAATTTGTTCCGCGGAGCGCGGCTGTGTGGCGATTTCAGCAAAACGCAGAAAATACGGCTCGGCGAGCCGCCCGCCGCGAACGGCATAGACTCCGATGGTCTGGTCCTCCGCGGCGCGCTGCAGGATCACCGCGTCAAGATCCTGAATGCGCCGCGCCAGCTCCGGCCGGGCACGCAAAACGTCGTCGAGCTTCTCGATGCGCTTGTGCAGGCCGGCGGCGCGCTCAAAATCCAGTTCCTCGCTGGCACGTTCGCGGTCTTGCTCGAAGGAAGCGCGCAGCGAGCCGCCGCTGGTTTCGAGAAACTGCACCAGCCGCTGCACCTCGACGCCGTATTCCTCTTTCGTGCAGCCAGCGAAGCACGGCGCGAGGCACATTTTCATCTCGGAGTAGAGGCAGCCGGGAAACGACGGGTCGCGCCGGATCTTGATCTGGCAGCGGCGCACCTTGAAAAAATCGAGCGCTCGTTCGGCAAAAGCCTCCGCCGATTTTCGTGACGCAAACGGCCCGTAATAAGCGCCCGCTGCCGGTTGCCCGAATTCGTCCACGGGGATGCGCCGCGTAGGGTAACACCGCGGATACGCATTACGCAGGCTCACTTTCAGTACGGCGGGCGGACGTAGGCGCATCAGGTCGCGGTATCGTTTTGGAAAATTTTGCTTTGCGTGCTGGTAGTAAGTGAATGCCTGCTCGAACATCGAGCCAGTGAGGCGGTAGCGCACGCCGCGCGCAAACCCGCGCAGGTTCAACCTCTTGCTTGCCGGATCCATTGGCCCGAGCAGGCGCTCGAGACGGCGCCGCAAATCCTGCGTGCGAATTAGAAACGGCTCGGCCTTTTCTTCGCGCGGCTGGATGAGGCAAACTGCCGGCCGTGGCGGCAGGGCGGAGAAAAACTCTTCGGTGCGCCCGAGGTCAAATTGGAGTCCGCAATCGAGATCAAGCACGCCGTAAGAATACTACGCGGGGACTACGACTTGAGGACCCAAGAGGAAATCACTAGCCGCTGAATCTCGCTGGTGCCTTCGTAGATCTCCGTGATGCGGGCGTCGCGGTAGTTGCGCTCGACGGGATACTCGCGGCTGTAGCCGTTGCCGCCGTGGATTTGGATGGCCTTGTGCGTGACGCGCGTGGCCATCTCGCTGGCAAAAAGTTTAGCGATGGCCGCATCCATGCTGAATCGTGCGCCGGTGTCCTGCTTCCACGCTGCTTTACGCACCAGCAGCCGCGCGGCATCGATTTCCGTGACCATATCCGCAAGCATGAACTGGATCGCCTGAAACTGCGAAATGGGCTTGCCGAAGGCCATGCGCTCCTGCGAATAGGCAAGCGCGGCTTCAAACGCGCCTTGCGCAATGCCTGTGGCTTGCGCGCCAATGCCTATCCGGCCGCCATCCAGCGTCGAGAGCGCCACCTTGTAGCCTTCGCCTTCGTTGCCGATGCGATTCGCCACCGGCACTTCACAGTCGGTGAAGACCAGCTCGCTGCAGGCCGTCGCGCTGATGCCCAGTTTTTTTTCTTCCTTGCCGACCTTGAAGCCGGGTGTCCCTTTTTCGACGACCAGAGCGGTGATGCCTTTCTCCCCCTGCGCCGGGTCGGTGTTGACGTAGACGAGGGCGGCATCGGCTGCGCCACCATTGGTGATCCACGCTTTCGTTCCGTTGACGACGTACTTGTCGCCTTTTTTAACGCCTTTCGTTTGCAGCGCGGCGGCGTTCGAACCAGCCTGCGGCTCCGTCAGCGCGTAGCAGCCGACTTTTTCGCCGCGCGCATACGGCAGCAGGAATTTTTTCTTCTGGTCGCTGCTGCCATAACGATGGATGGGATCGCAGTAGAGCGAATTCTGCACGGAAAGAATGACGCCGGTCGAAGCGCAGCACCGCGATATTTCTTCAACGACAATGGTGTAGGAGATGTGATCGAAACCTGCACCTCCCTCCGCTTCGGGAATCGCGACACCTGTCAGCCCCAACTCCGCAGCCTTCTTGAAGAGATTGCGCGGGAAATGGCCCGTTTCGTCCAGCTCTCTGGCGAGCGGCTTGACTTCGGATTCGGCAAACTCCCGGACGCTCTTTTGCAGCAGTCTTTGTTCTTCTGTGAGCTCGAGATTCAATGAGAAACTCCCGACTTCCGGAAAACGTTTGCCCAGAGATCACATTCTATCGCGACCCGGAGGGTCTCTGTTCTTGAGCGAAAGCCTTGCGCAAGCGTTCGAAGGTGGTCTTCAAGTCTTCCGGGTGCACGCGAGTTTCCCCAGTAACAGTCATGAAATTCGAATCGCCAAACCAACGCGGCAGCATGTGTAGGTGAACGTGTCCGGCGACGCCTGCTCCCGCCGCGCGGCCGAGATTCATCCCCAGGTTCATCCCGTCGGGCTTGTAATCTGCCTGAAACGCTTTCTCGAGGCGTTGCGCTAGTTGCATCATCTCGCCGAGGGCGCCCGCGGCGCATAAACTCAATTCCGCGACGTGCTCGTACGGGACGATCATCACGTGCCCCGAAGTGTAGGGGAACCGGTTGAGGATGATGAAACTCCGCGACGCGCGATGAACGACCAGGGTGTTCTCGTCGTCCGTGCGCGCTACGGCATCGCAAAATATGCAGTCCGGTTGTTTGCCAGCGCCCGTCATCTGCGCCATGTACTGGTAGCGCCAAGGAGTCCAGAGATAATCCATGGGGTCGTGTCCTTCTTGGGAAAAGCTGCGGGCACAGAATAGCGCAAAAGTCCGGAGCAGGAGCACAAAGGCTTACCGAAGCGCAACCCGTTTTCAAATGTCCGCTGAATTGTCCTAGGAATGCGGCGTCTCGCTGGAGGCGGTCGAACTGGCGCCAGCGGAAGCCGCGGCCTCGGGGCTGTTGACAAAATCTTTAAGTTCTTTGCTGGGCTTGAAGAAAGGAATCTTCTTCGCGGGCACTTCCACTTTCTCGCCAGTCTTCGGATTGCGGCCGACACGACCGCGGCGGGAGCGCGTGCGGAAGCTGCCGAATCCGCGGATTTCGATTTTGTCACCCTTCTGGAGCGACTCGATGATGCTCTCGAAGATGGTTTCCACGATGGTCTCCGACTCTTTGCGCGGGAGCTCCGTGATGCGCAGCACCTCTTCGATAAGGTCGGCCTTCGTAAGTGTAGGTTGGTTGGTCATTTTGCCTATGCCTCTTTGCACAGCCAGAGTTTCGGCGGCCGCAGCTCAGTGCCGCGAAGGGGCTTGCAGGGGCTAGACCCGCCTGATTGCCCTTCTTCCTATCATTAAATTGACCCGCAGGTAAATGAAATTGTGCTGCCGGTCCCAGGGCCCGACTTCCTAAGAAAAGCTGGTTAGCGTGCCGAGAGCTTGGACTTGAGCGCGTCGCCAATGGTTGCGGTCGATGAGGTCTTGGTAGTCGAGCGGTATTGCTCGATTTCCTTGCGCTCAATTTGCTTCGCGGCCGCGCGGTAGCTGAGCCCGATGCGGCGAGTTTCCGGGCTGATCTTGATGATCTTGAAGTCGTATTCCTTGCCCGGCTCGAGGGGTCCGGCGCTCTTGAGCGGCCCGGTGCTGGTGCGGTGCATCGGAGTGTGGCCTTCGTCGCGGCGGCGGCGCTCTTCGATCTCCGTGTTGTGACAAAGGGCTTCGATGTTCTCGCCCAGCTCGACAAACGCGCCGAACGTGGCGATTCGCGAAACTTTGCCCTTCACGATCTGCCCAACCTTGTGCGCTTTGAACCAGTCGCCCCAAATGTCGTTCACCTGCTTGATGCCGAGCGAGACGCGGCGGTTCTCCGGGTCGATCTTAAGAACCTTGGCGGTCACTGGCTCGCCCTTCTTGAAGACTTCGTGCGGATTCTTCACACGCCCGGTCCAGCTTACGTCGCCGACGTGCACGAGCCCGTCGAAACCATCCTCGATTTCGACGAACGCGCCAAACTCCGCGATGTTGCGAACCTTTCCAGTAACGACGGTGCCCACAGGATACTTTTCCGCAACCAGCAACCACGGATCAGGCAACGCTTGCTTGATCCCGAGCGAGACGCGGCGGTCGCTGGGCTTGATGTCCAGCACCACCACGTCGACTTCTTCGCCGACTTTCGCGATCTTCGAAGGGTGCTGGACTTTCTTGGACCAGCTCATTTCGGTCACGTGGACGAGGCCTTCCACGCCCTGCTCGAGCTCGACGAACACGCCGTAATCCACCACGCCGACAATCTTGCCCCTGACTTTTCCGCCGGCGGGGTATTTTTCCGCCGCGTTCACCCAGGGGTCTGGCATCAATTGCTTTAGCCCAAGCGAGACGCGCTGCTTCTCCTTGTCGAACTTCAGGATGATGACGTCCAGCTCCTGCTCCGGCTTCACGACGTCCGAAGGATGCTTGACGCGACCCCAGCTCAAATCGGTCAGGTGCAAGAGGCCATCGATCCCGCCGAGGTCCACGAAGGCGCCGTACTCGGTCACATTTTTCACGTGGCCATGAACGACCTGGCCTTCGCTCAACGTCTCCATCAGAGCGGCGCGCTTGGCGTGCAATTCTTCCTCGAGAATTGCGCGACGGCTGACGACCACGTTTCCGCGGCGCCGGTTCACCTTCGTGACGCGAACCTGCACCTCTGTGCCTATCAGGTCGTCGAGATTTTGAGTGGGACGCAGGTCATACTGCGAGCCCGGCAGAAACGCACGGACACCGACATCCACCACCAAACCGCCCTTAATACGGTCCACGATCTTTCCGGTGATGTTTTCCTTGCCCTTATAAGCCGCTTCGATTTTTTCCCAGGTCCTCCGGCGCAGCACTTTCTGGTAGGACAGAATCGTGTAGCCTTCTTTGTGCTCGCCGGTGCGCTGCACTTCGATGGTGGCGTTTGGCTCGGGACGAGGAATCTCCGTCTCGGTGAATTCCACGGCTGGGATCAAGCCCTCGGTTTTTCCGCCAAGGTCCACGACCACGCCCTGCTCGGTATATGCGACAACCTTTACTTCAATAATTTCGTTCTGCGACGCCGCTTCGTGCTGCTCGTCGTACTGCTCCATCAACTTGCTCATCTCTTCGGAGCCGGCCGCTTCTTCATCCGCAGCAGTGGATTCGGCCGCAGAGGAGGCGTCCGCACCAGAGGCAGTGGCCTGAGCATGCGCAACCGGGGTGGCCGAAGGCTCCGCCGCTTCGGCGCGCGATTCCTCGCCAGCTTCATTGACAGGACTTCCAGCGGGCGCCGCAGTTTCCTGCGTGGCACTTTCGGCCGCGGCGGGATGCGCAGGTTCTTCGGGATTTGTCGTGCTGTTCCGGGCAGGTTGTGATTCCGGGGCGGGAGCGGCAGCGGCCGCGGATACAGGGTTGTCGCGGTCAGAAAACATGGTTGTTGGCCTCCGGTCGGTTACTTCTTTTTTGTCGATAAGATTCCTTGCGAATTCCCTGACAGGGTCTATGCAAGGAGGTTAACCGCTAAGCGGTCACACGGGACAATGGCGCTGCGGGCGTTACTGGAAACGCTGCAACATCAACAGGATACTCGCCGCCTCCGGCCCGTGTCAATGAACCCAAGGACTCGCCGCTAAGCTCGCGCGCGACCAGCTTGAGTCCTTTCGCGGCGGAAGTCGGGGGCAAAAACCTCCACCGTACGGCACATTTCGAATAGGCGCGAGCGCATGCGGCTTCCGATTCTTTGTTCGAGAGAATCTTCCCGCGCGGGCGGCACAAATTTTCCGCTCGGGAGCCTGGCGGGCTCGCCTTCAGAGGAGGGATTGTCGACATAGTTCGTCGTTATGATCGTGGTGCGCTGCTCGTTGTACCGGGCATTGAGGACAATTCCGACGATGTCCCGCACCCAATCTGAAGGTTTGCTTGCGCCTAGATCGTCGAGCACAAGGATCTCGATCGTTCGAATGGGCTCGAGAATCCCCATTTCGGTGGATTGGCTCGCGGGATTGTAGCTTGCCTGAATCTCTTTGAGCAGTTCACGGTAATCGCAAAAAAGCCCTCCGTGTCCGCGCCGGATCAAGTCTTTTAACGCGGCAACCGCGAGGTGCGTTTTGCCCACGCCCGAAGAACCCATCAACAGCAGCCCTTTTTCCGCCGCACCCGGATAATCGCGCACAAATCCCTGCGTTAGCACCTTCGCTTGCTTCAGCGACAACGAGTGCTGGGGCGTCCAGGTCTTGCCATCCGCCAGGTCGGTGACATAACTCTCAAAATCGCAGTGCTCGTAGCGCTTGGGGATCCGCGCGCGCTCCATTACGCGCGTGGCGCGCTCCTGCATTGTGCAATCACATGCGACGGCAATTCTTGGCGCGCTTTGTGCGAAGCCAGGCTTGTCGAGAGAGACGAATTCCTGACCTGGGTTCGGTTTATTTGGAGGCACCAGCTTCCATCCGGTTCCTCTGCATAGCGGGCAGTTCTCAAGCGCCATGCCGACAGGATACGGTCGCAGGCGGCGTACGGCAAGGTGTCTGCTCTGGGAAACCTGTGGAAGGAGGCAGGCTACGTAGTCCGCACGACTCTCGGCGTAGCCCGGACAATCGCGTGCCGCGGCGTTTTTTCCTGAGCGTAGGAAGAAGCCACGCGCGACAATTCCTGCTGCACGACGGCGGCGAATTCCGTCATCTGTCGCTCCATCTCCACCATCTTCTCGCGCATGTTCAAAATGATTTCGACGCCGGCGAGGTTGACCCCCATATCGCGTGCCAGCGTGAGGATGACGTCTAGGCGCTCGAGGTCGGAGTCGGTGTAAAGCCGCGTGTTCCCCTGCGAGCGCGAGGGCTTGAGCAGCCCCACGCGTTCATACAGCCGCAGCGTTTGCGGGTGGAGCTTGTACAGCTCCGCCACGGCGCTGATCATGTAGCCGGCCTTGGCTCGTTTTTTCGCGCGCAGCGGCATCTTCTTCAATTCTCAACCGTCAGTTCTTAGTCCTAAGTCAAACTCCCGCCTTGCTGAACAAATCCTTGCGCGGATCTTCCGGCGCGACACTCTCC
>WNFG01001695.1_pt1 | contig 18513 bp, 19 predicted proteins | sample 5400431 | NCBI WGS metagenome assembly WNFG01 (sample SAMN13153346, study PRJNA577476) | soil metagenome | isolation source: 120 cm saprolite under Douglas fir tree site 2 hole 3 replicate 2 | place: USA:California | collected 2015-04-18 | reverse complement strand
AGGTAGGTGATCCGATTCGACAGAAGCGCGATCTGCACCTCCGGCGACCCCGTATCGACGTCATGAACCCGATACGAGGAAATGAGCTCCGTTTTCTGCTGCTTGGTGGTCGGCAAAATCATGTCTCCTTAAGACTTAACCCCTCTGCATCCATTCGTCCGCTTTGAAATCGCGACACCATAACAGCGGCTGATCTCAAAATCAATCCCGCCCGTAGCCAGAGAAGGGGCCAGCTACATGGTCCGGTTGAGAACCTCGTGCCGAGCCGGAGAATTGCACGTGAGCTTTTGAACTGAAACAAGCGCCCACACACACACTGTCATCCTGAGGCGGCGGCAGCCCCGGAGGGGCAGAGCGCGCCGAAGGACCCCCAGCCTGAAACCCGGACAGGGCGGTGGAAGGTCGACTATTCCGCCGCCCAACCGGGATACAACTTGGGGGTCCTTCGACCATCTTGCGCCGCGCAATCGCTCCGCGATTACGCGGCTCCGGCGGCTCAGGATAACAGGTAGGAGACAGGTGGTGTAAGCGCAGGCACGCCCCACGCGGGCTAGAATTGCAGCCTTGCCGACCGTCCGCGAGCTGGCCATCCCGATCCCGCATGAGAAGATCGCCGCGTTCTGCCGGAAGTGGGGCATCAAGCGGCTGGCGTTCTTCGGCTCCATCGTCCGTGATGACTTCGATCCGGAGCGGAGCGATGTGGATGTAATCGTGGAGTTGAGACCGGATACGAAGGCGAGAGGGCTGGCGTTCTTCGGGGCGCAGACCGAGCTCTCGGAGATCTTCGGTCGAAAAGTCGATTTGCTCGTACCGGGCGAGATCAGTCGGTGGATGATCAAGGACGTTCTGGCGGAAGCGATTGAAGAGTATGACGAAGCACCGTGACATCGTTCCGCTCGGCGCCATGCTCGACACCGGCCTCCGCGTTTTGACGACGACCGCGCACAGATCGCGTGCGCAGTTCGATACCGACGAGAACCTTCAATTCGCTCTAACGCACCTGCTTCAGAGAATCAGCAGGGCGGCGGCACGAGTGAGCGAGGAAGCGCGCATCGCACATCCGGAGATCGATTGGCCGGACGTTGTGAATATGCAAGACAGAGTCGCTCGCGATTACAGGCATATCGATCTCGATGCCGTTTGGGTGAGCGCCACCGCCGATGTCCCTCGCCTTCTCGCAGCCCTCGAAGCGTTCATGCCCTCCGATCCGCCATAATCCGCGGCGCATGAAGCGCTTCCTCCTCCTCCTTCTCTTCGCCGCCGCGGCTAACGCCGCCACCATCCAGTCCCCCTCCCAGTTCCTCGGCTTCGAGGTCGGGGCGGACCGGAAGCTCGCCGACTACCGGCAGATCGTTTCGTACTTTCACGCTCTGGCCGCGGCATCGCCGCGGGTGCGGGTGGAGTCGCTGGGGAAAACCACGCTCGGCGAAGACTTCATCATGGCCGTCGTCACTTCCGAGGGGAACATGCGGAACCTCGAGCGGATCCGCGAGACGGCCAGGAAACTGGCCGATCCGCGCGGACTCTCCGAGGAGCAGATCGGACAGCTTGCGCGCGACGGGAAGGCCATCGTCCTGGTCACTTGCAACATCCACTCCTCGGAGATCGCATCGAGCCAGATGGCCATGGAGTGGGCCCACGCGCTCGCCACGGGCAACGACGCCGAGACCAAACGCCGCCTCGACAACGTCGTCCTGCTGATGGTGCCGTCGCTCAATCCCGACGGGCAGATCATGATCACCGATTACTACCGCAAGTTCCTCGGCACGCGCTACGAGGGGGGGCGGCTGCCGTGGCTCTACCACCACTACGTCGGCCACGACAACAACCGCGACTGGTTCATGCTCACGCAGCGCGAGACGAAAGAGCTCAGCCGCGCCGTCTACCACGAGTGGTATCCGCAGGTGTGGGTCGACGAGCATCAGATGGGGACCGACGGGCCGCGCATGTTCATCCCTCCGTTCGCCGACCCGCTCGATCCCACCGTCCACCCGCTGATCTGGCGCGAGGCCAATCTCGTCGGCACGAACATGGCCTTCCGGCTCGAGCAGCAGAACAAGGCCGGGCTCATCTACGGCTACTCGTTCGATGCTTACTGGCTCGGCGGGACGCGCAACACCGGGTGGTGGAAGAACATCACCGGACTGCTTCTCGAAACCGCATCGGCGCGTATCGCCTCGCCGATCACGATCGATCCGAGCGAGCTGCACGGCGGGCAGAAGGGGCTGATCGACTACAAAGCCACCATCAACCATCCGCATCCGTGGGCGGGCGGGACGTGGCGGATGCGCGACATCATGGACTACGAGCGGATCGCCTCGGATGCGCTGCTGGAGACGGCGGCCGACCGCCGCGAAGATCTCCTGCGCGACGTCGCCGTCCGCGCCCGCGCGGCCGTGGCGTTCGGGGGGACCAAGGTCTATCGCATCCCGCATGACCAGCACGATTGGCCGAGCGCACAGTTCCTGGCCGCGCTGCTCCTCGAGCATGGCGTCGAGATCGAGCAGTCCGACGATGGCGACTACTGGATTCCGATGGCGCAGCCGTACTCGCGGTTCCTCGTCGAGCTGCTCGAACCGCAGCGCTACCCCGAGGTCCGGCTGCAGGCAGGGAAAGAAATCCTCAGGCCCTACGACGTCGCGACGTGGACACTGCCGTTGGCGATGGGCGTGACTGTCGAGAAGACGACGATCAAGACTTCCTACAAGAAGGTCAGCGAGATCAAGCCGGAGACCAAAGAAGTTCTGCGCAAGCACGCCTCCCAGCCGAAGCCGCGCGTCGCCATCTACAACCCCTGGGGCGGCGCGCTGGACGAAGGGTGGACGCGCTGGCTCCTCGACACCTACGGCTTCACACCGAAGTCGCTCCATCCGCAGGAGGTGAAGGCGGGCCTGCAGAACCTCGACGTCTTCATCCTCCCCGATATCGACAAAGAGGAGATCGCTACCGGCAAACGCGCCGGCGGTGAAGGGGCGATGAAGTACGTCGATGAGCTGCCGCCGGAGAACCGCGGTTCGATGGAGAAGGAAGGGGCACAGGCGCTGCGGACCTTCGTCGAGAACGGCGGGACGCTGCTGGCCTTCAACGCCGGCTGCGACTACGTCATCGACAACTTCAACATCCCGGTGCGGAACGTCCTGGCCAAAGCAGCCGACTTCTCCGTCCCCGGCTCGCTCGTCCGCGTCAAAGTCCGCAACGACCATCCCGTCACCGCGGGGATGCCCGAGGAGACGGCAATCTACATCGACCATCCGGTCGCCTTCGAGACCACCTCCCCCGGCGGCGAGCTGGAGCGCTGGGTGCTGATGACCTACCCCGAGGATGCCCGCGACATCCTCCTCTCCGGCTGGATCAACGGCGAGGAGAAGCTGACGCGCAAGGCGGCAGCGGTGGCGATGACCTTCGGCAAAGGCCGCATCGTCCTCTTCGGCTTCCGCCCCCAGCACCGCGGCCAGACCCATGCCACATTCCCGATGATCTTCAATGCGCTGTACTGGGGAAGGGAGTAGGGGTTTTGGTTGTCGGTTGTCGGTTGTCGGTTGTCGGTTGTCGGTTGTCGGTTGTCGAGGAGAAATCGTAGAATTCTCCGTCTCTGACAACCGATAACCGACAACCGATAACCGCACTACGAAACCCCACCTCACCACACACGTACCTCACCCCATGCGCACTCTCGCCTCGCTCCTTCTCCTCCTCGCCGCCACCACCGCCTCGGCTGACCTTTTCGGCGATTGTTCGTTCAGCGAAAAGCGCAACGTTGCCGCGCCGTCGGCCGGCGTCACGCGCATCGTCATCATCGGACGCGCGGGATGGCTCCATATCAACGGACGCCGCGGCGCGGCACAGGTGACCGCCAGCGGCACGGCCTGCGCGTCGAGCCGCGACCGGCTGAGTGAGACGAAGCTGGTCCTGAGCCGCAGCGGCTCGGAGCTTCGCATCGAGGCCGTCACGCCCGAGCACGAGCTGTTCGGCAGCTCCAAGCTCGACTTCGACGTCGTCGTTCCCGACAACGTTCCGCTGGAAGTCGACGACGGATCGGGCGACCTAACGATTGACAACGTCGGACCCGCCGAGGTTACCGACGGAAGCGGCGACATGACCGTCCGGAATGTCGGTGGCAACCTGTCGGTACACGACGGATCGGGCGACATGACCCTCGAGAACGTCTCCGGCGACGTCCGCATCACCGACGGCTCCGGCGGTATCGAAGTCCGCGGCGCCGGCAGCGTCGACATCGTCAACGACGGCAGCGGCTCCGTCGACATCCGCAACGTGAAGCGGAACGTCCACATCGGCAGCAAAGGCTCCGGCAGCGTCGACGTCTCCGACATCGGCGGCGACTTCCTCATCGGCAGCAAGGGCAGCGGGTCGGTGAAGTGGGAGCGGGTTGCGGGGCATGTGGATGTACCGGAGAGGTACCGGCGGCGGTAGAAGGGGTTCTCGGTTATCGGTTGTCGGTTGCATCCCCGCCAACGTGTTATCTTCGTCCCCATGCGGGGTTAGCTCAGCGGTAGAGCGTCTGCTTTACACGCAGAGGGTCACTGGTTCGAATCCGGTACCCCGCACCACACCGAAAACGGATGACCGCCGACCAGCAGCGAGTCCGCGCGCAACTTTTCTTCTTCCCACCTACGCGATATGTGCCATCACCGAACCGCTCGCTAATCGGTATTCTCAGCGGCCTATCCTCATGGCAACGCGCCACTTATCCGCGACTATCCCTGAGTATTCATCAGGGACTCGGACTATCGGATTTTGGTATCCGTGCCACCTAAGTGATACAACGACAACCTTGCGGAGGGTTGTCGATGACCGAGCTGCCCGGATCCCGCCAAAGCGAACGCGCAGCGCGTACATATAAGACATGGGTTCTCGCCGCCATAGCCCTTGCCGGCTTACTCTTCATCCTCGCCGCGATCGCGCTACCGAAGCGAGAGCTTCTGGACTTGCCACGAGAACTACTCCGGGAGTTGGGAATAGCAGTCCTGGCGGTGTTCACAGTTTCGTACATCTATGAAGAAGGCCTTTCAAAGAAGTACATGGCTCAGTTCATCGCGCAATTGCGCTCCGAGATCACCAAGGGCGAGGGCAACGCCGCAACCTGCGCAGTACTCGGGATTGACGAAATCTTTCGCGATCGGCTTAGTTACGAGCGCTCGTTGGGGATCGCTCTTCAACTTCGTGACGCCGATGCGAACACGCGCCTGCGGCTCGTAGCACGCTCAGCGTTCACCGTCGTCGGCCACGCAGCAGAACGGCTGAGACAAATCATTAAGGCGGGAGCGCACGTAGAGATTTGCATACTCGATCCGCGAATCTCTGATGGCGATATGGCCTGGAATGTGGATGTAACGCGTGCTGACATTCGGCACACGTTGGCCCTGCTGCAAGAAATAATCGTGCCGGAGCTAGTCGACGCTAACGCGGTCGGTGAGCTTTCGGTCGCCCTGCATCGCGTTCCGCTCCTCGAAAGCTTTCTCTTGATCTCGCATGCAGCCAAGCGATGGTGCACGTGGGACTTTAGTTTTGGGCGTGACCCGAGCTGCAAAAACGTTCTGATGTTGGACTCACAAAAGCCTTTGGGCGTGAATGTCTGCGCGCGCTACGACCATGTTTGGAAACACGCAGAAAAAATCGTGACGTACAAGAGCGGCAAGCTCACGATGAATCGCCTCCCCGAGTGCTTAACGGTTTCCGCTGCTGCCGATCTTACCGCGCCAGCCAGAGAGTGACGCGACAGAGCGCCAGAAAGACCTCCGCGTCTCCGCGCCTCCGCGTGATGCCTTCTCGTTCGCATACCGGCCCATCCTTTGTTACAGCTGGGGGTCCTTCACCGTCCTCAGCCACATCCGGGCATCGGCGGTTCAGGATGACAGAGTGGTTTTCGGCTCGAAAAGTACGGCGAGCGCCTCTCAAACTACGGCGGCTGCTCAGCGAAGGACGACGTCTGCCGCGATATCTAAATCTGCTGCCTCCATATCAGGAACGCCAGCCTCGATATCGAGAACGTTTACCTCGACACTGGGAATCTCAGCCTCGAGATCAGGAAAAACTACTTCGGCAGTCAAAACGGCTTCCTCGCGAATGACAGCGCGTCAATACGAGAGTACCGCAGTGTCATTGTCGAGGCAGGCGTTTTCAATCCGGAGGCGAGCGTTTTAGGTATCGAAGCGGACGTTTTCGATGTCGAGGTAAATTTTGTCATTCGTGAGGAAGATCGCGTCGGGAGCGGGGTGCAGACCGTCAATCCCGAGGCGGGGTGGGCCGCTTGCGAGGGTGGGCTCGCCACTGGCAAGGAATCGTCCGGCCAGAACGATGATGTTACGGCTGCGTTGCCGGTTGTCGGTCAAGACCCGATGTAGCATTCGGAACCTCAGGAAAGGGGAAAAACGAATGGTCAACGTCGCGCTGTTTGTTCGTCTCGAGGCAAAGGCAGGCAAGGAAGCGGAGGTCGCGGCGTTTCTCAAATCCGGTCTTGCGCTCGTCCAGGAGGAGCCGGCCACGACCGCGTGGTTCGGTCTTCAGCTCGGGCCCTCCACCTTCGGCATCTTCGATGCCTTCCCGGACGAAGCAGGCCGGCAGGCACATCTTACCGGCCCGGTCGCCGCAGCACTCATGGCCAAGGCGACCGAGCTTTTCTCGCAGCCACCGTCAATCCAGAAGGTCGACGTGCTGGCGGCGAAGCTTCCTTAGTCGGAGCGTCCTCGGCTCGCACAGAAACACCCGCCGGGCGAGGACGCCCGCCGGGAGCAGGCAGGATGCCTGCTCTCCGCCACATGGCACCCATCGTGGATAGGTCATGATGCGCGCCGGTTGCCGCGACTCTCTCTTTCCATGCGTTCCCCCTTCAAGCGCCGTAAGCGCGTTCTTCTGCTCGATGACGATCTCTCGATGCAACGCCTCGTAGCCCGTATCCTCCGCAACCAGGGATTCCGCGTTGACGCCTTCCTGACCGGCAACCAGGCCCTTGCCGCGCTCAAGCGGCAGGCGTATGACGTTATCCTCCTCGATCTGATGATGCCGCACGAGGGAGGGATGACCGTGATCCGCCATCTCCGGGCGAACGATCCAACGTCGCTGAAGAGGTCGATCCTCCTGACGGCCTCGCCCGGCTCACTGATCGGCGCCCTCTCCGGCGAAGTGGAAACGGTCGTGCAGAAACCGTTCGAAGCGAAGCAGCTCATCGATACCGTCAAGCAAATTAGCGGGACATGAAGCCGGCCTTCACCCTCATCGACGGTCACTACGCCATCGTCCGCCTCCCCGCGGATGAGGCCATCCCGCCGTGGGCGCACGGAACGTTTGTCTCCATCACCCGCACCGGCCACGAGCTCTCAATCGTCTGCAACGAAGGCAACGTCCCCGACGTCGTGGCCGACCGGGGCTGGCGCTGCCTCGAGCTGGCCGGTCCTCTTCCCCTCGATCAGACCGGCGTCGCCGCCGCCTTCACACGCGTCCTGGCTGATGCCGGCATCGCCCTTTTCGTCATCTCGACCTACGACACCGACTACGTTCTGGTGCGCGATGCGGCGCTGGAGCGCGCCATTGCTGCGTTGCGCGCCGCGGGATACACGGTCCGTCAAGAGCTATGATCGCGGAAGAGATGGAACAATCGTTCGCAGTGACGGCGCCCGCTCCGACGCGCCAGCGTTTCGTACTCCATCGCGCCGCCGCGTCTCCGTCGAACAGCTTTGCCGACGACGTCCGTCGCGGGCTTACCGCGGTACCGAAGTTTCTGCTCCCTCACTACTTCTACGACGCGCTCGGTTCGGCACTCTTCTCGGCCATCTGCGAGCTGCCGGAGTACTACGTCACCCGTGCCGAGGACGAGATCCTGCGGTCGAGAGCGATGGAGATCGCTGCCGCGTTCGGACCGCGGGTACGCCTGGTCGAGCTGGGCAGCGGCAGCGCGCGGAAGACGCGGCATTTGATCGAGGCGATTCTCGCCCGGCAGCCGTCTCTCGACTTCTTTCCGGTCGACGTCGACGCCGGCATCCTCGACTCCAGCGGGCAAGCGCTTCTGCACGACTATCCCCGCCTCTCCATCGACGCGATCTGCGGCGATTTCCGCAATCCAGCCACGCTCCTTCGCCCCTACCTCCCGTCCTCCGATGCCCGAACGATCGTCCTCTTCCTCGGGTCGAGCATCGGCAACCTCGATCCTGCCGGGGCCGGCGCCATGCTTTCCAATCTCCGCACCGCCCTCTCCCCCGGCGACGCTCTCTTCCTCGGCGCCGACCTGCGAAAGTCCCCCTCCATCCTCGAACCTGCCTACGACGACCCCCTCGGCGTCACGGCCGCCTTCAACCTCAACCTCCTCGGCCGCATCAACCGCGAGCTCGGCGGGACGTTCGACATCGCCTCCTTCGCCCACCGCGCGTACTACAACGAATCCGAGGGACGCATCGAAATGCACCTCGTCAGCAGAGAGGCGCAGCGAGTCCTCATCGATGGTTATGAGGTGGCCTTCGAAGAGGGGGAGTCGATCCACACGGAGAACTCGTACAAGTACGACGAGGCCAGCCTGAGCGCCCTCGCTGCGGCGGGGGGATTCACCATCGAGCAGCGGTGGAGCGACAGTAAGGGGTACTTCGCGGACCTGCTGATGGTGGCGAGGTAAGCGCGTAGCGCAGAGGAGCGCTGGCGTCTCCCCCGCGCTCCGAATACGCGGCTTCGCCGCCGGGCACAGACAAGAGTGTCTGTGCCACATTGGATCCGGCGAAGACTCCACACTTCAGCAATTACCGACGGGCAATGTGGCATGGCACAGACACTCTTGTCTGTGCCTTGCGGCGAAGCCGCGCGGCATTTGCGCGCCTTTCGGCGCGAACTACGGCTTCGCCCGCAGAATGCATTCCGTCCACCCGCTGTTCTCACTCGCGCCTCACCTGGTTTCTGAGTATCATTCCGCGTCCTGTGCCGAGGTAGCTCAGTTGGTTAGAGCACCAGATTGTGGATCTGGGGGTCGCCGGTTCGATCCCGGCCCTCGGTACCATGGACCCCCGCCGAATGACCGATACCGTCAAGCCAAGAATCTCCCGAGGTCTGCGCGACCTTCTGCCCGACCAGATGCTGGCGCGGCAGTCGATGATCGATACGATCCGCCGCGTCTATGAGCTCTACGGATTCGTTCCCCTCAGCACGCCGGCCATCGAGTTCCTCGACGTCCTCTCCGGCAGCGCGGGGACGGAGGCGCAGCAATCGATCTTCCGGGTGACGAATCCGGAGAACGAAGCGCTCGGCCTGCGTTTCGACCTGACCGTGCCGCTGGCGCGCGTTATCGCGCAGTACGCCGACCTGCCGCGCCCTTTCCGCCGCTACCAGGTCGCGCCGGTCTGGCGCGCCGACAAGCCGGACAAGGGACGCTACCGCGAGTTCACCCAGTTCGACCTCGACTCCGTCGGAACCGTGTCCGAGGTCGCTGACACCGAGATCATCGCCGGGATGTGCGACACGCTGTCGTCGCTCGAGGTCGGCCGCTACCTGGTGCGATTCTCCAGCCGGGCGGTGCTGAACCTGCTCCTCGACTTTGCCGGTATCGGCCCGGAACAGGGGGTCGACGTCTTCCGCGTCCTCGACAAGCTCGACAAGGTCGGCCTCGACAAAGTCTCACGCGAGCTGATGAACGGCTACAAGGACGAGTCGGGCGACACCATCCGCGGCGTTGGATTGGATGGCAGCCAGGTCGATCGCATCAAACGTTTTCTCGACATCAAGTCCGACTCGCGGCGCGAGGTTGCAGCCAGGCTTCGCGAGCTCTTCGCCACGCTCGATCACGCCTCCGCGCAGATCGACGTCGTCGAGCGGATCTCCAATCACCTCTACGCCCTCGGCTACGACGACGACCGCGTCTCGCTCGATCTCTCCATCGCCCGCGGCCTGGCGTACTACACCGGCCCGGTCTTCGAAGCGATCCTGCTCGATGCGCCGCAGTTCGGCTCGATCTTCGGCGGCGGCCGTTACGACGGTCTTGTGATGCGCTTCCTCGGCGAAGCGATTCCTGCCGTAGGGGCGTCGATCGGCGTCGATCGCCTTCTGGCCGCCCTGGCCCACCTCGGCCGCGTCGATACTCGAAAAGCAACCGCGCGCGTGCTGGTCACGAATATGGATACGGCGCTGACGGACGATTACCTGCAGATGACCTGGGAACTGCGCCGCGCCGGCATCCCGACCGAGTTCTACATCGGCACCGCCAAGCGCCTCGGCAAGCAGCTCGAATACGCCGACCAGTACGACATCCCCCTGGCCATCCTCTGCGGCTCCAACGAGAAAGCGAAGGGCATCGTCACAGTTAAGAATATGGCCGCGGGGCGGGCGAAAGCGAAGATGCTCGACGACCGGAGCAGTTGGCTGGCGGAGCGGCCGGGCCAGACGACGATACCGCGGGAGCGGTTGGTTGAAGGGATCAGGGAATTGCTTGCTGAAATCGAGTCGGCGTGACTTACTGGCTAGAGCCTCAAGTATGGCAAGCGCCACAACCCCCTCATCCGCCTTCGGCACCTTCTCCCCCAAAAGCGGGGGAGAAGGGCTCTCGACGTTAGAGTTTCGTGTCATTCGTCGGTCGTCATTGCGGCGGCTCTCGAAGGTAGAGTTCTGTGTAATCCACGGGAAGGGCTCTCGGTGTTGGGTTCCTTCCTCTCGAGTCTCGCCATACCTAATAATCGAGAGCCCTTCTCCCCCGCGCTTTTCAGCGGGGGAGAAGGTGCCGAAGGCGGATGAGGGGGCGGTTCTCGCGCAGATCGACCGATGCAACAGCCTCCCTCATTAGAATCATGACCGACACCATCACTCTCGACGGCAACTCGCTCACCATCGAGCAACTCGTGCGGATCGCGCGCGGCGGGGCAAGTGTCGCGATCGATCCGTCGAGTGACGCGCGCGTTGCCGCCGGCGAGCAACTCATCGCACGGGTCGTGGAAAACTACCGCCGGGCGTGGCTGGCGGGTGAACCGGCGGCGACCGAATACGCGTCACTACCGGCTTCGGTGAGTTCAAGGACAAACCGATCGCTCCGGACGATCTCGAACAGCTCCAGCGCAATCTGTTGCTCTCGCACTCGGTCGGCGTCGGCGAGAACTGCGATCCCGACGATCTGTCGAACTACTTCCCCGCCGACGTTATCCGCGCGGTCCTGGCCACCAGGCTCAATTCGTTCCTGCAGGGACACTCCGGTGTCCGCCGCAAGCTGGTCGACGTCCTCCAGGCCATGCTCACCCGCGGCGTGATTCCGCTCGTGCCGCTGCGCGGCTCGGTCGGAGCCAGCGGCGACCTCTGTCCGCTGTCACATACGTTCGCCACCCTGCTCGGATCGGGACGCTTCTACATCGCCGGCAACACGGAGCTTCGCGACGCCTCAGAGCTGCCCGCGCTGCTCGGCTTCAGCGCCGCCGAGATCAAGCCGACCTTCAAGGAGGGGCTGGCGCTCGTCAACGGCGTAAACTTCTCGGCGTCGATGCTGGCCTTCGGCGTGGCCGACGCGGAGCGGCTGGCCGATCTGGCCGACGCCGCGGCGGCGCTCACGCTCGAGGCGATGTGCGGCTGCACGCGCGCTCTCGATCCAAAAGTCCATGCCGCGCGCGGCCACGCCGGCCAGATCGCCAGCGCCGCACGCATGCGCGAACAGATCGGCGGCAGCAAGCTCGTCGAGCGCGCCGGCGCCGTGCAGGATCCGTATTCGTTGCGCTGCGCGCCGCAAGTTCACGGCGCCTCGCGCGCAGCCATCCGCTATGCGCGCGACGTGGCCGTCCGGGAGATCAACGCCGCAACGGACAACCCGCTCTTCTTCGCCGGGGAGGGCGATCCTTTTGATGTGCAGTTCCGCGACAACTGGCCGGAAGGCTATCGCGGCGATGAGCGCCTCGCCTACTCCGCCGGAAACTTCCACGGCCAGCCCATCGCCCTCGCCGCCGACTTCCTCAGCATCGCCCTGGCCGAGCTGGCCAACATCTCCGAGCGGCGCACCCAGACGCTCCTCGACAGCGACCACAATCGCGGCCTGCCGTCGAACCTCACCACCCGCCCCGGCGTGAACTCGGGACTGATGATCACGCAGTACACCGCTGCATCGCTCGTCTCGGAGAACAAGGTCCTCTCCCACCCCGCCTCGGTCGATTCGATTCCAACGGGCGCCAACGCCGAGGATCATGTCTCGATGTCAACGCACGCGGCGAGGAAGATGCGGACCATCCTCGGCAACGTCCAGAGCGTCCTTGCCATCGAGCTGATCGTCGCCGCACAGGCGGTGGAGTGGCGCGTGGCGATGATGCGCGGGGTCGCCGAGGCCCATACCCTCGAGGAGGCGGAGAGGCAGGCGAAGGCATTCGAAGACGCCGTCGGCGGACGAAGCGCGGAGATCGCGCAGTACCTCGGCACCGGCAGCGCCGATCTCTACCTCCGCGTCCGCGCTCTGGTCGATCCGCTTTTCGCGGATCGACCGATGAGCGAGGCATTGCGGAGGGTGAAGCTGGGGATTTTCTGATAGAAACCGAATGCTTATGCTGAAAGCCACCACTGTTGCCCTTTGCTTAGCCCTTCTCGTAGCGTGCAGCAGCTTGAGTCCCTTGCCGGGATCGTCCCAATCCTGCGAAGCTCACGGCAGCCTCGCGTCGCTCTGGCGCTGCATCGGTTCGCCTGACCCAACACCGCGCGAGAGCGGTCTCGCAAGCACATTACGCATGGCGAACGGCGACCTCACTCGTCGTGTAATCCTGAATCAAACGCCGTCGCTGGCCTGCAACAGAGCTCCCTGGCCTGGTTTCGCGCACAAGTCGCTGGCCGGTACGCCACCGCTCGAAGCGTTCGTGCACGAAGGTGACGCTACCCTTCCGGTGATTCTCGTCATCCACGGTCTTTACGACAGCAACTCGAACCGCTACGTCCGTTACACCGCCTCGGCTCTGGCGGACCGCGGGTTCGGCGTCGTCGTTCCCGACATGCGGTGGCACGGCTGTCTGATGTCGTATCCGAGCACGATCGGCATCGGCGAATCGGCGGATCTCCTGGCGTGGGCGGCGGCGATCCACGACGGAACGCTGGCGAGCTCCCTCGGCGGCCGGCCCATCGGGATGATCGGCTTCAGCCTCGGAGCACTCGACGTCATTGACACAATCTCGAGGGCCGAAGCAGCGAAACTGTTCGATGCCGGCGCCATGGCCGTCTCACCGCCGGCCGACGTCGCCAAGGTCCTCGAACGGCTCGACCGCATGCGAACCCCGATCGGGTACTACTTCCGCATGACGCTTCGATTTCGCAACCAGCGCCTCGGCATCCCCTTCTGGACGCGGCAGCCGTTCCTTGCCTACGTCAACCGGCTCATCGAGGAACATCTCACCCCATTCCACTCCACGGCCGAGCTCATCGCCGCGGCCGAGCCTTCGACACGCTTCGCCGCCGTGCGACGACCGCTGCTGATCATCGCCTCGCGGAATGATCCTGTGCTCGGCCGCGTCGCATCGGACGCCCTCGTCAAACCACCTCCGATGCCGTACGTACACGTCATCGCCACCGACGAGGGTGGTCACATCGGGATCATCGGCCGCGACCCGCAATGGTTCGTGAATGCGAAGAATGCCTTCTTCGGCAACGCGCCGCATATACCCGTCCGGCCGTAGATTACTTGCCAAGACGCCGATCCGTGCCGTAACGTATCGGCGACCCATCCACAACTCGAGGAGGCGCACATGCTCGTCAGGAGACTCGCACTCGCCCTGCTGCTCGTTGCCGCCGCGGTTTCAGCACAGCCGGCCGCACCGATCCCGCCCGATCCTTGCGAGACAGGGTCGGCCGACGTCTGCTCCGCGAGCCATTTTCAGACCGGCGCGAACCAGAATGCGAAAGAAGCCAATCTTGGCGATTCCATCACCGTCAAACTGAAACATGCCGTCTACGGCAAGATCGTCCCACCGTCGCAGTCGGGTCCGAAGAAGGTCTCGCTCTATCTCAACGGCAGAGACACGAAGATCACCCCGGACATCTATGACGATGCGAAGAACCAGCTCACCTTCCATCTCGAGCGAAACGCCGACAACAAGGACATCTGGACCGCGCTGCTGCGCGAGCCTTACAAAGCGCCACACCGCGATGTACTGGTGACGGTCGGCGTGGCCGACAGCCCACCGCTGACTTCAAACGCACACTTCACGCTGGTCGTGGTGAAGTGGGCCTGGTACGCGTGGCTCTGGATCCTGCTGCTGATCATCGTGCTCATCGCCTTTTTCTGGCTGGCGGCAAAGCGCGACGTCCTCCGCGACGGTCCACCGGTCAACGGCACCCGGCAGCCCTACAGCCTCGGCAAGTCGCAGATGGCCTGGTGGTTCTTTCTCATCATCATCGGCTTCGTGATGATCTGGCTGATCAGCGGCGATCGGGATACGGTCACCGCCTCGCTCCTGACGCTGATGGGCATCAGCGCCGGCACCGGCCTCGGATCGTCGCTCATCGAACGGAACGCCAAGAACCCTCCCGCACCGGCCGCGGGAGCTGTTCCCGCTGCTCCACCCCCACCTCCACCACCCGCCGTCTCGCGCGGCTGGCTCCAGGACATCCTCTCGGACAGCAACGGCTCGATCGCCCTGCACCGCCTGCAGATCGTGCTCTGGACGTTCGTCCTCGGCATCATGCTCATCGTCGCCGTCGTGACGTCGCTGACGATGCCGGTGTTCAACGACACGCTGGTGACGCTGATGGGTATCAGCTCGGGGACCTACGTCGGCTTCAAGTTTGCCGAAGACTAAGCCCGCACGGCCGGCTGCGTCGGTTGCCCAAGGCTCGGCCACCGTCTTCGTTTCATCGTTCTGCCGCGCAGACTCTGGACGATAGACTAGTCGCGCATGCGCGATCTCGACCTCGGCGACGGCATCACGGTGCCGTCACAACTTCTGCGTGCCGCCACCTCGCGCGCCGGCGGTCCCGGCGGGCAGAACGTCAACAAGGTGGAGACGCGCGTCACGATCGAAGTCGACGTCGATGCGCTGCCGCTGCCTGACGACCGCAAAGCGCGCATCCGGGAGCGTCTGGCCGGACGCATCAACAAACTCGGCGTGCTGCGCGTGACGTCGCAGGCCGAGCGCAGCCAGCTCGCCAACCGCGACCGCGCTCTGGCCCGGATGGAAGAACTGCTGGGCGATGCCATCACCGAGCAGGAGACGCGCAAACCGACGCGCATCTCCCGAAGTCAGAAGCGCCGGCGGCTCGAGGAAAAGAAGCGGCGGGCGGATACGAAGCGGCTGCGCACACGGCTGGAGTAAGCTGCCCATCGAGAAAGAAGGTCCTCATGAGCGCACTCAAGGTTGTAGCCATCCTGCTGATCGTGGCCGGCATCGCCGGACTGGTGTACGGCAAGTTCACCTACACGAAGGCAACGCATGAGGCCAAGCTCGGGCCCATCGACCTGTCGGTGAAGGAAAAGAAGACCGTCGACATCCCGCTCTGGACCAGCCTGGCCGCGATTGCAGCGGGCGCCCTGCTGCTGTTCGTGCCGAAGAAGACGTAGCCGCGCTCCGACCCCATCCTGACGTGGAGCGCAGCGACACTGTCAGGATCTCCGGTCAGGCCGCGCGGGAGTTGCACATAGCAGGGTCTGCGCGGTCGAACCTGAGATCCTGACGGTGTCGCTGCGCTCCACGTCAGGATGGGTCTGAGTAACCCCCTTGACAAACCCCGCGACGCCAACCCACATTGCCACTGTGATAGTTCTGTAGTACAGCTCACAGGAGGCAATGTATGTGGCGGAAAATGCCTGTATGGCTTCGCGCAATCCTTCTCGGACTCCTCGTTACCGGTGTGCCGACGATCATCTGGGGGATGCTCGCCGCGGTGAACCTGAAACTCACGCCACGGATCCCATGGTCCGTCCCGGCGATGGCGGGCGTTCTCTGGCTCTACTGGCGCTACCTCCGCGGAGAAGGACCACAGCCTCGCCTGGCCGCCTTTCGCAAGGAGCACCTGCGCGCGGTGGAGCTGAGTCCGCGGGTGTGGCGATGGTCTCTGCTCGCCGGTGGATCGGCGATCGCCGCCGTGTGGGCGCTGTTCGCGGCGCTGCGCGGGTTTCTGCACATTGCCAATGCGCCAAACGACCTCTCGCCCTTTCCCGTTTGGACAATCCTTGCGGCGATCGTGATGGGCTCCGCGGTCGCCGGCGTGACGGAGGAGGCAGGATTTCGCGGCTACATGCAGTTGCCGCTCGAACGCGCCTACGGCCCGGTCATCGCGCTCGCCACGACCAGCGTGATCTTCACGCTCATCCATCTGACGCACGGCGCGGCAATCCTGCCGTTTCTGCCGTTCTTCCTGGCGGCGGCGGTGATCTACAGCCTGCTGACGATCGTCACAGGATCGATCCTTCCGTCGATGACGCTGCATTTCGCCGGCGATGTGATGCTGCTGACGCTGCGGTACATCGCGGCGCGTGAAGGGGCCATCAGCCCGGCCACCGGCGCAATCGCGGTTCGACCGGCCATCGCGTTCCTCGTGCTGGCGGGGTTGAGCGTACTGGCGTTCCGCTTCCTCACGCAAACATCGACGCGAGAGGCGATATCCGGCATGCTTCGGCCTACCTCGAGTTAGCACGGAGCGAAGATGCTGTTTCGTCCCAATCCATCGTTAGGCGTCCCCATCTATCTTCAGTTGATGGAGCAGGTGAAGCACGCCATCGAGACCGGGGCGCTGAGGCCGGGGGAGCAGTTGCCCGGCATCCGTCCCCTGGCGGAGGAGCTCGTGATGAACCCGAATACCGTTGCCAAGGCCTACCGCGAGCTCGAGCACGAGGGAGTGATCGAGCTGCGCCACGGCGCCGGCGCCTTCGTTTCCGCGCAGCCGCGGACGAAGAAACTGGCCGAGGCCGTTCGCGACGCGCAGCCGGTGGTCGCGGTCACCGTGAAGCGCCTTCGCGCGCATGGACTGACCGACGAGGAGATCCGACGTCTGTTCGAAGCGGAGCTGGCGGGGATGAGGACAGGAGGCCGCCGTGGCTGAGTCGTTGATCATCGAAACGACCGACCTTCACAAGAGCTACGCCGGCGTCGAGGCGCTGCGCGGCCTGACCCTCGGCGTCCCCGCCGGCTCCATCTACGGATTTCTGGGACGCAACGGCGCCGGCAAAACGACCACGATCAAAGTGCTGCTGGGGATGGCCCGGCCATCGAGCGGCCAGGCCCGCGTGTTCGGTCTGGATGTCGACAACCCGGAGATCCGGCGACGCACCGGCTTCGTCAGCGAGGAGAAGGATCTCTACGACTACATGACCGTCGACGAGATGATCCGATTCACCGCTCCGTTCTTTCCGCGCTGGCGCGCCGACCTGGAGCAGCGCTATCTCCGCAAGTTCGAGTTGCCGTCGAACCGGAAGATCAAAGCGCTCTCGCGCGGTACCCGCACGAAACTGGCCTTGCTGCTGGCACTCTGCCGCGGCGCGGAGCTTCTCATCCTCGACGAACCGACCTCGGGGCTCGACCCTGCCATGGCCGAGGAGGTGCTGCAGGCGTTGGTGGCGCATGTGGCCGGCGAGGAGACCACCGTCTTCTTCTCCTCGCATCAGATCGCCGAGGCCGACCAGATCGCGGACCACGTGGCCATCATCGACCGTGGATGTGCCGTGGTGACGGGAGCGCTCGACGATCTGCGCGAGAGGTATCAGCGAATCCAGCTCGTCTTCGACGGCGACGCGCCGCAGGCCGGGTTTCGCGCGCCGGGCGTCGTGCGGGTGCGCCGCAAGGGCCGCATGCTCACCGTGATGTCGAGCGGAGGGACGGAGGAGATCGTCGAGGAAGCGAGCGCGATGCATCCCCTGTCCGTGGAGGTCGTCCCCGTCACGCTGAAGGAGATCTTTCTCGAAACAGTCGCCGGGGGGGAGGAATGAACATGCTCTGGTACAAATCGTGGCTCGAGACCCGGTGGCGTTTCCTGATCGGCCTGGTGCTGCTGATCTTCTCCGCCCTCTCCACCGTCTTCACCTATCCGCAGGTATTGAAGCTTCTGCCGATGGTGCCGGCGCATCTCCCCGCAAATCTAAATGGGGAAATTGGACGCCGCATCCGCGAAGCGGCGGAGCTGGCGCGCGACTTTCGCGGCTACGTCTGGTCCGACTGGTTCCGCCAGAACCTGCCGGAGAAGTGGACGCTCTTCGCGGTGTTGATCGGGACGGGTGGACTGCTGGCGCACTCATCCAGCGGCGGGACGCTCTTTACCCTCTCCCTGCCGGTCTCCCGCAAGCGGTTGCTCGGTGTCCGGACCGCGACCGGTCTCATCGAATTGTTCGTGCTCGCCTTCGTTCCGTCGCTGCTCATCCCGCTGTTCTCTCCGGCGATCGGACAGCACTACGGCGTCGGAAGCACGGTGATCCAGAGTGCCTGTCTCTTCATCGCCGGCTCCGTCTTTTTCAGCCTTGCGGGGCTGCTTTCCACGATGTTCACCGACATCTGGCGGCCGCTGCTGATCGCCCTCGGCGTGGCGATCGTGGTCTCGCTCATCGAGCAGGCACCCCGGGTCTCGTTCGGGATCTTTCACGTGATGCACGGG
>WNFG01002860.1_pt1 | contig 18518 bp, 21 predicted proteins | sample 5400431 | NCBI WGS metagenome assembly WNFG01 (sample SAMN13153346, study PRJNA577476) | soil metagenome | isolation source: 120 cm saprolite under Douglas fir tree site 2 hole 3 replicate 2 | place: USA:California | collected 2015-04-18 | reverse complement strand
CGTCCATTGACACGACGGGGTGGTGTTAAGACCTTGACGCTTTCGTAGTAGCGTATGGCAGATGCGCGAATGCCTGCCCGCCGGGCCACTTCGCCAATGCTGAGTTCTTTCATGAGTTTTTCGTCCCCTCTTGACTTAAAGTTCACTTTAAATATTACACTAGAATACAGGCGAGCACAAGTGGTGCTCGTTGAAGCAAAATAGTAAGAAAGATAAAAAGAAAGGCGTTAAGAAACATGATGCAGGATGTAGAACTGATAGCTGTTGATGTGCCGCTTGCTTGCACTTTAACTGGGTCAGAGAAAAAGGAGCGAGGAGGAGAGGTCAATGAGCTCTTCAAGGGTGTGCAGCAGGTGAAGGAATTGGCAGATGGCTATGCCCTCTGTTTCCCAGGAGGTGACACCTGGGCGCACGAGCTGGTGCAATTCATCAACTTTGAGCGGGCTTGCTGTCCCTTTTTCACATTTGCGCTGGTCTTCGAGCCGGAGCAAGGGTCGATCTGGCTGCACTTGCGCGGACCGGAGGGCGTCAAGGGAATCATCGAGCCAATGATACAGAGATGATGTAACATAAATCATCCCAGATGCTGGTCAAAGGGCGAGCTTATCAGCGATAAGCTCGCCCTTTGACCAGCATCTGGGATGATTTATGTTTAGTCAGAATCTGGGATGAGTCATATTTCAATTTCATCAAAAAAGATGAATAGAGCATTAGAGGTTGCATGGCGAGCGCAAGGTTAGTGATAAGTATTAAAAATCTGCTCTTCTGGTGAAACAGATATTTCCTCTTAATCGTGATGTAATCAATAACAAGAGATATGCTTTCAAGTGAAAAATGGCTGAGGTTGTCTAAGCAGAGCATAGATGCTATTGTATTGGAAAAAGTTTATATCGAAGGAGAGTTGAGACAAAGGCACATGGTAACTACATCGAAAAAAACTCATAGCTATCATTCCCTCATTAAAAACAGTTCAGACATCATCGCACTTATCAATGGAGAGGGCATCGTTACCTATGTGAGTCCTTCCATCACACCAATTACGGGATATACTGCGGAAGAAATTGTGGACTGCTATGTAATCTTTCTTGTTCATCCTGATGACCTTGACACCGTGCAACAGATGTTAGGTGAAATTGGGCAATCGCCAGGCGAGAGCTTGCTTGCCGAATATCGTTTACGCTGTAAAGATGGCTCATGGCGATGGTTTGAAGGAAGTGGAACAAATTTACTGCATGTGCCAGGTGTAGAAGCCATTGTTGGCAATTTTCGCGATATTAGCGAGCGCAAGCTGGCACCGCACTCGCATTGGAGCGAGATGAGTGAGTCTGAGCACTTCGTCCAGTTCTATGAGAGCGACGTATTCCTGCTTGACTCGTTGAGCGGATTTATCGGCTCGGGTCTCAGCGCAGGTGATGCCTGCGTCGTTATAGCCACGAAAGCACACAGAGAGAGACTTGAAGAACGCTTGAAGGCAGATGGACTGAATCCAGTTGCTGCCCAGGTACAGAAGTTAACCAAACTCATCAATGACCTGCTCGACCTTTCCAAGATGCAGACAGGCCAACTCGTCTATCGAGAAGAACGTTTTGATCTGGATGCGCTGGTACAAGAAATCGTGGAAAATATACAGGGAACGACACAGACGCATCATGTGCTTCTTGAAGGCCAGACCCTTGCTGAGGCGTTTGGGGATCAGGATCGCATTGGACAGGTGCTGATTAACTTGCTGAATAACGCGATCAAGTATTCTCCCCAGGCAGACCGGGTGATGGTGCGTGTTACAAAAGACCAGAACAAGGCTCTTGTGAGCGTGCAAGATTTTGGGATTGGGATTGCCAAAGAGCATCAACACATGATTTTCGAGCGGTTCTACCAGGTGACGGATGCCGCAGAAAAAACCTATCCTGGGCTGGGCATTGGCCTCTACATCTCCAGCGAGATTGTCAAGCGACACGGCGGTCAGATGTGGGTGGAGAGTGAGAAAGACGAAGGCGCAACGTTTCATGTTACACTGCCTCTCTATCAGGAGGAGAAAAGACAAGCCTCTTTGTCGCATGGCGATGTAAGGGTTTGAGATCCTTCGTTGCACTCAGGATGACAATGAGCAAACAGAAAAAAATCCTCTTAGTTGATGACGATCCAGACATTTTAGAATTTCTGCAAGAGCTCCTGGAAATGGAAGGCTACGCCGTTTCGATCACAGGCAAGGCTGAGTACGTAGAGAAGCTGCATGCTGGTGGCCTGCCAGACCTTATCATCCTTGATGTCTTACTTTCTGGAAAAGATGGGCGTGAGATTGTCAAACGCCTCAAGAAGCAGGAGGAAACCAGGCACATTCCGGTGATTATGTTTTCAGCCCATCCCAGTGCTGAGAGGACGGTACGGGCGGCTGGGGCTGATGATTTTGTGGCGAAACCATTTGAAATAGATGAGATATTAGCAAAGATAGGAAAATACTGCTAGTAGTGCTAGAGAACACATCTTTGTCGCACAATATTTGCTGGACATTAAGGGTCTATGCCAGTTGCATTCTCTTTGATGAGGATGGTTTTTTACTGTACTTTTTTGAACTCAGCAGGACTGAACTTGGTAGACTTGAAGTATGGAATCTCTCCGGCTACTTCGTAGTGGACACATGGGAGGAGCAAGAAATTAAAATATGAATTAATTTCTTAAATTTATAATAGCACATTTCAAATCATTTGTCCACACATTAAAAGTTAAGTTTTTCTTGAATAATAAAATTTATAGCTCACTTCCATGCTAAACTTCCCTATTTACAGCCAGAAGCACAATTGTTGTTTGCGCAGCAGGCACATTTCGGCTGGTAATCGATGACTTTGCCAAGGCGATCAAACTCAAAATGGCAGCAGTCGAGCAGCATAGTCTTCAATTTTTCTCGCGCCCGTTGCACTCGTGATTTTGCCCCGGAAAAGGAGAGGCCCAGCCTTGCTGCCAGTTCTCTTTGGGTTAGCCCCTCATATTCGGTGAGGATGAGAGCTTGCCGGTAGTCGGCGGGTAGGCTGTCGACCATGGCCTTGATACTGGGTATCAGTTCCTTGACGACATCATCATTGACGATGGGTTCTTCTGGCAGGAGCAGCGTTTCTGAGTTGGGCGCAATGAATTGGGCCCCTACGGTGGCCTTGTGTGCTCGATAGTAATCGGCTATGGCATTGCGGGCGATCTGGTAAATCCAGCTTTGGAGTTTTTCTTCATCGCGCAGGGTGTTGATACGTGTATGAATTTTGAGGAAGACGTCTTGTAGGATGTCCTCCGCGCTCTGTTCGTCTGGGATGCGTTTCAGAATGAATTGTTTGAGCTTTGGGTGAAATTCTTCCCATACTTTTTCTGTTGTGATAATCATGGGTATTTGTCCTTCCCCGGGGGCATATGCTTGCACCTGTCATTACCTGTTGTAATCCCATTGTACCCCATTTCATGCGGCTCCTCACTGCCTGCGGCAGTTCGCAAGTATTTTTTGTTGCTGCTAGTTTTGCTGCCTGCGGCTGCCTTCACCATTCCCCGAATGCGGCTGCAAAACTAGCAGCAACAATTGAATGGATGAACAGCTACTGACCGCGAAGAAGCTGAATAGCGACAAGTATTTTTTTATGTACAAAGAGACGGGAACTTGTCAAAAAGGACGCAAGGCTGTCTTTCGGTGAACCTACCTATCTCATCAGAAAAGGACTTTTCACTTTCTTCTTAATCAACTATACAGCGTAAAGTGCTTACTGACATGTGAGCTCTGTCCAACTCACGTTCAATCCGCATCCCCTCTTTTTGTTTCTTCCCACAAAATGTGTTATTTTTACATCAAAACAAATTGATGCAATATAAGATGGAGGGAATATATGTCTACTGCTCACGCTGATTGAACGACAGAAAGGCAAAACAATATGAAACATCGTGTTCTTTTTCTCTGTACGCACAACTCAGCCCGTTCACAAATGGCTGAGGGGTTGTTGCGTCATCTTGGTGGAAATCGGTTTGAGGCGTTTAGTGCTGGTACTGAAGCTACGCATGTGCGACCCCTGGCTATCAAGGCGATGGCTGAACTGGGTATCGATATAGCGGGGCAGCAATCCAAGACGCTCGACCGCTACCTGAACGAGCCGTTTGATGAGGTTATTACGGTGTGCGATACGGCAGCGGAGGCATGTCCAATTTTTCCTGGTGCCGTAAAGCGGCGGCACTGGTCACTTGAGGATCCTTCAAAGGCTACAGGTAGTGAGGCTGAGCAGCTAGCGGTGTATCGTCACGTGCGCGATGAACTGCGCTCAAGAATTGGAAAAGAGCTGCTTGCAGAAACCACCTCTCCATAGCACCGCAGCCAGAGGAACATTGCCTGGTGAGAAACAAGGGATTGGACGATACCTGAGAGGGTGAAGCCAAGGATCAGGGGCCATAGGATTTCCCAGAACATGCTGAAGGAGGTAAGTAGTGCTTGTGCGATGCTATTGATGATCTGCATTGGAGTTCGCTTCCCCTTCTTAAAATTTTGAGGGCGTCGATTAACGTGCATTTCAAACGTCAGTACGATATAATAGAGTAGTTACCATAAATTAGCCCATCTAGATCCATTTGGATGGTGGGAATAGAGAATCTGCTGGAGTCCAAGAATCCAGAGAATCAAGAGGGACTCCGGTATGCCTGTGGGGAACCGAGAAAGCAGGTACACTTACATGGATAAAGAACCGGCCACGACTATGCTCTGGCTACAAAATAATAATAACAATTCACCTAGACGACCACAAAATCCGCTGCGCCCAGGGAATGGCAATCGCCCTGATGGACAACCGCCGCAGGGGGGAACGTCCAGTATCAATCGCTGGCTACTGATCATTGTGCTGGTGATGCTTGGTATATACGCATACTCGTTTTTCAATCAGAATAACACGAGCAACACGGCACAGGTTGATCAACTGACGTACAGTGACTTCTACAATCAAATCAATGAAGACACTAATGGGAACATTAAAACGGCTGTTTTCAATGGTACGACGGATATCAGCGGGGATTTCCGCCAACAAGTTGGCCCATACAAATCATATCATGTGATCCAGCTCCCGAACGGTGATACGCAGCTTCCAGACCTGCTGCGCACAAAAGGTGTGATTATTACCTCTCAGCCGCCGCAGGATAATAGCTTCTGGCTGAATCTGCTGATTGCATTCATTCCCTGGCTGCTTGTGATCGCTCTTTTCATTTTCCTGTCACGACGGGCAGGGCAGGGGCAGCAGGGCATTTTCAGTTTTGGCAAGAGCCGCGCAAAACTGATTCTGGAAGACCGGCCCAGCACCACCTTTGCCGATGTGGCGGGCGTGGACGAGTCCAAGTTTGAGCTGCAAGAAGTGGTCGAGTTTCTGAAAACGCCGCAGAAGTACCAACGCCTGGGTGGTAAAATTCCGCGCGGCGTGCTGCTGGTTGGCCCTCCAGGAACAGGTAAAACGCTGCTGGCACGAGCGGTAGCGGGTGAGGCAGGGGTACCCTTCTACTCGATGTCTGGCTCGGAATTTGTCGAAGTGCTGGTTGGCGTGGGTGCCAGCCGTGTCCGCGACCTGTTCGACCAGGCGAAAAAAGCGGCACCCAGTATCATTTTCATCGATGAGATCGATGCGGTGGGACGACAACGCGGCGCAAGTATCAATACCAATGACGAACGTGAACAGACGTTAAACCAGCTGCTGGTGGAGATGGACGGATTTGACACACGGCAAGCGGTGGTGGTTATCGCGGCGACCAACCGCCCGGATGGACTCGACATTGCTTTGTTACGCCCTGGCCGTTTTGATCGGCGGGTGACGGTAGATCGTCCCGACTGGAATGGACGGCTGGCTATTCTCAAGATTCATTCGCGCAATGTGCCACTGGCTCCTGACGTGGACCTTGTGGCGGTTGCGCGTGCCACACCGGGGATGGTGGGTGCGGACCTGGCAAACCTGGTCAACGAGGCCGCTCTGCTGGGTGCGCGGCGTAACCTGGATCGAGTGACGCAAAAGTGTTTTGACGAGGCTTTGGACAAAATCCTGCTGGGGGCCGAGCGTCCGTTGGTGCTGACTGAAGAGGATCTGAATGTGGTGGCATACCACGAGGGAGGCCACGCGTTAACGGGCCTGCTCTCACAAAATGCTGATCCGGTGACCAAGGTCACAATTGTACCACGTGGCCAGTCCCTGGGCGTGACCATGTCCACCCCGTTAGATGATCGCTATAACTACTCGAAAGAGTATCTGCTGACGCAGATCGTGACTGCGCTTGGAGGACGTGCTGCTGAAGAAGTGGCGATCGGGCGCATTACAACGGGAGCGGAGAACGATTTACAAAAGGTGACGGCCCTGGCACGCCAGATGGTTATCCGCTGGGGGATGAGCGAGCGGCTGGGGACGATCTCATTCAGCGAACGCGGCAGCCCGTTTGGCGGCGGTGGGGATACCGGCGCGCCCTCTGATTATAGCGAGACGACAGCCGAGACAATTGATGATGAGGTTGATCGCATTGTACGCACCTGCCACGCTCGCGCAGTTGAACTCTTGACGACGCATCGTACAACGCTTGACCGCATTGCGGAGGAGTTGCGCCGCCACGAGGTGATCGATTCCCGCCAGCTACAGAATATTATGGCGGAGACAGGGGCGATTATTGGATCACCCCAATCTTCACCAAAGGGTGTGCCTCAGGTGATTGCGCCGCCGCCGCCAACTACCCCCCTTCCTATGCAACCAGAGGTAAATAGCACCGGCAGCGAACAATTCGAGTAGATAAGAAATCGAGAGACAAGCATGAACGTCGACATGCGAAGGCATGTCGACGTTCATGCTTGTCTCTCGATTTCTTATCTACTCGAATGGGTGGAAGGACCTGGAATATGGCTATCAGGCCAATAATGGTGTATAGTGTGCTATCATTACTAACAGTAGCCATGATGGTGTTGAGACGAAAGCCATGGGACTGCGCGTGTTAGTAGTAGAGGCAGACCCATCCTTTATCGTTAGTGGCACATTGTGGCGACTTGAATAAACCAGTGAGGTGAAGACTATGGCAAAAACAATGAGCAGAGAAGCGACATCTTCGTCTTCCAATGGGAGCAAGAAAGAGCGAAAAAAGCAGGCGCGGCGAGAAGCGAAAACCATGCTCAGGTTAGCACAGGCGAAAAAAGACGAGCAAAAGGCTGGGAAGAAGGTTGCTAAAGCACAGGCACAGCTTGAAGCTTGCAGAACCCAGATACACAATATTGAGGGGAAGCTAGAGGAAATGCGAAATGCTGGCCATCAGTCTGAAGTCGAGGCTCCTGATACGGGCTTTGATTGGCAAGGGGGGCAACCTGAGACGGAAGAAAGCTCGCAAAGAGACTCGGATTATTCCATGGACACCTCAACTCCAACCTCAACTTCAACCGACCAGGTGACTTCATTACCTCCGGCAGAGGGTCGTACAGACATCGATCCAGCAGGGCAGGAAGGTGCTTCACCTGAGATGGAGAACGCGCAAGCGGACTCAGGATCAGAAAACGAAGATGGCACGGATTAGGGAGAAAACGAGGAAGAAGCGACGGATGGAGATGTGGGAACGCGCAGGTCGACGAGGCGACGACGTAGCCATTCATCTGAAGAAGGGCAAGAGTCTGAACAAGGGCAAGAGTCTGCATCAGAGCCTGAATAATGGAGGAGAGCATGGCGGACGCAAGGGCCGCCACTACTATACTTCAGCTTCACAGGCCAATTCGTCTGTGTATAGTAGTGGCGGCCCTCCTGCTCCCCTTGCCCGCAGGCAATGCGTCCGCCATGCAAATATATGACGATTTCATGGGCCTGAGATACCACTTCCCATTCATTATTCAGAGGTTTTGGCTCTCGCCAGCACTCCTTTTGCTTTGAGCTTGAGGTAGAGCCAGAGCCATAAGCCCAACCATACACCACCGACCAGGTAGGCACCCAGTACGTCACTGGCCCAGTGATCTCCAAGATAGATGCGCGATGGGCCAACCAGGACAACAAACAGGGCAGGAATGATTAATAATGCGAGACGCCACCAACGATTGCCCTTGAAGAGGATAATGGCCAGGGAAAAGAGGAAGCCCCAGAAAGCCATGTAGGCCATTACATGACCGCTGGGAAAACTCTGCCCCGCCGCCTTCGTAATTACCTCTACGAGGTTGGCTGTTGGACGCGGACGCGCTACAATTAATTTTATGAGTCCATTCAAAAGAGCACTGCTGGCATTCAGGCCTACGAGGATGAGAGCTTCTAAGCGAAGGTGGACTACCCATAAGATGATGGCAGCCACCAGGATAAGGCCTACAGAGAGTATGGGCGTTGCGCCGATGTAGCTCACAGCGATCATGGTAAATTGCAGCCATAGAGCGTTGTTCTCCTGGAATTCACGGGTTATGGCGACATCGATAGCCAGAACGGGATGAAAGTGTACCCACCATGCCAGGAGTGCAAATAGTGCCAATTGCACTGTATACAGACCTAACAATACCTGTCCCCGTTTTATTGTGCGATACCAGGGTACCCGAGCGGCAGCGACTTCCTTTTGCGCTCCCTCTACAACGGCTTGCGTATTTTCCTGGATTTTTTGATTGACAGGCTTCTGGTCATGTGGCTGGCCTGGTTGATCGACTTGTTTCGGCTGCATGATAGACTCGATCCTCTCCTGCATGGTGTGTTCAGTAGACTAATCCTTTGAGATAATAGTAGCACGTTTGTGGGAGAGAATCTGTTTCGAATGTAGAGAGAAGAAGTGAGATGAGACATAGCATCTTGACGAATGCTCTATTTCCCGCTACAGTCAATAGACAATGACATTAATGATGAGTGAGATAAGAAGGAGACCAGCATGGCTACGGTTGAAGTTCGCCCTGCTCGACCAGAGGATCGGGAGGCGGTGCTGGCGTTTTGTAGACAGACATGGGAATGGGGAGACTATATCGAGTATGTTTGGGATGAGTGGCTACACGATGCGCGGGGGGTGCTGTTTGTGGTGACTGTCGAGGGGAAGCCCGCGGGGATAGCCAATATGCGCATGCTTAACGAGACCGATGCCTGGTTAGAGGGGATACGCGTCGATCCAGCACATCGCCAGCAGGGATTGGCCGCGGCCCTACACGAGGCAACGCTGGCCGAGGCGATGAGGCGGGGCGCGACGAATGCGCGGCTGATTACCGAGTCTGTCAACACGCGAGCTATCTCGCTGGTCGAACGCAGTTTCTTTCGTCGTATTGGCGCGTTCGGGCTCTATCATGCTGCGCCAGAGATAGCTCCCCCTAAACGCCAGTATAGTCTCGATGCGCCCCAACTGGCAACACTGACGGATGTCGATGATATAATTGACTATCTCAATACCTCAAATATTTTTCCGGCGATTGGTGGCCTGTACTATCAAGGGTTCACCGCCTATGCTATCAGCGCGAGTTTGCTAGAGGCAAAGGTGTCGGCCCAGCAGGTGTATGTCTTGCGCCGCTGGAACCGCCTGGATGGCCTGGCGATTGCAGAAGTCCGCGAAGGTCGACGGGGGTCACAACTCTCTATTGGCTACATTGATGGCACGACCGAATCAATTAGTTTGATTGCTTATGCCCTGCGAAGTAAGCTAACCGGGATGGGCTTGGGAAGGGTTTCAGCCAATGTACCTGATTTGATGATGGTGCGTGATGCTTTTGTGGGGGCTGAATACGAGTGGGATGGGAAGATTTTTTATACGTATGAGCGGGGATTAACATGAGTGAAAGTGCATTGTGAAGGTTCGGGCGCAGGACATTGTCCTGCGCCCGAACCTTCACAATGCACTTTCACTCATATATTCCTTATGCCGGATTGATGGCCGCGTCCAGGTGCTTTAACTCATGGAAGCGCAGGAGCCAGCAGCCGTAGTTCATGCCGCCGCCGACGGCGGGGAGGGCCATCCACTGGCCTTCGTGGAGTCGATCCTGGCGCAGGAGTTCGACGAGGGCGGTGGCGATGCTGGCATTGGAGAGGTTGCCGTAATAGCGGAAGTTATCGACGAGTTTGTCCATGGTTGAAGCGGGCCAGCCGTAGTCGTTGATCAACAATTCGCCCATGCGGCGCGTGATACGCGAATTCGCCTGGTGTGGGACGATATAGGCCAGTTCATCAGCATTGAGTTGGGCATGGCGGCAGAGGGCATCCACTGATTCTGCCATGGCACGAGGAGCCTCGCGGAAGACTTCTTTGCCATTCATTTTGGTGTAGCCAACCAGGTATTGTGAAAGGACATGGCTGAGTTCTTTGCCTTTGCCTTCCTTAAACAGGTTCTGGATTTTTAAGTCGACTTCTGCCATTTCGATAACGTCTTTACGCAGGGGAGTCTGGTAGTAGAGGGAGGGGCCTTGATTGGCATCGGAGCCATTGATGACGTAGGTGTCCTCGTCACTGCGCTCCAAGAGGAAAGCGGAAGCTCCTTCTCCAAAGAGAGAACTTGTTTTCCAGTCGAGGACGTTCATGATATTGGGGAGGAGTCCTTCGGCAGTCACCATGAGCACGAGTTTCGCGGAACTGGCGGCCAGCACTTCGGCGCACACCTGGAAGGCTTCGGTCTGGCAGGCGCAGGCACCTTTGAGCATGGTTGAGCGTATGGGTCCCAGCCCCAGGCGCATCTGAACGAGTCCAGCGACGGTTGGAAAGGCGTCGTTGTCGGAGGAAGAGGCTCCTATAACGGTGTCAATTTCGGAGGCGTCGCGGCCCGCACTGGCAAGGGCACGTTGTGAAGCGATGACGGCCATGTCGACGAGGGATTCGTCCTGGGGAGCGTTGGGGTCATCGATGAGGCCGGGTGCGTCGGCACCCGCCATCCTGCGACAGAGTTCCATGGTGCTGGCACGTACATGGCGCGTGCTCAAGCCGGTTACACGCTCCAGGTCGTCTGCGGTGCGCGGATCGCCAAGGCGGGAGGAGATGTAGGCAAAAAATTCGTTGGTGATGGTGCCTGTCGGGGTATAGTTGCCTAAGCCGATGAGGCGTACCCTTGCTTTGGTGTAGATCTGTGGCACAATGTAGGTGTAGTGCGGCCATTGGCCTTCCTGGAGCCGTGTCATAAAATAAAAACCTCCATATCGAAGGGGATGATTTCAATTATTGTGTAGTATATCATACTGCGAGGATGTTTCGTATTACATTTCCCGGAACTCCAGGGCTAATCAAGAGTCGTGTGAGTGAGCGTGTTGTGGCTGGCGAAGCCAGCCACAACACGCTCACTCACACGACTTTTGATTAGCCCTGCCACCTCTGGGGTGGCAGGTTTCTTTGCTCGATTAGATACTCAAGTATTGGGGGTTTTACCAGCGGTTGTCGCGTCGGTCGCGGCGATCACGTCCGCCGCGATCATTGCGATCACTGCGGCCACCGGTGCTGTAGCCGCCGCTGCCGTAGCTGCTGCCGCTATAGCTGCTGCGGTAGTCGTCGCGGCGGTTGCCGCCGCGGGAGGCGCGTTGGGCCTGGAAGCATTCAGTACAATATACGGGACGGTCTTCACGAGGAACAAATGGTACAGAGGTGGGACGTCCACAGGTCGCACAGGTGGTTTCATAGTGTTCGCCGGTACTACGAGAACGGGGGGCAGAAGATTGCCCACCGCGACGCGCAGCGCGACAGGCAGGGCACCGACCAGGAGTGTTTGTGAGTCCGCGGCTGGCATAGAACTCTTGCTCGCCAGCACTAAAAGTGAAGTCTTGACCACAGTCACGACATGTGAGGATACGGTCTCGGTATCCTTCATTGGACATCATGGGTGATATTTCCCCTTCTTTGAATGTTCGCTCCGCCTACAATTTGCTATGCTTGAATGGAAAAAGGTTGATCGAGCAGGATATACACTTGTTAAAGCCTCTAACAGAGGAATATATCTGACGGTGGTTGTCAGGTAGTTACTTCCAAGATGCCGGATGGCGGAACGAAACCGGGGCCCAGATATTACATACCTTCGATGGGATGCTGTACCCCAAACCACATTCTGATTGTACCATATTCATGCGAAAATTGCAGTATATTGTGGTAGCATAAGAAGAAGATGTTCCGCAACAATTAGAGAGTTTTTAACATTGGATACTACTGTGGGAAACGGACAAAGGTATGGCTGTCTTACCCGACAGGTGCGCCAGGTGCATACGATCACAGATCGTTTTTCAATGGCTAATACGTATCTCATCAATGATGAGCGTGTGGTGATTGTTGATCCTGGATCGGAGTTGAATGTGCGCCTGGCGTTTGTATATCTCCAACAGTTTCTCCATCGAAGTGCAACTGATATCGATTTGATTGTTTTGACCCATCTTCATCCAGATCATACAGCGGGAGTAGATATGCTGCGGCGAGCATGTTCTGCTCCTGTCGCCGCCTCTGCTGCTGCACGACAATTAGCGCAAGCGGAATCTGGGTGGAAGCCGGTCATTCCAGGGATTACGCATCTGGCCGGACAGGTACTCGGCCAGGCGGCTTTGCCTGGTGTACTGCACCATCTTGATCTTTTCCCACCTCATTATGCCAGCCAGATGAAGATGATCGATCAATGGTTAGAAGATGTGGCAGGTTTGCCTCAACATCCCGATTGGCGTGTGATCGCCAGCCCCGGTCATACGCCTGAAAGTCTCTGCCTGTACAATCCTTTCAGCTACGAACTATTGTGTGGTGACACGGTGATTACGATTGAGGGTGGGGCACCGCTGTTACGAGGAACGGCGAACCGCCGCCAATTGGAGGATACGCTGCGGACGCTGCGCAGCCTGGAGATCAATTATCTTTATCCTGGGCATGGCAGGCCAATCCTGGCAAAACGCCCATTGAACAATGCCTCGGTGGAGTGGTAAAGATTATCAATAGGTTCTGCTGTATCACAGTCGGTGATACAGCAGAACCTATTGATTCTTTGGCCTGCTTGGGAGGTTTAGCTTTACGGGGCCGCTCTGTATGGGGCGCACAAAGGAGGCGGGTGTGAGGGACATGGGCATGGGCGTGTTAGGGTCTTCTTGCAAGGAAGTCACGGTATACTCAAGGCGCACATTGCCGAGGCAGACGATATCGCCAGCCTGAAGCAGTTGGGGGGCAAGTAATGGTTGATCGTTGACTTTGGTGCCATTGTGGCTGGCGAGGTCCTGCACGTAGTTGCCATTGGCCTGGCGCAAAATCTGGGCGTGGCGGCGCGAGATTGAAGCATTATTAATGGCAACGTCGCATTCAGTGCCGCGCCCAATGGTGATTATAGGGCGATCCAGCACAAAGCTCTGACCAGCCATCTCACCGTCACGGATGATCAGTACTCCACTCAAATCAAGGGTTTGGGGAAGTGGCGAGATAGGGTGAAGTTGTGCTGTGTCTTGCAGCTCTACGGGATTCACCTCTGCTGGTGGCGATGGGTGGAGCTGAGCGGCACGATGGCTAGATTCGCCAGAGGTGCCATCCTGCATTGGTTGAGCCATAGACAGCTTCTCGCTGTCCGTAAGTAACGCCGAAGAGGAATGCCAGACATGGTGTAGCAGGGGGTCATCCTGTTCGGGGGGAGGCCCAGGTTGTTCGGCTTTTTCAAAGAGAAAACGGTGCGAGCCAATTTCTAGCAGTTCGCTCGTCCGCACAAAGGTAGGGCGGCGAATACGGTGCCCATTCAGCAAGACGCCGTTGAGGCTATCGCAATCGGTGATATAGATGCTGCCCTGGTCCCAGGCCAGTTCGGCATGATTGCGCGAAGCCAAATCATCATCCAGCCAGATATCATTCTCCTCGCCACGTCCGATAGTGACAACTGTACGCTCCAGTGCCAGGCGTTGTCCCTGGAAACGCCCTCCACGGTATTCGAGCCAGCCCCAGGGTACGCCCTCTCTAAAAACATAGGGAGCCTGCTGGGCCTCTAGACCTGCTTGAGGCCGGGGAAGAGGATCGAGGGCAGTAGTGTTGGCGCGGGTGGTGCGTTTCTGGCGAGGAATATGCATGGAAGTGGTGGAGCTGCGCGGCAGGGTGAACAGGCAATAGGCAGTTGTGACGCTCAATGGCAGCAACCAGCCAAACAAGGTCACATAGACAAGGGCAAGCTCGACCTCCGCTACCGAGATTGCCGCTTGCTCAACGGTGAAACGCATATTGTACCAGATCATGGCGGGCAATAAGAGCAATGCAGAGATGACGCAGGTGACGATAGTACCGGCCAGCTGCCGGGTCGTCCCGCGCCTGACCAGGGTGATATAGAGCGCGTTGACAGCGATAGCGAACATGCAGCAGGCCAGTCCACCGTAGCAGCCAAGGTTAAACCAGGTTGGAAAATCTACATTGCTCGTCGTCGTATCCCTTTCTGCTTACTCGCCGATTAAAGCATGGCGTCGATGCCTACATTGTGTGCGTCGCTGATCGAAATAGTATCTACAATTGTATGTTGCTGTGCGTTCAGGGTGTATATGCCGTCGGTGTAATAGTTGTCGGAGTCTCCCACGTATTCAACATGTTTATCGTCGGATGTAACCGCAACGCCGAGAAAGGCATGGCCTGGGATAATGATAATCTCGGCATGTAATCCTATGCGTTCTACCGCTGAGGCCAGCAGGAGCGTCAATTCAATACACATGCCACTGTGCTGCTGTAATACCTCGGCAGGGAGTTTGATATTTTCTGTCGCGGCACTGCTGTCGCCAGGGCCACCATATGGCACACTGGCCTGGAGATAGCGCATGGCAAAATCTATGCGCAGCGTATCATAAATCGCGTCAACCTGGGCGATAACTTCCTTACTGTTGGCTTTGCTGTATCCCACCATAGCAGACGGGACGGGCGGCGGCTCTGATTTCAAATGGGCAGAGGCTTTGAGTACCAATGCGCCAACGGCAGGATCGTTTGGTGTCACCCAGGCAGCAATTCTCAGACGGTTGGCGGCCACCCACTGCATAAGCCAGCGCGAATGCATCAGTATGGGAATGTCGGTGAGATAGTAGAGGCGCTTATCGGTATCCGTTACCTGGACATGCAGCGATGTATGGTCTTCAAAGGTAAGCTTATGAAAATCCTGGCTGATCAAGGGAGGGATAATACTGACGGCCTGTACATTGGGGGTGGCATTGATGGTCTGTGACTGCAGCTGGCTCAACCCTACAATGCTCACGCTCAACAGCAATGCTTTGGGGCTGCTGCTGCTATATTCGATGGTGAAGGGGGAATCCTGACGTGCAAGGTAGGAAGGGTAAAAGGCACTGAAGATCGACGCGGGGGTACGGACACAAATATGCACAGGTAACTGACCGCCGCAGTGTTCTTGATTAGCAAAATTGCTCTGTTGGTAGCGCGAGTAGGCCTGAAGACCGCCGACGACGTAACCGCCAGAGAGTCCAACTAGCACAACTAGTGTGAGGAGCAGTATTGTGAATTTTGTGCGCATATGGTCGTTCACTCGCCTCTTACGTGGCATACGTTTTTCAATTGCTGAGGATTTGCGTGGTTGGAATTATATCATCTTGTTTCATATGGGACAAATTGATGGGACTTGTGGGTATATTTGTAAGAGTTTTTGGTGCTGCCGGCTTTGCTGCCGTAGGCAGCAAAGCCGGCAGCACCAAAAACTCTTACAAAATCATTCAAATATTGCAACACGTTCTGAAACTGAGACGTAGATAGCGTAGTGTATCTATAATACTGATAAATTAGGCATAACGGCACACAGGAGGAAAAGGCTATCATGTTCAACCCATTTTACCTCTTCTCGATGGGATTTAATGGCATTGCGGTCTTTGCGACGATTTTCTGGGCCTGGGTACTGATCGACTGTATTACCAAGGAGCCATCTGAAGGGAATGACCGCATTGTCTGGCTGCTGGTCATTCTTTTTGTTCCTCTAATTGGTTCACTACTCTACTACTTTGTGAGACGCCCCGAACGCATCAAGGTTGTTGGTCGCTAAGCAATTACGTTTGCGAAGAAAAAGCTGCAATGCGAGCACTTTCACTGAAAGTGCTCGCATTGCAGCTTTTTCTTCGCAAACTTTAGGGTAATTAATGTTTGTTCCTGAACAGGCAAAATTCTCAAATGTGTTGTGCTATAATTGTTTCTATGTAAAGATTGTATTTCTCACCAGGAGTCGCCTATGTTCTGCTCAAATTGTGGTAAGCACGTACAAGATGGAGTACATTTTTGTGATAATTGTGGCGCACAGCTGCAAGCACCGGGCGGTGTCTCATACCAGCAACCTGCACCTACGCCTATGCCTACGGCATCCAGAGGCAATCGCCGTTCCAGTAAGGCCCAGGATCCATACGAGCCGCAGATTAAGCAGATCAAGTTACAACTCCGGCAGCTTAAATTGGATCTCAAGCAGATTAACACCGGCATGGGCAAAGTGCGTTCGCAATATAACCAGTCGGCGGCATTTGTGCCACGAGGGTTGCTGAGGCACGGCTATAAAGAGATTGAGGATGTGCGTCTCTGGGGACCACAACAGAAAAAGCAGCAGCTACAACAGGAGATCATTCAGCTTGAACAGCAGTTGCTCGGTCTCCAGCAACAGCAGGCCCAGTGGCAAGCGCAACAGGGATAAATATATTAAAAGGGGAAAGTTGCAATGCGCATGTTTTTCTGCCAGAAAAACATGCGCATTGCAACTTTCCCCTTTTAATAATTTGGGATAACGCAATTGAGTCATATTACAATCAAGAAATGTGATATACTTCTCTATAGAGGAAACGCAATCCTGATCCTGGGAAAAAAGCTGCTCCTGGAAAGTGCAGAGAGGAAAACGACATTCATGATCTCCTGCACACGCCTTCTATCCGGACTATCTTTTATGAAAGAGAGAGGCATGATGTCACGACAACAGAGACTCATCCAACTGCCTCTGGTTGGCACGATCCTTCTTGGCTTGCTTGTTGGTGTGTACCTGGTGTACCTGCTTGCATGGAAGCGTTTTTCGAAACCGGGTCCTCCGGCCACGATCATTCAGCACCCGGTGGAGACTCCTTCCGATGACGCCCTTAAGTATTGGACAGCGGACAAAATGCGCAAGGCCAAAGCCGCCAGGCTGCCGAACGTCACTGCTCTCGATCGAGGGAAACCGCATCCGCGACGTCCTCCCGTCTAGTTCGCACCATTCTTGATGAAAGAGAGAGGCACGATGCCACGACAGCAGAGACTCATCCAACTTCCCCTGGTTGGCAAGGTCCTTCTTGGCTTGCTTGCCAGTGTGTACCTGGTGTACCTGGTTGCACTTGGGAGTTTTCTCTACACTTGGGTGTCAGCTCTTTCGGAGACGATCATTGAGCACCCGGTGGATACGAATCCCAACGTTGTCGTCAAGTATTGGACAGCGGCGAACATGCACGATGCCACCGACGTCGATCAGCAGATCGGCACTACTTTCGCTCTTACCCAGGGGAGCATCGATAAAAGCCTGGGCAAGGCAGCCCAGCAACAGGGGCAGCCCCCGCGCAATGGCGACCCTTCTTATCCCCTCTCGACCGTTGGGAAAGTCTTTTTTACCAACAAGGCTGGTCAAGACATGGTCTGCTCTGGGACGGCCGTCGCAAGCCTCAACCAGAGTGTGGTTGACACGGCTGGCCACTGCCTCTACTGGAATGGTGCCTGGGTGCAGAACTTGATCTTCTGCCCTCTGTACGAGAACGGCAGTACGCCTTATGGCTGCTGGGCCGCTCGCGATTTGGAGGTCCCTTCCGACTGGATAGGAGCCAGGCCAAATGACTATCATCATGACTTTGGCATGGCCATCGTTTCTCCCAATAGCCAGGGTCTCTTAACCGACCTGGTCGGCGGTGCCGGTTGGGCATATAATCAGCCTGTCAATCAACCCTTCTACGCCTATGGCTACCCCGCCGCCCCTCCCTTCGATGGCCAGACCAGACGGTCCTGTGACGAGGGTTCCACCGGCACAAGCTGGCAGCATGGGGGTGGCACGGTGGTCTCCATCCCCTGCGATATGACCGGTGGCTCCAGCGGTGGCCCCTGGTTCATTAAGATCAGCGGCAACTTGTACCTCAACGGCCATAATGACTTCACCAGCAGTCTCCAGCCCAGGCACATGTTCTCGCCCTACTATGATGATACCTGGTACGCTCTTTACGACAAGGCCCAGCATACGTAAGGGCAGGAAACGCTCCTGATGGTGAACAGATTTCCCTCGATCTCACCTGCAGTTGAGCAAGTCGTGCATGTAGGACTTGCCAAGAACTGGGAAGAGCGATTCGCTAACATCCAGGCTTTTGCCAATGCTCTGGAGCAGGCTAGCCAGGTAGGAGGGTCTATACCTACACCCCTTCCAATAGGAAACAGATCTAATACTCCTGCGCCTGCCATGGTTCAAACCAGTGTTGATTCTTTCAGTGCTTCTGGGCCTGTTGAGGCATATCCTGATGTTGAGCCTTCCAGTTCTCCTGATTTGAGCAAAAAATGATACGGAGAGTATGGCACAAAGTGAATGGTATTATAGCATTATAGATGTGGTAGCTGTACTTACGGATTCACCCAACCCTCGTAACTACTGGTCTGTGCTCAAAGCCAAACTCAAAACTGAAGGATTTG
>WNFG01001692.1_pt1 | contig 18524 bp, 18 predicted proteins | sample 5400431 | NCBI WGS metagenome assembly WNFG01 (sample SAMN13153346, study PRJNA577476) | soil metagenome | isolation source: 120 cm saprolite under Douglas fir tree site 2 hole 3 replicate 2 | place: USA:California | collected 2015-04-18 | reverse complement strand
CAAGAGGCGTGGTGGGAGGCGTCGTGGGCGGCGTTGTTGGCGGCCAAGTCAAATCGAGCTCCCCTCCGCCACCCGCGGATGACCGGCAACAAGAGGTAGCGCGGCTCCGACAAGCCCTCGCCAATGGAGCGGTCGGTCAAGAGCGCGCGCGAATTCTGCTTCAGTTGTGCAATGTGCTTGACGCGCTGAAACGTGAATCAGAAGCCGATTCGGCCTGCGATGCGCTCATCCGCGAATTTCCAAATTCAGACGAGGCGAGAACCGCTCTGGATCGTCAAAGGGCTCGCGCCACGAGGGCGGTACCGACGCGGCGTTAGGGTTTTCGCGTATTGATTTTGAAAACGCTCCCATGATGTCTTCGCAGGGTGGGGTTCTTGGGCGAGCGGGGGAGGGGAGGTCTCGGACGAATCGCGCGCGATCGCGCGCCGCGTGGCCAGGCCCTGCTCGAGTCCGCGCTGGTCATTCCGCTGATGATGGTGATCGTTCTCGCGATTCTTCAGCTGACGCAAATCGAGCAGGCGCGAACCATGACCGAGCTCGCCGCATTCAGCGCCGCGCGAGCCGGAATCGTCTGGAACGGCAGCAACGCTCGAATGCGGGACGCTGCACTCGTCGCCCTCCTTCCTACTTTTGGCAGAACCGACTCCGCGGAAGCATTGATGCGCACCTGGCAGCGGCAAAGGGCGGCGGATGAGGAATTCGCCGCGTTGCCGTGGGGCACTTCGGCGCCGGCGGCGATCAACGGCTCACCGCTCAAGGGCCTGGTGCGGATCGATACGATCGCCCCCGAAGGCTCGGATGAGCTTGGGCGGATCTGGAATCTGAGGGGTGGTTACGACTGGAAGGAGCTCGATTTCGACTCGGCCTATACCTACCCAGAGGCTCCCGGGCTTGAGCACCACTTCGAAACCTTCGATCACCCGACGATCGACGCGGAGCAGGAGGTCTATCGCCGCGCAACTCTGCTGAGCATCCGCGTTCGCCATTGGTACGAGCTGCGTGTTCCGGTGGCCAACTGGTTCCTCTTCGTCTGTTGGTATGCCCTCGCGAAACCAATCGAGCATCAGAGGGGCTACCCGACCGCGGATCGCTCTGAGATGGCCCTGCTGTGGGCTCTTTCAAAAGGCCAGCCATCGTTAGGGCGGGAGGGCCGGGGTCGATTCTTCATCCCGCTGAGCGCGACCTACACCATGCGGATGCAGTCCAATTTTTATCGGAAGTGGTTGATGCACGAGCGAGGGGGTTGAAGATGGGGCTGGGGAGAAGGGGTCGTGCGAAGAAGCGCGGGCAGGCACTGGTGCTCGCCTGCCTGGTGATCTTCGTCCTTTGTCTTGCCGTCCTCGCAACGGTCAATCTCGGTCACAATGTCACCGAGCGCGTCCGCCTCCAGAATACCGCGGACGCCGCGGCGCATTCGATCGCTGCGATGGAGGCGCGCGCCTTCAATTTCTACGCGTTTGCCAATCGGACGCAGGTCTCCCACTACGTCTCGGCAATGGTGTGGCAGTCATACCTGTCATTCATCTATTTCAGCGAGGCATTCCTCACCGACGTCTACGGGGTGATGAAAACGCTGAATGGTTGTTCGGGAGCGCGGGCTGGTTTCTGGCTCGCCGCCTGCCCGGTTCTGGAATCGATTCCATATGTCGGCCCACTCATTCGAGCGTTGAATGTGGTGATTCAGCTGTACCGGGGAGTGGTTTACTCGTACCAGACGCTTTTGCGCACGATGGATCCCGACTTCGTGATCGGAAGGAAGATCATTCCTGCCCATCGCGCGCTGAACCAGGCGTTGGCGGTTGCCTCCGAGGCCGTGATGCTCTCCGCCTTGAGCCAGGCAGCTCAAACGGCAAAGCCGATCATCGAAGAAAATGACCGCAACGTCGATCTCACATTCAGCCAGTCCATTGGCGGCGCTCTCAGCGCCTGTCTTTTCGACCGCGCCCATTTTCGCGAAGGCGGTGGCAGTCCATTGTCGCCGGCAGATCCGTTCAAGCCGATTCAGCCTTCCGCGATCGAGGAGAGGAGTCGACAATCCCGCGCCAAGCGGGCGATGGGCGGAATTGCCAACGCCACCCGATTTGCCTGCGACAGCTCGGGGGGGCCTTGCCCGCGCGGATTCGTCACTGCCCGCAAGTTGAGTGAGCTGCTTCCGCTTCCGGAGGGGCTCGGGCCACTGCGCGGGTTTATCGATGGAATGCCGAAGTGGGGCCAGACCAGGTTTTTGAGCTACGGGCTCGCCAAGGGCTTTGACGATCCGGAAGGGGGCAACCTGATTCGACACTGGAAGGACCCGCCCGGCGCACCACAGGCGATGTTGGCGCAGGGCGACAACCTGGGTGCGGACGATCTGTATTCAATCAAGCTCGGGCCGCCGCGGCTCGGATTGTTCCGAAATCCGTTCGCCTGCGACGGAAGGGCGAGGTACTGGGAGTGCTGGGGCGACCCTCGGCAGGGCATTGGCGATGATCGGACGCTGCCTTTCCGATACATGATGAAGACCTCGGTCTGGGCGATGAATGACTCGGAACCGAAGGGCAGGGACGGTGGAGTCCATTGGCGAGTCTCCTACCCAAACCGGCCCGCGGGGCGTGGGCAAGTCAGTCCGATCGGTCCGGAGGCGCCGATGGGGCTGCACCGCACCCAGGTGTGCGTGGCGACCGGCGGATGCATCGCCGGCTTTGGCGCAGTGGTCGATGTCTTCACTGCCAATGTCCGGCCCATTCAAGATGGGAATCACCCCTGGGCCGGACTCGTTCCGTTCATGCACTTCGAGCCGGGCGAATACGTTGATTCTTGTCCTGCATTGAAGTCCGCCAGCTTGGCAAAGGCGGCTACGCGAGAGCGGGATTTCAACCAACCCTCGGCATGGGTGCTGCTCAACAAGGGACCGCGCGGGGTTCGAAATCCAGGCGACACGGCTGCGGGCACCCATTCGCCGGCGCTGCTCAATGAACAGGGCACTGTCTCATTCGGGCTGTCTGGTCAATCGGTTCTCCAGATGGAGAACAATCATTCCAGCTGGCCGGGCTGGCCGGCGGGTCTCAATGCCATCGCGCGCGCACAGACCTACTATCATCGCCCGGGAAACTGGGCCGAACAGCCAAACTTCTTCAATCCCTATTGGCGGCCGCGGCTTGCCTCGATCTCCCAGGCTCGCGGGTCCGTTCCGCTCGTCGAGGAGCTGTTGCGCCGGCTTCCGGGCGAGGCGAGCCACTCGTCGCAAAGATTCATGGTGCATTAAGCCATGCTTCGCCCGCGCCCGCGCAACCGGGGTAACGCAATCCTGGAATTCGCCCTCGTGCTGCCGATCCTGATCGCGCTGATTTTTTACAGCCTGTTTTTCAGCGAGCTCGTTCGCGTGAAGCTCAAGCTGCACGAGGTTGTTCGCTACGCCGCATGGGAGATGGCCAGCCATCCTCTGAGCGACTATGGGACCGGAAATCCGGAGAGAGCGTTCGAGCGCGCCCAAGCGCAGACAATTCGGGAGACGCAGGTGCGGTATTCAGGTCCCGATTCGGTGGAGCTGACCGGAAGCAAGCTGCTCGGGCAGATCGAAAAGCTTGAGCTGCGAATCACCCAAGCGGATGCTCCATGGGTCGACGCGATTGCCCCATCTCCACCCGGGACCGAAGGGAACGAGTGGTCAGAGGCGATCTTGGGCGCCCTCGCCTCGGGGCCAGCGCGCTGGCTCAGAGGCTGGGGATTCAATACCGCGGGGCGGCTGCGCATCGAGGCCGACGCCGTCCTGGGCAATCGCCTCCTGCCCGACCATTTCCTGGATCGGTCCGGCGGGCTTTTTCGAGCGGACTTCTTCGGTGGCAGAAACCTGACCCGACTCTCGCTGCGAGCCGGTCTCACGCTGATCGCCGACGGGTGGTCGCTGCCGGACGGGGCGGACTCGGTGATGAAGAATTCTCGCGCCGGGCAACATCGGGACGGAAGTCAGTCGAGTGGTCTCTATCGCCAGGTGCAGAGAATGAGTTTTCTGGGGATTCGCGGCCGGCTCGAGCGGGTCCCGGCGGTTTCCTCGGTGCTTGGATTGCTGCGTTCGGTGGCTCCGGATCCGACCGGAACGTACGTCGTCTCGCATAACTATGCGCCCGATCCACCGGGTGCATACAGCCGGGGTTGTAACGCGCCGACCTATCCGGCGAGCGCCCGCGGCGGTCTCAACAATCTTCAGAAGTTCTCCGTCTTGGACAGCGACCGTCCAAGATGCTTCGACACGGCTCCATTTCGAGACCAGGCCAGTTACGAGGACTCCCTCTACATCCAGATGTTTCTTGCCCGGGGAAGTTGGTTCATGGGTTGCAAGGACGCTCAATGCGAATGAGCGCGCTGGGGGTGGCAATGCTGTTGAGCTCGACGGTCGTGGCGGGATTACCCACGCAAATGCCCGTTTATCCAAACACCGTCCAAATCCAGATCGGCGACGAGCTCATTGTCGGCGGCGAATACTTCCGGATCGCCTATTTCAGCACGCCGGATTCGGTGACCGACGTGGCGGAGTACTTCTTCCAGAAGTGGAAGCGGATGGGTTTCCCAACCATGGTCGACGGTCATCCAGAAGAAGAGATGATCGTCTCCGCGTTCTACACTCGCGAGGGGATACAACGCTCGGTCGTTCTCAAGCAACGGGCAGGGAAGACGATCGGTTTTTCGACCCTGCGGGATCTCTGGTCCAGCGCCCGCCCGACAGCCCCGGCAGAAATGCTGTCTCCCGCGGAAGGCGTGGTCTGGCTTCAAAACGTGGAATCGCGCGACGGCGCGGCGAGAATGCAGCATCGGACGGCGCTGATTGAATTGAAATTGGGTTCCCTGGCCGAGGACACCAAGAAGCAGCTTGCCGCCGCCGGGTATGCGCTGGCCCACGAGATCACGCTTCTTCGAGACTCATTCCGTCACCAGAGGCTGGAGCACACCCGGGGCGAGCGGCGCGTCGTCACCCACCTGGCGGAAGTAGAGGCTGGCGTCACCGCTTTTCTACAGACCTGCGTCGGCTGCGACTCCTTTCCTCCAGAGGTCCGCCCGCGCGCGGCGGGAGGAGGCAACCATTGAAACCCGTGGCTTTGGCGTTGTGCGCCGTGGTGTCGGCAGGCAGGGCAAGGGCGAGCCCGGCAAACGATTCCGTTGCCGAAGCTCTGCTTCGCCACATGGCCCGGGGCGTCAGCGATGCCAGACCGGGAGACTGGATCTCCTATCGAACCGATGCGGGAAATGGGAGGGTCAGCTTCTGGCGGTTCTCCGTGGTCGGCGCGGAAAAGGACGCCCGCGGTCGGGACTCACTCTGGATCGAAATCGAGCTCGGTCAACATGGCGATCTGCGCGCGCCCCTCGCCCAGATCAGGATGCTCGTCGCCCGCCAGACCGGGCTTACCCCCGAAGGGGTGACGCGGGTCTACGTCGCGCTGGGCGTCGACAGACCACAAGAAATCTCGCTCGACCAGCTGCGGACCCTTTTGCCGTCTCTACCTGAAAACGATCGCGGTCGCGTGCCGGGCGATGCCGACGGGGCGATGGTCCGTCCCGGAAGCGAGAGCCGCCTGATGACCCACGCGGGGACGTTGCCGGCGATCCCGATTGAAACGTATCGGCAGGGTTCTCTCGTCCAACGGATCTGGATGAGCCATCGGCTGCCGTTGCTTCACCTGGCGAAGCTGGAGATGCCTGGAATCGGACACGCGATGGAGGTGACCGGCTTTGGGGATGGCGCGCGTCCGAGGATGACCCTGCCGCCGGACAGTGAGTCAAAGGTCCGATGGCTCGAGCCGCAAGGCCGGCCAGAGCCGCCGAACCCGGAGAGTCTTCTAGATGCCGATGCTCGTCAAAAATAGCAGGGGGTCGAAAAACTACTGCGCAGCCCACCTGCTTCGTTGCGGTCCCCCCGGCGTGCTCACGTACTGCCTCGTACGCTCCGCGCGCCAGGCCCCACCGCGCCTCGCATCTGGGCTTGCTCGCGACGTTTTTCAACACCCTGCTGGGCGGGCCTTGTTTTCAGGCCAGCGGGGGCAGGCGATGCTCGAGTATTCGGTCCTCAATTGGCTGCTGATCGTCGCCCTCGTGCTCGGGTGTACCGTACGGGTGATTCCCGGCCCGGAGCGAAAGAAAAACTTGATCGAGCTTTTCTTCAATGCCTTTCAAGTCCAATACGACTCCTATTACTTCTTGCTCAACAGCGCCTTGCCTTGAGAGGAGCGCGTGCAGTTCGTGTTCAAAGGCAAGACTCCCCTTCTCGCGGCCCTCGGGCTCGGGGTTTTGGCCGGAGTGCTGGCCTTCGCCGCAATCAAGCGGCGGGAGGCCGACGCGCGGCGGGGTTGGAATCTCGTCAACGTCGTGGTTGCCGACCAGGACATCCGGGAGGGCTCGACACTCACCAGCGACATGATCTCATCTCGCGCCGTTCCCGAGCAATTTGTCACCTCCTCGGTGGTGAAGCCGGACGCTGTCTCCTATGTGCTCAATCAGAGGGTCCTCGTGCCGCTCCAGGCGAAGGACATGCTCCTCTGGACCCAATTCGATACCATCCGGGCGGAACGACTCTCCTCCCGGATTCAGAGGCGGGGACGGGCCATCAGCATCGACGTCTCCCGAAAGTCGTCGGTCGGCGGTTGGATCCGTCCGAATGATCACGTCGATGTCATCGGTACGTTTCGAGATCCGGGAACGAACGAGAATGCAGCGATGACCCTGTTACAAAACGTCGTTGTTCTCGCGACCGGAAAGATCACCGGTACGACCAATATGGGTCTTTTGTCCGAGAACCAGCGCGACTATTCAAACGTCACCTTGCTGGTCATCCCCGAAGAGGCGGAGATCTTGACGCTGGCGGCGGAGCTCGGCGCGCTCAGCCTTTCGCTGCGCCACGAGGAGGACGTCGAGCCGATCGAGGAACGGGGTCGAACGACGGTTCGCACCCTTCTTTCCGGGGAGCGGACGAAGTCGAGCCAACAAAAACGCCAAAAAATGGTTCAGATCATTCGAGGGGAGGCAAGCGAGCGGCATCGATTGGAAGTGCCCGATGCTCCCTAAAGCTTTGACCAGCAGATGTTTCCGGCAATTGTTTTCGCGCTCGTTTCCGGCGCTGTCTTTTTTGCGTCCTTGATCATCTATACGATCTTGCGCAAGGCCGGCCGCAGGTATCAGGAGCGTTACCTGGCGCAGGCGCTCAATGATTTGAGCGCCATGTTCCTCTTCATCGATCCCAGGCAGATGCTGATCCTCAACGCCTGCTCCGTCCTATTGCTTGGAGTGCTTGGATACCTCGTGGTCAATCCCTTCGGCTGTGCGATGGCCGCGGCGGCGGGCCTGTTTTTCCCGCGCGTCTTGGTCGCCTTTTATCGCCGCCGGCGGGTGCGAAGATTCAATGCGCAGCTGGTGGATGCTCTCCAGAGCCTGGCGAGCGCAATGCGAGCGGGTTTGACTTTCGTGCAGGCAGTGGACCACGTCTCCCGGGAAGCAGCGCCTCCGCTTTCCGAGGAGCTCGGCCTGTTGATCAAGGAGGTCAAGTTCGGCGTCTCTTTGGAACAGGCGTTGCTCAATCTGTCGCAACGGGTCGGCTCGGACGATCTGGAATTGATCGTCGTCTCCACGAACATTGCCCGGGCATTGGGAGGCAACATGGCGGAGATGTTCGAGACCATTTCCGCGACGATCCGGGAGAGATTTCGCCTTGAGGGCAAGATCGACGCGATGACCTCGCAGGGCAAGCTCCAGGGATGGATCGTCGCTGCGATGCCGCTCGTGCTGGGCTTCGTTCTCAACTACCTGCGGCCCGATCTGATGAAACCAATGCTGGAGCACCCGTTTGGGTACGTGCTGGTCGCGACAATTTGCGTGATGGAGGCCCTGGGGATTCTCTGGATTCGCCGAATCGTTCAAGTGGACATCTGAAGCGAGGCGGGAGCGAGACTTGTTGACCTGGTTGCTGATCGCCGGCAGCGCGGCGCTGATTGCGGGAAGTATCACTCTTTGTTGTATCGCCTTGCATCGGTGGGTGCGGGCCAAGCTTGTCCCGAGATCCGAACCTGGACCCACCGCCGGGCCCTCGAGCGCGCTGTCGATGGTGAGCCGGTGGCTTGAGCGAATGAATCGTCCGTTGCTCAGGCCGCGATACGAGTCGCAGATTCGCCGCCGATTGATCCAGGCTGGAGAGCCTCGAGATCTGGAGCCCCTGCATCTGGTAACGCTGCAAGAATTCGGCTTCTTGTGCGGGTTGGCGCTGGGCCTGGTCGCAAGCGACGGTCTTAAAATCCACCCCGCGACCTCGCTGGCGTTTGCGTTGCTGGGGGGATGCTGTCCGCTCTTCTGGCTGCGAGATCAGGTGAAGAAACGACTTCTGCGAATCAGCCGAGCTCTTCCTTACCACCTGGATCTTCTGACGCTGGCGGTCGAAGCCGGGCTCGACTTCACCGGCGCACTCGGGAAGGTGGTGGAGCGCGGGAGGGTTGGCCCTCTTCGCGATGAGCTTCAGCTCGTCCTCAAACAGCTCCGGGTCGGAAAAACCCGCGAGGAAGCGCTCAGGGAGATGATCGCGCGGGTGGACCTGCCGCAACTGACGCAGTTCGTCCGCGTGTTGATCCAGGCCGACAAGATGGGCACCAGCCTTGGCAAAGTCCTACGGATCCAGTCCGGACAGATGCGGCTGGAGCGAACGCAGCGGGCCGAGAAGCTCGCCAATCAGGCCCCGGTCAAGATGCTGGCACCCCTCGTCGGATGCATTTTCCCCACTGTGTTCATGATCCTCTTTGGCCCCATCGTCTTCGCATTGATGTTTGGAGGGTGACGTCGATTGGGGGATGGAGGCACGTCGGAGATCACCCGGGTCGGGGTGAAACCAAGGCGATCGGCCTTGCTTCGGCGATTGGCCTTGCTTCCACGGGGCGCGGTCCTCGCGGTCGTTGTCTGGGCCGTCGCGGTTGCCTGGATCAAGTTGCAGGCGAACGAGATCTCGTTTCGGCAGGGGCTTGAGGGGCGGCGGGCCAGGCAGTCCCTTGAATCTGCTTTTCAGTCGGGAAAGAAGCTGGTGCGCCAGGGGGATTGGGATCAGGCATTGGTGACCTTCGAGCGCATTCGCGGCGAAGCGCCGGACTTCCCTGGCCTTCAGCAATACATCGACCGCGGGACCCGGGAGGTTCGCAACCAGGCTTTGCTGGCCGGCGCTCGGGCGGCGCTCGAAAGAAACGAGCTCGGTCCCGCGGCCGAAGCTCTCGCCACAGTGGATGCGGACACGCAACTGCACTTGCAGCTCCAGGCGGTAAAGGATTTGCTCCGGCGGAGCGTGTCCTTGCGGATTGCCGAAGCCCAGGCCGCATTCCGGGACCGTGACTACGCGCAGGCGCTGGAGGTGGTCGAGGACGTGTTGAAGGCAGATCCCGAAAACCCGGAGGCGCTGTCGCTTGCGTACCAGGCGGGGCGGGCGGCGAGACCTCGCCCAGGGCCTTCCAACCCCTCGGCCGGTCCGGGGGAGGGCGCCGCGGCGCGTTTTCGAGCGGGCGATTTGAAGGGCGCCATCGCCGCCGCCGAGAAGTGCGCCGCGCGGCACCTGGAGCCTTGCCGTCGCCTGCACCAGCAGTTGGAACAGTTCGCCGAGCTTCACGGAAGATTGGAGCACTTGGAGCTTGGCAATCTCGAGCGGTTGCTCGAGCTGGCGACGCGGGTGGGCGGCAGCAGACCGAGCCGTCTCGCATTCGACGCGATGGCTCGCGCCGCCGCGCTGTATTACAAAGAAGCCTCGGATGCGAAAACCGCAGGCCAATGGGCTCGGGCGGTGAATCTCGCGGCCAAGGCCCAACGGCTCGCGCCGGATCATCCTGGGGCGCTGGCGATTGTTGGTGAACTCAAGGCGCGCGCGAAGGAGTTGTTTGTGTTTGCGTATTCGCTAAAAGACTCTGCGCCCGACGAGGCAATCGTCAGATTGAGGGAAGTGATCGCCTTGACTCGAACCGATGACGAGACCCACCGCAAGGCGGTCAGATGGGTGGCTAAGCTTTCCAGATGAAGAAGTTTCCTTGGCTCAAAACGGAAGACTCGCCGCAACAGGGAAATCTGTTTCCGGCAAGACCACCGCCCGCCCCGGAGGCGATCCAGCCGCCGCCTCCTCCTCCTCCTCCGGCGACCGCCCCGACTGCTGCGCCCATCGCCAGCAAGCCGGAGCGGATCATCTTTACCGTGGGCGAGATCACCCGGGACATCAAAGCCACTCTCGAGCGCGGCTATGCCCGTATCTGGGTTCGCGGAGAAATCTCCGGATTTCGCGGGGCGAATCCCCGCGGCCATCTCTACTTCAGCCTCAAGGACTCCGACGCCTGCCTGGATGCAAAGATGTGGGCCTCGGCGGCGCAGCGTCTGAAGTTCAGTCTTCGCGATGGTCTTTCGGTGATCGCCGAAGGCAGCATCGATCTGTACGAGCCCCAAGGTCGCTACAGCCTGATCGTCCAGAGGATAGAGCCGGTGGGCGAGGGCGCCCTGGCGCTCGCCTTCCAGCAGCTCAAGGAGAGGCTGGCGGCCGAGGGCCTGCTGGGGGACGCGCGAAAGCGGCCGCTGAGGCCGATTCCCTTCCTGCCCAGGCGGATCGGCGTTGTCACCAGCCTTCACGGCGCGGCGCTTCGGGATTTTTTGCGCGTGCTCCACCAGCGCCACCCCCGACTTCCAGTCCTCGTCTGCGATGCGCGCGTCCAGGGAGAAGGCTCCGCCGGCGAAGTGGTTCGAGCGATGCGGCGGCTGGCTCGCGCCCAGGTCGACGTCATCGTCCTGACGCGAGGCGGGGGATCGATCGAGGATCTCTGGACCTTCAATGAAGAGCTCGTCGCCCGGGCAATCCACGCTTGCCCCGTTCCGGTCGTGTCGGCGATCGGACACGAGATAGATTTCACCATCGCCGATTTCGTCGCCGACTTGCGCGCACCCACCCCAAGCGCGGCGGCAGAGCGGCTGGCCCCGGTGCTTCGCGATCTCGAGCTCTACCTCACCACCATGGCGGGACGACTGCGCAAGTCCGTCGAGCGCCAGATTCTGGGCGATCGCCAGCGTTTGCACCAGTTTGCCGCGAGGATGGCCGATCCGCGTCGCGTTCTTGGTCAGAAACAGATGCATCTGTCGGAGGAGAGCTTGCGGATGGTCCGCGCGATGCGCCAAAGCGCCGCTGCGCGCCGCGAGCGGATCCGCGCCCTTCAAGACCGGTTGCTCCGGCAAAGGCCTCAGGCGCGCCTTCTGCGCAATCGACAACAGCTGACGCGGCTCTCCGAAAGGCTGCGCGCCTCGATTTGGGAGGGTATCCGACAACGGCGGCAGCGATTGGTGAACGGCCGCCTGGCGATCGAACGCTCCTCTCCGGCTCGCGCGGTGCAGGATAACCACCGACACCTGCTCGACCTTTTTTCGCGACTGAAGGCCCTGGAACGAGAACGCTCATCGAGCGAGCAGCGTCGATTCCATACCTTGGGAGCGAGGCTCGAGGCGATGAGCCCTTTGAAAGTGATGGCTCGCGGCTATGCGGTCGTTTTCCGAGCGGAGGACCTCCGCGTGGTGCGCACTGCGTCACAAGTCGGGCCAGGCGATTCACTCGAGATTAAGCTGAGCGGAGCCGGTTGCCTGACCCCGGAGGATTGTGAGCAGATCGATGCCACCGTTACCGCAGTGCACCCCAAGCCTTCGAGCCAGTGAGGCGCTTGACTCGATAGCCGGCCGCGGGCTAGCGGATGGGCTGGCGGGTTCGATGACGGTCCCATACGATGAGACCGGGGCGTGCCGGCAAGGAACAGAGGTGTCGATGGTCGTGAACAAGGAAATGAAAACTGGCGATCGAGCCCCGGAGAACTACGGCGAGGTGGTCCAGCGCCTGGAGGAAGTGGTCAAGCTGCTCGAGGCGGGCGAGTTGTCGCTCGAAGACTCCCTCAAGGCCTTCGAGGAGGGAATCGGGCTGGTCCGGCGCGGGGAGAAACTGCTCAGCTCGGCCGAGAAACGGATCGAACAGCTTCTCGACGATGATGGGGAGTCGAAGGTCGTCCCCCTCGAGCTCCCTCCGATCTAAAGGCGCTGATGGCCAACGCGATCCCGAAAATCATCATTGTCGACGACGACCGAGAGACGCGAGAGCTGTTGGCGCTCGCGCTCCAGATGGAGGACTTCGAGGTAACCCAGGCGGCCAATGGGTTGCGGCTGATCTCCACCCTTCACGTCGACCAACCCGATCTGATTCTTCTCGACGTGAACATGTCCTGGATCGACGGCTTCGAGCTGTGCCGCGCCGTGAGAAAGAACGAAGATTTCAAGAACATTCCGGTGATCTTCATCTCGGCGAGAAGCGCCAGCTCCGACGTGAAGCGGGGCATCGAGGCGGGGGCCTCGGACTACTTTACCAAGCCTGTGGAGTTGCCGACGCTGATCGCGCGAATCAAGGAGCTCATCCCGCCGAAGAACAAGGAGAGCTGAATCGATGGCCGCGCTCGACCCTCTTGCGCTGACCCAGTTTCTCGCGGAGCAGAAAACGAGGGTTGAATCGCTTTTGAGCGCGCGCCTCGACCTGCTCGCCGCCGCCGCGCCACCCCGGCTGCTGGAAGCGATGCGATATTCGGTGCTCAGCGGCGGAAAGCGACTCCGGCCGATCCTCTGCCTTGGCTTCGCGGACGCGGTCAGCGGTGGGGTTGGAGGTGCCGGAAAGGTCGCGGACGACGCGGCCGTTGGCGTGGAGTATGTGCACACCTACTCGATGATCCATGACGATCTGCCTTCGATGGACGATGACGACTTCCGGCGGGGCAGGCCGACCAACCACAAAGTCTTCGGCGAGGCGATGGCCGTCCTGGCGGGCGATGCCCTGCTCACCGAGGCGTTCACCGTGGTCGCCAGCGGCCCGGAGCCGGAAAGAGGCGTCCTCTGCGCTGAGCTGGCGCAGCTGGCCGGAGCGACCGGGATGGTGGGCGGTCAGGCGCTGGACATCGCCTCCGATCGACCTGCCGACGAAAGCTACCTCACCCGGACCCATCGCCTGAAAACGGGCGCGCTCATTCGCGCCGCGTGCCGGATGGGGGTGATTGCCTCCGGCGGATCCACCGAGGCGCTGCGCACCGCGGACACGTATGGAGAAGCGGTTGGACTGGCCTTCCAGATCACCGACGACATCCTGGATGTGATGGGGGATGCGGCGGCGCTGGGCAAGCCGACCGGTGCCGACGAGCGGGCGGGTCGCTTCACCTTCCCCGCGGTCTTCGGGCTGGCGCAATCGAAAAGCCTCGCCGCCGAGCGCGTCGAGCACGCCCTTCAGGCCGTCGCCCGGCTGGAATTCCCACCCGGCCCGCTCGCCGCATTGGCCCGCTTCTCCGTGGAACGAAGGACTTAAGCGCGGTGCTTCGCGAGATCCATTCGCTCGCGGAGCTCCGGGCGCTCCCCGAGGAGGCTCTGCCGGCCCTCTGCGAAGAGCTGCGGAGCGAAATCATCTCCATCTGCGGGAAGGTCGGCGGCCACCTTGGCGCTTCGCTCGGGGCGGTGGAGCTCATCGTCGCGCTGCATCGGGTATTCAAGGCGCCGACCGATGCGATCGTCTTCGATGTGGGCCACCAGGCTTACGCCCACAAGATTCTCACCGGTCGATTCGATCGAATGCAGACGCTTCGGCAAGCGGAAGGGGTGGCTCCTTTCCTCGATCCCACCGAAAGCAAGTACGACGCCTTCGGCGCCGGTCACGCGTGCACCGCGGTCTCGGTGGCGCTGGGCGTGGTGCATGCGAAACGACTCGGTAAGGAGCCTGGGCGCGCGATCGCGGTGATCGGAGACGGGGCCTTAACCGGTGGCCTGACCTTCGAGGGGCTGAACAACGCCGGTGCTTCCACCGAGCCGCTGATCATCGTGCTCAACGACAACCAGATGTCGATCTCCGTCAACGTGGGGGGCGTGCCGCGGATGCTTCGAAGCCCGCTGGCCACGGCATTCTTCGAAAGCCTTGGCTTCACCTACCTTGGACCGATCGATGGTCACGATCTCCGCGCGCTGACCCAGGGCCTCCAGGAATGCCGCCGCTCGCACAAGCCGATCGTCCTTCACGCTCTCACCGAGAAGGGGAAGGGCTTCGGTCCTGCGGAAGCGGATGAGCGAACGCGCGGGCACGCCATGGGGCCGTACGAGCTACGCGATGGCAAGCTGGTGCGGGCGCGTCCGGGCCAACGCACGTTCAGCGAGGCATTCGCCGCTGCTCTGGAGGAGCGAATGGCGGAGGATCCCCGCGTGGTGGTGATTACTCCCGCGATGCTCGAGGGCTCGGCGCTGTTGGCGGTGCGCGCCCGCTTCCCCGATCGCGTTTACGACGTGGGCATCGCCGAGCAGCACGCCGTTGCCTTCAGCGCGGGTCTGGCGGCGCGAGGGATGAGACCTGTCTGCTGCATCTATTCGACCTTCCTTCAGCGCGCCTACGACCAGGTGATCCACGACGTGTGCCTGCCCGGCCTACCCGTATTTTTCGCAATCGACCGCGCGGGCCTCGTCGGCGCGGATGGAGCGACCCACCAGGGCGCTTACGACATCGCCTTCCTGCGGCCCCTGCCGTCCTTGACGATGATGGTGCCCGTGGGTGGGGAAGATCTGGGTCCGATGATCGACACGGCGCTCGCGTCCACCGGCCCCAGCGCTTTACGCTTCCCGCGAGCAACCCTGCCGGCGATCCCGCCTCAGTTCCATCCTCCTTCGGTACCGATTCAGGGTGCCCGCTGGCTGAAGCGCGCTGAATCGCCTCGATTGACGATCGTCGCCATCGGTCCGCTGGTGGTGGCCGCGCTCGAAGCCGCTGCCCCGAATTGGAGCGTGCTCGATGCGAGGTTCGTTTCGCCCCTGGATCGCGAAGCGCTCACCGAGGCCGCGGCGGCCGGAAGCGTCCTCACCGTCGAGGAGGGCAGCCTGCGCGGAGGGTTCGGAAGCGCGGTGCTGGAGTTTTTCTCGGAGCAGGGGCTTCGACCCAAAGTCGCCTCCCTGGGTCTGCCCCCCCGCTTCATCCGGCACGGAGATGCGAAACGGCAACGGATCGAGCTGGGGTTGGACGCAGCGGGGATCCGCCGCGCCGCCCAGCAGCTCCTCGAATCTTAGGTGAAAGCGCCCAAGCAAAGGCTGGACTCACTCCTGGTCGAACGAGGGCTCGCCGAGTCCCGGACCCAGGCGCAAGCATTGATCCTCGCCGGTCAGGTGGTGGCGGGCGATCAGCGCGCGGACAAGCCTGGCTCGCTCGTTCCTTCGGATGTACCCGTCAGGATCAAGGAGAAGCTTCGATACGTGTCCCGCGGGGGGCTCAAGCTCGAGCGCGCGCTGGCGGAATTTCGCATCGCCGTCGAAGGAAAGGTCTGCGCGGACATCGGGGCAAGTACGGGTGGCTTCACCGATTGCCTCCTTCAGGCCGGGGCGCGCAAGGTCTACGCGATCGATGTCGGGCACGGCCAGCTTCACTCGAAGCTGCTCTCCGACTCCCGCGTCCTTCACCTCGAAGGGATTAACGCCCGGTATCTTTCCGAAGTGGAGGTTCCCGAGCTCGTCGATCTGGCGACCATCGACGTCAGCTTCATTTCACTCACCCAGGTTCTTCCCGCCGTTTTGCCGCGGCTTCGTCCCGGCGGGACGCTGATCGCGCTGGTCAAGCCCCAGTTCGAGGTGGGGCGCGCAAACGTCGCCAAGGGCGGCGTGGTCAAGAATCCAGAGGCGCGCGAGGGCGCCATCCAGAAGATCGCCTCGTTCTTGTCCGAGCAGGGACTTGAAATGATCGGACGGGTTGATTCTCCGATCGCCGGGCCGGCGGGAAACGTCGAGGCCCTGCTCGCGGCGGCGAAACCGCGCGCTTAGGGCTTGAGAAGAGACGGCGACGGCGCAGGTGGTCTGGGCGGGCGAGATCCCTGCGGGTGGCGCACTCTCCACTCTGAAGCGTCCCCTCGGTATTATCGCGGGTGACAATCGTATATCCCGCTATTTCGTAGGCATGTTCTTGTGAGCTCCCGGATGAATGAGCTCGCATCGATTGTATCGGCAACGCACCTTATTGATGTGTTTGTCATCCGGGCAAGCGCCCATCAGTGCGCACTGCTCCGGATCATTAAAGGACTGCCACTCCTTGTGCTTCGAGTACTCAACTTCGTAGCGTCGGTTAATCGCGCGGCGCGTTGATCCGCAACAGTGTGAGTACGGCACGACAATGCAATCCGAATTCTTTTCACACACGGCAAGATCCGCGGGTTCCGAAATGCCAGCATCCGGTGACTCTGTACTGCCGGCTGCCCAGACCGCAGCGATCCACAGAAAAAGCAATGCAACCGTTAGGCCGGTACTCTGTCGGTTCATGCTCATCGTCTCCTAACACATCACCCTGCTTCTAGCGGTAGGCGAGCGTCATCACAGCGCGGGACTCTGGAAATCACACGCTCGCGAAGTCAGAACCGGATCTTGCGAGGGCCATGGCTACGGCTGCGGGCTCGCATGTCATGCGAATTTCCGATGACGCAAGCAGGAATCGAGTTCTGCAGATCGTCGGCGCGAGTGGCGTACGGTCGCTAATGGAATCCCCTCGCGTCGAATCGCCCTGCCCCGAGGCCTCCCGGAAGTTTTTTTTGGAGGCCTGGAGGTATGAAGTCCTTGTATTTAAAAAAACGTTAACATGTGTCGGTCTATCTGTTCGATCTTCCAGCAAAATCGGGGAACCCGCTATTTAATCGAAGCGCTGAATACCTCCGAGCCGGCTTTTTTTCGCGCGCCCGACCCGGCCTGCGGGGAGGCGTGGGACGACACTCACGCTTTCGAAGGGTCTGGAGAAGAGCCCATTTCGAACCCGCTTTGGGTTGCCGATCCATCGGGGCCCGTAGCACGCCGCAGGGATCTCGCCCGCCCAGAACACCTGCGCCGTCGCCGTCTCTTCTCAAGCCCTGCTTTACCGCTCGACGATGATCAGCTCGACCCGCCGGTTCAGCTCGCGGCCGCGGGCGGTGAGATTGGGGGCAATCGGCCGGCCGTCGCCGAACCCGACTGCTTCCAGACGTCCGGGATAGATGCCCGCCTTCTGTAGATAAGTGGCCACGGCTTTGGCGCGCTGCTCCGAGAGCAGGAGGTTTTTTTTACGATCGCCGCGGTTGTCGGTGTGGCCCTCGATCCGGATCGCCCTGATTCCCGCTTTCACGATTGCGTCCACGATCTCCGCGAGAAGGGAAAAGCTGTCGCCGAGAATGGTCGCCTTTCCGGGCGCGAAATGGATTTGCCGTAGGGTCTCAATCCGGGTCTCCCGGACCACCACCAGATTTTTCTTCGGCCTGGGCGCGAGGTCGAAATTCAGCTCCACATCGGCGCTGTCCGTGATGTTCACCTCTCGCGTCTGGGCCAGGTAGCCGGGCGCGGTCACATCGACCACGTACTTGCCCGGAGTGGCTTCCACTTTCACCGCTTGCCGGGAGGCGCCGCTGATCGGCACTTGACGGTCGTCTGGGCCCTTGAGGCTGACGTTGGACATGATCGGACGAGAATTCGAGGTGACGTTGATCGCAAATCGCGCCTTTTTGGCGATCATCTCCAGATCGACTTCGACCCGGGAGGTCTTCCCCGCCTCCAACAGAACCACCTGCTCTTCGGAGCGATAACCGTCCCGGTGAACCGAGAGCCGTATCGGGCGGGATGGCACCAGCTCATGGGTGACGAACGCACCTGACTCCTCGTCGGAAGCGACCGGAGGAGTGTCCGCGCCGAGCACGCTCACGATCGCGCCTGCAATCGGCCTTTTCGTGCGAGCGTCGAGAACGACGCCGGCGATTCTTCCGTATTTTGGGAGCTCCGGCTGCGGCCCCGGCGCGGCCGGGGCGGTCTTCTCGACGATCCGCGTCTCCCCGCGCGAAAACAGATCGACGTTGAAGGCCGCGCCGAACAAGAAGTTGTAAGGCGGTGTGGCGGGGACACCCAGGCCGACCACCCGCGAAAGACCCAGGTCGACCGCGGCAATCAACGTCAAATCCCTGATCGCGGTGATTTTCGCGCCCAGACTGACCACCTGGGGCATCACGCGCCCAACCCGGACGAGAACGCCATCGGGCCCGACCAGGTTGCCGCCCGGCACGCCCAGCGGATAGCGAACGTCGTATTCGACGAATGGCGTCACCCACGGCAGTGGGACTTCCGCGGCAACCCCCAAGGTCAATCGCTGATAGGCGTTGATGCCCAGAGCGAACTGCTCGGCCGCGTTGAGCGAGCCATTCGCCACCGCGGTTTTGGTGTTGTCCACGAGCGCGCCGAAGTTGCCGTGGAGTCGCAGCGGGAGTGATTGGCGCAAGTCGTAGGTTGCAATCAATTGGGGCGCGAAGGCGACCGCGCTGCCGCGCAGGTTCTGGCTGCCCGCGCTCGCATAGGACATCACGCGCAGATCGATCCCCGCGGACAGAGCGCCGGAGAGTCGGGCGGCCAATTTCGCCCCTCCGCCAAAGTCTCCCAGCGAGGAGATCTGCCGGGGCGTCGAGCTGGAGTTGGTGTTGGCGGACGCTGAATAGCTCGCGTAGAGCTCAAGCCAATCGATCAAGACATAG
>WNFG01001691.1_pt1 | contig 18527 bp, 14 predicted proteins | sample 5400431 | NCBI WGS metagenome assembly WNFG01 (sample SAMN13153346, study PRJNA577476) | soil metagenome | isolation source: 120 cm saprolite under Douglas fir tree site 2 hole 3 replicate 2 | place: USA:California | collected 2015-04-18 | reverse complement strand
ATTGGTGGACACAGCATGGCAAATCTAGCGCTACAGCCCACCGTTATGGATTTTTTTGACAGTCTTATAAACGCGGAGCATCCGGGTATAGCGGTCCAGGAAGTGACGCTCCCTGTACATTCACCACTTCTTGGCAAAACGCTTGTGGATGCACAGAAAATGATGAGCGAAGGACCAATGATCCTGGCTTTAAAAAAGCCGGGCGGCCTGGTGATAGGGAATCGCCCGGAAACATGTATAGATGAAGGCGATACGGTGATCCTGGTTGGGACTCCAGAGCAACTAGCAATAATTGCTCGTAATCATGGTGCGTAAGAGCGGGCCGGTGAGGTGCAACGAAAAATGGCCCGGAGCGTTTCTATAAATGGAGAGTAATATTCACATGGCATATTTGCTAAGGCAAGGTTCAAATGCACTTGACAGTTCCGCAGCACCAGCAAGGTCCAGCCCTGTCATCCTGAGCGCAGCGAAGGATCAGCGAAGCGAAGCATCTGTCTGCCGATCGCGACAGACCCCTCGCTTCGCTCAGGGTGACACTGTGTGACTGTTCAAACGGTCAAGGACAATTCGTCCAAATTGAACCATGCCTTAGCAAGGCATTTACCCGAGAAAAAGCGCCAATAACTGAGAAGGAATCAGGCGGTAAAACGTGTTATAATTGGGGATATACTAGTTGAATGGCGGCGAGAGGATAAAGAAATCATGGCAATGTTTGAAAGTCTGTCAAAACGTCTTGAAGGGGTATTCACAAATCTTAGTGGTAAGGGCAAGCTAACCGAAGCAGATGTTGACGAGGCTATGCGCGAAGTACGGCTTGCGCTGCTGGAAGCCGATGTCAGCCTCAAGTTAGTGCGTCAATTTGTCGAGCGCGTCAGGGCGAAGGCGGTTGGCACGGATATACTGGGCAGTTTTTCGCCGGCGCAGCAGGTGTTGCAAATCGTCAATGAAGAATTGGTAGAGATGCTTGGCGGGTCCGATGGCAAGACCAAGCTCGACCTGGGTGGAGCGCCTCCAAACGTGATTATGCTGGTGGGGCTACAAGGTTCGGGCAAAACGACCACGGCGGCCAAACTTGGCAACTATCTGCAGAAGCAGGGTCAGCGCCCGCTGCTCGTCGCTGCTGATATGTACCGTCCTGCTGCCGTCCACCAGCTTCAAACGTTGGGGAGACAGGTTGGCATTCCGGTTTACGCGGAGCCAGCAGGAGCCAACCCGGTGGATATCACCGTGCACTCGCTGGCATACGCTCGTGATCAGGCGGCGACGGTGGTTATTCTTGACACGGCAGGCCGTCTCAACATCGATGAGCGCATGATGCAGGAGGTCACCAACATTCGCGATCGCGTCCACCCACGCGAGGTTTTGCTGGTGGCAGATGCCATGACCGGCCAGGAAGCGGTACGTGTAGCGGATGATTTCAACAAGGCAGTTTCGCTGACGGGCCTGATTTTAACCAAGATGGAGGGTGATGCGAGGGGCGGCGCGGCGCTCTCGATTCGCTCGGTAACAGGGGTGCCGATCAAATTCATGGGCGTGGGCGAAAAAATAGAAGCCCTGGAGCCTTTTTATCCAGATCGCCTGGCCTCGCGTATCCTGGGTATGGGAGATGTGCTTTCCCTGATCGAACGTGCGCAGGAAGCGATCGACGAGGAAGAGGCATTGAAAGCCCAGGCCAAGCTGCAACAGGGTAAGTTCGACCTGGAGGATTTTCTCAATGCAATGCACCAGTTGAAACGAATGGGGCCACTGCGCCAGGTGATGGAGATGGTGCCCGGTTTCAACAAACTGGCGGATATGCCGGATATGGAAGAGGCCCTTGAAGGGGACCAGCTCAAGCATATCGAGGCCATTATCCTTTCGATGACTCTAGAGGAAAGACACAATCCTGATATTCTCAATGGAAGCCGAAAGAGGCGTGTCGCTCGTGGCAGTGGTACCACCCCGCAGGATGTGAACCAGCTGCTCGTTCAATTCAACGAGATGCGCACGATGATACGCCAGGTCAGCAGCGGCAAGGGTCCGTGGGCTAAAATGGCCCGGCAGTACGGTGGTGGCGCCGGTATCCCCGGTATGCCAGCCGCTCCTGCTCTGCCAAGGTCAGCAGGACATGGTCACAGTGGAGGGAAGAAAACGGGCAAGGCCGCCCGTAAGGAGAGACGCAAGCAGAAATTTCGCAGTGGACGGAGGTAGCCCAGAATGCAAACATTACGTTCCATTCGCTCTAGCAAGGCACTACTTGGGGGAGTGTTGGTAGGCATGCTGCTGTTAATCACCGCTTGTGGCGGCAGCCCGCAGTCACAGCAGCAGGCAAGACAGAATAAGGCTAAACTCGATCAGACACTCCAGCATGCTAAATCAATTGGCGTACCTGCTTCGGCTCTACAACCGATAGTCAAGCAGGAAGGAGAGCTGAGCAGCACCAGTGCGCCATTTACGTTCTTCAATGATCAACCTGATACAGACTATAATACAAATCTCGCGATACGCTATCAGCAGTTAGAAGTGCAGGCCGAGGGAGTGATCAGTACGGTTATTGACCAATACAGCGCGCAGGCCGAGCAGGATATGCATAACTTTCAATCGGCCCTCTCTGCACAACGTTTAAGACATGCAGGGAACACACAGGCTTTTGCACAAGAATATACTACAGACACATCGCTATTAGCTACGGCGCAATATCCTAAAGATTACGCTGCTCTCAGCAACGACGCGCAAGCGGCAACCGGGGCGTTGGATGTGCTGGGGACAACCTACACCCAGCTCACTTCCTTCCAGAACACGATTAACCAGATGCAAGCGGCGCGGCTGGATGTTACTGCCATGCAATCCCAATACCAGAGCGACATGAATACTTTCAACAGGGTTACAACGTCTGTTGATTTCCAGAATCTCGGGACGCTCATCAATGTGCAATACCAGGAAGCGGTGGTAAATTCAATTCAAGCGCTGCCGTTTGTGAGTACGGCCAAGCTGGGTGAATTCCAAACGCAGTTGGGCTTGCTGAAAACCTATGGCATGGATTCCAGCTCTTACCTGGGCCTTTATAATGCCGACCGGGCGGCGATGAAAAAAGCCAACACGATCCATGATTACCTGCTCATCTCTCAAAAGATCGATACGGACGTTGCATCGATGCACGATGACCTGGTGCAGGGTGCATCTCACTACCTGATCAATGCACTTGATCAAGAGGCCAATGCCTGGGGGAATGCGCACCTCTACCATGATAAGTTCGATGGCAATAACTACATCTACACCGCCGGTTATACGCTGCCCGGCATTGGCTTCTGGCTGAACCGGGAACTGGGTTGGGCCTGGCAACCATCCGATTTCCAGTCAGTGGTCGATGAGGAGAATAACGAGTTCTTCAACCTGCACATGCTGGAACAGGACTATTCCGACCACACTCCTTATAACCAGGTGCATGCTACGGACTTGCAAATGATGCAGCACTACCCCAGCCTCCAGCATGGGACGGTGCTGATGGTTTCGATGGTTGAACAGGCTATGCGCTTCTACCAGGATGGCAAGCTGGTCCGGGCTTTCTACGTCACGACCGGGCGTGTAGAGCGTCCCGCGCTGCCGGGAGTATGGACCGTACAGAATCGACAAGCGCCAACCGAGTTCAAATCGACAGATCCTCCGGGTTCGCCTTACTGGTATCCGCCGACGCCTATTCATTACGCGATTCTGTACCACTGGGGCGGTTTCTTCGTACACGATGCCTGGTGGCGCGTGAACTTTGGCCCCGGCACGCAGTTCCCTCACTACGATGTTGGGGGCGACGAGTCGTTCGCAGGTAATGGCAGTCACGGCTGCATCAACTTGCAGGAGAACGACGCGGCCTGGGTGTATGCCAATACTGACTGGAACACGCAGATCGCGGTCTATTAGCAGAGAAACACCTAACTTTACCGAAGCGGCGTTTGTCCTGCCAGATGCGCAAGAGTAGTTTGACGATTAGTCAAGAGAGAGCAGCAGGGCCGCTCTCTCTTGACTTCAAGATTCAGGGGCAGCGACTACAACCCTTTACGCCTTCCCACCTGGGGCTGCTCCCCCATTGCTGGGTTTGACCATCTCTCTAACCCCTCGGACGGGGGGCAGAGTTGTCCCTCCTTTCGCATAAGCTCGCAATACCCGAGGCGCCGATCCCGCGTCACGCATGGTCACATCTCCAAGATGTGGGATCGACGGGGAGGCTTGAACTGGTACTGGCTCTTTCATAGCTCGGCGTCTGAGAACTGTAAAGACCGGAGGTGCCCCCCCTCCATCCATCGCTTGCGTGTGATTAGACACAGCAAACGTCTGTATCTGTGGGGACCCTCCTATGCGGTCGTCCTGCTCGATAGTGATACGTAGCACGTTCCTATTCCTCCTAATTATATACTTATCTACTTTTTCCCTGCTTTGCTGGCGCTGTTCACTGACAGCGACCATGCGCACTGTACATCGGGGAACGTTAGTCCCCCAACACGCAATAGCGCGCTTCGATGTCCACAGGTGAAGAAGTGACGTTCGTGATACCAATCCAATAGACGAGGAAATCGCCAGACCCCTTCTGTGTCTGCACGGTCCAACCGATTTGCGGTCCGCCCGATCCGACGTCTGTCGGGACTACGGTCCAGACGACGTCCCACGAGACCGGCCAGTTGTAGGTAAACCAGGTAGAACTTGAGTTGGCTGGCACTGTTCCCCGAAACTGCACGCCGCAGAATGGTAAGCTGATTGCGCCCAACAAGGAGCTGATTGCGCCCAACAAGGGGAATACATTGTCGGTCATTACACCCGAGGGAGTTCCTACAGGATAGAAAGCTTGCAGAAGGGCTTTGAACGGTGTGAGGCCATCGGGTTGCCCCGTGAGCTGGGTGTAGGTCTGTGCAAGCGTTGGTGCTCCTGCCTGAACGATCTCTTGCCATTGGAAATCCAGTTGGTAATGCAGGTAATTCAAGAACAGCACCGAACAACCGGTCGAAATGGGGTTCGTATCCGTCGGATCATTCACGTTGATGAAGTCCGGGCGGTCTGCGGTATCAAGCCAGAATGCCGCAGTGGCGTAGCCGTCAAGCTCGGCTGGGTAGAGTAGGGTAGCGAGGACGCGGGAGAGTCCTTCCCCATTACTGGCTCCGCAGTCCCACCCGATACCCTGGGTATCGGAAAACACTTCGACCTCTTCGGCAACAACCAGCATGCGCGTGTAGTCGATGTCCAGGCTCGGCACGGTCTTCGCATCGCAGTACAGGTCAGTCGCTCCACAGCCGAAGTGAAACGCGCCCCCTTGCCCTTGTCCTGAGGAATCGAGGGGAGCAATAATGATGTTGAACGGCCCTGGGGTGAGGCCTCCGAACAAGAACGAGAGGCTATTGTATTCATTCTCGCAGGACGCCAAAACCCCATCAGCGATCGCCTGGCCATTTGCCCCCAGGCTCGGGTCGTAATACACATTGAAGTGCGTCGTGCTTCCTTCGAGGACTGTCGGATAAACAAATCCGACCTTCGGAACCGCTTTTACGGCTCGTTCATGCAGTATGCTACGAGGATGCCTGAATACACTCATCTGGCCCGTGCCCTGCTCTTTCGCTAGCACTCTGGCCTGCTGAGAAACCTGTGTCATTGTTTGTCTCCTTTCAAAAAATGTTTGCTGTTGAAATCCTGTTTGTACGCGAACCACTGCAACAACTGTTGCAGCTACAAAAAAGCACGAAAAAAACGACGTTGTGTTCGCCACTCACTATCAGGGAGTGGTGTCACTTTTTGGCCGTGCATCGAAAACACGATGGTGAAATATGTATAGGCTTTAGGCACATCGCTTCAGAGGCGTCGCTCCTGTTGAGACAGGCTGGCACACCAGTGAACTGGTGCTGAAATTGCTATAAGTAACCTACTTGTAACACATGTGCAGCGTTCCAGTAGGTCTTCATGTATTCACCGTACATACTATAGGTCGTATCGGCTGCTTTGTCAAGTATTTATATTATCTCATCTACTATTGATATGAAACAAAAAATATATTCTCTGTAGAAAGGAGGCTTTTTGAGCATCTTCCTCTCACAGGAAGTCCCGGTGCGGTTGCGCAGATTGTGGAATGGGCTGGCTTCCTGACTATGTACGAACACCCCGTCGTTTTTTTGTGCCTGACTTTGAAGCTAGATTATATATGGCCGGGAAGTATCTTAGTTTTGTCCAGCAGGTATCTCGAGCGAAACATCAAAAAAAGGGGGTGAGATGTACACGGCTGTAAGCAAGTGAAGTGCAAGCTCACCCCCAATGCGGCTATTGATGCAAGTTACCTGGTAAATCGGGATAGCGGAACAGCCGGCAAAGGCCGATAATGAGGTTTAATAAATTATGTGGAGTATCGGAATATCCATCAAGGGCCGATAATGAAGTTTAGGCATGGTTCAAATGCACGTGACAGTTCCTCACCACCAGCAAGGTCCAGCCCTGTCACGCCTCCGCGCAGCGAAGGAGCTGTCTGCCGATCGAGCCAGACCCTTCGCTGCGCTCAGGGTGACAGGCATTCTCTCCACATGTCTAGAGAGAACAGAGATCGGTTGACACGCGAAAATAGACATGCTATGTTAATCGCAGTTGCTGTTCAGAGCAACACGAGGATTCCAGCGTAGAAGAGAAGAAAGGGATTTGTATGGCTATCGCGACGACGAAGCTCACTGTAGGGTGGTGCTTTCGCTCTCGTGGGTGTCGACTTGACGTTCATGCGTTTCGTGTCGCCCAAGGTCGTACTGTGCCTTTTTTGGGGAAGACGTTGACACGAAGCTGGAGATAACGTAGCAGAACGTCCCATCGACAAGCCGTGGGTGACACAAAATGGTCTCGCCTGCGGCTTTTCTTTTTCCTTCCATTTCTCACCTGCGAGAAGGCCGTTGGGCGAGGCGTAAGAGCTGCCCACGGCCTTTTTGTGTGTGTTGTCTGGAAAAGACATTTGAGAATGGAGTTTTTTCGCCGATGAAGTCTCACAAGCACGAAACCAACGCACCGCCTCTCTGGCGTAATCATAACTACTTGCTCTTACAGGGAGGCCAAATTGTTTCGTCTATCGGAACTCAGCAGCAATTCATTGCCCTATCACTCCTGGTTTTAACCCTCACCGGATCTGTCGTCCAGACGGGTATTGTCGTGAGCTTGAACACTATTGCTGTTCTTGTGGTCAGCCCGCTTGCGGGCGCGTTCGTGGACAAGTGGAACCGGAAATGGACCATGTTGATCTGTGACGCTGGACGTATGTTCCTCACGCTGACCATTCCTCTTGCCCTTTGGTTCCACGCCCTGACCCTGCTGCAACTCTATGCCGTGGTGACTCTCGTAGGTGTTCTCGGAACGATTTTTAGCGTCGCGAATACTGCTGCGCTGCCCAATGTGGTGACGCGAGATCAACTCCCAGCCGCCCTTTCCCAATCGCAGGCAGCGTACTCCAGTGTTCGCACTTTTGGATCATTCCTTGGCGGCACGCTCTATAGTATCGGGAACGTCTTCCCCTTCCTGGTGAATGCCGTCTCCTTTGGCGCGTCGGTGCTTTCGCTGGGCCTCATTCGTGGGAAGTTCCAGAGCAGGAGGGAAGGTTCGAGCCTTCCACTGCACAAGGCCGTTGCCGAAGGCTTTGCGTGGTTGTGGAAGCAGCCGCTCCTCCGCTTTCTTACCCTGGTGAATGGAGCAGATAGCTTGCGCTACGGTGCGGGCTACCTCGTCATTCTGGTTCTGGCCAGAGAACTCCATACCTCCTCTAGTGGCATCGGCGCTATCTTTACAGCGGCGGCTGTGGGTGCTCTCCTGGGGAATCTTGTCAGCAACCGGGTGCGTAAGTATGTGAGCTTCGGAAAGATTGCGATCAGTATGCTCTGGCTCGAAGCCTTGATGTTTCCTCTCTATGCACTTGCCCCCAATGCTCTTGTGATGGGCTTCATAGCTGCGGCAGAAGAGTTTGTTGGTCCGATCTACACAATCTCGCTCGATAGCTATCGGTTGATGTCCACGCCTGATTCCATGCGTGGTCGCACCAGCAGCACGGTACAATTCGTGGTGCAGGGTGCCCAATCGGTGGGAGCCATTCTTGGGGGGCTATTGATTCAAGGAATTGGCGCGAAATGGAGTGCGCTCCTCTTGGGAGGGTGGCTTCTGCTTCTTGCTATTGCTACCACCTTGAATAGACAGGTTCGGCGGGCCTCGCTCCCAGTGACTTCGTCAGCCCTCTGATCGGTAGGCACCCAATATGAGCAGATGGCAAGAAAGAAAACTCCCGTATCACATACCTGGACGGGAAAACCTCAGCTAGACAAACATTTTTCCCGGCAAAGGCCGATAATGAACATTAAAAAAGTTAATGCTCATTATCGGCCCCTACGGATGACCAGAATTACGCTATGTCCGCTTACCCCTAACGGGTGGCAATGGCGGCAACTGCTCCGGGCGCAGAACGGGCAACTGCCGGTAGGCATCAGCGCTGGTGAGACGGACACGCCAGCTTTTTACCGCGCGCAAGTCGCTAACGAACCCGGGCTGGAGATCGATGCCTAAAGCTTGCCAGGTGAGGCTGATGGCTCGGCGAGCGAATGCGATATTGTTGCGCGGCTCGATGCGGTCCGGGTCCTCAAAGAAGAAACCGCAACTGGTGAAGCTGTACTGCTGGTAATATTGCGCTTCGAGCAACAGCAGCGTGCGCTGTGCCAGCGATGGATCAGCGGGAGGACGCTGGTTTTTGCCGAACCGCGCCCAGAAACTCTCTTGCGTTTCCCAGCCGTTACGCACAGGCAGGTAGGCGTCTCGAGCAGCCCAGGGATCATCGAGCGTCTCGGCGGCATAGCGCTCAAAAAGCTGGTCGCCACGTTCAGCCAGGTGCCTCAGCGCGAGATTGAGCTGACCTTTCCAACTGCTGTCACCCTCGGTACATTCGCAGCCTGTATCCCAGCGTGCCACGCCATGGGTGCAACTCCACGAGCTGGGCAGGCGCAACTGCACCTCCCTGGTTGCCGGGTACATGCGCATATAGCGCTCCAGGCTACAGACTTCGAAGCCATAAGTTGGCGCACCAGTTTGAATGAGGTGTGTCAGGAATTTGTCGCGCCAGGGCCGGTGATGTCCATACAGTTCGCCATCGGTGGCTATAAGAATAAGCTGGGCTATTCCTGCATCACGTTTGCTCTGCTCCAGGTGTCCAGGCAAGTAGCTGGTTGCAAAGAGGTCCGCGTTGCTGGTCATATCCCAATCGAAGGATACCCCGCCCGAAAGCGGCGCATTGAAGAAAAAGACGGTAATACTGCGACCATCAAGCAAGGGCACCAGGTAGGGTTCGGATGGATCTACCGGCGTTGCCGCCTGCCAGGGAGCGAGCACGGTATACGTAATGCCGTTTTGGGCCAGCAAATCCAGGCTTTCAATGTCTACGGCGGTCTCTGCCAGCCACATGCCGGTGGCATCACGCCCAAAGCGGTGGCGAAAATCGCTTAACCCCCATAGAATCTGCGTGCGTTTATCGCGTGACGTAGCCAGGGGCAGGATCGTGTGATTGTACGCCTGCGCCATGGCATTGCCAACGCCGTAACGAGCCAGATGTTTACGGTCGGCATCGATAATACGTTGATAAACATCGGGGTGCACCTGCTCCAACCACGCGGCCAGCGTTGGACCTAGATCAAAATTGATGAAATCAAAATTGCCGGCTTCTGCATTGGGGCGGTAGCACTCAACGGTGATCTTTTCGTTGAAATTGACATACGGCGTAGCGGTTGGCTCTACTGGGATCTTGCCTTTAAAAGGATCCTCTCTGGGTGGTTGATAAAAATGCCCGTGCAAACACAGGTATGCAGGGCCAATTGTTGTACTGTTATCTTGAACAGTGTCGGTAATTTTTTGATCAAGCATAGGAACACCTTCGTCGGTAAAACAAGCAGCATATTCAATGCTGTATTACCATACTAGGAAACAAGATTCCTTTCTAGTTCTATTCCTCTCTACTCATTGTAACGATTTAAACGATTGTAGGGTTATGATTTAGCCTGTTACGCTTAATACGTAAGAAGGTAAGCGGATGTATACAACTGGCAAATCGACCAGGGGCGCGATAATGCAGACATCATCACATCCACCGAGGGCCGATAATGAGGTTTAACAAATTAAGCGGGATAGCGGCACAGCCGGCAAAGGCCGATAAATCGGCCCCTAATGGACTTTGCCAACCGAATGGGGTAATCATCCCCATTGGGACGCTTGCGGCCCCGCCTCCTGATGCATGGTGCCGACCGAATCGGAGAAGGTGCATCCTGCATCCTGTAGGGACAAGGGGGGCAGTGGGGTGGATGAGGGGGCCTCGTGCTTGTCCTCGTGGGGATGAGACCAGGTGGCCTCACGGAACCCAGACCACTCGTCAGGCCACGAGGACAAGCACAAGGCCCCCACCCGTCTCCACGTCCACCCCTTGTCCCTACAGGACGGAGGCAGACATTCCCAATCATTCCCCGATTCGGTTGGCAAAAATCATCAGGTGTGCCGTCTCCGTTTACGATACCCTGGATATTTTGTTAAAGTTCATTATCGCGTCCCTACGCGCTCAGCACGTGGTGTCGTACACCGCCCTGGGCACTGAGCAGGAACTCTTCGTATGCTGCGCGCAACTTGGGATAGCGCAGCAGGAAGAAGCCCGCGTATTCCTGGGTAAGCGCACGCGGTTGGCGAATTAAATGCATATTTACTTCTTTGAGCAGGCGATTACCCTTCTTACCGTTGCAGGCTTTGCAGGAAGCTACGAGATTTTCCCACGTGCTTTGCCCACCACGGGAACGCGGTATCACGTGATCGAGCGTCAGATCACGGCTATGCTTGCCACAGTACTGGCACATTTCATCGTCGCGCAGCAGGATATTGGCGCGAGTGGGCTGCAACACCATGCGCGGAATGCGGACATTGGCGAGCAACTGCACAATGACAGGTCGTTCCAAATCAAGGCGACGGGCCCGAATGCTCTCCTCGATCAACTCGCGTACGCTATCATCCACAAAGGTCACTTTCTGCTTAGATAGCAGCACAACGAGACGACGCTCGGGTATGACCGAAAGAGGCTGGAGTGAAGAATTCAATACGAGTACGGGCATATACGATTTCCCTCCCTCTCTGTCAAAGCCGATACTAGTGCAGACAGCGAGGAAGAAGCGTAATGGATTTGAAAGGGTAGGGGAGCAACCCCGTTCCTTTCAGCTTCTAGCTCCGCCTGCGACGACGACTGGATGGATAGGGAGTAAAGCCTTTTGCGCGTCCAGGGAGATTTGGCACGGCGTAGCATCCCCCGCCTGTCGATTGTTCGATACACGAACCCTGGCAGGCGGCGTTCAGGGTGTACCATCCGGTTAGCCCGGATGAAGCCACCTGATATGCCCGCATCTTTGTCTCCTGTTACTACCTGATTGTGTGACACTTCTTTGAAATGATTGTGCCATCCTGGTCGGGGTGAGAGGACTTGAACCTCCGACCTCAGCGTCCCGAACGCTGCGCGCTAGCCGACTGCGCTACACCCCGGTTTAACAATTCCGCGCGAGTAATTCGCTGGCCCTATCCAGTGAATTGTAATAATGAGCACCTGGTTTACTTGAGCAAGGCTATTGAGCGGCTCTAAACGAACCCGGCACTCCCCTGCTTCAAGAGTAGTATAACATAGGCACGCAAGCTTTGACAATAGCTGAATCACTGTCCAAGTTCACTTACAAGCTGATCAGCCAGTGCGAAGGAGTAGTTCTGCCCGCGATCATGCGGATAGACCTGGAACATGTTCGCCACCCATAAGCCGTTGAGTGGTGTACGCAGGGGAGGAATATGCTCGCGATACGCCGTTGTGACGATTGGCTGGGCAAAGGGGGCATTGAATAGCCAGCTTTCCTGTATCCACCCGGCGCTAAAAGCGGGGTTGATTCGCTTGAGATATGGCATAAACTCCTGAATGATCTCTTCCTTGCTCAGCTTGAAGAGGGGAGCATCCATCGGGCGATAGTTGCCGAGATAGATGAGGTGCCGCCCGCCATACTCAGAGGGCGAGCGGAAGTTGGTATGTTCAACCAGGCTGGTGAAAGGATAGCCAGAGTCACAGGGGTTGATCCAATAGCTATCGGTGAGCTGGCGGTCCAGAGAAAGTATGAGACACTGCGCGCCATAGGCCTGCCCCCAATCATAACGCGCGCGGTAATCGCCGGGCAGCGCGGGTACGAGGCGACAGGTGAGGCGAGTTGCCAGGGTAGAGATGACGCGGTCAACCGTCCATGTCCCCTGGCTGGTTTGAACCTGCCAGCGCCCATCGGCGAGCGGCTCAACCCTTTCCACGCGGGTTCCAAGCAAGACCTTACCTCCCGCCTGGCTGATGCGCTCCACCAGTCGCTCGTAGAGCATCTGGAAACCACCGCGCAGGTAACCCAGGTAGGTGGTGCGGTCGTGAAAACGCGCCCAGAACCAGGGTAGCGCGATCTGGTCATGCATTGCCCCAAACTTGGCTTCAAACAGCGGCTCGAATACCTTGCTATACGGCTGTTTGCCCATCCAGCGGCGCAGCCACGGCTCGGCGGTTTTCCCCTCGTAGGGTGCTGAGCCGGTGAGTTTGAGCACTGCGCTCACGGCGGCTACGCGCAGGCGCTCATCGATACGCAGGGGTGAAAATTTCAGTAAGGTGAGGGGGGAGTCGAGCTGCTGAAACTTACCGTCGATCAGGCAGACAGTGCGGGGATGAGACCATTCCAGCCGGTCACCCAAACCCAGTTCCCGGATGAGTTTGATGGCGGTAGTATCTGTACGAAAAAGATGATGGTAGAATTTCTCGAGCCACGCATCGCCTACACGAAAACCGGCGGCCAGGCCACCGGCAGTCGTTTCTTGTTCAAAGACCATCACCGGTTGACCCGCGTTTGCCAGGCGATAGGCTGCTCCCAGCCCCAATGCGCCCCCACCAAGTATGGCATAGTCCATTTAATGCGTTTCCTCCTGCCCTGGGGCCCAGCGCAGGTTGGGCTTGCGTGCTGCCAGCGCCTGGTCCAGCCTGCCGACGGGCGTTGTATGCGGCGCGGTTTTGACGATCTCAGGGTCCGTGCGTGCCTCCTCGGCGATCTGCCGCATCACGCTCACGAAGTAATCGAGCGTCTCACGGGTCTCCGTCTCGGTTGGCTCGATCATCAGCGCCTCGTGCACGATCAGCGGGAAGTAGACGGTCGGGGCGTACATGCCAAAGTCGAGGATGCGCTTGGCAATATCAAGCGCCGTGACGCCATATTCCTCCTTCTGGCGTTCAGCCGTGGCGACGAACTCGTGCTGGCAGGTCTGCGGATAGGCGATTTCGTAATCGGAGGCCAGCCCGTGCTTGAGGTAGTTCGCATTCAGAATGGCGCTCTGCGCAACATGCAGCAGGCCATCGGGGCCATAGGTGCGAATGTAGGTGTATGCGCGTACCAGCACACCGAAGTTGCCTTTATTGGCGCGAACCTTGCCGATTGACTGCGGCCCTGGATCTGCCCAGTAGTAGCCATTGTCTCCCTTTTCAGGCAGCGGGCCTGGCAGGAAAGGCACCAGGTGTTCTTTGACACCAATCGGGCCTGAGCCTGGACCACCGCCGCCATGTGGGGTGCTGCATGTCTTGTGCAGGTTGAAGTGCACTACGTCAAAGCCCATATCGCCGGGGCGCGTGATGCCCAGCACAGCATTGGCATTAGCGCCATCATAATAAAGTTGCCCACCAACCTCGTGTACCAGCGTTGCAATCTCCACGATCTTGCTATCGAAGAGACCCAGCGTGTTGGGGTTGGTCATCATGATCGCGGCAACATTGTCTGCACTCGCATCAAGCACTGCCTTGAGATGATCTATTTCGATACCACCGGTTTGCGGGTCGGTCTTGATCTCGACTGATATGTAGTCGGCAAGGGTGGCGCTCGCGGGATTGGTCCCATGCGCATTATCGGGAATCAGCACGAGATTGCGATGGCCCTGGCCATTGCTTTCATGGTAGGCTTTAATCAGCATCAGGCCGGTCAGTTCGCCATGCGCCCCCGCGGAGGGCTGCAGGGTCACACGCGCCATGCCCGCGATTTCAGCCAGGTATTGCTCTAGCTCGTAGACCAACTGGAGAGCGCCCTGCACGGTACTAGCCGGCTGCAAAGGATGGATACGGGCAAAGCCTGGCAGCGCGGCCATGTCTTCGTTCAGCTTTGGATTGTACTTCATGGTGCAGGAGCCAAGCGGGTAGAAGCCAGTATCGACGCCAAAGTTACGCTGCGAGAGGTGGGTATAGTGGCGCACAATCTCTATTTCACTCACCTCCGGCAGTGGAGCAGGTTCCTGGCGCAGCATGCCCGCAGGAATCACGCTTTCCAGCGATTCCGCCGGTACATCCATTGCCGGCATGGTAGCTGCCCGGCGGCCAGGGGCGCCTTTTTCAAAGATCAGTTTCTCGACGCTCATGCCTGCACCTCCTTTAATACTCCTACGAGGTAATCAATATCTTCTCTGGTGCGCGTCTCGGTCACACAGAAGAGTATGTCGTTGGGCATATCGGGGTAGCTCTCCCTGAGCGGATAGCCGCCAATGATGCCAGCTTGCTCAAAATGCTGTACTAGCCTCTGTGCTGGAACGGGAGCGGTAATCACAAATTCATCAAAAAATGGGCTGCTGAATGCTGCTTTATAGCCGGGAAGCGCGGTGACCTGGCGGAAAGCGTAATGAGCTTTCTGGAGACACAATGCGCCGAGATCGCGGAAGCCCTGCTTGCCAAGGGCCGCCAGGTAGATGGTAGCACCGACGGCCAGCAGCGATTGATTGGTGCAGATATTGGAAGTGGCGCGCTCACGGCGGATGTGCTGCTCGCGCGTTTGCAGGGTCAGCACATACCCGGTTTGCTTCTGGCCGCCCTCTTCGACCGTCTGTCCAACGAGCCGGCCTGGCAGCAAGCGCATATACTTGCTGCGGGCCGACATAAAGCCGAGCGCAGGTCCGCCGTAGCTCATGGGATTACCAAAGCTCATCAGCTCCCCCACGGCGATATCGGCTCCATATTCGCCCGGAGGCGCCAGCACGCCCAGTGAAGCGGGTTCGGTGATAGTGGTGACAAAGACGGCTTTGCCTTTGTGCGCAATTGGCTCAATGGCACGCATATCTTCGATACAACCAAAGAAGTTAGGCTGCTGGATCACTACGGCAGCAGTTGTCGCACTCACAGCCGCATCCAGGTCTTCGAGCGAGGTAACGCCGTCGCGTGTGGGCACTTCCCTGACGCTAAATCCGCGCGCATGAGCGTAGGTATGTAAGACACGGCGGTACTGTGGATCGACTCCCGTTGAGACGACCACCTCACCGCGTCCTCCGGGACCGACCGCCAGTAAGACTGCTTCGACCATCGCGGTCGCCCCATCATAGAGCGAGGCATTCGCGATATCCAGGCCGGTAATCTGGCAGACCATGGTTTGAAATTCATAGATTGCCTGCAGCATGCCCTGGCTGACCTCGGGTTGGTAGGGTGTATAGGAGGTCACAAATTCTGAACGCCGCTGCAGGTGCGGCACCACGCTCGGTATAGTATGGTCATAGGTGCCCGCGCCCAGGAAAGAAATCGCCGAATCCAGGTTCTTATTTTTCGCCGCCATGTTGTAAAGCAAGCGCTTGAGGTCTGGTTCAGAGAGGGCGGGCGGAAGATCGAGAGGACGGCGCAGGCGCACATTTTCGGGCACGGGCGCCAGCAAGTCCTCCAGCGTGGAAAGTCCCAGCGTTGCTAACATGGCCTGCTGGTCTTCCGGCGTATTCGGTATGTAGCTCATGCGTTAACACTCCCTTGTAGTACGAGTGCGATAGATGGTGGTTTACCTTCCTTGGAGATAGGCTTTATACTGATCGGCGCTCATGAGGCTGTCAAGTTCGGCAGGGTTGGTCATTTTCACGACCAGCATCCAGCCATCATCGTAGGGTTTGTCATTGATCAGTTCCGGCTTGTCCTTCAAAGCCTCGTTCGCCTTCACAACTTCACCGCTGATAGGGGAAAAAAGTTCTGAAGTGGCCTTGACCGACTCAATATCGCCAAACTTCCCTTCGTATGCGACTGCTGCACCCGCATCCCAGGGTAATTCGACATAGACGATATCGCCAAGCTGATCCTGGGCGTAATCGGTGATGCCGATGGTTGCCTGATCACCATCGACCCGTATCCATTCGTCCGTCTTGTTGTATTTGAGGTTCGCAGGATGGTTTAGGTTGGCCATAAATAGATGTCTCCCTTCTGAGCTAAACAAGGGCGCAATGAACGCCATCTACAGTTCAGCGTTGACGTTTATAAAACAGGACGGTATATAGGCTAAGGACTAAAGCCTCTCTATCTGATTAGTATACTACAAGCGGGGTAGTTTTTGTTCTACAGTAGTTTTTTAGCTCTTCTCTTTGGAAGAGTCTTCTATGATAGCGTTTACAAATATGTTATGGGAAAGGAAAATAGGCTTCACACATATGGAGTGAAGGGGTAAACAAAGCCTTGGCAAAAGGTTCTCTGGGCAAGGATGCTATTAAGGCTTGACTGTATGATGCAGTCCTTCTTTCAACAAATCTAACTCTATCCAACGCCAGCGCTTTTTTAATGGAAAGCCCCATGTGCCAGACCTCAGCTATAGAGTTCATTTTCTGAGAAAATGCCTCTGATTAATTGATCAATCCGTTATTGTGTTATATTGCGGAGCCACTGCTCAACTTCCTTCCCTATGTATTTCTCAACGCGTTTTATTACATCATCGAGGGGGGTACTGTACATGAGATTGAGGAATGCAAACATTCCAAGCAGTCCGGCAAGGACAGCAAGAGTTGTCCTAATAATAGAGGTCTGACTGAGGGGGAGGCCCCAGGGGGCAACGGATAAGGCAGCTGCCAGCAATACTATCCAAAGTCCCCATCGGAGTATCTTGGCAAAGACATTGGCAACCTTTTGCGCACGCTGTCGAACTCGTTCTTGGCGTGCATCCTCAGCCCTCTTCTCTTCCTGTCGGAGCTTCCTTTCTTCTTCTAACTGAACTAACGTTTCTCTCTGAATTTCCGAACGAACGATCTTCAGGATTTCTGGAACTGTTCCTGTTGTAAATGCCTTCTCATCTCCCAGCGTTTGCTCCATGAGAGCAGCATGTGCCTCTGTCGAGTATTTTAGAAGGGCGTATTCCTCAGGAGTGAATTCTCTTGATGACATTTGCTCTCTTCTCTCAATCTCCGCCATGTATTTCGCCCATAAGCGATCATCAGGTTGAGTGGCAGCATAGCAGTCTGCAATGATTCTCTTCATCGGTAACTATTCAGTAGGGCTATGCAGTTGCGGAATGACGGGCAATCTGCTAAAGTAGTCGCATGACGAAAGACGAAGAACTGGACCAGCTGCGAGCCGAGAAGACGGCCTTGTATGAAGCGTTGCGGTGCAAAGACGAAGAGCTGGAACAGGCGCAGCAGGCGAATCAGGACTTGCGCGAAGGACTCAAACAAGCCATCATCGCCATTGGCGCTGGGCAAGAGCGTGTGAACGTCCTCGAAGGGCTGATCGAGGCGCTGCAAGAGCGCATCAACACCCTGGAGAGGCAGCAGGCCAAAGATAGCCATAACAGCAGTTTGCCTCCCTCCTCCGATCGGTTTGTGCGTGCGCCCAAGAGCTTGCGCACAAAGAGTGGCAAGAAGCCTGGTGGACAACCAGGACATCGTGGGCATCACTTGCGGCAGGTGCAGACGCCCGATGAGGTGCTCATTCATCCCGTCAGCTCTTGTGAGTACTGCCAGCACGATCTGCGCGCCCAAAAAGCCTCCATCCCTGAGCGACGCCAGGTCATCGACCTGCCTACCAAGCGACTCTGGGTCACCGAACATCGGGTGGAAGAAAAGCAGTGTCCCGTGTGTTCCCATCTGACACGAGCGCCTTTCCCGGCAGCCATTGTGGCTCCGGCGCAGTATGGGACAGCTCTCCAGGGGATCGCTACCTATCTGGTGGAAGGCCAATCCGTGCCCTACGCTCGTGCTAGCCAACTGCTGCAGGAGCTGCTGGGAGTCCAGCTCTCCGCCGGCAGCATCGCCAGCTTTGTCACCACTTGTCATCAGCAGTTGGCCGAGATGGAAACGAGCCTCAAAGCGGCTTTGGTGAAGACGAACGTGATCCACCAGGATGAAACCGGACTGCGCGTCGGCAAAGCGGGGTGGTGGGTCCACGTCTGCTCGACTGCTCGACTTACCCACTACGCGGCTCATCCCAAGCGAGGGCGCACCGCTCTGGATGCCATTGGCATTGCTCAAGCGTTTCGTGGCACCAGCGTCCATGATGGCTTCCGCAGCTATCAAGGCTACTCTTTCACCCACGCCTGGTGCAACGTCCATCACCTGCGGGAACTGACCTTTGTGGAGGAAGCACTCCAGCAGCCTTGGGCGCGCAAGATGAAAGAGCTGCTGCTGGACATGAAAGCCGAGGTGGAGCGAGCCAAAGCGTTGAGCCAGCACGAACTGGATGCGCTGCTGCTGGCACGCTTGCTTCGTCGCTATGACTCCCTCCTGGC
>WNFG01001689.1_pt1 | contig 18534 bp, 16 predicted proteins | sample 5400431 | NCBI WGS metagenome assembly WNFG01 (sample SAMN13153346, study PRJNA577476) | soil metagenome | isolation source: 120 cm saprolite under Douglas fir tree site 2 hole 3 replicate 2 | place: USA:California | collected 2015-04-18 | reverse complement strand
ATGCACCGAGCATGGTCGGCCTCATCGACGCCTGGTGGCCCACCCTTTTTTCCATCGATGAGACCTTCCGTCCGATGGCGACCATCAGCTTCATGGCCGAATTGCTGGTGGAGCCGACGGACCTGGACGCCAGCGAACGCCTGTTCCACAGGGCCCGGATGGTATCGCTCACCGATGGGTTCTTCGTCGAGCTCCGGGAGCTGTGGAGCGGGGATGTCTGCGTGGCGATGAACCAGCAGACCTTTGCCGTCCTCCGGTAGCCCTCCCATTGAGGGAGTGTGAGGCATCGGCCTAGAAGGTCCCGCATCGGCCACCCGCAGTTCGGTTCGGTCCGCGGGAATCGCTCGTGATCGACGACGCCCCTTTGTCAGTATGCGAGAGCGGTCACGCTCGCGCTCGTCCCGCTCGTCGGGACCTTCGTCGCGAAGTCGGCGGCGCGCGATCCCTTCAAGGACGGAAACTCCTTCGTCATCGGCGATGCGTGAGGTGATGCTGTCTTCGATATTGAAGAAACTTCGTTATCGGACGGGTATGCGCGTTGCGGTGATTGGCGCGCCCGCGGGCTTCGAAGTCGAGCTCGCGACAAACAAGGGCGTCGAGCGTGCCCAACGGCTGGAAAAGAACCTCGACCTCGTGCAGGCGTTTTTCACTCGACGCGCCCACCTCGAACGTGAAGCAGCCCGGCTCGAGAAGGCTGTCGCGCCGAACGGTATTCTGTGGATCTGCTATCCGAAAGCGCGAGGGCTGGGTACCGATCTCAACCGCGACGTGATCAGAACGACGGTCGCGAAGTGGGGCCTCGAGGCGGTGGCCATCTGCGCCGTGGATGAAGTCTGGAGCGCGCTTCGATGCAAGCGAGGCGCGACGCAGTAACCCGGGGAAAGGTCGTCTCCAACGTCGACAGCTCCGCGCAAGTGCGTGGCGAGCTACGACGCTACCTTCGCCGCCTGTAACGCCGGGCAATGCGCCGAGTCATTACGACGAGGAGGCACATTGCGATCATGACTTCACGCAGAGATTTCCTGAACTTGGCCATGAAAGGATCGGCACTCACCGCAGCCGCAGCTTTGATGCCTGAAGGCGCATCGGCTGCACCCAAGGCCAGCAACGGAACGACCGACCGCGCGCAGAGTGGAGCCAAAAACCCGGGCCGAGGTCGTTACCGGCCGCCTTTCAAGTTCGGTCTTGGAGGCGTGCCGCTGGGGAATGAATTCTCTGTAGTCACAGATGAAGATGCGAACGCCATCCTGGCGGCCGCCTGGTCTGCCGGCGTTCGTTACTACGACATGGCTCCCTGGTATGGCTTAGGCTTGGCCGAGCGAAGATTCGGATACTTTCTGCACAACAAGAAAAGAAGCGAGTACGTCGTGTCGTCCAAAGTCGGCAAGCTTCTGAAGGCGTCGAAGACTGCGCACAATCGCGACCTATTCCCGTTTTCGCCCTCACCGAACGACGTCGTGTTCGACTACACGGGCCCGGGTATCCGGCGTTCGATCGAAGATAGCTTGCAAAGACTGGGGATCGACAGTCTCGATATTGTTTTCGTCCATGACATCTCGTCTGACAATACCCTGTTGCCGACTCCCTGGCAGGAACAGTTCAAGATTGCGACGACTGGCGCATTCCCTGAGCTGACTCGCATGCGTGAAGAAGGCATCATCAAGGGCTGGGGGATTGGCGTAAATACGCCGGAACCCATTCTGCGTGTTCTAGAGGTTGCGGATCCGGATGTATGTCTCTTGGCCTCGCAGTATTCGCTGATCGATCACAAGAATGCGCTGAATAATATCTTTCCTGTGGTGAGGCAGAAGAACGCCTCTTTGGTGATCGGTTCTGCACTTAATGCCGGATTTATCTCGGGGAGCCCAAGATACAACTATGGAAAAGACTCCTACAAAATCCCCGCGGCATATATTGAAAAGCGCAGGAAGCTGCGCGAGGTTGCAGCGAACTTTGGAGTGGATTTGCGAACGGTAGCACTCCAGTTTTCTGCTGCGCCTGATGTTGCCGCCTCCCTGGTCGTCGGTGTCAGTACGGAGCATCAGATTCTGGAAGACTACACCTCGATGCAGACCAGAATTCCGGCGGAGCTCTGGGCGGAATTGAAGAGTCAAAAGCTGATCGAGCAAAACGCGCCGACTCCTACTGCAGTTACGGTTCTTTGACGGTGCGCTCGCCAATGTCAGGGTGGTGAAGACCCGGGCCGAAGACGGCCGCTGCCACCCAGTAGCAGGACAATCCCAGGAGCAGCGTCGCGGTAAATCCGAAGTGCATCGACACCGCGATGGACAGGGCCGAGCCCACTACGCTCGTCGCCCCATTGAGCCCCCATCCCCAGGCGACCAACCCTGCGCCATGGGCGTTGGCGGCGCGAACACCCAATGGCAGGAACATCCCCATCAGAAGGCCCACCGGCGCCACCAAGCCAACGGCAATGGCAATTCGCATGACAATTGGCAGCCCGAGCAGCGCTCCGAAAAGCGGTCCGAGTCCGACTGCGTACAGCAGCAGAACGGCGGTCAATAACGCCGCCGAGCGGCGCACTCCCCCTCGCAATCCGTACCGCGCTGCCAGCCATTTGGACAGCGCGCTGCCGACTCCAGAAGAGGTCAGTAACGAAGCCAGGACGACCGCCAGTGCGTAGATAGGGTGGCCGAGAAAGAGGATGAACCGCTGCATCAGTCCCAGCTCCACCAGAATGAAGCCCAGGCCCAAGCAAACAAAGTAGATCAGCACGCTCGTTTTTCCGGGGCTCCATCCGCGGAGGGCATCTCGGCGAAACACTGCCAGCGGAAGAACAATCAGCAAAAGGGTGAGCCCTAAGGACAACAGAAGCAATACTTGAAGAAGCGCAAGCCCAAGGTTGTTCCGCTCCATTCCCGAAAGCGTCCCGAGGAGGCCGAGGAAGTCCTTCCCCTTCAAGCTGTAAAAGAAGAACGGACGGTTGTCGGAGACCGGCGAGACGTCAAAGGGAAGCGCTGTGTAAAGCGCGTCCAAAGGAGTCGAAAAGTACTGTTGGAGAAGTCTGTCTCCCGCGCCTGCCAGGGGGTCATACAGAACGCGCAGTTGGGATTGGCTGGATTCACCCAGCAGCGCCTTGACCTCTTCTTCCAGGAAGGGCTCTCGTTTCAAAAGCATGGTCGCCATCCGGGAATCGGCCGCGACAAAGAAGTAGCGGTGGTGCTCGGATTCCGGAACGCTCCGCGCCAGGAGCGCCGCGCGCCCCAAGCCCATCAGCCTGAGAAACTCGATCGGAGGGTTGCCGTACCAGCGGGTCATCGAGAGGACGCCGTTGGCTTTGAGATGGTCGAGGTAATCGCCGAACGCCTCGGCGGTGTACAAGTTGTTCTCGGACAGCGTGAAGGCACCGGCCGCGGATGCCGCCCAGGTGTCTACCAGCGTTGCTTGAATAGACGAAAAGCCATCGGATGATCTGCGGACGTAGCTTCGGCCGTCGTCAACTGCGATCTCGATGCGTGTGTTTCGATAGAGATCGCCGTTAAACGAGACATAACGATCGCGCATGATGTCGTTGGCGATGATTGGATTGACCTCGACTCCGATGATCCGCGGCACTTGCGCTCGCAGCGCGCTGACGACGTCTGGGCCCCCGCCGGGACCAATGATCAGGGCAGGCCCCTCTCGACGTAACGCGTAGACGAGCCCCGCCACCCTTGCCTCGGAGAATCGGCGCGGAGCTTCGTACCCGCCCGAGGCGACGCTACCGGCATACATTCGCGTCGCGGCGTCGGCGTCGATGTGAATCCACTTGTGGTCAGGTTCCCCGGGCGAAACGGTAACCCGCGAAAAGGCATTCCATTTTTCGTATTCAACCGCGCTCTCGTTGAGGAACTTCGTCCCCTGCGCGATCCGAAACGCCGAAGGACCCCTCCAAAGCGCAAAAGCGAGGACTGCAATCGCGACCAACGAGCCAACGACGATGGTCAGGCCGCGGAACGCGCTGCGGGAGGTCGAGGAAAAGCCGAGCAGCGCGCCGCCCGCGGCAGTTACCGCCCCGGCAACCAGAACTGCGGAGGGCGCGCCAAGGTGGGCGATCAGCGGCACGATCAGAACGCAACCCAGACCGGCGCCCGCGAGGTCGAAAGCATAGACACGGCCGATGTGCTGTTTGGCGCTGGCGATCGCCAACGAGATTGCAAAACCGGAAGCCAGGAAGGGCAGGGCTGTGGCGGCGTAGAGCTTGAGCAATCGGTCGAGGTTCTCGCCTCGGAGGTCGACGCTGATTGGATTCTGAACGGCGACCGAAAGGGCCACTGCGGTGAGGGGAGCGATCGCCGCGGCGAACAGGCCGGCCTGCCAGGGACGGCGCTCCTCGGTGAATACGCCGGGAAGGAGGTAAACGGCGACGCCGCTGACCGCAATGCCCAGCAAGGCCAGCGAGATCAAAAGAAAGGCGAAGTGGTAATACATCGTCACGCTGAAAATCCGCGTGAAGAGCAACGAGAGGCCAAGCGAGCCTGCGCTGGTCAGCGCAACTCCAAAGCAGAAAGATCTGAGCCTCATTCAGCGCGAGCTCTTTCACCGACGCGGATGGCCCCGCGGATTGGAGGGGGCCTCAGCTTGTAGCCTGCGGGTTTCACGTCGTCCAGCTGGGATGTCGCGCCGGCGATCCCGTTTCGTAATCTGATTTCGACGCGATCTGCTAAACGTCGCCCGCATCCACGGAGCTACCCGATGCGAGGGACTCGATGAGGCGTCCATTCTCTTTTCTACGATTCGCCGCGCTCTACCTGGCGGCGCTCGGTTGCGCGCAGTCTCGTCCGGCGCTCAATGCGGGCTCGCCCGACCCTGAACGCGCGCTCGCGGTGGGCGATGCGCTCCTCGACGACGAGCTCGCCCAGTCACCGGAATTCGTCGCGCTCCTCCGTCCGCCGGGGGCGCGTTACGACACGCTCGATGACGCGTCGCTTGCCGCGGTCGCCGCCCGCGACGCCCGGGAGGATGGCTGGCGCAAAGAGCTCGCCGCGATCGATCGCGCGGCGCTCGGCGAGTCACCGGCGGGCCTCGCCTACGATATCTGCGCCGAGATGCTCGACGCGCGCAGGCAGGCGCGGGTGTGCCGCGTCGAGCTGTGGTCTGTGGCGCCGATGTTCCTCATCGGCAACCACCAGGCGTTCCAAGTAATGCTCGGCAACCTCGCCGACGCGCAGCCGGTCGGCACTCCCGAGCTTCGGGCCCAGGCGCTCGCCCGCTTCGGGCGCGTGCCTGCTCGCGTCGATGCGCAGATCGCCAACCTGCGCGAGGGCCTGCGCCTCGGCTACGCGCAGGCCGACGTAAACGTGAAACAGGTGATCGAGCAGCTCGATCGGCTCGGCCAAGGCAAGCCCGAGCAATCGACCTTCTTCGCCATGGCGCGGCGCGATCCGGATCCGGCGTTCGGCAAGGCGCTCGCCGAGTTGCTGGAAACTCAGGTGGTGCCGGCGCTGGCGCGCTACCGCGACTTCCTCGCCGCCGAGTACACGTCCCGTGCGCGGAAGAACCCCGCGGTCGCGGCAAATCCCGACGGCGCTTCGTGCTACCGCGCCGCGTTGCGCCTGGCCACGACCAAGGCGCTCGAGCCGAAGGAAGTCCACGCGCTCGGGCTCGCCGAGCTCGCGCGCATCGAGGCGGAGATGGCCAAGCTGTCGGCCAAGAGCTTCGGCGGCGCGAGCCTCAAGGCCGTCTTCCAACGCTTCACCACCGAGCCGGGATACTTACAGCGGGATGCCGACGCGGTGACTGCTCAGGCGATTGCCGCCATCGGGCGCGCCAAGGCCTCGCTGCCGCGCGCGTTCGGCCTGCTTCCCACGGCAGACGTTGGGGTGGAGCCGATCGCCAAGTTCCAGGAACGCACGACCGCGCCCTATTACCAGTTCGCGGCGATCGATGGCTCGCGCCCGGGCACCTACCGGATCCGGCTCTACGAGGCGCAGAAGCAGAGCGTGGTGCTCGGCGAGTCGATCGCGTTCCACGAGACCATCCCCGGCCACCATCTCCAGATGAACATCGCCAACGGTCGGAAAAACCTCCCCCGCGTCGCGCGCTTCCTCTTCAACAGCGGCTTTTCCGAGGGTTGGGCCCTCTACGCCGAGCGGCTCGCCGACGAGATCGGCCTCTACACCGACGACGCGCAGCGCTTCGGCATGCTGAGCAGCGCCGCGTGGCGCGCCTGCCGGCTCGTCGTTGACAGTGGGATCCACGCGTTGGGGTGGGATCGCGAGAGGGCGATCGCGTTCCTCCTCGCGCACACCGCGATGCCCGAGTCGCAGGCCGCGCAGGAGGTCGACCGGTACATCTCCTGGCCCGGCCAGGCCACCGCGTACATGACCGGCTACATCGTGATCCGCAAGCTGCGCGAGGACGCCGAGAAGGCGCTGGGGCCTCGGTTCGACCTCCGCGCTTTCCACGATCGCGTGCTCGACGCGGGCAACGTGCCGCTCCCGGTGCTCGAGCGGCGCGTCGGTGAGTGGGTGCGTCAGCGCGGCGGCTGACCTGGACGCGGGGCCTTTCGGGGGTCGCACACAAAGACGCGGATCGATAAACGGACCTGAGGTGAAACGAGGCGTGCGCTGGGGCACGCGACGGGGTGAGCCGACCACGAATCGGCGCGCCTATTTGGCTGCGAGCCAGCGGCCGATGGCCGGCTGCGTGCGCTCGCGGAGCTCGACGTCCTGGCGCAGCCGTTCCAAGGTCTGCGCGATCGCCTGCCGCGCCTCTTCGAGAGGGTGCGCGGCGAGAAACGCCTCGGCCTCCTCAAGGTGGCGGCGCTCGATGAGCGTGCCGATTGCCTCGACCACGCGGCGCATCAGCATGGGGGCAGCCGCCAGGCGCGCGTGGAGCCGATCCCAGTCGGAGCGCAGCCGCGCCCAGCCCATTTCACGCGCCGACCGGTTCGACAGCACCGCGCCAACGAACGACGCGGTATCTTGGAGGGGCACCTCGTCCGTGAAGGCCAGCTCGACGCCGCGCGCGGCAAGCGCCGGATCCTCGAAGGCCGCGAGCGCGAGCAGGTAACGCCGCCGGAAGGTCGGATCAGTCTCTGAGGCGAAGAGCGCCCGGAAGGCATCGAAGCGGGCGGCGTCGCCGTGGCGCGCCGTCATCGCCACCGCCGCCTCGTGCAGGTTTTGCTCGAGGGCCGAGCGATCGCCCGCGATCCAGCGGTCGAGCCGTTCCCGCGCCTCGGCGACGACCGCCGGCTCGCGCGCGACGAGCCCGAGCGCGCGCACCGCCGCGGCGCGCCGCAGCCGCACCGCATCGGTTTCGTCGGGAGCGGCATCCCACCCGGTCGCCGCGAGCTGTTGCCGGAACAGTCCGCCGACGTGCCCCTGCAGGGCGGGGCGATCCGGATCGGCGACGAGCCGATACTCGACCACGGCGAGCCGACCGACGATCTCGTCGAGCACGGCGTAGTCCTCCTCGCCGCCGAAGCGGCCGGAGAGGTCGAGAAAGGGGGCGATCTCGCGCTCGGCGGCGCGCACCAGGGCCCATTCGTCCGAAAGCAGCGAGATCCTCTCGGATGGGGCAAGCTGGCCCAGGTGCCGTCCCAGCGCCGCCAGCGTCGCGGGGTCGTACGCCACGCGATAGAAACCGGTCGCCCCCGAATTGGCGAAGACGAAAGTGGGCTCGCCCTCGGCGGCCAGCTGCACCTCGGCGGTCGGACCGCCAAGCAGGATGCGCTGTACGGTCGTGCGTTCGCCATCCCCGACGCGGAGCACAATCGGTACCGGCCAGACCGTCCCGTCCGACTCCTTGGCGGCGGCGGCCGGATCCGAGAGGAAGCGCCGCTGCTCGAGCCGAAGTACCCGCCCCTGACGCGACGCGCGAACCACCGGGAACCCGCTCCGGCGGATCCACGCGTTCGCGAGCTCGATCACAGGCTCCAGCGATGCCTCGCCGAGGGCTCCCCACAGATCGTCGGCGACCGCGTTGCCCTGGGCGTGCCGTTGCATGTACAGGCGGATCCCCTCTCGGAAGCGCTCTTCGCCGAGGTAGCCTTCGATCATCCGAAGTACGGCGCCCCCCTTTTCATAAGTGATCAGGTCGAAGGCCTCCCCCGCCTCGGCGACATTGCGGATTTCGGCGCGGATGGGATGGGTGGAGCGCAGAGCGTCGAGGTGCATCGCCGCGGCCTTGCCCTGATCGAAGTCGACCCAGACTCGCCAGTCCCCTCTCCACTGGTCGACGGTCTTGTAGGCCATCCAAGTGGCGAAGGCTTCGTTGAGCCAAAGGTCGTCCCACCAGCTCATCGTCACCCAGTTACCGAACCACTGGTGCGCCAGCTCGTGGGTCACCACCTCGGCCACGCGCTTCTTCTGCGCCAGCGAGGCGGTGGCCGGATCGAGCAGCAGTGCCACCTCGCGGAAGGTGATGAGCCCCGCGTTCTCCATCGCTCCCGCCTCGAACTCCGGCAGCGCCACCTGGTCCAGTTTTTTGAAGGCGTAGGGCACGCCGAAGTAATCCTCGAGGCGCGGCAACATCTCCGCGGCGACGTCCTGAGCAAATCCGGTGAGCGCCAGCTTCTGCGGCTGCGCGAAAGTTCGGACCGGCACGCCTCGCACCGCGATGGGCGGGAGGGCCTCCAGCGGTCCGATGACCAGGGCGACGAGATACGTCGGCAAGCGGGGCGTCTGCGCGAAGCGGACCAGACGCCTGGCGCCGAGGTCCTCTTCGCCCACTGGCGGGCTGTTGGAGAGCACCACGGGGCCTTTCGGGGCTTCGACGGCGAGGCGCCACGTCGCCTTGAACCCCGGCTCGTCGAAGCATGGGAAAACGCGCCGCGCGTCGGCCGCCTCGAACTGCGTCGCGGCGATGCCACCGCCTGCCGGGTACAGCCCGCGTAGGCCGTCGGTCATCTTGCCCGTCCAGGCCAGCTCGAGCGCAGCCGGGCCGGCGGGCAGCGGCGGGGAAAAACCGAGCACCACCGTCTCGCTCACCGGCGCAACGCGCACCTCTGCATCGCGCTCCTGCCCGCCGGCGCGGACCCTGGCGCGGGTCAGCTCAAGCTCCGCCGCGTGCAGGATGATCTCGTCGCAGGGGCGGGCGAGGGTCAGGTCGATGCCCTCGGTGCCGGAGAAGCTGCGCGCCTCGAGATCCACCGAGAGTCTCGCCTCGTACGCGGACGGGCGAACGTCGGGCGGAAGGCGAAAGTTCTTGTCGTCGGTAGGGTGCGCCATGAGTCTCCTGGTCGTCCCAGTGGAATGAGCACGCCAGCGCCCCCGAACGCAAGGGTAAAGCTGCGGCCAGTTTTGACTGGCTCAACAGAAGCGTTGGACGCGGGCGCTCTTCTCAGAAGGTCAGGCCCGCCTGGTGCATTGCGTCGCCGCAAAGGTTGTGCGAGTAAGAAAGCAGGAGGCCCCAACGAATGAAGCGTGCCCTGCTCCTCGCCCTGGCGCTTATCTCGGCCGATACCCTCGCCACCGATGCCAAGAAGAGCCCTACCATCGCGCGGCATTGGCATGGGAAGGTCGCGACCGCCCGTGCCGCCGAATACGAAGCGTATTTACGGGCCGCGATCGAGAAGTTTCCCACGATCAAGGGGAACCACGGCTACCAGATGCTTCGCGAGCCCGCAGGCGAGGTCACGCACTTCTCCGTCATTTCGTACTGGGAATCGCGCAACGCCATTCACGCCTACGCGGGCGAAGACATCTCGAAGGTGCGCGCGCTACCGCGCGATCCCGAGTTTCTGATCGACCCCGAACCCAACGTGCATAACTACGATCTGGTGGTCGACGCGCGTAGGTGAGGTAATTGCGTTCGGGCTTGGCTCGACGATGTTTCATTCGAGATCGTACGGGGCGGTGAGCGTCAATCGCTGCGCCGGTCACAGCTGCTCCTGTACGACAGCCGCTCCAGGTCGGGGACCTGACCGCCGAGGCTGGTGGTTAGACGGGCGAGGTTCGGTCAGCCGCGCAGGCGACGTCAGGGCACCGTTTCTGAGATGGTCGGGGTGTTGGTCACGCGGAGCAGCGAGCTAGCCGCGCTCGCGTCGGCGAACAGAATTTCGCCGAACGAGCCGCCGTTTGCATCTCTGGTGAAGCCGCGGAGCAGCCCCTTCGACCCGGCCCAGCGCAACCGGGACACCGATTCGATCCCTGGAGGGAAGATTCCGAGTTGGATGCCGGCTGCGCCCGTTGCCGCGTCGACCGTCGATAGCGAGGCGCCGGAGTAGCTTCCGGTCGCGGAGAGGCTCGTGGCAAGCAGCGCGGTGGTATCGCCAGCGAACCCGAGCCACTCGGCGTTCGCCTGAGTGACTGCGTCGGTCGCCGCTTCGTTGACGGCGCGCACGGCCCGGCCCGATGGCGAGAGCACGTTGACAAACACCTTGTCCGCCGCGCTGCCCACCAAGCTCAGCGACGTGCCGATCGCCGAGGCACCCCCGAGTACCGGCGCCGGCGATGTCCCTGCCGCGCTCTTGTCCACGGCGACGAGCGAGTCCGTGCCCGAGGCGGTTGCGATGAAGACGACCTTGTTAGTGGTGAGCCACACGCCGCTCGAGATTCGGCTTGTCTCCGAGGTCATCTGGATCGCGGAGCTCGCCTGCGTGGCCCCGAGCGGGAGCCGCCAGAGCGAGTAAGCGCCGCTGCCCCCGTTGAACACGACCATGTAGATTACGCTCGAGTCCTGCGCCCGGCCCGCGACGGTGGAGGCGATCCCGCCCGGCAGCGTGAACAGCACCGTGGCGTCGAGCGTGCCGGCGACGGGGTCGAAGCGGCGCACGGCCACCGCGCTACCGCTCTGGATGAGCAATAGGACCTGCGACGGCGTGGTGGCGACGGCGAGCGCGAACCCGACGCTCGCCAGCAGCTGCACGGGATTCGCGAAGGCGGCGTCGGTGCGGACGAGCCGCCCTGAATCGTCGATCGCGAGCCACCCGGTGATCGCCCCGGTCGAGGGGGCGCGGACGACCGAGACGCGACGCCCTGGCAGGTTGACGGGTGTGTCGGTGGCCGCCGCGTCGAGGCGCGTCGCCTTCACCACATCGTCGGAAGTGCTGCATTGCTTGTCCGGGCCGGCGAGCGTGTAGAGGAACCGGGAGTCGCCGGGATTCGACCAGTCGGTCACCACTTCCGTGTCGCAAAGGTGGGTCGGAGTCGGGCTGAGCGGGCTGGGATCTCCGACGCTCGTCTCGCTCGACACCTGCGCTGTCGCCAGCGTCGATCCGGCGAGCGTGCCCGTGCGCAGGATTCGGCCGCCCGAGATCCAGATGCCCGCGTGCGCCTCGACGGCTGAGACCGTGCCCGTCGCGGCGGCGTACGTGCCGCGCGGCACGACGCGCAGCCCGCCGACGTTGGATGTCGCGTCCACCGTGACCGGAGCCGCGGAGGGCTTCGACCCGTCGAGTGCGAAGACTCCGGCTCCGGCGTAGAGCAACCATGGACCGCCGGAACCGTCCGGATTGCCGCCGGGGGGCGGATTCGCGCCGCCGCCCGTCGAGCCGCAGCCGATCGCGGTCAGCAGAAGAGCCGCAATCATCGATGACTGAACACGAACAGTGCAACTTGACATATTCCTCTCCTCCCGTTGTGCGAGCGAGGGAAGAAGTTGAGCGCGCGCTACCGCCCACCGTCAAGAAGGCGGCCATCGCCGGAAATGCGACGAAGTGGGCGATCTCCGACTTTGCGGAGGCAGCGCCCCGCAACCACTACATTGATTCGGGAGAGACAAATCCGAGCTTCCCCTGAAGACTTACCGGAGGTGGTGTATCAATTCACGGAAAGTTCTTGGAATTACCTCTCGAATTGTCAAACGGGCTTCGACGCTACGCTCCGGTGTGGCTTAAGAAGCGCGCCAGCGTGGCATCGAGCTCGTCGCGATCGATCGGTTTCGACAGATAGGCGTCCATGCCGGCCGCAAGACATTCCTCCATCAGCGCCCTTCAAGGCATGGGCGGTCAAGGCAACGATGGGAATTCGCTTTGCGCCGTGCCCCGAGCAGTGCGGCGGTCGTGGGATTGCCCATAATCTGGCGCTGAAGATTGGCGATGCGCGCCGACCCGCGATTGGCGCGTCTTCGCTCCATGAGCCGCTTGTTTCGAGTCTCGGTCTAGTAGCCGCCGATGAGGACATCGTGCAAACTAATGGTCAGATATTCCCGGCCGCCGGCCACCTCCTCAAGCGTCTGCGCTGAGAGCGTGCGCAGACCAGCGGAGGCAGCCTTCCGATCGTTGTGCTTCTTTTCAGTCTTCGTCGTGGTCATGGTTGTTTCCTTTCTTCAATTTCCAGGTAGTAGAGCCAGCGGATCTGCTGGGCCTCTACTCAAGAAGATCGGAAGCAGACGGAAAAAGACGACAGCTCCGGTCCGCCTCGTTGATCGTCACGTCCGACGAAGATTCAAACCCAGATCGTTACGGTGCTGCCGTGCGCGTCCACCGCGCCGCCGACTAACGAGCCCCGATGGGCCGCTCTTCGGTTGGGGTCCCGGCCGAGACACGCAGCGGGACGAAATCGTCCCGACGATTGAGCGCCCACGCCTTCTCATTGTGTTCCGGATCGACCGGCTGGTTGAAACCGTAGCTGATCGTGTCGACCTGGGCGGAATTCACGCCAAGATCCACCAGGTACTTTTTCGCCACGTTCGCCCGGCGCTCTCCGAGGTGCAGATTATATTCCTCGGTTCCCCGCTCATCGCAGTTCCCAGCAACTTGGATTCGGACGGTCGGGTTGGCACGGAGCAATGGCGCCAGGTTGGCCAAATGTGCTTGGCTTTCCGGCTTGAGGTCATCCCTGTCGAAATCGAAATGAAGGACCGCTTGCTGCAAAACCGCTGCCCAATTGACCGTCGGCCTGGTCGGTGCGGGCGGAGGCGGCGTCGGTTGGGCGACCGGCGCGGGCGGAGGCGGTGCTACGGCGACAGGCTTGTGGGCACAGCCGATCATCCAGGCTGAGCCCAGCACAGCGACAGCAACCCTTGAGCTGAGTTTCATCATTTTCATCCCTCCAAAAGTTGATCGAGAAACCTGGGGAAGCCCTCTCGCTCCCTCCATAATCGACCGTTCGGGCGACCGCAATCGCCCCGTGCGAACATCTGAGTAGTTTGGCTGATTGGCTGAACCGGCGCTCGCTTCGCTTGCGAGGTCTAACTGCCTTCCCGGAAATCCTTGTCTCGCGAATTTCGGAAGCCTCGAGGCTGAATGTCGTCAACTGCCGAATTGATCATGCGCGCAGCCGTTGGTTCGCGCCGGGTCGATAATGACCAAGTCCTTGTAATTGGGCGTGCGACCGGGGCAACGCGCCTTGGAACCCGAGACACTCGGGTAGTTCGTAGGCGGTCGATCAGACGTCGAGACGGAAGCCGATCTCGACGTCAGCCCCCGGTTTTCCGCCACGAATGCCCCAGTTCGCCAATGGAGGCTCATGAAGAACGACGAGGACCTTTTCCGGCGCAATGCCCGGGGCGCGTTCCAGGTTTCGGACCACGGCCGCGTAGAGTTGGCGCTTAGCATCCAGGCTTCGACCCGGAAATACCGTGAGCTCGATGAGGGTAAACTCAGGACCCTTCTTCGATTCGAAGTGCTTAGGATCGTGCTCGTGGAGTATCTGGTTACGGTCGTGCTCCGGGATCCGGAATGCTTCGACCAGCGCCGCGTGGACGCCGTCGAGGATTGCCTGCCGCTCAGCGTCAGGTCTGCCACGGGCTACATGAATGTGGACGATGGGCATTGCGATCATCTACTACGCGAGGGCTCAAGAGCAAAGACGGACGCAGAGTCTTCCGTCGCGAGAAAAGGAGCTCGCTCCGTTGCCGGCGCCCGACGATGACGCCTCGCGCGTTGAGCGACACGGGCGAGCGAGTCTACCGAATCCCGTCAGGCCTTGGCCGGCGCGGCCTGGCTGGTGATACCGCGCAGGGTGGGGCGCGTCATGCAAAGCAGAGCCACCGCCGTCAAAGTGAAACCGCCGCCGACAAAGAGCTCGCCTAATCCAACGTACTTGAGCAGCACGCCCGCCGCCGAGGCCGCTACCGGTGACAGGCCCATGAAAGTGAACATCAACAAGCTCATGGTGCGGCCCATATATGCCTGTGGCACGCGCCGCTGCACCCAACTGAAAAGCGCGATTTGCACCATACCCGCCAGCGTACCCACCGTGGCCATGATGGCCGAACCGACCAGTGTTGAATGCACCAGGGACATGGCGGCGATGCCGAGGCCGGCGATCATGTCCACGCACAATATGGCCAGCCCTACGCGACCACCGATGCGTCGCAAAGCGAAGCCCGACAGCACGCTGCCCGCCATGACGCCGGCGCCGTTCGCGGTGCGCAGCAGCCCCAGGGATTCAGCGCCCCGGTCCATGCGCGTGTTGGCCAATACCGGTAGGCCCACCAGCAGGGGGCCGGCCACGAACACGGACACCGCTCCCAGATAGAGTATGAAGGCGCGCAGCTGCACGTCGGACCAGACGAAGCCGATGCCCTTGGCCACATCGCTCAGCACCCCGCCCTCCTTCTTCGGCGGATGGTAATCGCTGTGCACGCGCACCAGGGTCAGAGACACCAGCGAGAACAGGAAACTGACCGCGTCGACGCTGAAGGCCAGGCCCATGCCGCGGGCATCGGCCAGGTTTTGCGCCGAACTGGCGGACCCCCAGGCGATGACGAAGCCGGCGATGACCGGCCCAGCGAGCATGGCGAACTGGCGCACGCCCATGAAGGTGGCGTTGGCCTTCGCCAGCTGCTCCGGCTCCAAGAGTTGAGGCAGAATGGCGCCGCCGGCGGGATAGGAGAAGGCGGTGGACAGTCCTATGCCCAGGGCCAGGATATACACCTCCCACATCTGGATGGCGCCCGTCACGACCAGTGTCGCCAGGATGGCGATGAGTAGGGCGTTCACCGCGCGCGAGTTCAGCAGCACCTTGCGCGGCGACATGCGATCAACCACCGCGCCTCCCACCAGAATGAATATGGCCAGCGGCAGAGCCATGAGCGCGAGCACGAACCCAAGTTGCTGCGGGTCGCCGGTCAGCTTCAGCACGAGCCAGGGCAGCGCCAAAAGCGTGAACTGGTCGCCGAGAATCGAGATCGAGCTGCCCATGAACAGCAGACGGAAATCGCGGTTGGCGAACAGCGAAGTCTTGGCGGCATTTTCCATGGTCGACCGGGGCGCGAGCACCTCGATACACCATTCACGCCCAAGAAGTCTTGGCAGAAAATAACCTGACCGTCACGAACGGAATCAACGCGTTCGCGTACCTACGAGACTGTTGATGCGGGTGTGGACTGACAGAGCTTCAGCGCAAATCGTGGACCCCAGACGCCTGCTCCCGCGAGCTCAGGGCGCCGCTTACCGGCTGGCATTGCGTGATGCGGATTGTAAACGTCTGCAGAGCTGGTGCGACGCAAACCAACTCGAGCAGAGTTGTATCGACGAGGAAGACCCGCTTGGCCAGCTAGATGGCTGGCGTTGCTACACTATCCTCCGCCCACCGTTTCCGAAGGTAGAAAAGATTGATGATCCAGGCGACGGGGTTGAAGCTGAGAATCGTGAGCGCGATCCAAGCCCAGTGGCGCCGCTGCGCGAAGAACCAGGCAAGTACCGCATAGATGACACCGCAAGCGATCAACACCGTGACGCCGGAATCAAGGATAACGCCGAGCCCAATCCCTCCGATGAACGACTGAATGCTAAAATAGTTGCCCCACCTGTACGGCCGCTTCCCTGGATTGCGTCGCCGGAAGCGACGATTTAGAGCGAGTGCGCCAACAATTGGCACAATTGTCACGCCAATCGGGATGGCGACGAGCGCAAGAACAATGAGAACGGGTCCGATCGTGTTCACCGAGCTCGGAGCGGGGCTGGAATTGAGCAGTAAGGCTTGGTTAGGGTCCACCGTTATTACGACTTTTCCTCGAGCGTGTCCCTTTTCCAGGTACCCGAGCGCCTCGGGGACCTCGCTCAAGCTGTAACGCCTGTCGATAATCGGTTTCAGCTTTCCGGCCTGCATGAGATCGCTCAGGACGGTCAGGTCCTCTTTGTTCAGCTCCGCCAGAAGCATCTCGAACTTCTGGCTTACGAAGGGCGACAAGATGAGCGCTTTGATCGGACGAGAGAAGAAAGTCCCGAACCACCGATCGTCTGGTCCTCCGCCTCCGACCGTGACGAGGATGCCTTTGGGCTTTAAGACGCTCCTGTATTCCAACAACGAGTGGTTCCCAACGTTGTCGAGAATCAAGTCGTAGCGTTGATCTCTCTTGGTGAAATCCTCCCGGGTGTAATCAATGACCTGGTCTGCGCCGATTGATCGGACCATGCCTACGTTCCTCGTGCTGCACACGCCGGTCACATCCGCGCCGAAGGACTTGGCGATCTGCACAGCGAAGGTACCCACGCCTCCGGACGCGCCGTTGATCAAGACCTTCTGCCCCGGCTGAATCTTGACCTTGTCGCGAAGGGCCTGCAATGCGGTGATTCCCGCAATGGGTACAGATGCCGCCTCCTCAAACGTTAGATTCGCCGGTTTCAGCACGATTGCTCGATCTTCGAGAACACTGACGTACTCAGCGAAGGCACCGGTTCTCCCGCCGAATACCTCGTCGCCTGGCTTGAACCGCCTCACGTTCCTGCCAACCGCTTCAACCGTCCCCGCGTAGTCAACGCCGAGCCTTGTGACCTCTGGTTTGAGCAGCCCAAACGCTATGATGCGAGCGAGGTACGGACTGCCTCTCATGTAATGCCAGTCAAGTGGATTGACGGAAGCTGCGCGAACTCTGACCAAGACTTGATGGTCATTGGGAACGGGCTTATCGATTTCTTCAAGCCGAAGGACATCGGGTGAACCATAGTTGTGATAAAGGATGGCTTTCATCCGCGGGGCAGTACTCGGACCCGGTGTCTGGGCCAGTGCCGCGCCGGTGAACATCATGAGAGCGGTCGTGCAGATTGCCGTGATCGGCCAAGGCCAGCGCCGGGCCTCAACGGCAAGGGGAACGCCATCAATGGAGTCGATCATCGCCGCGAGGTGCTGCATCAGAGATAGCCCTCCCTCTTCAGGGGCTGAATACGGTGGGGGCCCCGGCCCATTGCACGTGGGGGAGGCCGGTCGCTGACAATCGTTCCGGGTCGCCGGCAAGGAGGCAGTGACATGTTCGAAGATAGCAAACTTGGGGTCGTTCGCTCATGGTCGGCGCTCGCCACCCCGGATGGCGCCCTCGAGTATGTCGCGTTCTTCCAGAAGACGCTCGTGCCACAGCTCCGTCGTATTCCGGGTCATCGCGGAGCCCTCGTGCTTCGTCGACCTGCGGATGACGTGATTGAGATCACGGTCTTGACCTTCTGGGAGTCGATGGATGCCGTCAAGCGATTTGCGGGTGACCCTCCCGATCGCGCCGTGATCGAACCGGAAGCGCGCGCAATCCTTCTGTCGGTCGACGAGCGCGTCAAACACCTTGCGATTGCACTTACCAGCCTAGCGCTGGAGTCAGGCCCCCGGCTTTGCCAATGATCGGTTGACAAAAGCCCGTCGATGCTTCACGTGAACGACTTTCACGAAGGGGGTAACCCAATGCAATCCAAGCGTCTGCTGATCAGTGGCCTTGCTGCTGGTGTGGTGATGGCGATCGTGGACTTCATTGCCAACGGGGTCGTCCTGGCCGAACGGTACAAGATGCTGCAGCAAGCAGGCCATTTTCTCCCTGCGCCACGGCTTCCGTTCTTCCCGCTCTGGATCTTGATGGAGCTCGCGCTCGGGATAGGAGTGGCTTGGATCTATGCTGCGGTCCGGCCCCGGCTGGGTCCGGGCCCGAAGACTGCGCTGACGGTGGGCGTTGTTCTCGGGCTGATGATCTACCTGCCGGGAAACCTGGCGCAGGCCTCCTGGAGCGCCGTGGGTCGCTTCGTGCCCCTGGTGTGGCTGATTTTCGGCCTGATCGGAACCATTGCCGGCGCGCTCGTCGCTGGCGCGTTGTACAAGGAGGCGCTTACGGGGCAAATCCCGGCAAGCGCATTACCGAGCCGGTAGCAAATCGGCTCGCGAGTAGCCGAAAAGACTTTCAGCTTGAGCATTGACCATGACGATGCTGCCCTCCTGGTCAACGACCACGACGGCGTTTTCTGCCCGGAGCGCTGCGCTCGAGTCGGCTGGCGTCTTCTCGCCGTTGGGTAATTCTCGCGTGATGACGCCATAGCCCAGAAGCGATCCGTCGCCGTCTCGGATCGCCGTCATCGCAACGTTCGCCCAGAACCGGGATCCATCCTTCCGGACGCGCCAACCCTGACCCTGGAAGTATCCCTTGCTGGCGGCTAGCCCGAACTCCGTCTTTGGTTTGCCGGCTTGGACGTCCTCCGGAATATAGAAGCATGAAAAATGTCTGCCCATCAATCCCTCACCATCAGTCTCTCCAATGCGCGCATTGGAATGGGTTGGCACGATGACCGATCATCTCTCGAGCGCGGTTTCCAAATAACCCTCAATCCATTCCTGCCGCTGATCGCTTGTTTCCGAAAACTGAACTCCCATGCCATAGGGAAAACTTGAGGTGTCCCGTGGATTGAACTCGTTGGCCCAGGCAACGCGGGCGCTGGTTTCGCAGACCAGC